>ERZ795050.1573-NODE-1573-length-28744-cov-6.101433_pt1 | contig 28744 bp, 19 predicted proteins | sample MGYA00375134_ERZ795050 | MGnify/ENA primary metagenome ERZ795050 (study PRJEB30179, sample SAMN05720221) | activated sludge metagenome | isolation source: Anaerobic digester | place: Japan | collected 2015-05-26 ... | reverse complement strand
CGGGCTGGACCGCTTTCGGCGACGGGGTCACTGATTCTGATGCCCGAGTCTATACCGCCCCGACGTACGGCTTGACTGCTGCATTCCACGGGCAGCGCGTGTACGGCGCGGTGAAAGACGGTTCGCGGATGAACGGCGGAATCTACCAGCGAGTGTCAGGGGCCACGCCCGGTGTGACATACCGAGCCCGCGTCCGAATCTACACCTTCCGCACCGGCGATGGAGAGATGCGGTGTGGAATTGGTCTGGACCCGTATGGCGGCACTTCGCCCTACTCGGCAAATACCGTTTGGTTCGATCCGATCAGCAGCAACAATCGCTGGAGTGTGATCGAGGTCACAGCCCAGGCGAAGTCTTCGACAGTCACCGTCTTCCTGGATTACGGCCAGAGCGGCACGACCGGGTTTGCCATTAACTACTTTGACCTCGTGGAACTCATTGCCAATCCCCCGCCGCCTCCGCCGTGCGCGGATCCCGAGGCCTACATGGAAACGAGGTTGACGGACCGTCGGGTCGACCTCAACGAGCAGGTGGAGGCTCAATACACGGTTCCGCCGGGCTACGTGATTACCGGCATCGGCGCACGCGGCTCGGACGCCAATGTCTCACGAATGCGCGTGCGACAAAACCCCCTCTTGCCGGATGGCAGCCTCGGCGAGCCGGAGGAGGTTCGGTTCGGATATGACCCCATCGGGGGACTGGAGACCAACATCTCACTGCCGCCCTGCTACATTGCCGTCGGCTACGGCGCCCGAGCAGCCGGCGAGTTCGATGTGATGACTCTGGCCGTATGGGCCCGGCCGATCCTCGCGGACGGTTCGCTCGGTCCGGTCGAGGAGTTCCGAGCCGGCTTCGACGCCTATCACCCATCACTGGAACGGGAGTTCCTGGCCGAGCCCGGTCGGGTGCTGACCGGAGTCGGGCTCCGGATGCAGTTCAGCGACATCACCAACATCTGGGCGGAAACCGATCGGTATCGCGTCCATCGGCCGGCGGGCGATTTCGACCTCGACGGCGATGTCGACCAGGAGGACTTTGCACATCTGCAGGCTTGCGTGAGCGGCCAGGGTGTCACACAAACCGATTTGACATGCCAGAACGCCATGCTGGATGAGGACGACGACGTTGATCAGGAAGACTTCGCTATCTTCCAAGCGTGCCTGAGCGGGCCGGGTATCCTTGCTGATCTGCATTGCGCGAACTGAAAGGCGCATGCAGGTACCTCGGCGGGTTTCCCGCGCCAGGGGCTTGCTGAGGCACAAGAACTTATCGTTGCGTTTCTGCGCGAGCCGGCAGGGCTGCTCCGCCGGATCACCGGCGTCCCCGTCTTGATCCCATTCAGCAACCAAATCGGCTAAAATGGGCCGGCCCGACACCAACGTTCGGTTGCAGGTGACAGGATGCGGTTTGACGTTGTTGTAGTTGGCGGCGGACACGCCGGATGCGAGGCGGCCTGGGCGGCGGCAAAGATGGGCTGCCGGACAGCCCTGGTAACCATGCGCATCGATGCCATCGCCCGGATGTCGTGCAACCCGGCGATCGGGGGGCTGGGCAAGGGGCAGATGGTTCGCGAAATCGACGCCTTGGGCGGGCTGATGGGGCTGGCCATCGACCGGGCAGGGATTCAATTCCGGATTCTCAACCGCAGCAAGGGCCCGGCCGTGCAGGCCCCACGTGCACAGGCGGATCGAGTGCTGTACACACAGGCGGTGATCGACTTGCTGCGCTCGGTACCCGGCTTAGAGATCATCGAGGGGATCGCCGAAAGACTCAGGGTTTGCCCCTTCGCCGAGCTACGGCGTGACGAGCTGGGTTCGGGGTTCAGCGAGGACGGGACATGGGACGGGGAACAAGGGCCGGGCAAAGAGGATGCAGTCAAGAGGCCTGAAGAAGAGAAAAGATACCAGGATGGTTTTCGCGTGACAGGCGTTCAGTTGGCCGATGGGCGAGAACTGCACGCCAAGGCCGTGGTGCTCACCACCGGCACGTTCCTGCGCGGCCTGATGCACTGTGGACCGGTTCTCACCGAGGGTGGGCGGATCGGCGAGCCGGCGGCCATTGGCTTGAGCGAAAGCCTCGCGGCATTGGGTTTCACCCTCGGCCGCTTGAAGACCGGCACACCGCCGCGAATACACCGTGACTCGGTCGATTTCGATCGCATGACGCCTCAGCCCGGCGACGAGCAGCCCGAGCCATTCTCCTTCATGAACGACCGCATTACCCAGCGTCAGGTGCCGTGCTGGATCACCCACACCAACGAGCAGACGCACCGCATCATTCGCGAGAACATCCACCGTGCCCCGATGTACTCCGGCCAGATCAAATCGCGCGGGCCGCGGTACTGCCCGAGCATCGAAGACAAAGTCATGCGGTTTGCCGACAAGTCTTCGCATCAGGTCTTCCTTGAGCCCGAGGGATACGAAAGCCCTTGGATGTACTGCAACGGAATCCCCACCTCGCTGCCCAAAGACGTCCAGGACGTCATGGTTCACTCGATCGACGGATTCCAGCGGGCGGAGATCGTCCAGTACGGCTACGCCATCGAATACGATTGGGTACCCACGGATCAAATCGCCTCGACGCTGGAAACCAAGCGGGTTGCGGGGCTGTTTCTTGCCGGCCAGATCAATGGTACCAGCGGTTACGAAGAGGCCGGCGGGCAGGGCCTGGTCGCAGGGATGAACGCTGCCGCGAAAGTCCTTGGGCGCGAGCCGGTGATTCTCGGTCGTGATGAGGCTTACATCGGCGTCATGATCGATGACCTCGTGACCCGCCCGCCGGATGAGCCGTATCGCATGTTCACCTCGCGCGCCGAGTATCGCTTGCACCTGCGCAGCGACAACGCCGACGCCCGGTTGACGCCGATCGGGCGGCGGATCGGATTAGTCGACGACGCCAGGTGGCGGGCTTTCTCCGCCAAGCAAGCCGCGATCGAGTTGCTGGAGACTGCCCTGAGATCGAAGCGTGCCGGCGGGCAATCGCTGCTGGAGCTGCTCAAGCGGCCCACGGTCACGCTGGCCCAACTGTATCAGGACTACCCGGAGCTCGGGCCCAAACCATTACTCGCCGTCCTCCAGGCGACAGAGATTCGGGCCAAGTACGCCGGCTATCTGGAGCGCGAACAACGCCAGATCGAACGCTATCGGCACCTGGAGTCCCGGACGATCCCCGAATCGTTTGACTTTGCCTCCGTTGCCGAACTCCGCTACGAGGCCCGCGAGAAATTCACTCGCTTCCGTCCGCGCAGCCTGGGCCAGGCCGCCCGCATCAGCGGTATCAGCCCGGCGGACATCGCCACGCTGTCGTTGTACGTCGTTCATCGGCAGGGAGGAAAGCTGTAAGTGCCGGCGAGGCGGTCGACCCTGCCGGGGCCGCCGGAACCTTGGCCAAGGCGTAGACGCTTGTTCCGCCGGTTGTGGCGCCGCATGCGCCTCCGCCAGTACTCAAGGCGGCAACGGTCGCCCCGCTGATCGGCAGCCTGAAAGAATCGATCACCCCTCCGCTGATGATCTCGCCTGAGCCGCGGCGGCAATAGTATGTGCTCGGCCAACGGCCGACGGCATTGCACAACCCATGCACTTGCTGTTTGAGCATCGCTCGACGGGCCTGACGCAGGCCGCAAAGCGGACCGTTCGCGAAGGGGGCGGGCGGCTGTCAACCTTCCCGCCCCCGCCTTGTGCTTCCTATAGGCGGGCATGCAGGCAGGAATCGCCACGAGAATGGCCGGCATGGCCGGCATCGCCGTCCGTCCAGGCTGACCAGCGCGCCTTGACTGAAGTGGCCACGAGTCGTGATGATGTTACCCTGCGAATGGCCTGTTTTCGCCGTCAGATGAGGTGTTGAGTATGATCATCGGCATACCCAGGGAGATTCTCGCGGAGGAACGCCGGGTGTCAGCTTTGCCCGAAACCGTCGCCCGATACGTCCAAATGGGCTTTACGGTCCTGGTCGAGCGATCGGCCGGAAGAGGCGTGTTTCGATCGGACGAGGAGTACGCCAAGGCGGGGGCCGAGATCGTGCCTGATGCCCGGTCGCTCTTTGACCGGTCGGACGTCATACTCAAGGTCAAGCAACCGTGTTTCAACGAGCAGTTGCAGGCTCACGAGGCTGCTCTACTCCACAAGGGCTCGATTTTGATCACCTTTCTGCACCCGGCCGCCCCGGCCAATCACGACATGGTCCGCACGCTTCGCGATCGCGGCGTGATCGCCCTGACCATGGACGGCGTGCCGCGCATCTCGAGGGCCCAGACCATGGACGCCCTGACCTCCATGAGCACCATCACCGGCTATCGCTCCATTCTGATCGCTGCGAACCATTTCCCTCGCTTCATTCCGATGATCGGGACGGCCATCGGCACGATACAACCGGCCCAGATTCTGGTGGTCGGGGCTGGTGTCGTCGGCCTGCAGGCCATCGCCACCGCGAAGCGGCTGGGAGGGGTGGTCAAGGTGGTGGACATCCGTAGCGAGGCCCGCCGCGAGGCCGGAAGCCTCAAGGGCACGCAGGTTGTCGGTTTCGAAGTACCTGATGAGCTGGCCCATGGCGAAGGCGGCTATGCCCGGGCTCTGCCTCCGGAATGGCTGGAGCGGGAACGAGAGATGCTTCGTTCCATCGTGCCGCAGGTCGACATCATCATTCTGAGCGCATTGGTTCCGGGCGAGTTAGCGCCCGTGCTGATTACCGAAGACATGGTGATGAACATGAAACCCGGCTCGGTGGTGGTGGACGTGTCAATCGATCAAGGCGGCAACTGCGCAATGACCGTCTCAGGTCGCGAAGTCATGGTCCACGACGTGTACATCTGCGGAACGGCGAACATCCCCGGCTCGATGGCCGTCGACGCAACCTGGTTGTACGCCCATAACATGCTTCACTATGTCGAGAACCTGTTTCCCAACGGCCCCGGCCGGCCCAACCTCGAGGACGAGATCGTCCTACACTCGCTCGTGACCATCGATGGAAAGATCGTCCACAAGGGAGCCCTGAAGGCCATGGGCTAAGCCATGGCAGACAGCAGGCCCAAGGATTATATCGCGATGTTGGATCTCCTGTTGATGCTCGCAGTCTTTGCCGCTGCTTTTGCGACCGGCTACGTCCTCATCTCACGGGTTCCGGCGATGCTGCACACGCCGCTGATGTCCATGACTAATGCCATCTCGGCGGTCACGATCCTTGGCGCATTGCTGCTGTTTACCGGGCACGCAAGAACAATGGAAAAGACGCTCGGCGCGGCGGCCCTGGCGGCGGCGGCGTTCAACCTCGTGGGAGGATTTGTCATTACCGATCGAATGTTGGGCCTGTTTCGCAAGAAAGGGTCGACCGATCCGGGGGAATGAGTACCGCAGATACGACGGCAAGCCGCGGTTGCTCAAAAGGGTCTTGGCGGGTACGGAGAGTCGCATGGGACAATTGCTGGTCGATCTGGGTGTGTCGCTGATCCTGGTTCTGGGTATCTCGCAATTCCGAACGCCGCGGGGCGCCCGTACCGGCAATCTGACGGCCGCCTTTGCACTGGCTTGTGCGGTCGCGATCGTCCTGGCGCGTCACTCTGTGGCGGCCCTCCCGGTGATGCTGGTGGCGGGCGCTGCGGGGATCGCGACCGGTTGCGCGATGGCTCTTCGGGTCAGAATGATTCAGATCCCGGCGATGGTCGCCTTCCAGCACGGTATGGGCGGCGTGGCAGCGTTTCTCGTATCCTTTGTCGAATTGGTGGGGCAAACCGGGCGATCCTTGTCGAGCCTGTCCGAGGTGTCGGCTCTGCTGGGGCTCTGTGTTGGGACGGCAACATTCAGTGGGAGCATGGTCGCAAGCGGCAAGCTCGCCGGCCGAATTCGCCAGACTCCGGTAATTCTCGCCGGCCACAACGTCGTCCTTGCGGCCCTGTCGATCGGATGCGTCTTGCTGATGCTTGCGGCGGGTCTGGCTGATCGAGCGGCTGTTGTGGCGGCGGTCTCAGCGACCCTGTTCGTGGTTGCCGCGGCGTGGGGCGTAGTGTTCTCGGTCCGGATCGGCGGTGCGGACATGCCCGTACTCATTTCCTTCCTGAACGCCACCGCAGGCTTGGCGGCCGCCCTCTGCGGGGTGGCGATCCGCAATCAGTTGCTTATCGTTTGCGGGGCAACGGTGGCGGCGTCGGGCTCGATCCTGACGCACGTCATGTGCCGGGCCATGAATCGCAGCCTGACGAATGTCTTCGCCGGGCTGCGTCCGGCAGACGCGGGACTGGAAGCTGGACCTGCAACCAGGGCTGAGGCGATCACCCCAAGCCGGACCTGCCTTGAGAATTCGCCGCTCCCCGCGGAGCCATTGGTTCAGCCTGAAACAATGGATCCTTTTTCTCGGGCTATCGAAGCCGTCCGCAGCGCCCAATCCGTCATCATCGTTCCGGGTTATGGCATGGCTCTGGCTGACGCTCAGGAGACGACGGTCCGACTGGCGGAGCGCTTGGCGAGCATGGGGAAGAGCGTGCTGTTCGCCATCCACCCTGTTGCCGGGCGCATGCCAGGGCACATGCACGTCTTGCTGGCCGAAGCCGAGGTCGACTACGGCATGATCCGTGAGTTAAAGGACGTCAACCCGCAGTTTGCCCAAACCGATCTGGCACTTATCGTGGGGGCCTGCGACGTCGTCAATCCCGCGGCCATTGAGAGCCAAGGAACACCCATCTCGGGTATGCCCATTCTGCTGGCCCACGAAGCTGGCACAGTCATCGTCTGCAATCTCGATGATCGACCGGGTTACTCCGGTGTCGAGAACCCGCTCTATCGGCAACCCCGCACGATACTGCTCCTGGGAGATGCCAAGGAGACGCTAGCCCGTCTTTTCCGCGATCTTGTCTAACCGGTACTTCGGCTTTTTGAGCGGCTCGAACCGAACTGGTAAGGACAGGCGAGCGCCCGAGCAAGTCGGCTGGCAGAAGGCAACGAATTGCCGCAAATAATTCCACCTTGCCCATAAGCCACGACCGGATAACGCAAACCGAATTGCCCCGAAAAAGCAAGCAGACGGGAAGGTGACACCCTCACGAAAGGTTATTCTTAACACCAGCCGGGCACCTTTATCAGCACTACCAGTCTGATCGGACTTGGTTCCGGAAGCTCCGAAAATTCGGTTTGACACGAGCAACGCGGAATTGTAGAGTATGCAGTGAAGATGGCTAAGATAGGAAACTTTGGCCGGATGCGGGAATTTGGGTGTTATTGTGGAATGGGATGACTCGGGAGAACGGGAAGATGCCGGTGGATAAAGAGGAGAAAATCGGACCCAAGGGCGTTTATACGACCGGTGAGGTTGCCGAGATCTGCAAGGTCAGCCAGCAGACTGTCATCCGGTGCTTCGATAGCGGTCGTCTCAAGGGCTTCCGCGTGCCGGGATCGAAGTTCCGGCGTATCCCGCGGGAAAGCCTCATCCAGTTCATGAAAGAGAACGGTATCCCGCTGGACAATCTCGATTCGGGCAAGAAGCGGGTGCTGGTGGTGGATGATGACGAAGCCATTCTCGAAATGCTGACCGAGTTGCTGGAACGCGACGGCCGCTTTGAAGTCCGGGTTGCTCGAGGCGGCTACGAGGCCGGTTTGACCACCCAGGAGTTCCGACCGGATTGCATCGTGCTGGACTACAAGCTTCCGGACATCGACGGCAACCGCGTCTGCAAGGCCGTACGGTCGAACCCGGCCTTCGCGGACATGAAGATCATCCTGATCAGTGGCGTGGCAGACCCGGACGAAATCAATGAACTGCTGGCTTCCGGCGCCGACGATTTTCTGCGTAAGCCGTTCCAGATCGACGAGCTGATTTCGCGGATTCTGAAGTTGGTTCAGGTCTAGAATGTGCCGGGGCGACTGATCGGCTGTCCACCCGGGGGCCGGCAAATGCCGACCGGCGCCTCTGGAGAGGGAAAGGATGTCACTAAGGGAACGCTGAGGGGACACATGACTGCTGCTTGGATGTCGAAACCAGCCGAGGGGCACGTCGCCAAGCCGGCCCAGGTCGAGCTTGTCCTGTCCCAGGTCGATTCTCTACCGACCTTGCCCGCCGTGGCAACCCGACTGCTTGAGGTCACCACCAGCGAAGCGTCCAGCGCTCGCCAAGTCATCGAGCTCGTCGAATCGGATCAGGGCCTTTCCGCCCGCCTTCTTTCCATGGTGTCCAAGGCCAGCGTCGGTACGCCGGTGAACACCGTCGAACGGGCGGTCGTGCTCCTGGGCTTTCACGCCGTCCGCAGCCTTGTGCTGTCCATTCAGGTGTTCGAGACCTTCTCCCAGCGGATCGAGGAATCGGTCACCCGCGCTGATCACGCCGGCTTCTGGAAGCACAGCCTTGCTACCGCGTGCGCGGCCAAGATGCTGGCGGAGAAGGCCCCTTGCCTGTCGGGGCCGACTCTGGTCAATCCCGAGGAGGCCTTTGTATGCGGCCTGCTGCACGACATCGGCAAGGTGGTACTGAACGCCTGCTTCGCCAAGAGCTATAAACGGGTGCTGGCCAAGGTCGAGGCGACCCGAGGTTGCATCGCCGACGTCGAGCGCGAGGTTTTCGGACTCGACCATACCGCGGCCGGTTGTCGGCTGGCGGCCCACTGGAAGCTGCCGGAGATGATTCGTGAGTGCATCTGGCTGCATCACCAGACGCCTGCCTCCACCCCTACGCGAATCCGCTTCCCGGAGCACGTTCGCCAGGTCCAAGTCGCCAATCGACTTGCTCGGGAGATGAGAATCGGCTTTTCCGGCAACTACGGGCCGGATCGTCCTCTTGCCGCCGTGGCCGAGAGCGCGGGATTCGACAAGGCCGTGCTCGATAAGGTATGTGCCGACCTGCCCGAGTTGATCGAAGCAAGGGCGGAGTTGATCGGCCTTAACCGTCTCACGTCCAGGGATGTTTATTACGAGGCGCTCGCCAAGGCCAATGCGGAACTGGCACGCGTCAACCTGTCGCTTTCGACGGCCAACCGGAGGCTTGAACAAAGGTCCCGTTGTTTCGAGGCCCTGCGAAAGTTGACTGAGGAACTGGGCCACGAACCGGGACACGAAGCCATTTGCCGAGCGGCGGCAGGGGTGACCGAAATGGTGACGGACTGCAGACCCGCTGCGGTGTTTGCCGTGTCGCCCGGCCGCTCCGTTGTGATCATCGCGACCTCAAACGGCGGGGAAGGCGGACCGCAAGTCGAGATCCTGCCGATCGCGGCCCTCGGCGATGTCTCTGCCGTGTCCGGCGGCGGCGAAGGCTGGCAAAACGCGACGGCGGTTCCGGGGCCGCTGCTGGATCGTCTGAGGCACTCGTTCGGAAGCTCCCCCGGGTGGTATTGGCCCATTCGCCACCAGGATGGTTTTCTGGGGGCGATCGTCATCGGCACTCAGCGGCCGGTTGACCTGGACGAGTCGATGTCGGCCCTGGGGGATGCTCTAGGCGCCTGGTTGGCCGGTGCCGAGTCCCGCGTCCTGTCGCGTCAATTGAACGAAGAACTGGCCGATCTCAACCGCCGGCTGGTCAATTCCCAGGAGGAACTCGCCCGTGCTCGTTCGCTGGCCATGGTCGGAGAAATGGCAGCCGGCGCGGCGCATGAGCTTAACAACCCGCTTGCGGTCATCTCCGGGCGGGCTCAGATGCTCCATCAGGCCGAGGTCGACGAGGAAACCCGCCGCGTCGCCCTACTTATCGCCGAGCACGCACATCGGGCCAGCGCTATCGTCTCGGAGCTCATGCAATTCGCCAAGCCCACACCCCCGCGGATCGCCGATTTTTCCATCGCCGGTTTATTGGGCCAGCTTCGACGCGAATGGCTTGAAAAAACGTCCCTGACCGAATCCCAATTCCGCCTTGAACTATCGGACGGCCTGCCCCCGATCCACGCGGATGCTTCCCAGATCAAGACATTATTCGACGAGCTGATCCGCAATGCCGTCGACGCTCTGCGTGATACCCCGGAACCTCGCTTGTTCATCAATTGCCGGGGAGATATGACCGATGACAGGCTTGTCGTCGCGGTGGAGGACAACGGTTGCGGCATGACCCCCGAAGTCCTCGAGCACGCGACCGATCCGTTTTTCTCTCGCCGGCCCGCCGGGCGGGGGCGAGGGCTGGGCTTGAGCCGGGCGGTCCGGTACGCCGAGATCAACGGGGGAAGGATCCGGCTGACCAGCACCGCGGGCCAAGGAACGGTGGTCTTGGTGGAGCTGCCGGTCGCCGCGGGTTGAGGCCCGCGAACCGCCGGCGAATATGAACGGGGTGATCGAAGCAGATATCGCAGCAGAAGTTCCGGGCCGGGCGGGACGTGTAGGCTACCTCCTCCTCTTTTCTCCTCCTCCTCGCTCTCGCGGCCGAAGCGTCCGCCGGCCTTTTTTGAACCTGCGAGCCTGGTGCTGATCCGGCAGTGGGAAGAGCAATGACCGACAAGCGCGTGCAGATTCTCCTGGTCAACGCCGACGAAGAACTCGCGGAAATGGTCTCGCGCTGCCTGCGAGACACCTCCTGGGCCGAGGTGACCCACGTCACCACCGCCTCGGACGCCCTTTGCGAGGAGCTGACCACGCGGCATGACGTGGTGGTGACCGCGATGTCCCTGCCCGATGGAGACGGCCTTGCCCTCACCCGGGAGCTGCGCCTGACCAACCGTTGTCCGGTGATCCTTACCACCGAGCAGCCCACGGCCGAGGAGGCCATCGAAGCCCTCCGCCTCAGAGTCACTGACGTGCTCATCCAGCCTTTTGATATTGCCGACCTGATGGACCTGATCCAGAAGTCAGCCGAGCGGCGCCTTTGTTACCGCCACCGCCGGCGGCGATATCGACGGCTGCGTGCCATGGTCTCGCGCATCATTCGCGAACGTCGCGACCTCCGCCAGCGGATGGATCTGATCTGTCGCGACCTGGTCCATGCCTATCGCAACCTGGCTCAGAAAGTGGCACAGTCCGGCGTGCTTACGCACGACCTGAAAGAATAGAGACCCTCCCCTACCGGTCCGTGAATGACCCGCCTCCGGAAGCTCCTCCCCGTAGACTCACAAAGAACGTTCCCTCCGCCCGGTGACGCCCCGGACGGCGGCAAGGTTCCACATCCGTCCCGGCAAACGGTCCTGATCGCACCGCAAAACGCGAGAATCGGGATTCCCGGAGCACTCAAGGCCTCAATCATCGCAGGTCGGTTCTGCCAACAGGCCCGGCCCGCTCAGGCATCGCAGAAAAATACTCAGGTCGTCGCCGTCCACATCCTCATCAGCGTCCAGTAGAGTCGGTTCGCAGAGTGGATCCTGCTGCACGACGCCGGCCCCCGACAGGCATCGCTGAAATATCCCGAAATCAAACTGGTCCACGTCGCCGTCGCGGTCAAAATCAGGACCGACCGTCCACGTTGTGAAAGTGACGGAAATGGTCTGAGGACTGTTCCAGGCCTCCTGCGATACGACGGTGATTGTTGCCGTCCGTTCGGCCGCCGGCAAGCCCGCGAGGTCGTAGGTGACGGTGATGGGATCGGATTCGCCGGTTGATGAGCCCGACGTGGGAGAGACCTCCAGCCACGACGCATCATCGCTGATCTCATAGGACAGCGAACCCGTTCCGGCGTTCGTCACGGTGAAGACGTCGGGAGTGGCTGTTTCGCCGATCCACAAAACCCGCTCAATGACTCGCGGCTCGACCAGGAGCTTGGGACTCGGCGGCGGCACGGCGGCGACGAAGCTGACATTGTCGATGTTGCTCATCGACCATTCGCGAGGCGCGCCGTTGTAGAGGCGAACGCGAAGCGCGACGTACTTAAGGCCGATAACACCGCGAATCTCGCCGGCCGCCGTGAGGGGGTAGAAATTGGTGCGATCATTGCCCGTGTAGGTGCCGTCAATCGAAGCAAGGGGCCGGTAGTGGTCGCACCGGTTGACGCTCGCGGGCACCGACCCGTCATTGTTCCAGCCGATCTCCCAGAGCTGATGAACGTTGAGAGGCTCTTCCGTGAGCCCGGTGTGGCCGTGGAGCTGAACGTACGCCGACAGCGAGCAAACCACGCGTTCGGCCGCCGGATCGTAGTTGCTCACCTCGACGATCTGTCCCATCGTAAAATCCATCGACTGCCAGCTCGTGATTTTGCCGGCGAAATGATCTCCGAACGGCGTTCGGGGTCCGTAGGGGTTGGTGTTGTCATGGGGCGGCTTGTCGGGGCCTTTGCCGTCGAACAACGTGATGCGCCAGTCGTCCAAGGTACCGCCATGATCCTCAAAACCGGGGTTGAGGATGGCAGGCGAGTACCACGGCTTGTACTCCATGATCGTCATCTCGAGATCCACGCCGGACTGGAGCACGCCGTCTTTGTATGCTGATCCGTAGGGGTAGCCGTTGTCGGCCTGAGAATGGAACTTGTAGGCTGCAAACGCCGGAGACCCGGCCGCCGGACTCATCTCGATGAAATAGGTGCTCCCGGGGGTGAGCGGCACCTCGCCGGGAGCATAGCTGACGCCGACGATGCCGGTGTTGACCGCCTGATACGTGGCCTGGGCAATCTTGGCGGGGCCGACCTGTGCCCCGCCCGGGCCGTTCTGACGGATACGGAAGACGACGTCGACATCCCATGTCCCGGAGCCGGCGATGAAACAATCAGCAGCGGCCAACGCTACGCTGGTTGCACGAAACGTCTGTCCCCAGACGCCGGTCCCCCCCCGCCAGATCCTCGACGTTGCCGGGTGTCATGTCGATGTATGGAATGACCGTCCCGTCGTTGTCGCTGAAGACCGTCACGAGCAGATCGAGGCTTCGGGGATTGCCGGCCGCGTCGTAGGCCTGCCCGAGTGCGTAACCGTTGCCGTCCTCCACCCGGCTGCGGATGCCGAAATCATAGGGTGGAGTCCCGCCCTCGCCGGTAAGCTTGATGGCGTATCGTTCATACGGCGTGGTCGGCACATCGCCGCTGCGATAGCCGACCCAGCCGTCACCGGTGCCGGCGGCCGCAGACTTGGCCGGACCAACCTGAGGCCAGGACGTGATCGCGCCCCCGTTGTCGCGATGCACCGAGACGCGGATCGAACTGGCATTTGACCCCGCCAACATGAACTGAACGCGCGTGATCGACGTACCTCGCGCAATGAAAGTCTGATACCACGTCGTGCTCCAACTCCATGCTCCATCTGCAACATGGTAGCAGGAATAGTCGGGATTGAGGTCCGGGTCGACGGTGACGATCTGGCCGTCGATGAGCTGCACGTCGGTGACCACCGTGGGACGAGCGTAGAAAATGGGTTGCGTGACGAGAATCGTGTACCATCCGGCCGGGGAGTCGATCTGATAGTAACCGGGCGTGCAGGCTGAACCGTATTCCTGGCAGGCACCCAATCTCCTTCGTTCGCCGCGCGTGAACCCGGAGTCGGGCGACAGGTAAAGGTTCCATTCGTACAACTCGACATAATTGCCGGGGCGGCCCTTGATCCTCTCGTATCGGCCGGTACCCTTCACCGTGCCCGCAGCGATCGCGGACCCGCCGCCGAGAAATGAGACGCAAACCGCCATGAAGCACAATTGTCGCCACATGTTCTTGTCTCCCATTCGCGAAATCCCTGTTTCAGCGTCCTCGCCGCTGCTCCTCACTGATTGCACGACGCCGGCGTCGGCTGACCGGCCCCGCTCAAGCATTCCAGAAAGATGACCATGTCCTGCTGGTCCACATCCTCGTCCACGTCCAGTCGGGCAAGGGTACAATCCGTTCGGCCTTGCATGTTGCCCGGGCCTGAAAGGCATTGCTGAAATCGGCCGAAATCCTCCTGATCGACGTCGCCGTCGCAGTCAAAATCCGGAATCGCGAGCCTGGCCGGCCCCAGCCACAAGTCGTCAAAGGCCGCGATATACCAGATCGGCGTCTCGTAGAAATACTCCCACTTGTGGTGTGCAAACAGCGTGACGACCGGCCCCTCGGCGGTGAAGTCGACGGTCTGCTCCACCCACTGGCCGCTGGTGAACCGCATCCTTGCCCATTTCACGTTGGGGCTGTGGTGATCCGTTCCGCCGGTGAGATCGACCCCGATACGAGCAACCGCCAGACCGTCGATCGGATCATGATCGGATCCGAACGCCTGCGTCCGAATAAACCCGCCGAAGCGGTATCGCCGCCCGGGCTCCACGGTCATCGTGCGGAAGATCCCGCCGCCATGCTCGCCCTGGGACATATTCGGCCAGTTCGCCACATAGCCCATCCATTTCGGACCGGTCCGAGCCGTCACACTGTACGAACCGCTGTCGAACTCGCCGTTGAAGCTCCCAAACGCGGTCCAACCGGCCATCGGGTTGTTGTCGCTGCCGGCCAGCAGATTCGTGTAAGAGGTCGTCGAAATGTCCGCAAAACCCTGGCCGTCGGCGGTCACATCCACGTCCTGCACGACGCTCGCGCAGCCGACCGCCTGTATTCTCAGTGTCTGCCGGCCGGTGGGAACGTTTGTGAAGATGAAGCCGCCCTGTGAATCCGTGAACGTTGTCAGCCTGCGTTCTTCAAGGATGATTTCGGCCCCCGCCACCGGGCCGGTCTGACTGCGGATATGCCCGGCGAACGGTGCGAATTCGTTGCGGGTGGTGACGACAACAGGGGTCGCACGGGTGCTGAGGACATTGCGGTCCGGGTGGTGAGCCAGAAGCCACATGTCGTAGGTGGTGCTGGGCTGAAGGTGGCGGATCACGACGTCATGTAATTGGCGGGCAATCTGATCCGCCGGCCAGATCGTGTCGAAGGGCGGCGAGCCCGTCTTGCAGGCGATCGTCGCGGTTGTCGGAACGTCCGTCTCAAAGATTGCACGCACCTCAGTGCCGGAGATCGGCGTCATGACCAGATTGCTCAAGACAATCTCGCCGCGATCGGCCTCCCGCGTAACGAACGTCCCGTTGATGTCGATTCCCCCGTCGGGCACGCCGTCAAAGTAGGCCTGCCCCTCAGGGTAATTGTCCGAATCGCCGTAGATGGCAAAGGGCTGCCCGTCGGCCCGAGTAAACCGGACCGCGTAGGGTTGGCCCGGCGTGAGCGGGGCCTCGCCGGGGCCCCACACGAAGGCTTGCGGCAGGTCCTTGGACATCTCGGCGTGCTTGGCGACTCCCACCTGATTCCCCGGCGGATAACTGCCGGACCACTGGTGAACGCCGGCCCGCATCACAAAGCCACCCTCACCCGCGAGCATCATCTGTGCCACACGCAGCTCACTGCCTTGAGGAATGAAGGTTTGCAGCAGTTCGCGGAACGTTTTCGACCGCCACCAGTTGCTGACGCTGTAATCTTCGATAAAGCCGGTGTCCAGGCAGGAGATGGCCACCTTCAGGTCGGCCTCTGGCACCGGCACGCCGTCGAACCACGCGTGACCATTCGGGTAACCGTGCGGCCGGTACGCAACTGCCGGCGTCCAAGTGCTTCCCCCCACGCCGTCCAGACGCAGCGCGTATCGACGTCCCGGAATCAGCGGCACCTCTCCCGGCAACCAGCGGGCACCCGCGGGGAATAGGCTCCCGTTGGTCACGATCCGAGCCGGACCGATCTGTCGTCCCTCGGGGACGTCTTCGCGCACGCTGATGCTCACCCGGCTTCCGCCGTCCGGCGAGATCACAGCGACCTCGTCCAGACCACGCCCCGTAGCGATGAACGTTTGTGCCGCCCATCGGCAGGAGTCCAAGTCCGTCAGGCCCTGGCTGTTCATGGTGATGCGATCGCGAAGGTTCACTTCGACAGATCCCCAAGCTGGGACGGTGATGGGTGAATCCAGAATCGCGTGCGGAGCGACGCCATGGGCGTTGCCCGCAAGGTAGTACTGGCCTGCCGGCAGGTTGTTAATGCTGAAGTTTCCCCACCAGGCCAGGGCAATGCCGTGAGCGCCACTTGGATTGTTCCCCACCCCGACCGCCCAGATGAGCGACTCGTGCACACCATCGCCATACTGGTCTTCCCGACGACCGGTGATCGACCCCGACTCCGCAGGCCGGCCGATGAATGTGACGGCCAGCCCCACGAGCACGGTGCCTCGCGCAAGCTTGCGACACATGGGATGTCCTCCGCAGTTCGGTCTCCGCGAGCCGAGTCGGACCAATCACGGTCATTATATCATACGGATAGCCCAATGTGGAAAAATGTGGAGCACGAACCCGGCGGACGCCGACTCGCCTTGGCAGGCCCCATTTCACAGAGTTCTTCTTACTTCGACTGCTTACGGACGATCATGTCGAAATTGCGGACCATCGACCGATACATGCCCGTGACGATGCCACCGTATAGAAAGATCGCAATGACCGTCCCGACAAAGAGATATGCCATGACTTCGGCCTCGGTCGCCCCGAACCTGGAATAGCGGTCGCTGGTCATTTGATGAGGGTTCAGCACCATGTAGATCGACATGACAAAGGTCAGCGGCCCGGTGATGCCGGCAATCTGCTCCATCGTCTCGAGGGCCCCGTAAGCACAGACGCCCAGCCCGAACCCGACCAGCGTCATGATGCCCATGCTCTGAATGATGGCCTGGACGGACCCCTTGCTCTTGAGCGAAGTCTGCAGACTCACCACGCAGGCCAGTGCCGAATAGACCAACAACAGGGCGGGCAGGAGTATCGCCGACATCAGGTTGACCACCGGCGGATCGGACCCCTGGACCAGGTCGTTGACGGCCATCAACAGGACGGTGCCCGCCGGGACGGCCATCAGCGGCGCGGTAAAGCTGATCAAGCCGCGGATCTTGCCACGAATGATGTAATCACTCTCCAGCGGCGTGACCAGCATCAATTCCATGGTACCCGACTCGCGTTCACGGCTGATGGCGGTCGCGCCGGTGTTGAGAGCCATGAGAATAGCGGTGACGAACTCGACCATCACGATGCCGGTGAGCCAGTCGCGAGCGGCATTGGCCATCTGCTCTGCCGTGGCTCCCGGGTTGGCGAGTCGCCCGCTGTTGTGAAAGACCAGCAGCACGACGGCCGCCGAAATGCCCGCAAAGATGAACCCGTAGTAGACCAGGCGGTTGCCGGCGGCACTGCCCTGGGTGACCGCCTCGCGCCACGCTACCGGGTTGGCCCAGACGTGCCGCGGCCGACGACGACGCTCACCCTCGGTTGATTTCCTCCGCAGGACCCGCAAGACCGCGCGTTGCAACAAGCTGCCTTCGGCCTGCTTGACGCCGCGCCGGACGAAAACGGTTGCCAGGGCGATCATGACCACCGATGCCCCGAATGTGATCGCCATGTACGCCATGTGCGGAGCCGACGCCACCCAGGATAACGCCCACCCGTAGTGGTCCACCAGGGCCGGTGCCGGCGGCGGCACCCTCTTCAGCCCCACCAGAAGGGCCAGGAAGGGATTGAACGCCGACAGCCAGCTCATGCCCGTCCTGCTGCCGGGCAAGATCGACTCGGGCACGTGCGTTCGCGGCCAAAGCCCTAACGCCAGGGTCGCAAACAGATACACCGCAATACCGGCGTAAAAGGACAGGATGGTCCCCCGCGTGCCGACGCGGATCATGCTGATCGTGATGGCCAGCGCCCCGGTCACCAGGGCGGTACAGGCGGCAATGCCGAAGCTGATGAAAATCTGCCGGGTGGTGACGCCGCCGTAAAGCATGGTAATGCAGAAAATCGGCAACCCCGAGAGCAGCAGACTGAGCACGAAGAACAGCCGGCTCATCAACGAGCCCAGGGCGATCTGGGCGTTGGTCAGCGGCGTGGTCAGCAGCACGTTGAACGTCTCGGCATCCTTCTCCTGCGAAATCGCACCGGCGGTGAAGACCGGCGCCAGAAAACACATCATCGCCAGTTGTAGAACCGAGATTGCCTCAAAGGTGCTCGCTGACGACTTGGCCAGCTCGCCCAGTGATTCCCCGTGCTTCACGGTCTGCGCGACGATCAGCACGACGAAGAGCATGACCAGCAGATAACCTGTGCGGGCCCAGAAATGGGACGCTCGCTTGCTGCCCATGCTCACCACCCGCAGCACGATCGGATTGGCCGGCACCAGCCGCCAGAGCCACAGACCGACGTCCGCGAGAATCTTCCGGGTCACCTCTGCCATCGTCTCAGCGCCTCGACCTTACCGCTTACTGCGTTTGTGTCGTCGGGAACCGGATATCCGCCTCGTCCATCGTCATGCCGTGCTTCTCGCCGAACTCGCGCAGTTCGGCAAGCACCGCCTCACGCTGCTCCCAAGTCACCAGCCCCATGACCTCCAACTGAAAGGCCTTCCGCAGTTCAAGAACCGGTTTGGCCATTTCGTTGTATTCCTGGTCCAGATGAAACAGCCACGGTGCCGGCGACTCCTTGTACATGGTGACGCCCAGACCGTGGAGGGCGCGGTTTCTGCGAACCTTCTCCCGCCACTCGGGCGTGGCGAGCGCTTTGGCTCTGGCGGTATAGTCCTTGAGCAGTTCCCGCCCCCTGGCGTATTGCTCGTCGGTCAGCTTGAAAGTCTGCCGCACCTGATTGAGGAACTCAATCCAGTTGGCGGGATCCAGATCCCGGGTGGACCAGACGGCTCTCTGCTCGGCCGACCTCACCTCAGGCGATTTCCTGGGCTTGCCGCGGCTTTCCCGCCCGTCGACCGATTCGTCCTCCAAGGCATTCTCAAGGTCATCGAAAAGCCCCTCTCCCTCCTTGACCTCGCCGCGTGCCCAGCGATCCATGCGCTCATCGAACTTGTCGAGAGCCCGCTCGATCTCCCGCTGCTTCTTCTCGATTTCCTTCAACTGCTCCTCGTTAAGATACGGTCGGCAGTCGTCGGTCATGCTGCTGAACAGCTCTCGCCAGACCGGTATCGTCTCCTTGGCTTTCTCGGCAAACTCTCTAGCCTTGTCGGGCTTGATGTTTCGCTGGCCGGGCCCCATGTTCTCGACAGCAAACTCCAGCAGCGGGGCGACCTTGCCGCCATGGGTATGCCCCATTCGCATCATCTTCCGCGCGATCGTTTCGCTCAGCGTTCTCTTCTGCTCGTCCGAGAGCGTCGCGCCGATATCCCTCTCGAGCGTCTCACGAATCCAGACGCCGGCGAATGCCCGCGCCAATCCGGGTGTCAGACGGACCCCGTGCTTTGTGGGACGCATCACGTCTTCGCCCGGGGCCTGGGAGACGGATGGCTGTTGGTTCAGCGTTTCCAGTTGCGTCGCCTCATCCGGGGTGATTTCGTCGTCCTGCCCCAGCGCCGGACCGACCAACACCGCGAACGCCGACGTCAGAATCAAGGTGAGCCGGGTCATTGGGCACCTCCTTCCGGAGCCGTGGCATTCGCCGGCTTCAGGTCGAATCCCTTTTCCGACAAGAGAGACTCCATTCTCTCCTCGGCCGCGCGTCGTTGCGACGGTGTGGGAATGCGGTCGATGCGAGTCTTGAGATCGTTTTCGATCGCCCTGAAGCCGGAGTTCAGGTCGGTCTGCTCCTGGTCCAGCAAAGGCCTCAAAGGATGGTTCCAGCCGTTCGGCAGGCGAAACATCATCGATTGCCATACCCGGTTGCGGTGGGACTTGGCACGCCACTGCTGGTCCGCCCGGATCCGGTCGGCCCGCTCCAGGCATTCGCGGAGAACCGAGTCGGCCGTCGCCGACTGGGATTCATCAAAACCGTAGAACGTCTTGGCATCATTGACGTATTTCTCCCAGGCTGCGGTCGGTTCCCTGTCGATGGCGATCTGGGCCTGCTGGCGGGCCCGCTTCAGGTCGGGCGACTGCCCTTGCTCATCGAGTCTGATCTCTTGATCGGGGTCTTCGAACGGGTTACGCGTCGTGTCGGCCCGGCCGTCAGCCCATTGCCGCATCCGTTCTTCAAAGGCATCAAGAGCCTTGTTGAACGCCATCATCTCGCCGGCGAGCTTGAGCTGTTGCTTGAGAGGAAGCATGGGCCGGATGTCCTGGACCGTGCCGCGGGCCATGTCGCGGATTGCCGGGACCAGCGGGACAACCCGCTCGCCGAATTCCTTACCGAATCCTCTCGGAATGAACGATTGCTCGCCGCGGGCGGCGGCCGACATCTGCTCCTCCATGAACCGCTCGATCAGTTCCTGCCCTGGACCGTCAATCTGGTGCATCATCTGCATGAAGCGGCGGGCGATCTTCTCCGCGGCCTCGTCGGCTTTCGACTTATCCAGGCCCAGTTGGCCCGTCAGGTGACCGGTCCACGCACTGGCAAAGATCCGAGCCATCCCCGGAGTAAAACGAAACCCGGCTTCGGTCGGCCGGTCCATCGGGTCGGCGTTGCCCGGCCCGGCTCCGGGTTGTTGTGCCCCCGCCGTTGAAACGGCGAGCAGCACGAGCAGTCCGGGCCGCAAACGTTTTGGAATCATCATGGTTCCCCCTATCGCAGTTGCTGTTGAACCGGTCTGTTGGTCAGACGTCGGGTGTTGTTGGCGGCCTGTCCGTGGGACGCCACCCGCGGCTTCTCCGCCGGTCTGAGACCGACTCCCGGAAAGGTCGCCGCAACGGTTCCTATTGAACTATCCCCTTGGTCAGACGCATGAACGCGGTTTCGAGATTGACCTCTTCCTCACGAAGCTCCTGGATCGCCAGGTTCTTCTCAATCAATGCCCGGGCCAGAAAACTGAAATCGTGCATCTCGTTCTTCAACTCCACCGAGACGAAGCCGTTGTCCTGTTGCACGTTCTTGACCTCGTCCAGTCGGCGGAGCGTATCCACGGCGATGTCAATCTTGTCGGGCACGCGGATCTGCACGCGGACGCCGCGTTTGGCTCTGCGGGTGATCTCGCCCACCGGGCCGTGAAACAGCAGTTCGCCCCGCTCAAGGATCCCGATGGTCGAACAAAGCTCGGCCAGTTCAGGCAGAATGTGCGAGCTGATCAGGATGGTCTTGCCCATCCGGTGCAGTTCCTTGAGCAGCTCGCGGATTTCGATGCGGGCCCGCGGGTCCAGGCCGCTGGCCGGCTCGTCCAGCAACAGCACCTTCGGGTCGTGCAGCAGCACCCGGGCGATACTCAGCCGCTGCTTCATGCCGCGCGAGAGCGAGTCGACCAGAGCGTCGCGCTTGTAGCTCAGGTCGGTCAACTCGAGCACGTCGCCCACGATCTTGGTCCGCTGGTGTCCCGTGATGCCGTAGGCCGAAGCGAAAAACTCCAGATACTCGACGACCACCATGTCGGCGTAGGTGCCGAAGAAGTCGGGCACGTAGCCGATCAGCGGGCGGATCTTGCGCGATTGATAACCCACCACGTGGCCGCAGATGCGGGCCTCGCCCCAGGTCGGCTGCAACAGCGTCGCCAGAATCCTGATTGTCGTCGTCTTGCCCGCGCCGTTCGGCCCGATGTACCCGAAGCACTCGCCTTCCTCGATATTCAGGTGAAGGTTATTCAGCGCTACCAGGTCGCCGTATCGCTTGGTCAGGTTGATCGTCTCGATGATCATCACTCAGGCCCGCTTGGTTCTTGCACCCCGTCCTCATCCCCTCGTGCCCCTGATCGGGATCGTGAACCGGTACATGGTTCGCGCGTGATCGGGTTCGATGGGCCTCCACTTTTCGTTGCTCCCGCTTCTCCGCCAGCACAGCCGGGCCGGTCCGGGATCATCGGCAAAACCGACGAACAAAGCGGTGTCCCGCGTCAGTTCGCTTGACCGGTCGAGCACCCGCCCCTGCGAGCGGTCCAGTCTGTTGAAGCCCTCATCCGCCTGATTGATCTCGTCGAAGAAGGTCAGCAGCAGCATGCCGCTGGTAAACTTGTCGCTGCGGACGTCAATCTTTTCTTCCTCTCGCTGGGCATAACCCCCATAGTAGTAGGCGTCCCTGCCATAGCCGAACAATCTCGCCCACTCCGTGGCTCGGGAACTGAAGAGCCGTTCGGTTCCTTTGAGCACCGACTCAACCGTGATCCTCTTGCCGTTCGGCAGGACCTTGAAGTGGTAACAGTAGATCCGGTTGTCACGGGTTTCGTTTTCGGAGAAGCCCCGTGCCGCGATAAAGAGCCAGCAGGTGTCCAGATCGGCGCCCAGCTTGTTCTCGATCCAGCTTTCTCCGCTCAGCTCCGTCCACGTCCCCGCGTCCCGGTACAAGGCGGCGTCAAGTCGGCCGGCCATCGTGCCTTTCCAATGACCTTCGAAATCCTTGGCCGTCGCCCGGAACAGAACGTCATGCAGTTGGCCCGCCACCGGCGCCGCTATGTACTCCGCGCCCGCCGCATAGACCGACTCGCCCGTCGGGTACAGCTCCTCGTACCACCTCGGCCGGATCGCCGCGGGAATCGGCGGCGAGTTCTCGATGTCCAGCCAGTTGCCCGGTATGCCCAGGTCCACGTTGCTGTAGGTCGCCGTCTTCATGCCCAGGTAACAGACGGCTCCGACGTCCGGAGACCCGGCTTTCCCGTCGACCACCGTGAAACACTCCACACTGTTGCCGATGCCGCGCACGAAACGTACCGCCAGAAGGCTGGTCGTGCTGGCTGCGACGCTCACTGCGGCAAAGGCGGGCCAGGACATGCGAACCAGCCTCTTCTTCTTCAGCCACGTCCAACTGCCGAACGTCGCCACCACAATGTACGCCACCACGAACAGGAAGGCGAATAGAAAATAAAGACTTGCGGCGACGTCGAAATCCGTGGCTTCCTCGACGAGACCGTGCAGGTCGATGTCGCGCATCGGCCCGGAGCCCCCGAACCCGCCCTGCGGCGTGCTCCGCGGCGCCGGTGCCGGCCTGATCCTGACGACCTGACGTAGAAATGACTCCGAATAAGAGCCGACCTGGAACAGCTCTCTCATCTCCGCGGCGACCAGTACCACCCGGCCGCGACCGTAAGGCCGTGAGGCCGCCAGAATGTTCTCTTCAACCGATTCGGCCTTCTCAAAAGGAATGATCGATTCCGCATCCGGGAGAAGCGCGCCGCGCGCGATGGGGCAGAAGTTCAGGGGAGACCGCAGGCTGGATATGGCCGGCTCCGCGTTGCCGAACAGCAGTTCGCAAGCGTGCTTCGAGAAAACCTTCGGAGAGGTGGTGCTCGTCACCTCGCTCAGACGCGCCGGAAGCATCTCGCCGAAGGCACTGCGGTTGATGATGTCCCAGTTCTTGCTGACGCCCAGAACAAGCCTGCCCCCCCGGCGAACCCACTCGATCAGCGCCTCGCGTTGGCCCAGATCCATGATGGATGCCGATGGGTCCGCCCCGTCCCAAACGATCACATCGACCATTTCCAGCCCGGCCACCAGATCGGGCAATTCAGCGGGAGCGCATCGGGCAACGATCAGATCTCTGTCCGACGTCGTCTCTTTGGTAAGGTTGCGGAGATGGTTCAGACCGCCCTCGCTGATATCCAGGATTACCAGCGTCCTGGGATTCACGGGAATGATCTGGTCTTCCGGCGCCAGCTCCAGCATCTTCTCATTCTGCTCATTGAACAAGGGAATGAGCGAGCCCTCGGCGGAAACTACACGAACGTTGAAGGACACGTCCCGGGCGCCTCGAGCCGCCGGCACGTAGAGAAAGGCTCGCCTGTTGTCCCGTATAGAAATCTGCCGGCGGGCCACCACCTGATCGCCGTCGCGATCCGGTTGTCGGACTTCGAGCCACCCGCTGAAAAGGTCGCCGTCATGGTTGGTCAGGTCCACACGAATGGGTGTCCATCGCCCGAGCTTGTAGTGGCAGCGACCGTGATCCTGCCCATAAGGGTCCGTTGACGAAAAACCGACACTGATGATCCGACCGGTGAGATGAACGGCCATGGCCACAGTGGGCCACCACAAGGCTGCGATGGCGGCTGCGACGCAACAAGCAGGCAAGAGTCCGTTTTTTCGCTGGCCGGTCATGAGGTTTGAACGACCTCGTCTATGCCTTGCTGCTTTAATCTACGAATCCGGCGATCATCTGTTCATTGTGAGTGACCAAGCATTACTCCCAGTGTATGCGGTTTTCGTCGGACACCATATTGTACAGTAGCGAGGGCTCGCTTCTCAACCTGAGCGATTTTCCGCCTGCAGGCAGATGATCCCTCCCACATGATATACAGACGAGCACGGCATTGGTTTGTTTCGAGAGAACCGGTCCCTGTTTTTCAGTGCCGCTTAGCGCGGAGCAGACGCCTGACCCGGTACAGGGCCTCGATGAAGAAGAAGTCGCCCCAGATTACCGACTCATCGACGGCCAAGCCCTTTTCCAGATCCCCGACACCGTGCTTGAGGATTCCCTCCCAGTTTGGATCGTCAATGGCCAAGTACTCAGGCTCGCACAGTGCGGTCAGGATGCGAAGCGCCGCATCCTGAAGGTACTGGCGCTGGCGAGCCTGCTCTGGGCCGACGGTCTGCTCGGCCTGTGCCAATTCCAGGAACCCGGCGGCCGCAATCGCGGCGGCGGAACTGTCGCGGGGCAACGCTAACCCTGGGGATGCGTCGAGGTCCCAGGGTGGGATCGGATCTCCGGAAAGCTTTTCGATCAGATAGTAGGCACATTGTCGGGCAGTCTCCAGCCACGGGCCAAACCCCAGCAACCGTCCGCAGGTGGCGAAGCCGTAAACCGCCCAAGCCTGCCCGCGAGCCCAGCAGGAATCCTGTTGCCAACCGGCCCGGTCAGCCCGAATCGTGCATTCGCGGTGATCTCCCATCAGGGCGAACCCGACGGTTGAACCGTCTCCCCGAACCAAATGGCGGCGAGAAGTGGCCACGTGCTGGCTGCCGATGGTGAGTAACCAGTCGTCATCCGACAAGTCGGCCGTGTGCAGGATCAGGGGTACGTTCATCAGGTCCTCGATTGCCAGGACCGGCGCCGCCGGGTCCATGATCAGGCAGCGGGCACTCTTGCTGAAGCGGCCGGCCAGCGTCCGCGCGGCTTCCTGCATCACCTCCACCACGCGCGCCTGCGGAGCAGCGGCCCGAACCGTTGCCTCATGCCAGCGCCGATGACTTCCGTGGTAGAACACCAGGCCCAGGCCGACCTGAGGCAGTGCTTTCAGAGGCTCGACGGCCCGGCTGTATCGTTCGGCAGTCTCGGCCCACCAAGCCTCGCCGCTGACCTCGTGGAGGATCCACATCATCCCCGGCAAAAGACCATTGAAGCTGCCTGACCAGGCCGACGGATCGATGCCCCAGCGTCCCTGGACCGTGTGCGCGACGAACTGGTCAGGGTACCGCTCGACCAGTCGCCTGACTTGCTGACCGGCAAACTCAAACGCCGCATCGAACGGCGTCGGAATCTGGGGTTCCTTGCGTTTGGCCATCGTATTCCTCGCGCGATCCGGCCACCTCGGCAGTCGCGGAAAGACTAGCGGAGCGCCAAGATGTAATCAATCGAGTAGAATGCCGCCCATGCACCCGGACATCGCACGGATTCTGATCTCCCGCGATAAGATCGCCCAGCGAGTGAAGGAGTTGGCGGACGAAATTGCCCGCACGTACGAGGGCGATGCGGATGCCGGCATCACGGTTGTCACGATTCTGTCGGGAGCGCTGATCTTCGTCGCCGACCTCATGCGGCAGTTGCCGCTCAAGATGAAGGTCGGACTCATCATGGTTTCCAGCTATGCCGGGCCGCGAACCAGCCCGAGCAAGCCGAAGGTGATTCACGGCCTCAATACGGACGTCGCCGGACGCCATGTATTGCTGGTGGACGACATCCTGGACACCGGCGGGACGCTCCGGATGGTCCGACGTCGCCTGGAAAAGGCCGGGGCCCGTTCAATCCGAACCTGCGTCCTGTTACGCAAGCCCGCCAAGGCCCCTCCCGACGTCGGGGCCGATTTCATCGGGTTTGACATCGAAGACGCTTTTGTTGTGGGCTACGGCCTGGATTTCGACGATCAATATCGTAACCTCCCCGATATTGCGGTTCTGCGGGAGGAAATCTATGCTCGGAGGAACAGCGGGGCGGCGGAAATGACCGATTCCCAAGCCCCAATCACCAATGAATGACGAAGCCCCAATGACGAGATAGTGACGAATGTCGAAACCCCAACGCCTGAATGAGACTGACAAAGGGGCAGGACAAGCCCCATGGATCCGTCATTCGGATTCCGGACTTCTTCCGTCACTCGGATTTCCTCATTCCGGCTTCTCCGGTCGCACCCTCGAGGCCCCATACACCCAGGCTCACGGCAGCCACGGTCACACGCTCGAGGCCGCCAATCTCCTGCCCGCCCACCTGCTCGACGGCAATGAGATTGTCATCCTGGCGATCAAACCCTCTCTCTGGTTTGTGGTTTTTGTCTCGTTTCGCTGGCTGATGGCGGCTCTGGCGCTGATTCTCGCGGCCGGCTGGTTGGCCGAACTGGCTCCACAAGTCAACGCGGCGATGATCATTAAAGCCGCCGCTATTCTGGCCGCCGGCCGCGTCGCCTTGGCCGTGCTCCAGTGGGCATCCCGTCTCTACGTCCTGACCAACCGCCGCATCATGCGGCTTACCGGAATCCTCAACGTCGATCTGTTCGAGTGTTCCCTCACCAAGATACAGAATACCTACGTGACGCTGACCTGGTATGAACGCCTGACCCGGCTGGGAACGATCTCCTTTGCCACGGCCGGGACCGGCGGCGTGGAGGCGTCATGGATTAATGTGAATAACCCCCTCGAACTCCACGAACGCGTCCGATCCGCCATTCATCGGGCCCAACGACCGGGCGGCAGCGGGATCTGAACCGGCCATGCCGGTGACACGTCCGGCGGGCAGAAACTGCGGTCCCCGTTCTGTCAGAACCGCGACCGTATGGGCCCCGCAGCGGCTCGACCCGTCGCCTGCGCTGGCGGTCCTCAAACAACCGCCCGAATGGCCACCCACCCGAGTCGGCTTGGCCCGGCCACTTTCACTTTCCCCCAAGTTCCTGTAGCCTACCGGAGCACTATCGTCCGCTGAACAAGGAGCAAACACATGTTTGTCGTCGAGTCTTATGCCGTGGCCGTCGTCATGTGCGTCATCACCATGTTGTGCTGGGGTTCCTGGGCCAACACTCAGAAACTGGCCAGCAAGGAATGGCGGTTCCAACTGTTCTACTGGGACTATTCGATCGGTGTGCTGCTGCTCACCATCATCTTTGCCCTGACACTGGGCAGTATGGGCTCCGCCGGCCGCACCTTCCTTGCCGATCTGGGACAAGCCAGCGGCACGGCGATCGGGCTCGCGTTCCTGGGCGGCGTGGTCTTTAATCTCGCCAACATTCTCCTGGTCGCGGCCATCGACATCGCAGGCATGTCCGTCGCTTTCCCGATAGGTATCGGCCTCGCACTGGTCGAAGGCGTCATCGTCAATCACATACGAGATCCGAAGGGCGATCCGCGTTTCCTGTTCGCGGGAGTCGCCGGAGTCGTCATCGCCATCATCATCGACGCCATCGCCTACGGCAAACTGCCAAGAGAGGGCCAGAAAACGCTGGGCAAGGGTATTGCCCTCTCGGTCGTCTGCGGTCTGTTGATGGGCCTGTTCTTCTACCTCGTGGCCGCGGCGATGCCACCTATTGCCGAAATCAACGAGCCTGCCCAGGCAGGCAAGTTGACTCCCTACAGCGCGCTCTTTTTCTTTTCTCTGGGCTTGTTCCTGTCGAACTTCCTGTTCAACACCCTGGTCATGGCCAAGCCCTTTGTCGGCGAACCCGTGCCCTTGGGGGACTACTTCAAGAAGGGAAATCCACGGCTGCATATCGTCGGCATCCTCGGCGGCATCATCTGGAGTATCGGTATGTCGTTCGCCATCATCGCGGGCGATCGGGCCGGTTACGCCATTTCGTACGGCCTCGGGCAAGGGGCGACCATGATCGCCGCCTTCTGGGGGGTCTTCATCTGGAGAGAATTCAAGACCGCGCCGAAAGGCACCAACGGATTGCTCGCATTGATGTTTGTGTTTTTCATCGCCGGACTGAGTCTGATCGTGTACGCGAACGCGTGAGGTGAACGATGGCAGGGAGTATTTGCGTCGTCGGCAGTTCGAATACGGACATGATTCTGCAAATGGATCGCATCCCCCGGCCGGGTGAGACGATCCTGGGCGGCGAGTTCTCCATGGCCGCCGGGGGCAAGGGCGCCAATCAGGCCGTCGGCGCCGCCCGAGCAGGCGGACAGGTCGTCTTTGTCGCCCGCGTGGGCAACGACATGTTCGGCGACCAGGCTATCCGCGGGTTCATGCGGGACGCGATCAACGTCGACTACGTCGTCCGGGACCCGCAAGCCCCATCAGGCGTGGCCTTGATCTTCGTCGCCAAGGACGGCGAGAACAGCATCGGCGTGGCTTCCGGGGCCAACGGGCGACTCTCGCCCGCAGACGTCGCCAAGGCACGAGAGGCGATCACCTCCGCGGATATCCTACTCATGCAGTTGGAGACGCCTCTGGACACGGTGAAGGCCGCGGCCGAGATGGCTGCCGCCGCCGGCGTGCGCGTTATTCTCAATCCGGCCCCGGCTCAGCCCCTTGGTGACGATCTGCTCAAGCACGTGTCGATCCTGACGCCGAACGAATCGGAGGCGGAACTGCTCACCGGTGTAAAGGTCGAAGGAACAAAGGGCGCCGCCGAGGCAGCGAAGGTACTGATGTCCAAGGGGATCCAGACGGTGCTGATCACCTTGGGGCCAACCGGGACGTTCGTGGCCGCGAAGGACTCTGCCGAACTGGTCCCCAGTTTCAAGGTTAAGGCGGTCGATACCACGGCCGCGGGTGACATCTTCAACGGTGCCCTGGCAGTCGCCCTGGCCGAGGGGCGGGCGCTTAAGGAAGCAGTGCGTTTTGCCAACGCCGCTGCCGCACTCTCCGTGACCAAGCTGGGAGCCCAGCCTTCGGCCCCAAGAAGGCAGGATATCGAACAGTTCATGGCCTCCGCGTAGGGCACGGTCGAGGTCGCCGCAGCGACCGAGACCTGCCGCGCTATGTGTGCT
>ERZ795050.1568-NODE-1568-length-28799-cov-8.214897_pt1 | contig 28799 bp, 27 predicted proteins | sample MGYA00375134_ERZ795050 | MGnify/ENA primary metagenome ERZ795050 (study PRJEB30179, sample SAMN05720221) | activated sludge metagenome | isolation source: Anaerobic digester | place: Japan | collected 2015-05-26 ... | reverse complement strand
AAGTCAGATTTAACCAAGGTGAAACCACCAAGTATCAAAAGGCAGGCGAGAACTGCGCCAATAACGAAGTAATCAACACGACCACTGGTGAAATATGGATTGACGCCAGTGATGACGACTATTTCGACTGGTGCGGTGATGATTTCGTGTTGGATCCCTCAAAAATCACCGATGCGGAACCGCAAGTCGCCCTTGACGTGATCGTTGGCTGGAATTTTGAGACTTGGCCCCTTATGGCAACCGCTGGAACAGCTGCAAATCTGGGTATCCAGGAGTTTACCTCTGTTGGTACAAGTGGTGCCTACAGCTCGGTGAGCTGCTTTAAGGATCTATGCTATGCCGATAAAGGCTGGGATAACGCCGAAACCATCGACAAGTATTGGTTGGCAACTTTTGATAGTACAGGCTACGAAAACCTAGTTCTACAATCATCCTATCAAAAGTCATCTAATACCGGCCCCAAGTATTTCCAGTTGCAATACAGCGTAAATGGCACTGACTGGACCGCAGTTGACGGCGGCGATGTAACAGTTGCCAATGATCAATTTATGACCGCCGGTTCTTTGTTGAATCTTCCCTTGCCGGCAGCCCTAAATAATCAGGCGACTGCTTATCTGCGATGGAAGGTGACCTCAAATGAAAGTGTGAAAGATGAAACGATTCTACCAGGTGGAACAAGTCGAATCGATGAGGTTTACATCGCTGGTGTGGCCATTGGTGGTGGAGAGGAGGGCCCGTGCAAGGACGTAGTGTGTGACACCCCACCAGCCCCAGCTTGTGAGAATGGGCAACTGGCGACTTACAATGCTAACGGCCAGTGCGTCGTGGATAACGACCAAGGCGTCTGTCAGTATGATAAGACCCTATCTGACTGCGAGCCTATGGAGCCAAAAGCCTGTGTGGAAGGTAACCTGAGGACTTACAGCTCCACCTGCCCTGATGGTGGCAATGCTTGCACTGAAAGCTACCAGGATGAGATTTGTGACTTTGGCTGTGAAAATGCCGCCTGCAAGGATGACCCAACTCGATACTATGATTTCTACTTCCGCGGCCCGGATTGGATGGATGATGACCCAGGTAGTGTCTTTGTTTGCTATCCAGCCGCGCCATTGGACTGGATATGCAAGGTGATGGTGAAGGATGAGTCTTCGGACTGGTGGCATTATCAGATTGACATTACCTATGAAGCCGATGTCGTTGAGTACCAAATCAGATTCAAGGAAAGTGGAAACTTCAAGTATCAAAAGGCAGGCGAGAACTGTGCCAACAATCCAGTAATCAACACGACCACAGGTGAAATATGGATTGACGCCAGTGATGACAACTATTTCGAGTGGTGCGGTGATGATTTCGTGTTGGACTCTTCAAAAATCACCGACTCGGAGCCTGTGCCCCAACGTGAAGTCTTGGTTGGTTGGGAATTTCCTGATGGCAACGCCTTGTCGACTTTAGGGACTGCTGGTAACTTGGGCCTATATGCAGTCACCTCTGTTGGAACTGGTGACGACTATCAGTTCAATACTGGCGTGGCCGAAAAAGTTGGCGAAAGCTACTCTGTGACTGGCTGGGATGCTGGCGACCAAATTGAAAAATACTGGCTTGCAAGCTTCAACACCCGTGGTTTTAGCTCATTGAAGCTGGTTTCTTCTTACCAGTATTCCTCCAACACTGGGCCAAAAGACTTTAAAGTTCAATACAGTACAGATGGTGCTGTTTGGAACGACCTAGATGATGGAGTGATCGAAGTCGCGGACAATTGGACCTTAGGTGTGCTACTGGACAAGCCTTTGCCTGCAGTTATGAACGACAAAGACTTGGTACATCTGCGGTGGATTGTCACCACCACTGACAGCCCCGGTGGTACAGGCGTTGTGTCTACTGGCAGAAGCCGCATTGATGAAATCGTGATCGATGGGGTCCCTATGGAAGCTGAAGGCGACCCATGTGAAGGTGTCACTTGTCCCACAGAAAAACATTGTCAGAACAATGAGTTAGTAACTCAAACCAACAAGTGCGTTGTTCAGGGTAATGCTGGCGTGTGTGTGCCAGATTCGGTCACTACTGAAGAATGTCCTACCACAAGGGAATGCCTAGAAAATATAAAACTGAGCGTTTATCATGGTGTCTGCCGTGATGGCGAAAATGCGTGCGATGTAGAGCGTCAAGATGAAGACTGCGCCGACGGTTATGAATGCATATTAGGCAATTCAGAATGTACCCCGATTCCTATTGTTGACCCATGTGAGCCCAATCCATGCACAGAGGCTCCCGCAAATGTGTGTAATAACACGAACACCGGTTATCTAGTGTATCAGGCCCCAGGCACCTGCCACGTCGAGGGAGAGGGGACTTACAAGTGCGTTCATACCTTCACAGAGCATCTTTGCGATTCTGGTCAAGTCTGTGCTGGTGGCGCCTGCGTGGAGACCCAACCGGTCAAATTCTTCTTTAGAGGACCGGATTGGATGGAGCTTACCCCTCTTGGTCCACAGCTTGTCATCAATGAGACTATGCATGCTTTCACTTGGGATTCGGACCTAAACTGGTGGCAGCTTGAACTGGCAGTAGTTGACCCAGACGCCTCAATTAAATTTAGTGTGGGATTCTTTAGGCAGGATGTAGCAAAGGCCCTTGTGTACAGTGATGATTGCTCCACACGTCTGCAATTCGCGACTACTACAGGTGAGATTTGGATTGACGCCAGTGATGATAGCTTCATGGTATTTTGCAGGTCTGAACCATATGGACTTTACACTGCTGACCTTTATAGATTTGACATCACGAAGATCACTGAGTCGGAGCCTACTGCCCCCCCGCAACCAAGCCCGGAAGTTGTAGTGGGATGGGACCTTGAAACCGTGCCAGCACCCGCCAATGCTGGCAGTGATGCAAATGTTGGTCTGAAGAGTATTTCAGCTGAGGGTGTCACAGGTACAATAACTTCTTCGGGCGGGCGAACAACTGGTACTTCTTGCTACTCGGTCAACGGTTGGCATGGCGCTGATGTGACGGACAAGTACTGGCTGGCCCCATTTGATACGACTGGCTACAGCAACCTTAAGTTGGTTTCGTCATATCAGAAATCTTCTAACACAGGACCAACTAACTTTCAACTGCAGTATAGCACCGACAATGTTGACTGGATGGACGTGGATGGCGGCACCATAACTGTTAAAAATGAATTTACCACCGGGCGCTTGCTTAATCTTGACCTTCCAGCGGCCTTAAACAATCAGCCTACTGCCTACCTGCGCTGGATTGTTACTGACAACGCTTCCGTTATTCCCGGCCTAATTCAGCCAAACGGCACCAGTCGCATCGACGAAGTCTACATTTCTGGTACTCCTATTGTCGCTAGTCCATGTGACGGTCATGAATGCAATACTCCTCCGGCCAACTACTGTCAAGCAGGTCGTTTGGTTCAATTCGAAAGCACAGGAACATGTTTTGTTGATGCTGGTGAGCCAAAATGCCATTACTTGGCCCATTCGAATACTTGTCCTGACCCAGAACAAGCTACCCAGTGTGTTGAAGGCCTGCTAAGGACATATTTTAGTGTCTGCCCCGATGGTGGTGATGCTTGTGGCGTGGACTATAGCGCTGAGAGCTGCCCAAATGGTCATGAATGTCTGAATGGTAATAATAGCTGCACAGAGATTCCTGCAGATGCATGCCATCCAAATCCATGCAACCAGCAGAAACCTTCCACCTGTAACGCGGACAATACTGGTTACCACAAGTACTATCCTGAGGGCACTTGCACCATAGTTGACGATTCAGCCGTCTGTGACTATGGCTATGACGAAGTTTTCTGCGATGATGGCCACCACTGTGAAAATGGTGTTTGTGTTGAGGATACTCCGGAGTATAACAACTTCTATTTCCGCGGGCCAACTTGGATGGATAACATTCCATTTGACCCTGCGGTCTGGCATCAGTTTGGCACTATTAGTTTGGTTTGGGATGAAACGATTCAGTGGTGGAAAGGTCAGATAGAAGTGGAGGACAAATACGGCGAGTATCAATGGGCTGTAGCCTTTTATCAAGAAGGTGTATTGAAACAGCAAAGCGTGATTGGTGATGATTGTGGAGATCTAAGCAATTTCTCCTATGCTAGTACCACCGGTGATATCTGGATTGATGCCTCTGACGACAGTGCATTCGCCGAATGGTGTCCTGACATATTCGAGCTTGCCGCGACTGCCATCACCGACGTGCAGCCATAGACAGCCCCATCACCCAAAATCCCCTGCCTCCTGCCTCCTGTCCCTGCACCTGCCCCTGTCCCCGCACCTGTCCCCGCCCATCCGCCCAAAAACAATCATTGACTTCCGGGGCTTTTCGCCTAGAATACTCCGGGCCGGCGGTTTTGGCCGCATATTTGAATTTCCAGTCGCTTGCGCAGTGGCAGCGACGTATTTAAATAGGACAGTAGCCATGAAAAGAACTTATCAACCAAGCAGAATTAAACGCCTGCGAACCCACGGTTTTCGCTCGCGAATGGCAACCGCCAATGGACGCAAGGTGCTTTCGAGACGTCGTGCAAAGGGGCGCAAACTCTTAGCTCCTACTACCCCTGGCAAGTAGTCCAAGGGGTGGGGGGCAGCCGTGAATGCTGGCTTTCCCAGGTCCAGTCGACTACTGCGAGGGTCAGATTTTGAGCGGGTTATGCGCCTTGGACGCAAGGCCTATTCGCCAAACCTGATCGTCTTTACATCCCCGAACGACCTTGAACACCCAAGACTTGGGCTTGCGGTTGGTCGTCGTGTTGGTCACGCAGCATGTCGCAATAGATGGAAACGCTTGATCCGAGAGGTTTTTCGCCTGCATCTACAGCACAGACTTCCCCCCATTGACATTGTTGTAGCGGTGCGGGCAGCTGAAGGGCGAGTTCGCAAGGGGCGTGCAAGTCCAACTGAAAAACTCCCCATGCGAAAGGCTTCAGGGCTGGCCTCGGTGAAAACGGAGCTTATTAATGCCATCAAAAGAGTGGCAGCATTCCAATCAATCTCCAAAGAATGAACATCCCAGTGCGTTTGTGCGGCTTTTAAGGTGGCTTGTTCGCTTACCAGCCCTGTTGTTAATCGGCATTATCCGCCTTTACAAGCTGTTTATTTCACCGCTTTTGCCACCTTCTTGCCGCTTCTTGCCTACTTGCTCGGAGTACACCATGGAGGCCCTACAGGTCCATGGATTTTGGCGTGGCCTTTATCTGGGGACACGACGAATAATGAGATGCCATCCAGGCAATCCTGGTGGGTTTGACCCAGTACCACAAAAACGAGGTTGACTACGCGTGAATCTTTATAAAATCACGGAAAAAGGTTTTTGCTACACAGCGTTACTGCTGGCTATTGTTGTGTTGACGGCTGGCAGTGCACTAGCTGATCAACCATTGCCTCCTGCAGACTGGGAAGAGGTTGTGTCTTTGGTTCCTGGTAGCGGCCGCTCGATTGCCGAAATCTCCACCTATAACGGGGCAATCAGGTCATTTCGATTGCTAGATGACCAGTTCATGCAGGCCGCCCCCAAGAAGCCACCCATGGGCAACATCAATCCGCCACCCCAAAAAACCGAGGCCGGACCAAAGGACATGGTCTCCACGTGGGATTACTCCCTTTTCCCATTTTCGATGATGTTTGAAAACCTGACCGGCCCACAGGTGACCAGAACCTGGAAGCGCGATTTAACCTTTGGCCGACGGACAGGCGGCCTTTGGAGCGTGTTTGCCAACGATCCCGTTTTCACCGTGGTAACCAAAGATGAAAAGAGCGTCACCATGGTGTGGCCAGACCCTGAAGTGGATGATTCTGACGTGTTCATCGAGCGCACCTGGGAACTGGTTGACGACTACCTGCTGGAAAGCTCAGTTCGAATCATAAACTTGGGGCCCACCGAAGTTTCCGGGCTGGTCAGGATGCTGATTTACGCTTGGGAAAACCCCTTTGGTTCCCAAAAGGGCAACTGCGGGATGATGTTTGCGGCACCACCAGATATTCGTGATGCGGTTTGCATGGTTGGCGGCGATCTGGATAAAAAAGATCGCCAAAAACTGTTGGAAAAGCCTGAGTTCAAAATCCCAGGACCAGTTGAGTTCTCGGGTATCAACACCAGGTATTTCTTGACCGCCATTGTTCCTCAGGGGAATGCTGCGACCCAATGTATTCCAGGTGCTGACCCTAACGGAATTATTGCGGTTGCATTGCAGTGGGGTGGGGATGACGGCCGTCCGTTTTCCTTGCGCTCAGGCGTTAGTTCGTGTCTGCCGGACTATGTAAAGGCAACAGGTCGTTTTGAAGGCAGGATGCACTGTTCTGAAGCGGCCAAAACTCTCGGGCTAAAAGGAAACGAGGATGTTATCACCATAGATGCTGTCTCAATTGGCGGACTTGGTGATAAGGGGGCAACAGCAAAGTCAGCACTGCTGGGGCGAAAGATTCGAGAGTTCAAATATAAGGCCTTTGTCGGTCCTAAAGACATTGACGCCCTAAAATCAGCGGCTCCAGGCCTGGACGACACCATCGATTTTTGGGTCCTTGGCTTTTTGGCCAAGCCAATGCTTTGGCTGATGCGTTTGTCTTACAGCGTGGTTCCTTCTTGGGGGCTTGCAATCGTGTTTTTGACGCTGATTGTTAAGCTGCTGACTTTGTATTGGACCCAAAAGTCCATGACTTCAATGAAGAAAATGGCTGATTTGAGACCCAAGATTGAGGCCTTGAAGGAAAAGTATGGTGACGACAAGGTGAAGCTAAATGAAGCCACCATGGCCCTTTACAAGCAGGAGAAGATTAATCCGCTTGGTGGCTGTCTGCCTATGCTGTTGCAAATGCCCATCTGGATTGCCTTGTACAGGACAATCTATGGGGCGGTAGACTTGTACCAGGCCCCACTTTTCCTGTGGATTAAGGACCTGTCGGCCCACGATCCGTACTTTGTCATGCCTGTTTTACTGGGCGTTTTGATGTTTGTGCAGCAAAAGCTCCAGCCCACTGCTGGGGATCCTACCCAGGCGAAAATGATGCTGTGGATGATGCCAATCATGTTTACATCATTCATGCTGTTCCTGCCTTCTGGCCTGGTTTTTTACATCCTGGTTAATACGATTCTGTCTGTAATTCATCAGCAGGTTGTAAACAGGGGGTTGATTGGTAAGTTAAGAAAGAAGCCTGCTTAAAAGGCACTGGGGGTACCCATGAAAGAAGCTGAATTTGAAGGAAAAACTGTTGAAGAGGCCTTGTTGAAAGCCTCGGCGGAATTGGGTTTCAACATTAGTGACATGACTTATGAAGTGCTTGAAAGCGAAAGGGGTCTGTTTGGGTTTTTGGGCGCTTCTGTTCGCATTCGGGTGCGAGTACCTGAGGATGAAACGCCGTTGGCCTTTCGAAAGGAATATGTACCAGGTCCTGGTGATACGAACCTGGCCGAAGGATTGGCGGCTGCTGATGAATCTAGGGCACGTGGTGATTTTCCGATAATTGGACGCCAGCCGGGTACTGATGCCGCCAAAGTAAATAAGGCCATTGAGGCTGTTGAGCAATTGATAACTGGTATGGGGTATCAGGCTAAGGTGTCTGCCAAAGACACTCCAGAACAGATTCTCATCAACATTCAAAGTGAACATAACGATGTCTTGATTGGTAGAGATGGCGAAGTTCTGGCGGCACTACAGTTTTTGGCCAATAAAATTGTTAACCGCTTCCCAGATGACCGTAAGCTGGTTGTTTTAGATGCCGAAGGTTTTAAAGATCGCAGGGAAACAGCACTTGGGACCTTGGCGAAGCGAATGGCTGATAAGGCCCTTACAACCAAGCGAGTTGTTCGCCTTAGCCCGATGAATCCACAAGATCGCCGTTTGATTCATATGGCTTTGAGGGATCATCCGGGGGTGTCCACCAAGAGTGACGGTGATGGCAATTATCGTTGCTTGTTGATTATTCCAAGTATCCTGGAGGAGGCGGGTCAACCTGGGCGCAGGGGGCGCTAAGTAGGTCAGAAACAGTAACAAATTCAAGTTGTTCTGTGTCTGGGTTCTCGGCTAGCTCTGTCAGCGCCACAAGGGTGTTTGGCCTTGCATGTCCAATAGCGATGGCACACCCAAGCTTTTTTGCAACTCTAATTAATTCCAGTACTTGCCTTTTTATCGCGACGACGCTGTTATCGTCATCCAAAAATACATGCCTACGTGCAGCTGGCACTCCGGCCTTTTTTGCTGCCTTCAAAAGCTTGGAATCTGCAGTAGTTCTGGAGTCTAGGGCGTACATTCCTCTGCTTTTTAAAACCTCTATATATGCGTCCATAACCAGCGAATTTGCTGTCAGTTTTGAGCCCATATGATTGTTTGCCCCGACCGCTCCAGGCACTTTGTCTAAAATTCTGGAAAGGGTGAGGGTAAAGGTGCTTGCGTCCATATCAGCTTGTAAAAAGCTGGGCCCATCCATCGCGTCAACGTTCATAGGTTCCATGGGTACATGAACCAAGACCTCTTGTTTTTGTGAGACCAGGTGCCAGGCGACGGCCCTGGAGTTGTCCAAGAACGGCAGCACCGCGTATGACATTGGTAGGTCAAGTTCAACAAAAGGCTGGATGTCTTCGATAGAGCGCCCTACGTCATCTATTACAATGGCAATCCTTGGTTTTTGGGCTGGTGAATCAGCAAAAGCTTCAACGCTAGGCCAACCCACAGGGAAGCGGCCATCCCTTATGTGGGCTGTTTCCGAGATTCTGACACTTTGGGTGTGTCCACAAGCTAAAAAGCCGGCCAAAGAGCAAGCTATGACAGCCCAACGCTTCAAGGATGTCTCCTAATCTGATCCTTGCTGAAATAGGGTAGGGGATTGATTGCATCACTACCCTGGCGCAGTTCAAAGTAAAGATTTGCCTGCTTGTCGCCTGGCGGTGTAGAAACTTGGCCCAAGACGTTTCCAGTCCTGACGGTTTGCCCTTCTTTAACATCGACTTTGGTCAGACCAGCATAAACCGTAAAAAAGCCAGAAGCGTGGTCCAAAACCACTGCAGTTCCAAAACCTCTCATCCGACCAATCCACGCTACTCGTCCAAATGCGACAGCCCTGACATTGCGTGAGCCTGTTGTTTGATACGCAAGTGTAAGGCCAGGGTGGGGCGTTCTGGTCCCAAAGTTTGGGTGGATAATGTCTCCGAATGGCACCTGCAAAAATCCATCCACTAAAGGCGATGGGATTTGGCCAACAAGCTGGTCAAACCGCACAGGTGCTGCTTCGTCTGATAGCCGGGCCTCAATCTCTTTTACCAAGGCGCGTTCAGCTTGAGTCAGCTCCTTGGCGCGCCGGATGTTTAGGGCTCTGTCTTGCTCCAACCTGGTCAGCAAGGCCCTTCTGGCCACCATTTCGGTGTCTAACCTGGCCTTGGCATCCTGTTCAAACTTGGCGGCCACATAGGCGTTGGCTCGCTCGATGCCAGCTATAAATTCAGCCCTAGTGGCCTCTTCAACATCCTTGGCATACTGGCTTAGCTCAGCCCCTTGGCGTTTTGAAACTTTATCAAGCAGGGCAGAGCGCCTAGTTAGTAAGGGGTCTTCCCCGCCTAAAACCAGGGCCACACCGCTTGCATATGGGGCTGTAGTTCTTGCCAGGCGCAGCGTTACAGCAAGCTGCTTGCTGGTTTCAGCCACGCGACTTTTAGCAAGCACCAATTGCTCAACGGCGGCCCTAGCTCGTCGTTCGCTAATCCTGCGGTTTTCCTCGGCGATGTTGACGGCTTCCTGGGCAAGTCTGGCTTGGAAAACATAATCATCCAAGGCATCCAAAATAGAGCGTTCTTGGTGCAGTACCTCTGAGGCAACTGAAGTGGGTGTTTGTGGTTTGGAGGCTTCTGGCGCACCAACTTGGGCATAAGCATTTTGGACAAAGGCCGCCACCAAGATAGCCGCCAGCGTGGTTGGCCACCTGATCATGGCAGTCTCCGAAGAGAAGCTATGGATGCTGCCAAGATTCCCACCAATACACCCCCAATTGCCGCTAGGGTAAAGACCAATGGTTGGTTAAAGGGAATGGGTCTCATCAACCCAAGGGTGGCCACGATGTATCCGTTTGTCGCGGCGATAATGACCTTGGCGACGACTGCTCCAGCTATAAGCCCCAAAAGTCCTTGAACGATTCCTTGAATATAAAGCGGCGCTTTTAGGTGAAGATCTGTGGCACCTAGCAGTTTCAAGATGGCCATTTCCTCCAGGCGAGAATCCATGGTCCTGGCCAATGTGCCAACTACGAAAAACAGGATTCCTCCAAGCAACAAAGCAGCCAAAATCGCCGCAATCACCTGACCATATTGAATCACAGTAGCCAAAGCCTGGACTCTTGCTGCGCCTACTGGTGGCTCGGCTACGATATCGACCTCTTCCAAGGTTTTCAGGAACTTCGAAAGGTCCTCAATTACCTGTAAGTCCGCGGTTCCACTGTCAAATGCAATGTTTAGGGCGTGTTGACCTGGAATAGAACCTTGTGGCATGGACGCCACAATGTCTTGTGGCAGTAATTCTTCGTTAAGAGCCCTGTCTTGGTCCGCAGTCAGATATTTAACAGCCAAAACGTCAGGCCGCCCTTTAATTCTGTCCATCAGCACCATAATCTCTTTTGAGGTGACCTGCTCCTTCAGATAAACCAGCACCTCGGTATTGCGAGTAGTCCTGTCGAGCATAGAAACCGCAAGATCAGCAAAGGACAAAGACAAAACCAGCAGACTACCAGCAATAGCCAGCGAAAGAATGCAAGCCAGAGTCTGGCCTGGGGCCACAAAAAGCCCCTTAAATCCTTCACCAAGGGCGTGTAAAAATCGGCGGGCTCCTGTGACGAATGGTTTGCTCATGATGAAACCTCCTCGCCATCTATTCCCGCAATTTTTTGCTGCTTTGGTAAAGGCGGAGGTGTATGCAGGTTCCTTAAAGCAGCTGTCATATCCAGGGGTTGTATTATAGGTGGGACTTCTTCTGGCTCTTCATCTACCCCTTCTTCAGTTTCATCGTCATTCGTTTGTGAAGGCTGAAAATCCTCAATCAAAAAACCCTTGTTCAGCAACAAAGTTCTTCTTGGAAATGCATTTAGCAAGAAGCGATCATGGGTTGCCATGATAACGGTGGTGCCCTTGGCGTTCAGATCATCGAAAAGGCGAACAATATCGTTGGAAAGCTCCCAGTCGAGGTTTCCAGTAGGCTCGTCGGCCAGAATCAGCGCAGGATGCATTACCAACGCCCTAGCAATAGCGACCCTTTGTTGCTCACCACCTGAAAGCATGGAAGGAAAAGCCTGTGCGTAGCGATCAATCGACAGATCATAAAGCGTGTTGGTAACGCGCTGTTTAATCTCTTTGCGCGATAGTCCCAGGATATGTAGCCCTACAGCTACGTTTTCAAATACGGTCCTATCTGGCAACAGCCTAAAGTCTTGAAATATCGCGCCTATATTTCGCCTTAGATATGGCACTGATGAGCGACTAAGGGCTGCAAGGTTCCTTCCAAACAGCAGGACATCCCCCTTTGTAGCAATTTCCATGTGTAAAAGCAGGCGCAAAAGAGTGCTCTTGCCTGCTCCGCTTGGGCCGGACAGAAAAACGAACTCGCCCGGTTCAATGGAAAAGCTGACGCCAGACAAAGCCTCAGTCCCAGTAGGGTACCTTTTATGGACCTGATGCAACGAAACCAGCGGCATGAAATAACTCCAAATTAGCAACCATTGTGAATCGCAAGTTTTCACAATGTGTCGTTAGGATAGCAGAAGGACGCACGCTCTGATATATTTTGCGCTCCAAGTGCGTGGAGGCACGCTTGAACAAGATTCGTGAGTTTTTGGTGCGTCGGAAGGTTGAACTGCTGGTTTTTATTGGCGCAGCGATAGGTCTGTCGTTGTTTTCCTTCGACAATATATTGGGGCCTTCAAGGCACTTTCATTTTATTGACCTTGCCCATTCTTTTGTAAATGGCCAGGTTGGCACGGATACTCCCAAGCGCATCAGAGGTCAGAAACCAAGGGAAGGCGACCCAAAAGGCTATCAGGCCGCGATTGATCGCCATACAACGGATGCAGGTGGGAAGGGGGTAGGGTGGAACGATTGGGCCAGTATCCGCGAATTCAAGCTGACTGATGGGACCTGGGTAAAGGGGGTTTTTCCATGGGGTGACAAGCAGGGCGAAGAAAAGAAGCGCTTTGTCGAACTGGATGGTACCCGCCGGATAATCGACACCCAGCTTGATGTGGCAAAAGACTGTGGAGACCCGCCCAGACGTTGTGATGAAACCAAGTACTACATGTCGTTTCCGCCTTTTCCAGCTGTGGCAATGATTCCCTTCTATCTGATTTGGGGATACAACTTTAACGACGTCTTGTTCACAGTCTTGAACGCGGCATTAAATGCGCTGCTTTTGTTTACGCTGCTGGAATATTTACGGTTGCGGGAGCTTTCCGCTCGTTCTAGGCGTGAAAACGTCATTTTAACAATTCTTTTTACATTTGGCACCGTCAACCTGTTTTCGGCGATTAGGGGCGAGGTGTGGTTTACCGCCTTGGTGCTGGGCTTTACCTTGCATGTGCTTTACATCCTGTTTGCGATTGAGGCCAGGCGCCCATTTTTGGCGGGTTTGATGCTTGGCCTTGGGATGGCGACTAGGACGCCTATTGCCTTTGCCTTCATCTTCTTTGCCCTTGAAATGTTTAGGGATGGCGACCGATTGAGATGGCCAGGTTTTGCCTACATTTTGAAAAAGGGCGTGCTATTTGCGATTCCTATTTTGGCAGTCGGCGGCGCTTTGATGGCTTATAACTACGCCCGCTTTGAAAATCCCTTTGAGTTTGGACACAAATTTTTAGCCGCTGGAACTAGGCCATCTATCCGTGATCATGGCCTTTTCAGCTTTTGGTTTTTGAGGGCTAATCTGGCGGCAGCATTTATAAATCCGCCGGTTATTGATGGCGTGGCACCATACATCCACATAACGCGGCACGGATTGTCGATGCTGTTTACCACGCCTGTATTTATCTTTTTGTTATGGCCAAAGGATTTTGGTGCCTTTGGACGCAACCTTGCCATAGCAATGGCTTTTGTGGCCATTCCAAGCCTGTTTTACCAAAACACCGGCTGGGCACAATTCGGATACCGGTTTTCCATGGATTTCATGCCCTACATGATCTTGATGTTGGCAGCCGGCAACCGCAAATTCGGCAAGGGTTTTTATGTAGCCTTCGCGATCTCGTTACTGGTCAATTTCTTTGGGGCCATCACCTACGACCGGATCGGGATGTTTTATTACGATTAGGGACAGGGACAGGGACAGGGACGGGGACGGGGACAGGGACAGGGACAGGGGCAGGGGCGGGGACGGGGACAGGGACGGGGACAGGGGCAGGGGCAGAATTTTGGCTTGGGCTGGATGGTTGTTCAATGGACTCCAAAGGGCGTACAACTGCTGAGCCGCGTGTGAGGTTGGTGCTGGTCGAGGTCTTGAATCGAACCCAGATACATCCCTATCCCGCGCAGTCGTTTCCGTTTGCCCATGGGTTAGACCTGCTCGAAGGGGTGCAGACCACTTGGTTGCGCATCGGGATGGATGTGGACCCATCCGAGCTAGCGCCTCGACTTGGAGACGAGGAAAGGCGAGTGTTGATAAAACGGCTCAAGACGTTGAGTCCAACGCACCTGTGCCTTAACGTGGAGGCAGATGAGGAGCTACGCGCTGAACTCGAACAGATGGAACCAGCGCCGCTTGTGCGCGTGCTGAGCGAGGGGCTTCGCGAGAGTGCGTGGTTTCGTTCATTCATGGATTGGCTTGGCTGTACTGATGCTTTTGATCGGGCATTTCCGGACGCGGTTCATCCGCTTGATCATATACTTCCCTCATACCGCAGTGAGAACCTGAATTTTGCCGCAGAACATGCTCAGTGGCACATTGAGATTGCTGTAGGTCGGGCTTGCACCTGGAAGCGCCAGCTGTCTGAAAACCAGTACTTTGCCTATGTTCCAGAGGTTTGGTCATGGTGCGGCTGCTCGTTTTGCGCGGCAGCTGACTCCCCATTGTTACACACCAAAATTGCCCCTATGGAGACCCTGTTTCGCCACTTGAAAGCTGCGCGGGCACTAGCCTCCACTCCTGAGCGTCGTTTGGTGTTCAACCTAGTTGGTTCCTACCCATTTTTGCACTTCAAGGAGTTTTTTAACCGCCTTTTGTCGATTCATGATTATCCGCCCAGCCAGTTCTTGTTCACTTGCCGCATCGACGAGTTTCTGAGGCGGGCAGATGAGCTAGAAGAGATGCTACCAGCGATCAAAGCCGCAGGACACCAGGTCGCTGTATTCTCAATGGGCATCGAGAACCTATCTCCGGTTGAGAATGAGCGCCTGAACAAGGGCATCACGTCCGACCAGGTGCTAAAGGTGCGTCAGAGGATGGCCAGTATCAAGGCGCGTTTCCCAGATGCCTTCGATTATCCCCCAGGAAACCTGAGTTTTATCCTCTTTACCCCGTGGACAACGGCTAAGGATCTAGCAACGAACCTGTACGAAGCCCGTCGGATTGGCATAGACATTGGCGGGAACTTCTTGCGAAATCGGCTGCAATTGATTCCAGGCCGACTCGTCACTGTGCTTGCTGAGGCGGACGGGCTGTTGGTTCCAGATATGCCAGATCATCCGTTTTTTTCAGGGTGCATTCGTAGGCCGGATATTCAAGAGTTGCCATGGCGGTTTAGAGAGCCTGGTATGGAGGCTTGCTACGCGATGATGCGTCGGCTGTCCCCGTCGACCGACGTGCCGGATAACGATCCGTTGTTAGCCAAGGTTCGACGGGCACAGCTTCACTTTCCAATCGACGTGTTATCAATAGCGGACATGGCGGACCTTTGCGTTGCTGTTACTCGTGACAACCCGGCCGACGATTTGGATTCCCTTCTGGTCGGGTGTATCCGGCGGGCGTTTAAGGATGTCGAGGACGAAATAGATGCCCGGCCGCTGTCGCCAGCAATGGTTGCCCGCGTGCTGACCCGGGTCTCAGATGTCGATGAGACCTTCTTGTGGGGGGCCAAGGTTACGTCTTTGCACGTAGAACTTCCGTGGGTGCGCATGGAGTTGTCGAGCTCTTTGGGGCCGATGTCGTTCATGCTGACTGCTGCAAGGGTGGGCCAGAACGGCATCGCACGGTCCAAACGCTACCTGGTCTGTACCAACGATGAGGGGCCAGCTCAAGAGCATGTCCTGCTAATGGCAAGGCGCATCGCCAGCATTCTGGACGGCGTGGGGTGATGCAGGGGCGGGGACAGGGGCGGGGACAGGGGCAGAGTTAACATTTAGGTTGTGATTTTGTGTGCTTGGTGATTGTTAACTTTGTTTAGTCCGCTATAATCGTTTCGTGCTTTTTTCAGAGGTATCTTTGTACGAGCTCAGATTAAAGTCGGGTGGGGTGCTTCTATTTGCCTGTATTGCCCTGATCTCCTGTGGCGATCCTGCTCCTAAATTTCAAGCTCAGCGGGTATCAAACCCAACGGCTGGCCTACAGACGCCCTTCGTTGATGGGCTAGTTCCAGGTGGGGACAGGGAAAATTCGTACGCTTGGTGCATGGATGTGCTGCCCGACCCAGCAGATCCGTCGTCTGAGGGATGGTTGTACGTAGGAACTGGGCGTGACTTGATACTCGCCTTTGCCATGGCCGCAGGGGTCTCGCAAGAGCAAATACAACCTGTGTTCAAGGAAGACCTCCCCGAGGCAACTGATGGCAGGGCCAGGATGTATCGTTGGAAACTGGACGGTACCGGCGATTTTGAGGAAGTGTTTCGGGCATCAAATTTATCGGGAGCACTGGAGAAATTGCCTAAGGAGATTGGTTTTAGGGGATGCATGACCTATGAAACCCCAGATGGCCCAGCCCTTTTTGCGGTGACAGTGGAACCATTGGGCCTTTCGCCTGCCAGGATGCTTAAATTTGAACCTGGTGCAGCTCCTGATGCTCAACCCAAGGAAGTCTTTAGGGTAGCCCCCTGGGAGTCTGGCACCAGAAATTCGCTACGCCCCCTTGCGGTTTACGATGGCCGCTTGTTAGTGGCCACCCAAACCAATGAGCTCTTCGCCTCTGAGAACCCTCCCGAACAACCTGAAGGCTCAGACGCTTCTACTGAAGGTTGGTCCAAAATTGCGGATGACTCCGATTTTGGCGGCTTGTTTGAATCTTCAGGGTTTTCTCTTTGGCAAATGGTCGAGTTTAATGGTTGGTTGTACGTGATCTTGGGCAATCCTGATCCTGTTGCCGAAAAAGCCAACCAGGGGTTTCACATGTTCAAAGGGCGCTTAGCACCTGACGCACCAAACGCCTCTGCCGAAACCGGTTGGGAATGGGTGCCAATTGTGGGCTCAGGTGGAAAGCTGCCTGCAGGGCTCGGAGTCCCAGCCTTTAAAGCAGCCAGCTTGGCAGTTTTCAAGGACCAAGTCTATGTCGGCACACTGACTGACATGCTGGGACCGTGGGTTTCAGGTGGGCTAAACAGTCTGACGATGAACATGAGACCCCCTCAGATCTATCGTTTTGACGCTTCGGACCAATGGCAACTTCTGGTTGGAGACCCAGATGACATCTTCCTTTATCGAAAAAGTGACCATCGAGCTGGTTTTTATACTGCCACTGACCAGCAAATCGTCATGCCATCACGATATCAACGGGCAAATTACTCGCTAAATCAGTACGTATGGTGGATGGAAGTCTGGGACGGTAGGCTGTTCGCATCTACCTTTGATATCAAGGTCTTTTTGCGCTATTTAAATGATTCCTCGCTACAACTACTTGGCGTTACACAGCAGCAGTACAGGGCAGACATAGTTGAAGCTGTCTCGTTGTTACCTATGGTTAATCAAAATCCCGAGGGCTTCGACCTTTGGACCACCGACGATGGTTTGACTTGGTGGCCAGTGACCGTTGATGGTTTTGGCAGCCCCCACAATTATGGTGGCCGTACCCTGAAGGCAACTAGCCAAGGGTTGTTTGTTGGTACCGCCAATCCTTTTTACGGTGCGCAGCTGTGGCGCGTTAACAACGTTGATTAAGCTGGCAAAAGGGTCTGCCGGCCTTTTTTTTGTGGAGGTGCGTATGCGTTTTAAGTCGATTCTCTTGTCTTTGCTGGTGATCTTCATTGCAGGAGGAGCCAGCGCGAAGTCGGTACTCAGGACTCCTGCTGCCGATGGTAAATCCTCTGAACCCGAGGGGATCACCGACCATGAACTGATCGTAAAACAGGTTGGTGTTCGAGTTGTGCATTGGGGCAAAGTAGGTCCGGCAACTACTGCTATAACTGGCAGGACCGAGGGTGATATGGGTGACGTTGGGGCGGCAGACCAATTTGCCAGCATGCGTCTGACGACCATCGGTGTGCGCACTTGGTTTAACAAGCGCCTAGGTTTGGACGCTGGTATGTCGCTTTATCTGCACAGGGGTAAGGATGAAAGAGTTCAGTTTGGAATGGGTGTAGCAGCTGGAGTTCCTATCGCGCTTGGGTATTTCAAGCACATCACCATTTATGCTGAACCAAGGTTTGACCTTTCGTTCATGAGGGTCGCAGCGGGCACCATCCCAGTGCTTTTTGGTGCTGGAGCCGACCTGGGTGCAGAGCTGTCGTTTGGCTGGATAGGGATCCCCAGGCTGACTTTGCAGTTTGCGGTCGGGCTTGCCATGCGACTGCAGAACGATGGTGATAGAACCGATTTTGTGCTGGCAACTAGAGACTTTATCGACTCTCTGGCGTACAACCTAGGGGTGACTTACTACTTCTAGGCAGCGGACCAAAATTCACCGCCCAATCTAGCTAGATTACCTTTACAATCTCGCCACTTCCCATGCCACCACCCACGCAACGACTGGTCAAACCAATAGTCTTGTTACGACGGCGCAGCTGTTGGACCATATCAACAATCTGGCGGGCGCCTGTACAACCAACCGGGTGACCAAGGCTAATCCCACTTCCCCATTGGTTGGTTTTGCCAACGTCAAGCTCTGGCAAATCATGGAATGCTGCGGCTACAACTGCGGCAAATGCCTCGTTAAGTTCAAAGAAATCGATGTCGCCCATTGTCATGCCGGCTCGCTTCAGCAACCCAGGAATAACCTTGAAGGCGCCCTCACCCATAAGCTCACGTGGTACGCCCACGTTGTGCCAGGAAATCAGTTCAGCCAAAGGCTTGATTCCCAATTCTGCAGCCATTTCTTCCGATGCCAGAACCAGCGCAGCAGCACCATCGTTAATCGACGAAGAGTTCGGACCTGTGATAGTCCCACCATCTCGTTTGAAATATGGCTTCGCCGCGGCCAGTTGCTCCATTGTGACCACCCTTGGTCCTTCATCCTTGGCAAAGATTATAGGATCGCCCTTTCGTTGCGGTACTGGGACTGGAACCACATAATCAGCAAAAAGGCCGGCGTCCCAAGTCGCCAATGCGTTTTTATGGCTCCTAAAGGCGACCTCGTCTTGTTCCTCGCGGGTAACATTGTATTTTTCAACAACTTTTTCGGTGGTCAGGCCCATCAATTCGCCCTTTGGTCCGATGTTGCGGTCCAACAGAGCGCCCATCACTCCATCTTCCAAGGTCATTTCACCATACAACTGGGCTCTAGTTCGGCCAGCATAAAGATAGCGAGCCACGTTTGACATGGATTCAACACCACCGGCGACTCCGATCTCGACTTCGCCCAAGATTATGCGTCGGGCCAAGGAGTGGACTGCAGCCCCTCCAGACGCACAATTCTCATGGAACGTGGTCCCCGGGACATGGTTTGGAATCCCAGCAAATTCCCCTGCAACTTTTGCCAAGTTTGGGGAGCGTGGATCCTGCATTACCCACCCCATGGTGGTGTACTGGACCTGCTCCGGTTTGACACCGGCCGCTTCAATCGCCTTGCCGATGGCAAATGATGCCAGTTCTCGGGCTGTTAGCGCCGCCAAAGACTTGCCAATGGCTGCAATGGGAGTACGAACAGCACCCAAAATCACTACTTTCTTCATCTGATCCCCCTTTTAATTTAAGCTATTTTATGTGCTTAACTACAGCAGTAAATGATCGGCCTAAAGACGTTGTTATGTCAATTCAAGAAAGCGTTCTTGTAAGCTTTTTCCGCGGACTACGGTGCCAACGGTGGCTCCAGTTGAAATCAACGTAGATAAGATTTCAGTGATAGCAGGCTCGGGACGTTCCCCAGGGGCCAGATTCAAGGAAACTCGTAGCGATTTACCGTCATCAGATGCTTCAACAGCAGTTACTGAGCTAAGGTTTTTCAGCGCGTTAATAGAGCCAGCTGTTCCAAGCTGGATCAATATTTGCTGATTTCGACCGGTCAATTCTGATATCGATGCCTGGGTGACAAGTTTGCCCTTGTCCAGGATCAATGCCTCGTCACACAGGTCTTCGATTTCGGCAAGGTTATGGCTGCTGACTAAAACCGTGGATTTTCCGGCCATAGCTTTAATCATGTCCCTGACAGTTTGAGAATTTTTGGGGTCCAAGCCTTCTGTAGGTTCATCAAGTAAAACCAGCTCAGGCGTTCCCAAAAAGGCTTGGGCTACTCCAAAACGTTTGGCCATACCGTGAGAAAGCGTTTTTCCCCTAAATTTAGCCGCGTCCAGCAGTTCAACCGCCTCTAAAACCCGCTTTGCTTCCGCGGCGGCCTTTTGTTTATCCATCCCCTGCAGCTGGGCCATGAAAATCAGACTGTCTTTCAAAGTTCTTTCGGGGTGAAATTTTGCGTCCTGGGGTAGGGCAGACATCAAATGTCTAGGTAGGTTGCTTAGTGGTTGGCCCAAGACAACAGCATCTCCGCCAGACGGTCTGATAAAGCCACAAAGCATGGCAAAAGTGGTCGTTTTACCAGCTCCATTTGGACCCAAAAAACCAAAGATTGAGCCCTGGGGTACCGTGAAGGTCAGTTGGTCAACAACCGCACGTCCGTCGTACTTTTTGGTCAATTTATTAGTTTCGATTACAGCGGCCATTACATGTCCCTCCAGTTAATGCGTGCCCACGCAACAGCCGTAAAAATCAAGCCAAATAGTATGAAGACCCCTGAGCCTAGTGCGGGCCACAGAACGCCTGATTTCCAAAGCCATAACTTGTAATGATTGGGAGTAAAAAAGGTGAACGAGTCATTGAGCGACAAGATTCCGAGGAAGGCCATACCAATTCCTGCGACTATCAAAGCCAAGAGGCCGTTATCAACAAAGGCGGAAATCATTGCGGTAAAAGCCATCCAGCAAAAGGCAAATGGAATAATCAAGATCCAGATGCGTAGCAGTAGTAGCAGCGATGGCAGGGGTTGAAACCCGGGAGAGTAGTACCAAGCGTAAAAAAACAGGGCGGCATTGGAAAAAATGGTTACCCCAAGGAACAAAAGACCATGAGAGATCATCTTGCCGGTCAGCAACGCGCCTCGACTGGTTCGCAGTAAGACGTACCTAGCGGACCTGTTTCTGACCTCAACGTTGACAATGTCGTGGCTTACCAACAGGATCAAAAAAGGTAAGAATGTCAAAGACATCCAAAAGAAGCCCAAAATGACCAATGGCATGCCAAGGATTTGGCGGGCAGTTTCAATATCACCGCCAACAAACGTGGACAAGGTCGTTTCAAGCTGTGTATCTGTGGCACCTGATGCCGCGGCGACACTTTTATCAACCGTTTTAAGCTGAGCAAGTTCGTTGCCTACAGAAGCCTCGATTTTTACCAAAACAATGGCAGTAATCAGCGCCCCAAGCGAATACATGACAATAGCAGCCACCGCCCTTTTGGTACGAATAGCAGTCCAGAGGTCAAATTTAGCAATATTCCAGGAGTCTCTAAAAAAGGTGCCCAAGTTCAGCTCCATCACGCATACCCCAGCAAAAGGTGCAAGCGTCAATCAAAAAACGCCGGCCGCAATTGTACCGCGAAACGAAATATCTTACCCAAAAACAGGGGCAGGGACGGGGACGGGGGCGGGGACGGGGACGGGGGCAGGGATCTCGTGGAGGTGGCTTTGGGGGCGGGGGTCCGGCTGTTTTTTCGGATGTGAAATTGCGGTTCCCTCCATGTGCTGTCAAGGGGTGTTGGGGGGTAGTGGATTTGTTGTTCATAGTCAAGGGCAAGCCGCTTCGCGGTCGCTGCGCGACCCTTGACTATAAACAACCAATCCACTGCAGGGGGAGTGCCTTTGACAGCCCATGGAGGGAACATGAAACAACGTTTTGATTCCAAGTTGAACGAAAAAACAGCCGGACCCTTGCAACTGTGCCTTGAGGGCGCAGGGACAGGGACAGGGACGGGGGCAGGGACGGGGGCAGGAGCAGGGATCTCGTGGAGGTGGCTTTGGTAGCGGGGGTCCGGCTGTTTTTTCAAATGTGCGATTGCGGTTCCCTCCATGTGCTGTCAAGGGGTGTTGGGGGGTAGTGGATTTGTTGTTCATAGTCAAGGGCAAGCCGCTTCGCGGTCGCTGCGCGACCCTTGACTATAAACAACCAATCCACTGCAGGGGGAGTGCCTTTGACAGCCCATGGAGGGAACATGAAACAACGTTTTGATTCCAAGTTGAACGAAAAAACAGCCGGACCCTTGCAACTGTGCCTTACTGCGGCTCAGGAAGGACCGTCCAACCGGCTTCGAGCTGTTGCACGTGCCGTGGAATTGGCTCGGGACGTGGAAAGGCTGGTGCGAAAAATTCGCAGACACCGAAATTTGGTCGACCAAGTAACTCGCGCTGCAGAATCAATCCCCCTAAACCTCGCGGAAGGCGCAGGCCGAAGCGGGAAAGATAAAACCTACCACTACAAAATCGCGTATGCATCAGCAGGTGAAACCCTGGCGGCCTTGGAAATCCTGCTGGCGTATGAAGCTATCAACGACAGGCAGTTCGAGAGCATCGCAAAGCAAATCGACGAAATTCGGGCCATAACCTGGCGGCTCATCCAGAGGTGAATGAAATCCCCCAGTTAGCTAGCGCCGGCTGGGGGTGTGGGACAGGGGGCGGGGACAGGGGCAGGAGGCAGGGACAGGGGAGGGCCGACCCACCGGGGGTGAGCTTTCGACCATATGCTCGAAGGTCTGTTGATTTGTATTTTTTTTTTTTTTTTTTATTTTCATTTCGGGGATTTTAACCGTGAGGTCATCAATGCGAGTTCTTTTTTTAGCCGTTCTATTGTTAGCCGTCTCTTCCTGCCAGAACGATGGTAGTGAGGGCACGGATGCACTGGACCTTCAGTCTCGGTGCAGAAGCGACCCTCCTTGCCTCTCAGTACCTGCTGCGCTTGATGTACAATGCGGCGACGAGGACCACGAATGTTCTGGGATGTTCGATCCTGATTGTGGTGGCTTTGTCTACAAAGCGTTTCGATGTCCTGAAGGGCATAAGTGCTATGAATACCGGTGTATTCCTCCATGTGACGATGGCTGCACCGACGACCCCGAGTTCTATGTTGGCACATGTTATTCTGGATTACACATCGGCTACTGCCCAAGTATGAAAGAGGAGTGCTATGCCAACATCATCGAACACGACTGCCCTAGTGACCAGAAGTGCGTGCGGGGCCGGTGTCTTCCGCCTTGTGATGACAGCTGCTTAGAGGCCCCTGACTTTGCTGTTAATTACTGTTCCGGAACACACGACTTCTATTGTCCCTCCTCAATGGTCCTGTATTGCTATGCCACCATTGATCGCGAGTGCCCAGATGGCAAGGTGTGCTCACAAGACACGCAGATGTGTGAATATTCCGGACAATAGGCTACATAACGAATACTACTGCTAATGCTCTAAGTGAAGGTATTAAACCTGTTATCGATGGGATGCTTGACGCTTATGATCCTGGTGATCGGATCAGCGTAGGAGACTATAATGGTGATGGCATTGCGGATTTGTTTGTTAGGCGTCCATCAACTTTGAGGTGGTTTTGTAGTCTGCATGTTTCTGGATGGCTGTAGATTTTGGAGGATAATTCAATGACCTTGAAATCATCAATGCGAGTTCTTTTGTTAGCCGTTCTATTGTTTGCCGTCTCTTCCTGTCAGGATGACCCTGACTCACCTGGTGACAATCCTCACTGTCAGAACGATCCAATTTGCTCGTCAGCGCAAGGCTCACCCTTGGAATGTGACGACAGCGGGGAATATGAATGCGTCGGAAGTCTCGATGACGAATGCGGCAGGATGGTCTATCAAGCACGTAAGTGCCCTGAAGGGCAGAAGTGCAATAAACACATGTGTGCACCTTTATGTGACGATAGCTGCCTTGACGACCCCGAGTTCTTGGGCGACTGGTGTTTTGGATTGGTTGAAGATTATTGTCCAAAAATGCAGAACGATTGCTATGCCACCATTGATCGTGAGTGCCCAGATGGCAAGGTGTGCTCCCAAGACACGCAGATGTGTGAAAATCCCGGACAATAGGCTACATAACCTGCTGGACCCGTTCGACTCCCGGGACCATCTCGCGCAAGACTTGTTCTATTCCGTACTGGATTGTGTATGTGGCGGAGGGGCAGTGTGCGCAGGCACCTTTTAGGCGCAAAAATACTATTTTTCCATCCTCGGAAACATCAACCAGTTCACAATCACCGCCGTCACGTTGTAAAGCGGGGCGGATCTGGTCGATAACTTCTTCGATTGCTTCCCTGTGGTTTTTGATTTCGACTGTTTCTTCAGACACGTTGAGCCTCCTAAAAAAGCGCCGGATAGTATCAGATCTTCGTGATTGTTACATCGTGTCGTGTTGATATGCCAGATAAATCAGAACATTAATCGTTTAGCACATTTGCCAACAGCATAGGTACCACTTCGCCAGCCTTTCCTAAATAGACTTCTCGGTAGTTTTGAACGTTGGCCGGAGGCTCAAGATTCGCAGTTATAGTCCTGGCCCCAAGCTCGTATGCAAGCCTGGAATAACCAGCCACAGGCCAAACGACCCCTGAAGTGCCAATGGTCAAAAAAATCTCACATTCGCCAACTGCATGCATGGCTTTAGCTTCAGTGACTCGGTCCAACTGCTCCCCAAACCAAACTATGTCTGGGCGCAGCAGGCCGCCACATTTTTCACACTTGGGCAGCGCGTCATAGTCAGCGGTTTCATCATCAAACGGCGTTTCAGACGCAGGACAACGGGGGTTGTCACACTTGGTTTTAAACAAAGAACCATGGATTTCCAGGACGTTTTTGTTGCCCGCTCGACGATGCAGGCCATCTACATTCTGTGTAATCAAGGTGAAACAGCCTTTATCCGCCAGATACTCTTCCAAAGCAGCAATGGCGTAATGGGCAGGGTTGGGATGCACCCTCAAAGCATCTTTCCGCCTAAGCGAATAAAATCTCCAAACCAGCTCAGGGTTCTTTACAAATCCCTCGTGGGTGGCGACGTCCTCCACCCTGTGCTGCTCCCACAATCCACCAGAGTCTCGAAAGGTGGCGATACCAGACTCAGCAGAAACGCCAGCCCCAGTCAACACAACGACAGCAGCATTCCTAGGTATGTCCAACGCGGATATTTTATGACCAGCCATGATGTCCTCCTTTGCAGGCATCTGCAATCGTATCACAAACGGAGGGTGGGGACAGGGACGGGGGCAGGAGGCAGGGACAGGGACGGGGACAGGGGCGGGGGTTTCGGTTGGGAGTAGGGTTGAGGGGATTAGTCGTTTACATATTCATCCCAGCAGTACATATGTTTCGGATCGCGTGGATTGAATGGGTAAAGGCAGCTCTGTGGGTTGTACATCATCTCTTCGGCTTCAGGTGTACAGTTTTCTCCTAAACTGTTGCCACAGTCGATGATTTCCTGTGAAAGATTGAAGGCTGCGCATGCTTCTGAAACCCCGTTACCCCCATTGTAGCAGTTGATCCAACCGCACAAAAAGCAGCTAGACGATGGAGTAATGCAGCACTGAGTGCCATCAGAGTTGCAGTACCAGGAAGTCTCTTCAGTAATAGCATCTCTGCATAGGTTCTCGGGTGGTTCCCAACAGTTTTCTCCATAGGTCTTATCGGCAGGATAGTGCCAATGATTACAGGGTTCTGTTTCCTCCGGTTCAACATATTCATCCCAGCAGTAGGTGTGCTGTGGGTCGTTTGGAGTGAATGGCATGTTGCAGATTTCTGGATTGAGCATCATGTCCATAGCTTCTTGTGTACAGTTCATTCCAGCACTGTTGCCACAATCGATTATTTCCTGTGAAAGCTCGAAGGCTGCACATGCTTCAGAAACTCCGTTACCCCCATTAAGGCATTCGACCCAGCCGCAGAAAAAGCAGTTAGACGAGTAAGTAATGCAGCACTGAGTGCCATCAGGGCTGCAATACCAAGACATCGAATCATTCATACCATTTCTGCATAGATTCACCGGTGGCGCCCAACAGTCTTCTCCATACTTATAGTCCTGAGGATAGTGCCAGTGCTTGCAGGTTTCAGCGCCATCAGTGTCATCAGCCCGATCTGAATTGGAAGTCCCCGCTGTTTGCACGGTTGAGCCTCCAACATTTCCATCATCGGTGACACTGTCAGCAGTTTCGCCCGGGCCACAGGCAACTAAGGCAAAGGCAACAAAAATCATTAATGTTGTCTTCATGGGGCCTCATAAAAACAGTCAGGCTAATTATAAAAAAAACAGAGGGTTTCAAGCAAGTTGTTTCCTCCAAAAATCTCCACCGGGGTATTGGCGATATGGCCAAATCAGTTTTTAAGGCTCGATTTGGTCTTCAAGTCAGACTATTTGAATAGCGGGATTTGTTGGGGAGGGCGGCATGGGTAGGGACAGGGACGGGGACAGGGACGGGGACAGGGACAGGGACGGGGACAGGGACAGGGGCGGGGGACAGGGACGGGGACAGGGACTGGGGCTAATTCGAGTTGGCGGTGAGTTTTGCTTGGCATACAATGCCGGCGGTGCTTGTTCGAGGGAGCTAGGATGACGACGAATAAACTTCCTGAGTGGTTTTTGACCAAACTTCCATCTGGTCCAGTTAGTAGCCAGCTGGAAAAGCGGCTGGTTAAAGCTGGCTTGGCTACAGTCTGTAAAGAGGCCAGATGTCCGAATCGCGGGGAATGTTTTGGAGATGGTACTGCGACAATCATGATAATGGGCGAAATGTGCACCAGAAATTGTCGTTTTTGCGCTGTAATTACCGGAAATCCCAAAGGGGTCTTGCCAACAGATGAGCCGGCAAGGGTCGCTCGTGCTGTTGCCCAGACTGGATTAAATTACCTAGTGATTACTTCCGTGGACCGAGACGACCTGCCAGACGGTGGCGCCCAGCACTTTGCAGATGTGATTACTGAAGTTCGCAAATTGAACGATCGCATCAAGGTTGAGGCCTTGATTCCAGATTACCGCGACGAGCGTTTGGATGTGTTGCTAAAGGCTGCTCCAGATGTGTTGGGCCACAACGTCGAGGTCGTTAAACGTTTAAGCCCCAAAATCCGTGACCCAAGAGCTTCTTTCGAAGGCTCCGTTGAGGTTTTGCGCCAGGCTAAGCAAAAAAAGCCAGGCATTCTGACTAAATCTTCGTTGATGGTTGGGCTTGGCGAATCTTTCGAAGAAATTCGCGAGGCTTTATCTGAATTAAGAGCCGTCGATGTCGACATGGTAACTATTGGCCAATATCTGCAACCGACAAAAAAACACTGGCCCGTTGAAAGATACTTGCCACCAGAAGAGTTTGATTTGATTGAAAAAACTGCCCGAGAATTGGGGTTTATGTTTGTTGCCTCCGGCCCGTTAGTGCGGTCTTCCTATAAAGCCGCCGAGCTGTTTGCAACCAAGCATCTGAATGTGGCTAGTAACCAGACGAATCATTAGAACCCTTGGTCACGATATTGATTGACGAGCTGGCGCCCAATCTGCTTGCTCCAGCCGCGATCATCTTCACAGCGTCTTCGTAGGTTCTGACCCCACCAGAGGCCTTAACCAACATAGAATCGCCAACACACTGATGCATTAATTCCACGTCTGCCACTGTGGCACCACCACCACCAAAACCTGTGGATGTCTTTACAAATTTTGCGCCTGCCAGCTTTGACAAGAAGCAAGCTTGAATCTTTTGCTCATCATTGAGCATGGACGTTTCCAAGATCACCTTGACCCATCTTCCATCTGCGGCCTCGACCACCCCCTTAATATCCTCCAAAACCGCCGCCAGCTCTCCAGCCCTAAGCAAACCGACTGGCAAAACCATATCTATTTCACCGGCCCCGGCCAAAACGGCCTGCTTTGTCTCAAAGGCTTTTGCGAAACCAAGCATAGCTCCCAATGGAAAACCAACAACTGAGCACACTTTGGTGTCAGTGTCCTGCAGTTGCTCTGCACAAAGGGAGACATAGACTGAATTCACGCAAACCGAGAAGAAGTCATACTTTTTTGCCTCTTCACACAACCTCGCAATATCACTTGGCATTGCATCCGGCTTTAACAGGGTATGGTCGATGAAGCGGGCTAATGGCTGATCTTTTGGTGGCACAGTCACGGCCGTGCTTTTTTGCAAATCAACCCCAAACTTGGCACTCAAGTCACTTGCAATGTTCTGGATCATCAGCTTTTTTTCCTGATTCATCTTGCTCCCTCACTATGTTCAAAGATATTTGTGGCAGTCAGTGTTCGCGAAAAGAACTCGTGCGGTGAACCACGCTTTAATACCACACTAAATTCAAGTCTCACCTCAGAGCTGACATTTTCATTTGTTCTAAGATCCTTCAAGTAAAACAAGGCGTTTCCAGCAACCTCTCCGCCGTCTCTTACATCAAAGGAATCCAGAAAAAGTTCTCCTTCATGCGCGATCAAGGGCTGGACCTGGTCTGGACATGTCTGATTAAAACTGACTGACACTCGAATCTTGTCGTTATCGATAGCCAGCTTTTCACCCGCCTGCCATCGATTTTTTGTATCGTCTAGGTCAGTAAACTGTAGGGCCACAAAATCTGACTCAGTCGGCGCTTTGTGACCTTTACGCAGCTCCAAGGTTGCCACTGTTTCATTTAAAGAAATCCAAGCAAGGCGGTCAAATTCCATTGAAAACGCTGAAAATTCAGTGGCTTGGTCGCCTTTACACGGCGATATCACAAGGCTTTCAGCAGCCAAGCCACCGCTATCCGAGGCATAAGCCACCACAGAACCAATGATGAAGAACGAGACCAATGTCTTGAAAAGTCTAAGATTTGCTGTGGCAATGCTGGGCGTCATAAGTCAGGTAGAGTACTGGTTTGAACTGGCGGTTGGGCAGTTATTGGCCCCTCCGGCATGGAGCTGGTCCCATTAAATATCGCACCCTTATGAATGTTGAGGCTTACAGTCGTTACATTACCCTTAAGAAAACCTGTTGCGTGCAGTTCCACAGCGGATTTTGCCTGGACGTTTCCAACCAGCCTTCCTTGAATAATCACGGTGTCCACTTTGATTTCCGCTTGAACTTCACCGCCTTCTCCAATAATCAAAGTACCATCAGAAGAAATCTCACCGGTGAGTTTCCCTTCGATGCGTACGGAATCCTTGAAGGTTAGTGTGCCATTAAACTCGGCACCACGACCAAGCAAAGTCTCTTCCGAACCTGAAAAACCTGTTCTCATTGGGCCTCCGTCCTCAGCAGATCAGGATCTGCGCAAAAGGGCAATCAAAGCCTACCCCTGGACCTATTTTTGACACAATACCTAAGAAACACCCGGGTAAAGAAATTACCCATAGCCCCAGCGATGTCAAGCAAATTTATCCTGAAGGGTAGAGATAGTCAATCTTATGACTGATTAAAAAGATTCCCCCTCGTGATTGGGTGGCTGGGGCAGGGGCAGGGGCAGGGGCAGGGACAGGGGC
>ERZ795050.1564-NODE-1564-length-28847-cov-8.632189_pt1 | contig 28847 bp, 22 predicted proteins | sample MGYA00375134_ERZ795050 | MGnify/ENA primary metagenome ERZ795050 (study PRJEB30179, sample SAMN05720221) | activated sludge metagenome | isolation source: Anaerobic digester | place: Japan | collected 2015-05-26 ... | reverse complement strand
CCCGCGGCCGTGTTCGCGGTGGTCGTGGTGGTCATCTGCGCCGAGCGGGTGCCGGGTTTCGACTTTGTGCCCGGTTGGTTCGTGGGCGCTGGCGTGTACTTCGCCCTCATCAGCCTTGCCGATTCCAAAGCGCTCTCCAGCCTGCACGGGCTGTCCAAGTGGGACAAGTACCTCGAGGCCGGCCTGTTGCTGATGGTCTCGTGCGGCGTGGGGCAGGTCTACGGCGTCGTCACCGTCTTCCTGCGCCGACGCTACGAGGCGATGGCCAAGGGGGCGGGGAAGAGCAAAGGCAAGTAGGCACGCCGCTCACACGCGTTCCCAGTCCTTGAGCCACTGGTAGTCGGCCGGCAGGCTTGCCCAGGCGCGCTCCATGGCGCGGTCGAGTTCCGCCCGCTCCTTCAGGTCGAGTTCTCGGCGTTCCTTGATCGCGGCGCACACGTTGTCCACCTGCTGGGGGGTGATGAGGCCGGGCATAGGGGCGGTGATGGCCGGGTTGCACAGGATGCGGCGGATGGTGAGCCGTGCGATGCGGTTGTCTTCATCGAAACTGGGGCTCTCGGGGCTGCTGTCGCCCTGGAAGACGCTGTTGCTGGCGAAGGGCTTGATGCCGAACCAGCCGACGTCGTGCTTTCGGATTGCGGCCCAGAGGCCGCTGGGGTCGTGCACGACCTTGGTCTTGGCGGTGTAGGGGGTGAGGATGACCTCGACCTGCTTGGGATAGGTCTCGACCAGGTGCTTGAGGTGGGGGCGGTCGTGGGAGGAGAAGCCGGTGAAGCGCGCGCGGCCCGTCTGCTTGGCCCAGTCGAGCGCGGCCACGGCCTCCTCGATCTCGCCTTGGGTGTGCTTGCTGCTGTCCACGAGCAGGCTGATGCGCCAGAGGTCGCAGTAGTCGAGTCCGGCCTCCTTGAGGCCGAGGTCGAGGCCCTCCTGGAGCTTCTTGGCCGAGCGCCATTCGGGGAATCGGCTCTCACGCACGTGCCAGGAGAAGCCGAAGTACATCCGGTCGCGGCGGCCCTTCAGGGCGCGGCTGTAGGCGAGAATCTCCTCGCCGCAGCAGGCGTCCACGTAGTTGATGCCCTTCTCGATGCAGCGGGTGACCACGTCGGCGCGGTTCTTCTGGAACGCTTCGCGGCCGATGTCGGTGCTCATCCAGCCCTTGGGCTCGTCGCCGCCGATGATCTTGACGAGGCGCTTCCAATGGCCGCCGAGCACGACGGCGGAGATCATCAGCCCCGTCTTGCCCAGGCGGCGGTATTCCATGTCGGGGTTGTAGTTGAGAATCGTCGCGGGGTCGGCCGCCGCGGCCTGCGCGGTCTGCGGCAGCGTCGCGGCCACGGCGGCCGCGGCGGCGGTGGCGGCGAACTGGCGGCGGGTCACGGCCTTGTCCACGGCGGGTCCTCCTGTCAAGGGGTGGGTCAGGCACGTTTCAGCGGTACGCCTGGGGCACGTAGGCCGGGCACTTGCGCTCGGCGAAGATCGGCTTGAGCCGCGCGAAGCGTTGGATGCCGTTCACCAGGGGCACGCTCACCCAGTCGTCGCCGATCAGCGGCCGGGCATAGGCCAGGAAGTCGTCCGTCACGTCCACGCGGCTGGGGGCGATCCAGGCTTTGGGGAAGGTGCGTTCCGAGTTCGCCACCTTCGCGAGTTCCACCTTGTCGTAGCGCACGCTGTAGGGGCTGCCGGGCTCGCGGAGGATCGTGGACATCCAGCCGCCCTCGCCGTTCTTGGCGAGCAGGGCCGCCTTCTGGCCGACGCGGTAGGCCTCGTCCAGGTCCACCACGGAGGCATAGACGGCGGTGTCGCGCTGGTCGCAGCCGGGCACCTGGCCGCGGGCGGCGCCGCGGGCGGCCAGGCCGACCTTGTTCAGGTAGCTGACGACGATCTGGGCCGCCGTGGTCTCGCTGGCGCTGAACTGCGTGTGGCCGAAGGAGTCCTTGCTCGCGCCGATGTCGCCCACGTCGAGCCCTTCGCTCACGACCACGACCACGCCGCCGCGGGCCTTGAGGGCCTGGTTGACGTTGTCGGCGAGCTCGGGCAGCTTCACGCCGGCCTCGGGCATGTAGATCTGGAGCGACGCCTCGCGGTGGGGGTCGGCCAGGCGGGCGGCGGCGGGGATGAAGCCGATCTTCCGCCCCATCGCCTGGATCACGAGCACGGGGTCGGAGGGGCAGGCGCCGCGGTTCTCTTCGAGGGCGTTCTGCACGATGCACGCCCAGTAGCGCGCCACGCTGCCGTAGCCGGGCGTGTGGTCAATCAGCTGGAACTCCTGGTCGCCCACGTCGTTGTCAATCGTCTTGGGCACGCCCACGGCGATCAGGTCGAGTCCCCGCTTGGCCGCAAGCTGGCTCACCTTGTTCGCCGTGTCCATCGAGTCGTTGCCGCCGTTGTAGAAGAAGTAGCGGATGCCGTGGGCCTTGAAGACGGCGATGATTCGCTCGAAGTCCTCGGTCTGCTTGTCCTTGAGCTTGTAGCGGCAGGTGCCGATGGCGCCGGCGGCGGGCGTGGTGCGCAGGAGGGCGATCTCCTCGTCGGGCTGGGCGCTCAGGTCGAGCAGTTCCTCGTTGAGCACGCCCTCGATGCCGTGCCACGCGGCATAGACCGTGCCGAACGTGTCGGGGAAGGCCCGGCACGTGTCGAGTACGCCCCGCAGCGAGCTGTTGATGACGGGCGACGGCCCGCCCGACTGGGCGACGATGACGTTGTTCTCTCTGCGCATGGCTCCTCCTTGGTTCTTCGCGTGTCTTTCATTCTAGCCGTTGGCGCAGGCCAGTCAAGGTGCTATGGACAAGATGGACAGCATGGACGTGTTGTCCATTCCTGTCGATCTTATCCATCCTGTCCATCGTGCCGCCCGCGCTGCGGCAGAGGCCCGTGCGAATCGGTCATTGCCCCGTGCGGCCGTAGCGCTTCGCCCAGAGCTCGGGGTCGTACTTCGCCCGGCGGTTGGGGCAGGTCTCGCGAGGGCAGAGCTGGCAGCTCTCGAAGCTGTGTTTCGTGGGGAAGATGATGCCGGAGACCGACTTGATGGGCACCATGAGCAGGCTGTCGGTCAGTTCGACGCCGATGGCGCCCTTCACGTCGCCGAGCACCGAGAAGAGCGGCCGCTGCTCGGAGAGCGGCCAGTCCTCGAGCGACCCGGGGTCCATCATGCCGACGCCGCCGAGGGCGTACTTCTGGGTGAGGTGCGTGCGGAGCGCGCCCACCATGGCCTCCAGCGCCTGCACCATCACGGTGTCGAGGGCGAAGCTGAGCACCAGGTCGTCGAGCGAGGCCGCAAAGTCGGCCAGTTCGCGGCCGCACGTGGCCACGAAGGGGAAGACCCGCCCCGCCCCATCGAGGTTCACACGGAGCACGCGGCTGGTGAACGTCGCGCCGCCGAATGTCACGCTATCTTCGCCCTTGTGCTCGATGAAGCACAGGTCGTAGACCGCCTTGGGCCGGGCGATCTTCTGCGCCGCCTTCACCATCTTGCGCACCTCGCGCTCCCGGTCGCTGCCGGCCGGGATGCGCAGGCTTTTCATTAGAGCGGCTACATCCACCGCGAACGGGATCTTGTCGAGGGTTTCCATAGCTCCCCCAAAGCAGGATACGACGGATAGGACAGATGGGACCGATAGGACCAGGAAAGAGCCTGCCCGCGGGTCCTATCGGTCCTCTCCGTCCCGTCGGTCCGATGCCCCTGTGCCCCCGCTCACCCAATCCTCGGCACACTGCCATCGGCGAGGCGATAGAGCATCTCGCCGGCCTTGGGCACGAGGAGCACCCCCTCGTCCTCGCGGCCGCGCCACTCGTCGGGATTGATCGTCGCTGGGTCGCGGTAGCCGAGGTTCACCTTGCGGCAGCGGGCATCGGGGATGGCCGTGGCCAGGACAACGTTGACCCGCGGCCTCTCGATGCCGTTCTCGAATGTGCCGATGCCCTTGACGTGCGTCGAGTGGGCCATCACGCCGCGCGGCACGTCGCGGAACCGGTCCATCTGCTTCAGGAAATAGTCGCGGCAGTGGTAGCCGATGCGGTCGAGCACCTTGCCGTGAGTGTACGAAATCTCGTCCACGTGCGGGGCCAGGATGATCAGCTCGCCGCCATCGGCCACGACGGGTTCGAGCTTGTACATGCACTTGCCCGCGGTCCAGACATCGTCGTACATCTTCGGCGCGATGGAGAGCACGCGATGGAAGGGCTTCGGCTTGTAGACGACATGGATTTTGGCCGAGAGGTCCGCGGCGGCTGAATACGCCTCCTCGGGCGGCCCGATGAAGAGCCCCTTGAGGTCGCTGAACAGCACGACGAGGCTGAAGCAGAAGCGGGGCACGGGGATCATCGAGGCCGCGCGGTCCACGACCTTGCGGACGGGCGTCCACTTGGTGCCATTGATGACGGGGTTGGTGATGACGGCGCCGAGCCAGTGGAAGAAGTTGATGATCTCGGCCCCCGCGATGCCGGGGAAGAGGTACTTGTTGCCGCCCGAGAAGCCCACGACCTCGTGGGGGAACGTGGGGCCGCAGATGAGGAGCTGGTCGTAGTCGAAGATCAGCTTGTTGAGAGCGACCGGCACGTCCTCGCACATCAGGCCGTCGGAGATTTCCTCAATCTCGTCGGCGCTGATGGTGCCGATCTGGCGGAGGGCGTCGGGACGGTCCCACTCGTGGTTAAAAACCCGCACGTCGGCGTACTTCGCCGCGCGCTCCTCGGGCGTCAGGCCGAGGAGCGCGTTGATCTTGTCCTCCGGCATCGGCGGGTGCGTGCCGAGCGCGATCAGGAAGTCCAGCTTCTTCGCCCTCGGGCGAATCAGCTCGCACAGGAGCCGAAAAAACATCGGCAGGGGGCACGACCGCGTGCTGTCGGGAATGATGACGAGCACGCGCTTGCCCGCCAGCTCGAGTTGCCCCAGCCCCTTGGCGGCCAACTCGCGGACTTCTGCTTCCGAGAGCCGGCCCGTCTCATACCCCTTGCCGATCACCATCGAGATGGCTCCATAGATGTTCACGCCTCCTGATCTTATCCTATCAGTTCGCTGCGCCGCCGGCAACCCGGAACCCGATCCCCGCGAGCTTGGCTCCCAACCCCTGGCTGGCGCCGGGGGCCATCAACGTGGTGTTGTGGAACTCGCGGCGCTCGGGGTAGACCTTGCGGAGGCGGTCGAACCAGGCGGCGCGCTCGGCGGGGGCGCTCGGCGACTGGCGCAGGCCGCGGTCGTCGGCCTCGATGTCGTAGATGGTGAGGACCGCTTCGCGGAGCACGTCCTCGTCGGGCCGGCCAGCACACTGAATCTCCAGACGCGGGTGGCCGGGCGGGGGCATGATGGCGGCGGGGTTCCAGGTGGGCTTGACGCCCACGACCTCGCAGGCGGCGCGGTAGATCATCTCGGTGGCCGCCACTTTGCCGTCGAAGGAGTAGCCCGCGATGTGGGGCGTGCCGATGGCGGCCAGGGCCAACAGGTCGGGGTCGAAGGCCGGCTCGGTCTCCCACACGTCGAGCACGGCGCCCGCGAGACGGCGCTCGGCGAGGGCGGCCTTGAGCGCCGCCTCGTCCACCACCGGCCCGCGCGAGCTGTTGAGAAGGTAAGCCGATGGCCTCATCCGAGCCAGGAACGCGGCGTCAACCATGTGGTGCGTGGCGTCCTCGGCAAGCGGGACGCTCGCCGCTACGGTGAGCGGGACGTGGAAGGTGATGAAATCCGCGTCGAGGAGGGCATCGAGGGGCAGGAAGCGTCTGTCGCCGGTCGCGCGGGCGAGGGGCGGGTCGTTCTGGAGGACCCGCATGCCCAGGGCCTCGGCCTTCTTCACCACGCGGCTGCCCACGTTGCCCACGCCCACCACGCCAATCGTCCTGCCCTCAAGAGTGAAGCCGCCGCGGCGGGCCAGCACGAGCATCGCGGCGACGATGTACTCGGCGACCGAGTTCGCGTTCGACCCGGGGGCGCTGGCGAAGGCGATTCCCGCCTGCTTCAGATACTCGCGGTCCACGTGGTCGAAGCCGATGGTGGCCGTGCCCACAAAGCGCACCCGCGTGCCCTCGAGCAAGGCTCGGTTGATCTTCGTCACCGAGCGGCAGAAGAACAGGTCGGCCCCGCGAAGCGTGTCGCGCGTCACCTCGCGTCCGGCCACCAGGGTCACCTCGCCCAGCGTGGCGCACGCCTCGCGCACGAACGGGATATTCTCGTCGGCAATGATCTTCAGCAAGGCTCTCTCCTCATCTGAGACTGGCCGCGCATAGCTTAGGACGGCTTGGGCACGGAGTCAACTGTTGACACCCGCAACGCCCAGGGCTATAATCCGCGCGTTCGTCCCCGCCATCCACGGTCTCATCGCCGTTCCCCGCCACGGAGCCCTCCGCATGGGCATTGACTTGATCGTGCTCATCCTCGTGGTGCTGTTCGTTTTCCTGGGCTACGTGCGCGGGCTGCTCGCCCACATGGCGGGGCTCGGGGCGCTGCTCGTGGCCAGCCTGGCCACCGGCTTCGTGGTTCGCGGGGGCATCCAGCTCTTGGCCTCCAAGGCCGAGCCGCCCTCCCCTGCCCTGTACGCCATGGCGTGCATCGTGGCCTGGCTGCTGCTGTATTTCGTGAGCCGGTTCCTCCTGGGCAGGGTGGCGAAACTCCTCGGCTCGGACCAGCAGGGCAAGCCCCGGCCCTGGAACCGCAAGCTGGGCGCGCTGGCCGGCGCCGTCGAGGCCCTCGTCTTCGCGTGGTTCATCCTCGGCCTGCTGGACGCGATGCCCGAGGACTCGCGCAAGGCGCGCCTGCCCCGCGTGCACCAGGAGATGGAGAGTTCGCTCTTCACGAACTGGGTGGTGCGCCCGACCAGCCCGGCCACGCGCCTCGAGCTCCAGCCGCTGATCGCCGACCTCACCGTGTTGAGCGAGCACCCCGAGGCCCTCCGGGGCATCGAGGACAAGCCCGAGATCCGCAAGATCGCGCAGCACCCCAAAGTCGCCGCCGTCCTGCAAGACCAGGCCCTTCTCCAGACCTGGGCCGAGGGCCGCTACGGGCGCTTCTTCTCGGACTCCAAGGTGCGCGAGGCGGTGGAGGACACGGAGGTGCGCCAGATGCTCCGCGAGCTGCCGATCCGGACGATCCTCCACGAGGCCGCCGAGCGGGCGCGCAAGCAGGCCCACTGACGTCACTCGGCCTTCGGCGTCGGCTCGGCCAGCGTCAGCAGGGCCTTGCCCACTGTCGCCCAGTGCCAGAGGATCGCTCCCCGCATCCGCGTCGAGAGGCCGCCAAGCTCGGCCAGGTAGTTGTAGCCGAAGTCCACCTGCTCAATGCCGTACTCGATGTCGCCGGCCCCTACGGCGGAACGCCCTTCGGAGGCCGCGCGGGCGCCGGCGAGCCACAGAACCGCCACATAGGCCGCCGCGAGCAACTCGAAGCCCTGCGCGAAGCTCCGCCCGAAGCAGGCCAGGCCGAAGAAGCCCTGGCTGCTCACCTTCGCCGCGAAGTACCGCTCCAGCATCGCCGTCGCCTCCCCGTCGAGGCGGGTCAGCCCCACTCGCCGGGCGTCCCGCAGCTTCGCGGCGCGTAGCAACCCAGGGAAACGCACCTTGCCAACGCCCAGGGCAAGCTTCAGCCGCCGGCCCAGGTTGCCCAAACGCACGAAGAGCCGCCGCACCAGCGGGAGTTCGCGGCAGTAGTGCGGGCTGGCCCCCGCGAAGGCTCCCACCGTGAGGCGGACAAGCATCCCTTCCAGCAGCCCCAGCCTGCCCTTCGGAGTCGCCTCCTTCGCCCGTGCCAGGACCTCGTCGGGGTCGGCCCCCATCCGCTCGCCGCTCTTCTGACGCAGCGCCTGCGAGACGAACTGCCGCACCAGCATCCAGCAGGCCAGGAGCCGGCGCGCGAACGGCACCTCGGGCAGCCCGAGGAAGGCCACAAGCTGCTCCTCGATGCGGAGCACGTCGCGCCAGGAGACCTTCCAGTGTCCGAAGAAGCGCACCTGGTCGTCCTCCCGGGGCGGCTCATAGGTCGCCGCGTACTCGGCGAACAGGCGCTGAATCTCGCCCCGCTGCTCGGCCAGTGTCGGCCCCTTGCCTCGGACCACCGCGGGGCAGTTGAACCGGCACCCCACGAATACCCCGACCGGCGTCACCACGAAACCGAATGGGAAAACCCGCCCGGCGAACGGCTTCGCCGCGTAGCCCAGTCTCGCGTGCACGCGGCAGAGGTTCTCGCCGGTGAGGAACACGCAGGCACCGTCAGCCCGTGGCCTGAGCCGCCACACCTGCTTCCCCGCCGCCCCCCGCCGTCGGGCGAAGACGCGCTCCTCCGTGAACCCCGGCACCTCGGCCGACCAGTCGTGCGCCAGCAGCCGCCCGCGTTCGGCGTCGGTGAGCGTGACCTCGAGCGTCCGACAGCACGCGCCGCACCGCAGGCACGTGTAGCGGACGCCCGGGGGCAGGATGAGCTCAGGCATGCGGGGAGGCTCGAATCTACTTCTTGCGGATGCGCAGGAGGACATCCTCGTCGAACGTCGGGCACGGGGCATCCACGGCGCCGTCCTGGGGCGTCACCTCGTCGGTCCGCACGGTGCGCCCGTTCTTGGGGTCGAACCAGGCGGCCTCATAGCGGTCGTTGGCCAGGCCCACCCGCACCGCTCCCCCCTCCGCCGAGCCGGTCAGGTAGATGAACACCTCGCCTTTCCGCACGGCCGTCAGGCGTGCCACGTTCCGCGGCGTGCTCAGCACCACCGATTCGTCGCGCCGCAGCTCCCAGTAGGCCACATCGCGGGCGTAGTCGGCCAGGTAGCGCGCGTGCTCGAACGTCGCGGATCGCTCCGCGAGCGGCTGCCACGGAGCGCGGGCCGCCGACGTGCCGAGCAGCAATGCCTGCCAGAGGACCTGCCGCTCCGCGCGCGGCCCCTTCACCGTCGGCTCGCTCAGGAACACGGGCATGGGGATGCCGTGCGGCTCGGGCGGAGAGTCGCCCCGCACGTTCGCCACGTCAATCCCATCGAGCCGGAAGTAGGCCTCGGGATTCGCGGCGACGGACATGGAGACCAGGTGATCGTACGGGTCGTGCTCGCGGAGGAAGGCCGCCCAGTGTTCCACCCACTTGAGGCCCGCGGCGCCGGCGCTGCCGCGCCGGTTCATCTGGTTGTTCAGCTCGTAGTAGACGTTCGGGCAGGCCGCCGTGCGCGCCAGCAGGTACCGCACATAGGCTTCCTGCGCCGTGCGGTTGGCCGCGTCGGCGAGATCGTAGAACGACGGGCAGCCGGCCGCCCCGGCGATCGGGCCGCCGTTCATCGCGTTGAAGGGGTGAAGCTGCCACCGGTCGCCGTGGCCTTCGGCCAGGCCGGTCTCATCGAACATCGTCAACTCGAACACCATGCCCAGCCTCGCCCCGTGGGCGATCACCGCGTCCAGCTTGTCCCAGAACGGCAACGAGAAGCGCGTGAGATCGTACCCGCCGCCCTCCTGGAGGGGCCAGGGCGAGAGCTCAGGATGCTGGCGCACCGTGGCGGCAGGCACCCAGGGCAGTTCGTTGAGGAGGATGCGGCACTTGTTCATGCCCCCCTTCGCACAGGCCTCGAGGTAGGACTTCCAGACCTCTAGCGTGTTCGCGGGGGCGCCGGCGGGCGCGGGCGCACCCAGGGCCTCGGTGCCCGTGCCGATCGGGTAGAAGCGCGTGCCATCGCTGAAGGCGAGGAACCGGCGGTCATCCTGGGCGATGCGCAGGAAGCCGTGCTGCTGGCTCGGCACGCACTTCGCCCCGCCGTGCGAGACCTGGACGGCGTCGCCGGCCTTGTAGTCGATCCGGTAGTACCACAGGCCCACGCGGTCCAGCGCCGCGCGGGCTTTCCAAGTGCCGTCGCCCGCATAGAAGCCCGCCACACGGAGGTTGCGGTCGTCGGGCGCGACAAAGGTCGCCACGACGGAGGCGTCGGCGAACGGGTTGGGCACGCGGGCCGGCTTCTCGGGCTTGAAGGCCACCTCGAGGACCCCGTAGAGCGGCACCTCAGCGGTCGGCTCCACGTCCTGCTTCTCGGGGCGGATGGCCGGCTCCAGCGTCCTGCCGCGCCGCCCGAGCGCCACGATGGCATCCTTCTTGACGATGGGGTCGGGGTCGTTGACCATCTTGAGGAGCCACTGCGTCGCCGCGTCGCCCTGGATGCTGCCGAGGGCGACCACCGCCTTCGCGCGCACGTGGTTGTCGGCATCGGCGAGGGCCTGCGCGAGCGCCGGCAGCGCGGCTTCGCCGCCGATCTTGCCCACCGCCCAGACCGCGCAGCGGCGGGTCTCCACGTTGGCCCGCCTCAGCACCTGGTTGAGCGCGGGGAGCGCCGCCTCGCCAATCTGCGTGAGGCTGATCGCGGCCTTCCAGCGGAGGTCCTCGTCGGCCTCCTCCAGCGCCGCCGCCAGCGGCCCGGCCGCCTCGGGGTCGCGGATCTCGCCCAGCGTCCACGCCGCGCACTGCCGGGCAGGCAGGGTGCCCCCCAGCAGCACGCTCACCAGGTGCAGCACGCTCGGCTTGCCGAGCTGCTTGAGGCCGATGGCGGCCTTCCAGCGGACCTCGTCGTCGGCGTCGTCGAGGGCCCGGGCGAGGGGCCCTACGGCGCTCTCGTGGCGCATCTCGCTGAGGATCCAGGCCGCCATTCGCTTGCCCTCCACCCACTCGCCGGCGAAGAGTGCGCCGACGATGGGCACGGCGGGGGGCCCTTCGCGGACCAGGGCGCGAGCGGCATCCCACTTCTTCCCCGGCTCGTTGCTGCTCAGTTGCGTGCACAAGTCGCGGAGGCGCTGGGCCTCCTCGGGGGCCACCTCGCCCGCGCTCGCCGCCGTCAGACCGATGAGGGCCAGAGCCCACGCCGTTCGGCGCCTGCATCCAAGCCCGTCCATGCTGCTCCGCCTGGCTTCTGGGTGACACGCCCTCCCTGGGGAAGTCTAGCAGAAGCCTCGCCGCGATTCAATTGGCGCGCGAGGGCGGCGCCGTCACAAGTTGTCGCTGCATGTCCAGGCGCGTATGGGTCCTTCGAGAAATGTATTGACTCCCCTTTGCATTGCTAGTATCATTCCACATTTAATAGAGGGAGGTGTCGGGGGCGGGCAGGACACGGGCGGGGCGCCGGAGCTTCACGCTGCGGGTGCCCACGCTCGGTCGTTGCTACAGGTCTTGGTCGCAGGGCGCGTTCGAACATCCGGAGGTCACCGCGATGCCGCAGTTGTCGAAGTCCTCGCACCGTGCAGCCGCCAGCGCCGTCCCGCACAACCTCTTGTGCCTGGAAGCCCTGGAGCCACGCGTCCTCCTCAGCGCCTCGGCGGCGGATGAGGCCCTGAGCCTCTTTGCCCTGTCCCCGGCCCTCTTCGTCGAGAACCAGGGCCAGTGGGCCGACGCCGCGGTCCGCTATGCGCACGACGGCTCGGCCGCGAACGTGGCCATGATGGACTCGGCCGTCGCGTTCCAGATTTTCCGCGATGTTCCCTCGCCCGACGGCGACCCGGCCTCGGCCCTGACCCAGATGCGCCAGTTCTCGGCTTCGTTTGTCGGGGCCAACCTCGTGACCCCGGTGGGGCTGGACCCGGCGCAAGCGAAGTTCAACTACCATCTGGGCGATGATCCCTCTCTGTGGCGCGAAGGGGTCAGCTCGTACGAGACCATCTCGTACCAGGGCCTCTATGACGGCATTGACCTCGTGACCTGGGGCCTCCGCGACCACCTGAAGTACGAGTTCCACGTCGCCGCGGGAGCCGACTGGCAGCAGATCCAGGTGCGTTACGACGGCATCGGCGGCCTCTCGCTCGCCGACGACGGCACCCTGCTCGTGCACATGGGGGGCGACTGGGGCACCCTGGTGGACGACGCGCCGCTGGTCTACCAGGAGATTGACGGCCAGCGCGTGGAGGTGGCCGCCAAGTTCGTGCTTCTCGACCCCTACACCTACACGTTCCAGATCACCGGCGACTACGATCCCTCGCAGCCCCTCGTGATTGACCCCAGCATCACCTGGAGCACCTACCTCGGCTCCGGCCTCGAAGACCGCGCACAAGACGTGGCCATGAACACCGTGTCCGAGACCAACCCGCCGGCCTTTCGCGTCTACGTGACCGGCTTCACCCGCTCGGCCGGCTGGGCCACCGGCGGCTTCGACACCTCGTTCAACGGCGTGGCCGACGCCTTCGTCACGGCGCTGGACACGCTGGGCGGCCACCTGTGGACGACCTATCTCGGCGGCTCGGCCTACGACTCGGGCACGGGCATCGCCGTCCAGTACGACGCCGCGGCCGACCTGAGCTACATCTACGTCACGGGTTTCACCTCGTCCTCCGGCTGGGCCGTGGCAGGGTTCGACATCTCCTACAACGGCTCGGGCGATGCCTTTGTGGCCAAGCTGAGCCCCACGGGCAACCACGTGTGGAGCACGTACCTCGGCGGCACGTTCCGCGACGCCGGCGCGAGCGTGGCGGCCGGGGTGGATCCGAACGACGGCCTGATCTACGTCTACATCACCGGCGACACGGAGTCGCCGAACTGGGTCAGCGGCGGCTTCGACGTCTCCCACAACGGCGCCGCCGACGCCTTCGTGGTGCGCCTGACCGATGCGGGCGCTCACAACTGGAGCACCTACCTCGGCGGCACGAGCACCGACTGGGGCTCCAGCATCGCGGTAGACACATTGGCCTTCGTCTACGTGGCGGGCGGCACGTACTCGGCCAACTGGGTCTCCGGCGGCTTCGACACCAGCTTCAACGGGGTGATTGACGGCTTCGTCGCTCGCCTGAACTACCTGGGCGCGCACTCCTGGAGCACGTATCTCGGCGGCGCGGCGCTGGACCGGGCCGACGCCCTCACTGTGAGCGGCACCACGGACATTTACGTCACCGGCTACACCGAGTCCGCGGGATGGGCCGCCGGCGGCTTCGACACCACCTACAACGGCGCGGGCGACGCCTTCGTGATGCGCATGACCACCGCGGGCGCCCACACGTGGTCCACCTACCTCGGCGGCACCGCGCAGGACTATGGCCGCCACGTGCATCTGGGCGGCGGCGCCGTGTTCGTCACGGGCGAGACCGCCTCGACGGGCTGGGTCTTCGGCGGCTTCGACATCACCCTGGGCGGCACGTGGGACGGCTTCGTCACGAAGCTCACTGCGGCCGGCGGCTACACCTGGAGCACCTACCTTGGCGCGGCCAACGAGGACCGCGGCACCTCCATCTTCGTCAGCACCGCGGGCGACATCTACGCGGTCGGCTACACCGCCTCGGACCTCTGGATCTCCGGCGGCTACGACACGAGCTACGGCGGCCAGTTCGACGGCTACGTGGTCCGCATCGCGGATTCGGCCCCTCTCAATGCCCCCCCGATGATCAACTCGGTCACCGCCGCGCCCACGCCGGTCCCCCAGGGCTCCAACGTGACGCTCACCGCGCTGGGCGTCGTGGACCTCGACGGCACGGTGGCCCTCGTCTCCTTCTACCGCGACGCGAACGGCAACGGCCTCTACGATGTCGCCGATACCTTCCTCGGGTCGGACCCCAGCGCAGTGGGCGGCTGGACCTGGGTCGAGAACACGACGGGTTGGGCCATCGGCCCCCACACCGTGTTCGCCATCGCACAGGACAATCAGGGCGCTCTGAGCACCCCCGTCGCCGGCACCGTCCAGGTCGGCAGCCAGCCCCCCGTCATCACCACGCTCACGGCCGTCCCCGACCCTGTCACTCGCCCCAACAACTACACGCTCACCGCCACCGGCGTCAGCGACCCCGATGGCTTCGTCACCCAGGTCGCCTTCTACCGCGACGTCAACGGCAACACCGTCTGGGATCCTGCCGACGCCCTCCTGGGCATTGACACCTTCGGCGGCGACGGTTGGGACCTCGTCGTGAGCACAGCGGGCTGGGCGCTCGGCCCCTACACGCTCTTCGCCCGGGCGCGGGATAACAACGCCGTGTGGGGACCCGAGGCGACCACCACCGTGACCGTGAACGGCGCGAACACGCCGCCCACCATCGGCTCGCTCACAGCGTTCCCCGACCCCGTGGAACGCCCCAACCCGCTCACGTTGACCGCCAATGTCGTCGCCGACGCTGAGACGGCGATCGCCCTGGTGAGCTTCTACCGCGACGCCAACGGCAACAACATCCTCGACGGTCCCGACGTGCTCCTCGGCACCGACAACAACGCGCTCAACGGCTGGAGCCTGACGTTCAGCACCTCCGGCTGGGCGCTCGGCCCCTACACCTTCTTCGCCCAGGCGCAGGACCTGGACGGCGCCCTGAGCGCCCCCGTGATGACCACGGCCGTGGTGCAGAATCCCCTCATCCTCGTGGGAGACGGGGCGGCCCGCTCGCTCACCTACTGGGACGCCGCGGGCACCAGAGTCGTCATCACCATGAAAGGCGGCATCGCCGACCTCACCTTCACGGGCGACTGGGCGCTGATCCTCGGCAAGAAGGGCTTCGTGCTCAACGGCGTGGCCGAACTCGACACCATCAACCTCCTCGGCACCACGGCCGCCAGCAAGCTCTCGTTCAAGACCAGCGGTCGCCACAAGGAGGCCGTCCTCGGCGCCATCACGGGCGCAGGCGACATGGGCGCGATTGATGCCAGGAGCATGCAGCTCATGGGCAACATCGCCCTCGGAGGCTCTCTGGGCAGCCTGAGCCTCCTCGAGATCGGCCCCAACCCCACCACCATTGACGTGATGTCGCTCGGCACCCTGCAAGTCGCCCTGTGGATCGAGAACCTGCGACTCACGTCGCTCGGCGACATCGCTTCCATCACGGCAGGCGGGCTCCGGAACTCCAGCATCTTCGCGGCGGTCGCGGTGACGAACGACCTCAACGTGGACGGCGTGCTCGACCTGCCGAACCCGGCGGCCGACTTCGCCGGCGTGGCCACCATCGGCCGCGTGACCATCACCGGCAAGGTGTGGGACGCCACCGATCTGAAAATCTGGGGCGTCCGGCCGCCCTCGTTCGTCAACAGCAATATCGCGGCCTGGAACATCAACGACATCCGCTTCTCGTATGCCCAGACCGACAACGGCGCCTGGCCCTTCGGCTTCGCAAGCCGCAACATCGGCCAGATGAGCTACTTCGACAACACCGTGTCCGTCAGCTTCAAGCCGCTGGCGGCCACCTATGTCAACGGCGACCTCGAGGTGCGGCTCGGCTGAGCACGCGCCTCCCCACACGCGGTCGGCAACACTGGGGCGAGGCCTGCATCCAAAGGCCCCGCCCCAGCTCATTTCGCTCGCGCTCGATCCTTGCGTTTGGCCGGTTCCTGGTGTATTCTCAGCATAGGCCAGCCTAGCTTCCCCAGCGGCCCCCGCCGCTGGGCCCCCGAGCCACCACAACGCCAGCCCTTGACGGAAAGGCTGCTTCATGCCCGCACAACTGCTCGGGCCCGCACCGCAGGGCCAGCTTCCGCCCTGCGATTGGCCCGCTCCGCTCCCCTTCGGCGAGCTTCTCGGCCGGAGCCCGGCCATGCGGCGCGTCTTCGACCTCATCGCCAAGGTCGCGCCCGCCAACACGCCGGTCCTCATCACCGGCGAGAGCGGCACCGGCAAGGAGCTGGTGGCCATCGCGCTCCACCGCCAGAGCGGCCGACGGTCCAGGGCCTTCGTCACACAGAACTGCTCGGCGCTCAACGACAACCTGCTCGAATCGGAACTCTTCGGCCACGTCCGAGGCGCGTTCACCGGCGCGCACAGCGACAAGCCGGGGCTCTTCGCGGTCGCTCACGGCGGCACCCTCTTTCTCGACGAAGTCAACGAGATGAGCCCGGCGCTCCAGGCCAAGCTGCTGCGGGCCGTGCAGTTCGGCGAGTTCCTCCCGGTGGGGGCCACCCAGCCGCGGCGGGTGGACGTCCGCCTGATCTCCGCCGCCAACCAGCCCCTCAAGGACCTCGTACGCCTCGGCAGCTTCCGCGAGGACCTGTACTACCGCCTCGCCGTCTTCACCATCGAGTTGCCGCCGCTGCGCGAGCGTCGCGAGGATATCCCCCTGCTCCTGAGCCGCTTTGTGCCGCGCTGCTGCACGGCGAACTCCCTCCCCCCGAAGCGGCTGGCCCCCGAGGTGATGGCCGCCTTCCACGCCTACCCGTGGCCCGGCAACGTGCGAGAGCTCGAGAACGAGGTGCAACGGGCGCTGATCCTGGCGCGCCACGAGCCAACCGTCGCCCTGGAACACCTGTCGCCCCCCCTGCGGGCGGCGGCCGAGGCCCCCGTCCGCCACAGAGGGCGCCGCATTGATGGCGAGCTTGCGGCGGCCCTCGAGCGCCTCGAGCGCGACATGCTCGCCGAGGCGCTCCAGCGGCACGCCTGGAACAAGAGCACCGCCGCTCGAGCGCTGGGAATCAGCCGGGCCAACCTGGTCGCCAAGGTGCGCAAGTACGGCCTGCGGCCATCCGAGGCTGCCGCCCCGCAGTAGCCAAGGGATCAGCCGCCGGCCGTCGGCTCGGGGGCGCGGCCGGCGGATGCCAAGGCGAGCCGGCGCCCCCGAGCCAGCAGCCCTTTGGCATCTTCGGTCATGAGGTAGAGGCTCGGCACAAGCACCAGGGTGATGGCCGTGGCGAAGAGGATTCCATAGCCCAGGGAGAGGGCCATGGGAATCATGAAGCGGGCCTGCCGCGAGGTCTCGAAAATCATTGGCGCCAGGCCGCCAAAGGTGGTGAGCGTGGTGAGCATGATGGGCCGGAAGCGGCGCACGCCCGCCTGCGTGATCGCCTCGAATGCCGTGAGGCCGTCGCGCCGCAGCTCGTTGGCATAGTCGATCAGCACGATGGCGTCGTTGATGACCACCCCTGAGAGAGCCAGAATGCCCATGACGCTGATGACGCTGAGGTCGTAGCCCATGATGATATGGCCGAGCACGGCGCCGACCAGGCCGAAGGGGATGGACATCATGACGATGAGCGGCTGAATGTAGCTGCGGAACGGCAGGGCCAGCATCACGAAGATGGCGAGCAACACCAGGATGAGCAGCGACAAGAGGCGCTGCATGCTCTCGGCCATGTCGGCCTGCTGCCCCTCATAGCCATACGCGAGGCCGGGGTAGTTGCGCACGAGCTGCGGCAGCACCTCGCTGTCGAGCGTGGCGATGACCCGGTTGGTGTCGCCGATAGGCACCACATCGGCGGTGACGGTGACGGTGCGGCGGCCTTCGCGGCGCTTGATGTCGGTGTAGGCGCGGCCGCGCACCACGTTGGCCACGTGGCGGAGCGGCACGTCGCGGCCGGCCGGCGTGCGAATCATGAGTTCCTCGATATCGGCCTCGTTCACCCGCTGGGCCTCGGGGAAGCGCACCTTGACCTTGATCTCGCTGCGGCCGCGCTGCTGGCGCAGGGCCTCGGCCCCGTAGAAGGCGTTGCGCACCTGGCGCGCCACCTCGCGCACCGTGAGGCCCAGGCTGTGCCCCTCGGGCTTCAGCGTGAAGTTCAACTGCTGCTTGCCCGGGGTGTAGCCATCGTCTATGTCCTTCACATTGGCGAAGCCCGCCAGGATGCCCGCCAGTTTCTCGCTTGCCTGGTCGAGCACGGCGATGTCGCGGTGGCTCAGCTCCACAGTGAGCGACGCCCCCGAGCTGGGCCCGCCCCGGTCGGCCTGGAACCGCAGCGACTCGATCCCCGCCAGCTCCCCGATCCGCTCGCGCCAGAGGTTGGTGAAGCGCGTGGTGCCGATGGGCCGCACCTCAGGGGGCGTGAGGTAGGCGCGCATCTCGATGACATTCTCGTTGATGACCGCAAACACCCCTTCGAGCAGGCGCTCGCCGCCGTTCTCGGCCGCGATGGCGTTGGCCGCCTTCTCGAGGCGGTCGCGCACCGCGGTGGCCTGGCTCAGCGGGCAGCCCACCGGCAACGTGGCCGTGGCAAAGGCATAATCGGACTCGACCCGCGGCATGAGAATCATCCCGATGCGGCCGCTGAAGACGTAGCCGGCCATGCCCACGAGCATCGCAAGGCCGATCGCCACGGTGAGGTAACGCCACCGCACCGCCGTGCGCAGCACCGGCCCGTAGAATCGCGCCACGGCCCGCATGAAGCCGGCGCTGAACACCTGCTGCCAGTGGTGGATGAGCTGCCCGAGCGCCGTGCGCCCGCCGGTCTTCGCGTGGGCCAGGTGCGCCGGGAGGATGAACATCGCCTCGAGCCACGAGATGGTGAAGACCGTGCACACGACCAGCGGAATCACGCGCCAGACCTTCCCCATCATCCCCGGCAGCGCCAGCAGGGGAAGGAAGGCCACGATGTTCGTGAGGATGCTGTAGGCCACCGGCACGGCCACGCCCCGTGTGGCGCGCACCGACGCCTCGATCACCCCCATGCCGCGCTGGCGGAACTCGTAGATGTTCTCGCCCACCACGATCGCATCGTCCACCACGATGCCCAGGGCGATGATGAATGCGAAGAGCGAGATCATATTGATGCTCACGCCCAGCATGGGCAGGAACAGAAAGGCCCCGAGGAAGGAGACGGGGATGCCCATGGTGACCCAGAAGGCCAGCCGGATTTCCAGAAACACCGCGAGCAGCAGCATCACGACCACGAGACCCTGCCCCGCGTTGCGGAGCAGAAGACTGAGGCGCTGGCGGTAGATGTCGGACCGGTCGTCGCGCACGTCGCAGTGCACGCCGGGGGGAAGATCGGGGCGAAGCTCGTCGAGCACCGCGCAGACAGCGTCGGACACGCTGATCGGCGTCTGATCGCCGACACGGTAGACGGCGATGCCCATGGCCCGCGCCCCGTTGAAGGTGCCGACGGTGTTCGTGTCCTCGAACGTGTCGCGCACGGTGGCGATGTCGCGAAGGTAGAGCACCGTGCCGCCCGAGGTGGTCACGATGGGGATATTGGCGAACTCCTTGGCCCACTCGCGCCGCTCGGTCACGCGCAGCAGGATCTCGCCGCCGCGAGTCTCCACCTTGCCGCCCGGCAGCTCGAGGGCCGTGGCGGAGATCCGGCTGGCGATCCGGTCCAGCGTGAGCCCGTAGGCGCGCAGGTTCTCCTGGGGCACCTCCACGTGGACCTCGTAAGCCCTCACGCCCTGAAGTGCCACCTGGGTGATGTTGGGGTTCTCATCAGCAGGCGGTCGCGCACCTGCTCCACCACCTCGCGGAGCGCCCACTCGCCCACATTGCCATAGACCTCCACGTTCAGCACTTCGCGCCAGCGCGCGGTGAGCACCACCTCGGGCTCCTCGGCGTCCTCGGGCAAGGTGGTGATGCGGTTCACATCCTGCTGAATCTCCTGGTAGACCTTCTGGCGGTTCACCCCTTCGAAGAGCTCGGCCTGGATCACGGCGACGCCCTCGCGAGCGGTCGCCGTGACCTCTTTGACGCCGTCCGTGCCGCGGATCGCCTCCTCGACCACCAGCACGATGCCGCGCTCGACCTCCTCGGGGCTGGCGCCGGGGTACGGCACCGTGATCGTCACGATATCGAGCTCGAAGTCGGGGAAGACCTCCTGCTTGATGCCTCGCGCGATCAGCAGGCCGCCGATGAGGCACGCGAACATCAGCAGATTGGGCGCCACGCCGTGCCGGATCATCCAGCCGATGGCGCTGTGGTCGGATTGAGGGGTTGCGCCCGTGCTCATTGGCCTTCGCCCCCCTTTGCGGCGGGGCCGGCCGCGCCCGCGGCGGCCCGCGTGCGCAGGGGCGTGCCCGGCACGGGGGCCGCGATATTCGTGGTGACCACCTTATCCCCCGTGTCCAGACCGCCCGAGATCAGCAGGCGGTCGCGCCCTCGGAAGACGATGACAGGCTTCCGGATCTCGAGCGTCCCATCCGCGCCCATCACCCAGACCTGGTCGCCCTCGTGCACGAGGTCGCGGTCGAGGGGCACCACGCCATCGAGTTCGGTGCCCTCGATCTCCACACGCACGTAGCTGCCGATCAGCAAGGCCGGCGGGCGGGCGCTTGCCCCCTTGAGCCCCAGCGGGTCGGGCACGCTCACCAGCAGACGCGCCATGCGTCCCTCGGTCTCCAGGCCGCTCGCCAGGCGGATCACCGTGCCCACGCGGAAGGTGTCGGGCCCCCATGCGGCCTCGTCGTAGATCCGCGCCGTCGAGCCCTCCTCGCCCCGCGAGCGCGGCACTCGGAGCCACTGAAGCTGGTCCACGGGCACCGACACCTCGACCCAGTACTCGTCCGTGCCTACCAGCGAGGCCAGGGGGGTCTGCGACGAGACCTGCGAACCCAGGTCCACCGACTCGGCTTCGACAATGGCGTTGAACGGGGCTCGGATGGCCGTCCGCGCAAGGTCGAGTTGCGCCTGCTTGAGAGCCACCTCCGCCGCCTTTTTCGACGCCTCGGCGGCCTCCACGGCCGCGGCCGCCGACTGCTTCATCGCCTCCGCCGCCGCCTTGGCCGCGACGGCGGAATCCCGGGCCGCTTCGGCAGCCGCTTTCGCGGCCCGCGCCGCATCGCAATTTGCCTCTGCCGTCAGCAGTTGCGGCTTGCGCAGCACCAGGTCGAGGTCCGCCTCGCTCAGTTTCTTGCCGAGCAACTCGTACTCGCGCCGCGCGACGGCCTGCTGGCCCTGCTCGATGCGCAGCGCGGCCTCCGCCTTCACCAGCTCGTTCTGGGCCTTGAGCACCTCGCTGGCCCGCTGCTGGATGGCGCTGGCGGCCGTGGCCACATCGCTCTCGCGCTGGGCCAGCTCGGCGCGCCGCTGCGCCAGAAGCGCCGTCAACCGCTCCACCTCGGTCGTCTGCTGCTCGACAGCCAGCTGGTAGTCCGCCGGGTCAATCCGCGCGATCACGCTGCCCTCTTTGAGCATCCCGCCCGGGATGCATTCCGGGGTCACTTCGACGATCTCGCCGCTTACGCGAGGCTGGAGGTTGATCGTCTGAGCCGCGCGCACGGTGCCCATCGCGTGCACCACGGCCCGCTCGCGCGAGCGGGCCACTTCGCTCACGCTCACGAGCAACGCGCGCGGCTCGGGGTTGCGGCGCCCCGCCTTCGGCCCCGTGCGCAGGAGATAACCGGCGAACACGATGCCCCCGGCGAGAACGGCTATCGCCAGGCATGCCTGGAGCAGGGCCACAAGCGTGCGGCGGCCCTTCGCCGCCGGCGCCTCCGCAGGCGTCAGTGCGCCCTCTTCAGGGGCTCGAGGGTTGCCAGCCATCAAGGGGTCTCCTGTGTATCGTCTCCAGCCGGTGCCTTTCCGGGCTCAGCGGTCGGGGGGTTGCGGGCGTCCCCCAAGCTCCGCGGGGCGCGCCAGCCCGAGGTCGCCGCCCAGGGCATGGTAGAGAGCTATCCGGAATTCAATGAGCTGCCGCTTCGCGGTCAACTGGTCCCGCTGAAGGCGCTGCTGCGCCACGATGGCGGTGAGCACCCTCAGGTAGTCTTCGCCGGCGGAGATGTAGCGCTCGCGTGCCTGGTCGGCTGCCCCGGTGGCGAGGCGGATCTGCTCCTCCAGGCTGGCAAGGAGCAACACCTGCTGGCGCTCCTGCGCCAGCGCGTCCTCCACCTCCCGCATCGCGTCGAGCAGGACACGCCCGTAGGCGTGCAGGCGCTCCGCGGCAAGGGCGCGCGTGCGGTCCACCTCGGCCGCTCGCAGCCCGCCATCGAGGAGCGGGGCCGTCAGGTTCGCCGCGATGGAGGCCAGCCAGTTGTCGAACAGGCCGCGGGCGCTGTCGCCCCAGGCCTCCGCGCGAGCCGTCAGGCTCAGGCGCGGGAAGCGATTGGCGATCGCCGCGGCCACCTCGCGGCTCGCGGCCTCCAGGCGCAGTTCGGCCGCCCGAACGTCGGGCCGCTGGCGAAGCACGTCGGCCGGCACGCCCGTCTGCGGAAGCGGCGGCAAGCCGGGCAACGTGGCGTTGGCCACCGTCATCGCGGGGTCGGGCGCGGCGCCGAGCAACACGGCAAGCTGGTGCTCGAGGACACGCCGCGCGGCTTCCGCGCGATACTTCTCCGCGCGGGTGGCCTCGACCAGTTGGCGCTGCTGAAGCAGGTCCACGAGCGACACCTTTCGCTCGACCGCGGGCCGCTCGAACCGGAAGGTCATCAGGTCCAGGTGCTCCTGGTTCACGCGGAGCTGCTCGTCGAGCACGGCGAGCTGCCCGATCTGATCCAGGATGCGGTACCATGTGCTGGCGACCTGTGCCGTCAGCAGCAGCGCCGTGGCGGCGACATCCTCGCGGCTGGCGCGGGCCGCCAGCGCCGCGGCGTCGCGCGTCGCGCGCACGCGCCGCCAAAGGTCCACCTCATATCCGGCCAGCAGTCCGGCGCCGACCCTGGTGGCCGACGCGGTGCCCATCCCCTCCGTCCTGGTACGCGTGCGCGAGACGTCGGCCTCCCCGGTCAGGCTCGGCTCGAGGTCTGCGCCGGCCCTCCGCGCCAGGGCCTCCGCCTGCGCCAGGCGGTCCCAGGCCGTCCGCAACTCCAGGTTGCCGGACAGAGCCTTCTCCATCAGTGCATCGAGTTGCTCATCCTCCAATGCCCGCCACCACTGGGCCGGCGGAGCCACCTGGCCGCTGCCAGAGAACGCCGCGGGCAGCGCCACGCTTGCGGCGGTGCTCGGGACGCTCACCCGGCACCCCATCAGCGCCAGAAGGGCCAGAGCCAGCCCGGCCCAGGCAGAGGGCAAGCCGTGCCCGCGCGCCGGGCGCCCTCGACGATCATCAGGAATGCCGTGCGCGTGTGGAGTGGTCATCTGTCACCTTGCGCCGGGTGGGGGTCTGGCGCCGCACAGCCGTCACCGGAGGCCACGGCCTGCGGCAGTCCCGCGCTGGACAGGGCGCATCGCGTCGCCGCAATCCCGCCCAGGAAGAACCGCACGAGATGCTCGTGGAGGAGATGGCAGTCGGCCGCGTCCAGCACATCGTGGCCGAACACGCGGCGGATGATGCGCCGGTGCGCCGTGAGGAACCCCATGGTCCCCACGAGGCTGAACAGGCACAGCCTCCATTGCTTCGGCGACCCCTGGCCGTCGAGCATGCGCGCGATCAGCCGCTCGAGGCGCTGGCCCAGAGGCAGGAACACCTCGTGGATGATGGCATCGTGAGCGGGCGTGGGGTCGTGGTGCTCTTTCTCGAGGATCCGCCAGAAGTAGCTTGCCGGCCCCGCGCTCGACACATCCTCGAGGCGGGTCCGAACGAAGTCGTCAATCTGCTGCTCCGGCGGGCGTTCGCTCTCGGGGTCGAGCACGGTGTCGCGCGACTCCCGCGTGAGGCTGTAGGCGTGGCGCCACACCGCGCCGTACAGCTTCTCCTTGCCGCCGAAGTAGTAATTCACCGCCGCGATGTTCGCATCGGCCTGCTCGCAGATCTCGTGCACCGTCGTATCGCGGTAGCCCTTCTCGGCGAACAGGCGGGTGGCGCTCTCCAGCACCCGCTGCCGCGTGTCGGTGTCCACACACCCATGGTGGCTTATTGCACACCCTCCTGCGGCGCTCAACCGCAGTCACGCGCTTCAAATGAGCGTTTCAAATAGCAGTGTAGCATGCTCGGCGACGGGCTGTCAAGTTCCTTGCAACCCCCAATCGCACCGTGTATGATGAATGTGTGGGCCCTTAGCTCAGCCGGTCAGAGCAGCGGACTCATAATCCGTCGGTCGTCCGTTCGAGTCGGACAGGGCCCACCAACATCGAAGGGGATAGAATCGGTGTTTCTCGCCATTATTGGCCTGCCAATCGCTTCTTCAGCATCATCGGCATCTTGCCATGTGGCGCCACGCCATGCTACGCGATGGCCCGCGAGCGCAGTACAATTCGCAGTACTCCTCTCGCCATGCGCCCCGTCTCGCGGCGCCGCCAGCTCTGGAAGGTTCGACATGGCGAGGGCCTTGTCCTCCATCCCGACGTGCGAGTAGACGTTCAGCGTAAGCTTCGGGTCGCTGTGCCGGGCAAGCTCCTGTGCGAGCTTCACGTTGACACCGCTGCGCACCAGCCGGCTGATGAAGGTGTGCCGCAGGCTGTGGAAGTCAGCCACGCCATCCTGTGTCGTGATGGGAATCTCTGCCGCGGTAAGGTCTGCCCGGAGCATCTCGGCTGCCCTGTCCCGCAGTTTGAACACGCGCTCGCCAGGAGCCTTGGATGCAAGCCAGGGTTTGAGCCCGCTTGCGAGGGCAGGAGGCAGTGGAAGCACATCGCGGCGCCGATGCTTGCTGTAGCCGGCCTCAACAGTCACGGTGGCCGGCGTTGCGTCAAGGGCAAAGCTCTCGGGTGTCAATGAGCGAAGCTCGTTCGCACGAAGACCCGTGCCAACAGCCAGGGCGTAGAGCATCGCGCGGTCGGGGCCGATCATCCCCAAGACGTTCGGCCCCTCGAACGCGCAGCGGAGTAGCCTGCCGATCTCCAGGTCGCTCAGAGCGCGGCGGACACGACGACGGTCCGTCGCTACGTTGTAACCCTTCAAGGGCGCGAGGACATGTGTCCGCGCCCGACCATCGCGCCAGAGCCATCGAGAGAAGTGCTTGACGCTCGTGAGGTAGGAGTTGGCCGTCCGCAGAGAGATCGCCTCCTCTCCCTCCAGCATCGCGCCGACGGCACGCTGGGCCGCCGATGGCGTCAAGTCGCCAATGCGGTTTGCCCCTATCGCCACGATGACAGCCTCAAGCCGATGCTTCGTGTTTGCCAAATGCTTCGGCGTCGTGCCGCTGGCCCGAAGCGTCGCGATGAAGTCCTCGACGTGCTGCCCCAAGTGCTTCGCCTCTTCCGCCGCAAGCCGTTCCGCCAAAGGGTCAACAAGGCCATGGCGTCGGCGCTCGGCCTCCTCCTCCACCTTCCGCTTGATGCTCTTCGCTACATCGAGAGACTTGGCGTATCTGGTCCTGCGCAGGCCGGGACGCTCGTAGTACTGGATGCTGTATCGAGCCTTGCCGTTCCTTGTGCGTCGTTTGGTGATGCTCGCCATGCTACATCATCCTTTCTTCTCTCTGTTGAGCCGCCTCGTGGCCTCGATGCCGAGGTAGGCGGCCAGTTTGTCGGCCTTGTCCAGGCGGAGCGATTGCTCGCGCCGCAGAAATCGAATCAACGACGGGTGGGGAACGCCGGTGGCGTCGGCGACGGAGCGAATGGACTGCGTCCGTATGGCCTCCCGCAGGGCCTCTCGGATCACGTCGCTCAGCGTCGGTGTCTTGTCGGTCGTCACCAGCGTTCCCCCTTCGGTATGTTGTCATACCACACTTGGGGCGGCTTGTCAAGCCTCCGTATCGAATTCTCCTGGCCAGTCGGGGCGATCATCCTCGTCGTTGTCGTCGTCCTCGTCGTCTGCAAGGAACTTGACGACCGACGGCTCACCAAATGGGTTGACGACCGGCGCCTCCTGCCAACTATCGCACCACTCCTGGTCAGGGAAGACGTAGGGCCACCTATGGCCCTCGACATCCCGGGGGTGCGGTACAACGGGCGGATTGCGCCGGCACTCGAACTCGATTTCGTTTTGCCGCCTCTCGCTCGTGCCCAAGCTCAGACACGTCCTGCACCGTCGCTTCTTGTCGTTCGCTGTCGCCATCTGATGCTCCTTTCGTGGGCCAGGAGCTACCCACCCTTGCGGGTATCGCGGGTTCCTGCGGGTATCTCCGGGCACTACTTTGCGTACGTGTGTGCGTCTACGTGCGCGTGTTCTCTCTCTTACGCGTGCGTGGGGCCCCGCAATACCCGCAGATACCCGCGATACCCGCAGGTCACCCGACGCGATTGAGGCGCCATCTGGTCACTTTGGAATGCCGGTCCTCTCCACAGCGGACCAGTTTCCGCCCCCCGATGATTCGGTCCTTGAGGCGGCCAAGGGCCTGCCCAAGGGACCGCTTGCCGGCATCGGTGCCCTTGCTGTGAGCTGCGCTCAGTTGGTCGGGAAGCTCCTCGGTGGGGATTCCCCCCTGTAACACAAGGGGCAGGTAGACCAGTTCCACGGTCTGAGCTTTGTCCCCGAACCGATCCCACCACGCCTCGAAGAACCGTTGCCAGGCGGCCAGTGTGACGCTGTCCATAATGATGGTCAGTATAGCAGGCTAAAGGGCTGGATCAAATCGCTTCCTCCCCTTCGCGGGGGATCCCCCGCGGGAAGGAGAGGAGTCGATGTGGGACGAGGAGAAGGCCCCGAGGTCCGGGAGTGAGCCCCCCGAAGGTGGGAGCGACGTGGCAGGGGCGGAGCACCGCCCGTCAGGGCGGTGCGGAGGCCCTGCCACGTCGGCGGCCGGGGTGGTGGGGGGCGGCGGCGAAGCCGCCGGTGTCCCCCCGGCCGTCCGTGGCGGTGCCGATCCAGGGAGTGGCAGTGGCGCAGGGCTTGTGGCTCCCGGCGTTGGCGAGGGTTCGGTTCCGCCTGAGGCGATCCCCGATCGTTCGAGTGGCGCGGGTGCTGCGGCGGACGAGGAGGTGCCGCTGCGGGTTCCGCGGCTGAGTGCGGGGCCGCCGAAGGGGCGGCGTCTGGTGAAGGCGGAGGAGAGCCGGCGGCCGCCGGTGGCGGTGACGCCGGAGCAGCGGCTGCTGGTGTTAGACACGTGGCGGCGGAGCGGGCTTCCGGCGACGGCGTTCGCGGAGCTGGTGGGGGTGAGCAAGCACTCCCTCTACGCCTGGAAGAAGCGCTTCGAGGAGGAGGGGCCGGCAGGGCTGCTGGACCGGCCCCGGCCAAAGCTGGGGAGCCGTCTGCCCGACCTGGCGCGCCGGGCGGTGCTGATGCTCAAGCAGGACCACCCTGACTGGGGCTGCCAGCGGATCAGCGACACGCTGCTGCGGGGCCCCGGCCTGGGGGCGAGTGCCTCGGCGGTGGCGACGGTGCTGCACGAGGCGGGTTACGTGCTGGAGGAGTCGCCGACGGCGCCGCACCCGCCGCGGGTGCAGCGCTTCGAGCGGGCGAAGCCGAATCAGCTCTGGCAGTCGGACCTCTTCACGTTCCTCTTGAAGCGCCAGAACCAGCGGGTGTTCCTGGTGGCGTTCCTGGACGACCACTCGCGGTTCGTGGTGGGCTACGGGCTGCACGCGAGTGCGTCGGGGGCGCTGGTGCTGGAGGTGCTGCGATCGGCCCTGGCGACCTACGGGACGCCCGAGGAAGTGCTGACCGACAATGGCCCGCAGTACGTGACCTGGCGGGGCACGAGCCTGTTCGCCAAGGAACTCCAGCGCCGCGGCATCCGCCACGTGGTGGCCTCGCCGCGGCACCCGCAGACGCTGGGGAAGACCGAGCGCTTCTGGGGCACGCTGTGGCGCGAGTGCCTCGAGGCGGCTGTGTTCCTCGACCTGGCCGACGCGCGCAAGCGCGTGGGGCACTTCATCGACTACTACAACTTCCACCGGCCGCACCAGGGGATCGAGAGTGCGGTGCCTGCGGACCGCTTCTTCGAGCTGGCGCCGCAGGTGCGCCGGACCCTGGAGGCCCGCGTGGCGGCGAACCCGCTGGACCTGGCACGCCACGGGGTGCCCAAGGCGCCCTTCTACCTGACGGGCCAGGCGGGCGGGAAGACGTTCAGCCTCCACGCCCAGGGCGAGCGGGTGGTCCTCTCGCGCGAGGGCGAGGAGCCGCAGGAGGTGGACCTCGTGGCGCCGCAGGGGCCGCCGGCCCCGATGCCGGAGCCTGCGTGCCCGCAGGGCGTGGTGGGGGGGGAGGAGCCTGCGGCGGAGGAACTGCCGCCGGGCGTCTTCCCCCTCGATGAGGGCCTGAAGCGATTGGATGAATCCCTGGAGCAGGAAGAAGGAGACGTCTCATGACCAGTGATCTAGCCGCAACGATGAGCAGGCGGCCGAGGTCGAAGATGTCCATGCGGCAGGCGATGAACCTGCCCTCCGATGGCTACAGCCCGGTCCAGCGGCGGCGGGCCGCCGCCGTGCTGGAGGTCCTGGCCGGCATCCGCACGCCGTCCGATGCCGCCTCGGCCCTCACGCTCTCGCTGGGGGCCTACTACAAGCTGGAGGGCCGTGCCTTGCGAAGCCTCGTAGAAGGCTGCGAACCGCAGGAGAAAGGCCCCAGGCCCTCGCCGGAGCGGGAGGCCGCGCGGCTCCGCCGGGAGGCCGACCGCCTCGCGGCCGAGCTCCAGCGCTACCAGGCCCTTGCACGGGCCGCCCAGCGCGTGGTAGGGTTGTCGTCGCCCAAGGAGGCCCCCAAGGCCGAGGCCGGGGGCCGCCGGCGGCGACGGCAGCCGACCGTTCGGGCGCTGAAGGCTGCCGCCGTGCTCCGGCCGGCCGGGGACGCCTCTGCGGTGCCGGCACCGCAAGCGTGAGTCGCGGGAACCCCGCGGGTGGGGGGTGCCCCAGGCCCTCCACCCGCTCCTGGGGAGACAGGAGTGAGCGGAATGAGACGTCGAGGCCGACCGCCTGTGGGTCCCGCACTCGTGGACCGCCTGGATGGCTCGCCGCAGGCCAAGACGCGCCTGCGAGTCATCCTCGAGGTCCTCGGCGGCGAGCGCTCGGTTCCCGATGCCTGCGCACAGCTCGGCATCGAGCGCAGCCGGTTCCACGAGCTCCGCGAGGCCGTCCTTCAGGAGGCCCTCGCTGCCCTCGAGCCCCGGCCCCGCGGCCGGCCGCCCCGGCAGGCAAGCCCTGAAGAGGCACAGGTCGCGGCACTCGAAGATCAGGTGCAGGAGCTGAAGGTGGACCTCCGCGCCGCGCAGGTCCGCGAGGAGCTGGCCCTGATCCTGCCACACGTCGTTCACAAACCCGAAACCGCGCCCACAGCCAGCGGGGAAAAAAAAGGCGCAAAGCACGACGCAACCTGACGGCCCGAGCGCCCTCGCGCGCCGGGCCGGCCAGCACGCCCGAGAGGTTCAGGCCATGGCCGAGATCGCCGAACAACCCGCCAAGCCTTCCCAGCCCCTCGACGAAGCGGGCCAGAGGCCGCGCCGCGGCGCCGAGCGCCGCGCCCGACGCAAGGCCGTCGCCTTCGCACGCTGGACCGCCCGCCAGGGACTCCGCCGCCCCCGTGCCGCCGCACGCCTCGGGCTGCGCCCCGGCACCCTGGGACGCTGGCACCGCTCGTGGAA
>ERZ795050.1557-NODE-1557-length-28896-cov-7.201068_pt1 | contig 28896 bp, 15 predicted proteins | sample MGYA00375134_ERZ795050 | MGnify/ENA primary metagenome ERZ795050 (study PRJEB30179, sample SAMN05720221) | activated sludge metagenome | isolation source: Anaerobic digester | place: Japan | collected 2015-05-26 ... | reverse complement strand
TACAGAAAGAAGTCTCTCACAGATTACACAGATTACACAGATTTAGTTTTAGAAATAAGGATTTAAGAAGAATATTTAGCCACCGAAAACACCGAAGATTTTTCACGCAGATCACGCAGATTACACAGATTACACAGATTTGAGTTTTAGAAACGAGGATTTAAGGATTTTAGGATTAAGAGGATTTTTTTAGAAACAAGGATTTTAGGATTGGATTTTCGAAACAAGGATTTTAGGTAGGATTTTTTAACGCATTCCTTTTTCCTTAAATTAAGTCCACTGTTTTCAAGATGATTCGAACAAACAACCCCTCCTCATCTCCTCCTCCTCTCCTCTTCAACCCATAGTTAAGGAGGAGAGGAGATTGGGTGGAGGACAAATTGTATATCGTTAACTTACAAGCGAAAGTAAGGCTTAGGGCAAAACAGTTATTTATAACTTATTAAGATTATTGGACTTAATAGATATCAACAGCTTCGAATAATCGATCTTATTATGCTTTTATTATTTTTGTTGAGCAATCCACTAGATATTGGGAGAGGTTGTATCTCCAAAGGTTGGCATAAAAGAAAAAGCGGGAAAGTAAATTGGCGATGTGCAACAATTTTACAATATTGGTGGAGCTGAAACATAAAGTAGAGAACAGGCTGAGGGGATACAGGCAAAGCAATTTAGGAGAAAACATCATTTTTTGTCAAAAATAACTTGACTAAATATTAAGGATGGATGATAAGGATTTTATATAAAACAAAACTAACGAGAAGGAAAAATACAATGATTCAAAACTTGCAGTTAATAAGGGATCACGCTCAATTGAGAGAGATGGGCAGTCCCCTAAAATACAATATTCTTAAAGAATTGATAAATGCCCCGGCTACTTGTCAGCAGCTTGCTACTCTTTTTGGATGCAGTAAACAGAAGATGCATTACAATTTAACTCAGATGCTATCGCAGGGTTTATTAAGAATAGAGGACGAGCAAAACGGAAACAACAAAGAGGTATATTATAGGGCTACGGCACGCAGTTATGTACTTGATTTTGCGATAGGTTTGGAGACCAAGGAAAAAATATTGGATAATCGCAGGATTATCGGTAGTATTTTACAGCAGAAATATCACATAGATTTGGATCAAATTGCAGCCAAATTGATTGATGATTCATTGAAGTTGACGAAGGGGATGAATTTGCTTATATCTACAGGCAAGTTTAATTTACCTTTGGTGGAAAAGTTATTGCTGGAAGCAGGAAGGCGTGGAATTTACACTACATTGTTATATCAGGATTTAGATCAGCTAAAAGCCAGGGCTGAGCAATATTCGCTTTCGGCATTTCAAGCGGATTATGAGAATTTCAATAGAAAGCTGAGAGAAGCGGATGTATATTTGAACTTGAATAGTGAATCCCGGAATGTAGAAATTACTGATCCTGAAAAGTTTAAAATCCGTTCCAGGATGTTGGAAAAGGGTAGAAGGATTATCAAAGAAAAGCAGATTCGTTTAGCAATGATGCCTTCTTTATTATACGACACGCTATCGGATCAGGCAATTGAGAGTGAAGTTCAGTTTTGGAATGCTTTAGATATAGATTATCAGTTACTTAGCGATAAGACGATTGCGATGTGCGAAAGATTTGTAAATAAGGATGTTGTAGAAATTGTAGGGAATTCGGCTTCTTTCCTTTTTAATATAGATAGTATCTGGGGAGAATGCGGTTCTTTTGGAGAAGGCAAATTTCAGTCTCCGATTATCAACCTTCCTGGAGGTGAAATTTTAATTATTCCCAAGCAGGGAACGATGCAAGGAAAAATAATTGGAGATCGTGCTTTTGCTTTGGGGGAAGAAATAACGCGTCCTGTGGTGGAAATTGCAAATAACGAAATTGCCAGTTTTTCTGCGGAAACCAATCAACAACAATTAGCGAAAGCAATTGAGATGGGTGGAAAAGATGGCAGAAAGGTTGCTCTTATTTGTCTGGGAACCAACGATAATATTCGTGGTGGAGATATAGACATTGCTCTAAAACATAAAAGCAACGGATTTATGAGTGTTTATTGGGGAAGTAATAGAGAAGTGGGTGGTTCAATTGCTGGAAACATTGAATGGTTCATCGAAATCGAAAATCCCCAGCTTAATTTTAAATAAAAAAAGAGGTCTATTATGAAAAAAACATTTTTGCTATCACTCCTGATTCTATGTACTGCTTTTGCTTTTGGGCAATGGCAGATAGATGAAGATTTCGAAGGAATTACTACTCTTCCAACAGGTTGGACAGTTTATGATGATGGAGATGGGATGACTTGGCGCAATCTGGAAGAAGCCAGTCATGCACATTCGGGAACGCGTTTTGCGTTTGCCGATAACTATTTTCCTAATCAGAATTGTGATTGGATGATCACTCCCCAACTTGCCATTACTAGTGGTGATTCTCTATTATTTTATACGCGTGCCTGGTATGGAACTGAAAATTTGAAAGTATATGTTTCCACAACAGGTAATGCTATTAGTAATTTCAGCACTCAGATATTGAATTTGCAGAACTTAGGAACTACTTTTCAATATGCAAGTTATAACCTTTCTGCTTATGCTGGACAAAATATTTACATCGGGTTTAAATGGGAATGCGAAACTTATGGTATTGTTGTAGATGATGTAAAAATAGGGCAACCTGTAATTGTTACGCCGGAATTAAACCTGCCTGATAGTTATACTTTCTGGCAAGGAGAAACCTTAACGGTAGATTTTACTCCGTATATTGTAGCAACGGATATTAATAATGTTCAGCTCAGTTGGCAAACTCCAGAACATATAACTATTTCTGCCACGGGGTTATCGGTAACTTTTAGCAGTGATAACTGGAATGGAACTGAAAATATCACTTTTACTCTAACTGACAATATTAATGGAGTTACAGCATCGGATACTGTTCAGATAATTGTGCATCCAATTCCAACAGTAGATATGGCTTTGCAGACAATTAATTCTCCCAGTAATACAGAATATGTAAATTCCTTATTTACTCCTACTGTGATTGTAAAAAATAATGGGCAAGTATTGTGGGAAGATCAGCTGGAAATAAGCTTCAAAGTGTATAACAGCCAAAATTCACTTGTTGATAGCATTTCTGCTTATTTTAATCCTGTTTTGGAACCTGAGGCTACATATGAAGTAATTTTTCCTGTTATGAGTATTAATACTGAAGGAGTATATACTGCTACTTTTCAGATAAACCTAAGTGATAACAATCCCACTAATGATATTATAAGCCGTGAATTTAATGTCATCCTGAGAATAAATACGGGCGGACCTGATGCTTTTGGTTTTCGCTATATTGATAACACAGCGGAAAATGGACCTACTTTTGATTGGATAGATATAAGCTCTACAGGTACTTCTACAATTATGTATGGAGTGAATCAATTTAATGGTGATGATAACTTTTCTGAACCTATTCCCTTTGGTTTTGATTTTCCCTTCTATGGAGTAAACTATTCTACTGCCTATGTGGATATAAATGGAGAAATTCTATTAGCTGATAATAATTGGTATACAGAATATCCCGACAGCGGATGGGGAAATGATGGAAATATGTTTAACTATATGTATCCCATTCCTGGATATAATCAAATGCCAGGTTTAATAGCGGTTTATTGGGATGACCTTCATTGTGATCAAGGAACGGGAGATATATATTTTCAAAGCTTGGGAGAAGAGCCCAATCGTTATTGTGTGATTCAATGGCATAATGTAAGATTTCATGCTGGAACCGGAATTTCCTCTTATTTGGATTTTGAGGTTATCTTGCACGAAAACGGGGAAATCGTTATGCAATATAATTCTACAGCCACTGGACAAACAGGAGCCAATGTTCCTCATGATAATGGAAAAAGTGCTACCGTTGCTTTACAAAGTTCAGATGCCACAATGGGAATTTGCTATTTAAGAGAAATTGTGCAAAATAATGCCTATCAGGGTGTGGAGCCAGCGGGAAATTTACTGTTTGACGGTTTGGCGATTCGTTTTTATAGTGGTGAAGATACCCAAGCGCCTTTCATTACACATACGGCTCCTGGTAATACTTTTAATCAATCACCTGTTTTAGAGGCAAGAGTTATAGACCTTTCTGAATTGGCCAATGTTACTCTGCATTATAATTATGGAGAAGGTTGGGATACGCTGGAAGGAATTGCTACAGGAAACGGCTATTACACATTTATTTTACCTCAACTACCTACTGGGCATACTTTTAGCTATTATATTGCTTCTGCAGATGCTAATGAAAATAGTTCAACTTTGCCAGCAGGGGCACCAGATGAGGTTTTTCAATTTAAAATTCTTCCTACTGACGGAACAGAAGTCTTACTTGCCTATAGTGGAAAACAGGATTATCAGCATACTGAATTGCCAGTTTATGTTGAGCGTCTGGAGAATTTAAATATTTCCTACGACCTCTATAATTGGGAAGAGTATGAGGAATATTCTATTCCTGACACTTACTCAACTATCATAACTTATGCCTGTACGGGCTCTGCCAGTCCTGCTACTCTATATTTTTCGCAGAAATTGATGGATTTTTTGAATTCGGGAACAATAGACAATGCCAAAAACCTGTTTTTTGCCTCAGACGGTTTTGCCTTCAGTCAAGCAGGAACCCCTAATTCGCATCCGATGAAACAGTTACTTAATGGTTATTTAAGAACACATTCCGTTGCTACAGGTTCTGGAGGTGGAACTAACGGTTTGGCAGGACCCGATGTTTTCAGCTATCAAACCGGCACAATTATTAGTACAAATTCTTCTCCGATTGGTAATGCAGGTACCGAATATAGTGTTTATGCCAATAGTCCCGATTGCATTTTTGCGTATGAAAGCGTTCCAGATTGGTATGTAGATCTGGTTCCCTACCCGGAAATTGGAGCAGTGAATGCTTTTGCCTTTGAAGATGGACCTGTAGATGGACATGCTTATTTATATCATGGAGTTTGTGCTACTGCTGTGGATACACCGATATTCAAGACATTCTACTTTTCTTTTGACTATTCTCAGCTGAATAATCCTGCTCAAAGTGAAGAACTATTCAGCGACTTAATGGAGTGGTTTGGAATTGGCCCTGATGCTGTAGATGATGTGGAAACTCCTGTGGTTAAAAGTGAATTGAAGGCTAATTATCCTAATCCGTTTAATCCTACAACTACCATCGTTTTCTCGCTGGCGACAGCGGAAAAAGTTGAAATCAATATCTATAATCTGAAAGGGCAGAAAGTGAAAACCTTGCTCTCGGACAATCTGCTTTCTGGAAATCATAGTGTGGTTTGGGATGGTAAAAACGATAAAAATAATTCTGTAAGCAGCGGCATATATCTGGTTAAAATGCAAACTGGAAAAACTACTGCTACCCGTAAGATAACTATGCTCAAATAGGAAGTACATTTATGCGTAAATATGTAATAATTATCCTGCTGCTGTTTTCGCTATCAATTCTGGCAGCAGAAGATTACATTATTGGTACTGGAACAGGAAATCAAAATTATATTCCCTTTTATGGTGGTAATAATTACAGTTGGAGCAGGTTCTTTTTTACTGCGGATGAATTACTGGCGGCAGGAATGACAGGAACTGTTGAGATTTCCAAAATCGGCTTTCAGCTGGCAGTAAACACTTTTGAAAATTATGTCACAAACGACCAAAGAATATATATTCGTGAGTTCTATGACGAAACTTATCCTTCCAGTCCACAATATGTGAATCCTTCTGGATATCCGATTGCCTATCAGGGAACTATTTCTTGGACAAGCCCCGGCTGGGTTTTCATTCAGCTGACGAATCCATATACATATACCTATAATGGCGGTAGTCCTGTCCCCAATGGAATTGAAATTCTCTGGGAAAATAGAGATGGCTCCGCACAAAGTCCCTATCCAAGATTTACTTATACCCAAGCAAGTGAAAACAGAGCTGCTTATAAATATAATAATGATTATTTTCCTACTGGTAGCGGAACCAAAACTAAAAGCAGACCTAATGTCTGGTTTATTTCTCCTGCTACTACAGTTCCCAATCCGGCTGTAAATCCGGTGCCGGCAAATGAAGCAACCGGAGTGGAGATAACTACGAATCTGAAATGGACGAGCGGGGGAGGTGATCCTGTTGATTACCTTGTCTCTTTGTATAGAACTGATCCCTTAACATTTATTGTAAATAATCAAGTAACTACTTCCACCACATATATTTTGCCGACTCTTTTGGATTATAGCACTACTTACTATTGGAGAGTAATTCCCCGTAATAGTTTTGGTAATGCAGTTGCCTGTCCTGCTTGGAGTTTTACAACTATGGCAGATCCTTCTATTATGAATTATCCTTGGACGGAAAATTTTGATGGAAGTTCTTTTCCTCCAAATTCAGATTGGTTGCGTAGAGGGGGTGACCTGGTTGATCCAATTCAATTGGGAGGTAACTCATTGTGGGAACAGGACGATTGGCTAAATATTGCAGGAACGGATAAAGCAGCCAGAATCAATATCTGGGGCAATTTAAATGGCTGGCTTATCACTCCTCAATTTTTGTTTACTGAAGATAGTGATTATCTCTATTTTGATCTGGCATTGCTGAAATATAATCAAAATCCAAATGGAACTCCTCCAGATACAACTGGACTTGATGATCGCTTTGCCGTTTTAATTTCCGATGGTTATACTTGGAGCACTTCTAATATTGTGCGAGAATGGAATAATACGGGTTCACCTTATGTTCTGAATGATATTAACCCTTGGGGAGAAAGGATTTGTATTCCCTTAAATGGTTTAACAGGACATAAGAGAATTGCCTTCTTTGCTGGCTCTACAACTTCTAATGCTGATAATGACTTTATGATTAATAACCTATATGTGGGACCTCTGGTTCTAAGTAAACCGGAAGTGCAACTATCTCAAACAGGTGATAATAACTGTGTTCTAAGCTGGAATGTTGTTTACGGGGCAAGTGGCTATGATGTTTACTCTTCCGATTTGCCTACTGGTCCTTGGAATTTTGTTATTTCCACAACGGCAAACCAATATCGGTTTATAGCTGGAACATCTAAACAATTTTTCCAAGTGAAAGCAGTTAGTAGATAATTATGTAAAACCTTATCTCCTTCCACAAAAACCGGCTGAAGTTTTTTTCAGCCGGTTTTTTGCAGCTATGAAAGCAACGAAAAAAGAACTCTGAACTCCTGCACTTTGAACTTTGAACTCCCGCACTTTGAACTTCGAACTTTGAACTCCCGCACTTTGAACTTTGAACTTTGAACTCCTGCACTTTGAACTTCGAACTTCCGCACTTTGAACTTTGAACTTTGAACTCCCGCACTTTATTTACTAAGCACCATTTTCTTGGTCAGCTGTTCTTTTCCACAATTTAGGCGGTAGAAATAAATGCCGCTGCTTACGCTATTTCCTTTATTATCTTTTCCATTCCAGACCACAGAATTTACTCCTGCAGAACATTGGTTATCTTGGTAAAGGGTCTTAACCAGTTGTCCTTTTAAGTTATAGATATTCAGGTTTACTTTTTCCGCTTTAGGCAGAGAGAAAGAAATCGTGGTTTCCGGATTAAAGGGATTAGGGTAATTTTGCTGTAAAGAAATAACGGCAGGATTTGTGATAACTTCATCTTCATTTGCCACATAAGAACTATTCACCCAAGTGGCGTAAATGGAGGTTATAAACACATCATAACTAAATACTGAAGTCCGGTAATCATTCCAAGCAAGAAATGCTTGATTACCGATAGCTGAACTTTGCACACCACTCTGATCAAATATAGCGTTACAAATAACTTGATTGGCAACAGTATTACCATGAGGATCAAGCTCGATATTATATATATCACAACAGTCATATTCGGTTGAAAAGTATGCGCAGGTTAAAAGATATGCACCATTGGCAAATTTCAGCAAAGAGCACTCATAACAACACATTGAATTATTATATATGGGTATTCCTTCAATACCATATAAAAGCTCACCCGAACTATTTACAATATTAAAGAAGAGAAGATTATTGGCAGGGTAGTAGAAAGAGCTAACAAAGATTATGTTATTATTATCCCAAATAGTATCAAGGGGATAGGTATCTTCTACGCAAATTTGAATACCGTTATCAGACCAAAGTAACTCTCCTTCGCTATTGATTTTTTGAGCCATATATAATTCGTTATAATTGCTAAAATTATAATAGGAATAGGTAAGAACCAGATTATCTGCTTCTAAAAAGGCATTATTGATATGGGCAACAAATGTTTCGGGAAGTTGAGCAAGGTTTAATCCTTCCGGGTTCCATCCGGAAACAGGATTACCGTTTACATCCAATTTTAACGCTTTTATAGAAGTAAGAAAATTGGCATCGGTAGATGACCAAACGAAATACCTTCCCCTATTCTTAACACTATTCACATAATTACTTAATTCAGCAATTACTTTTCCTTCTTCTCCCCACATTTTTTGTCCGCTTGATATTCTTTGTGCCATAACATAACTATTTGAGTCATCTTCGTTTAATACCCAACCGATATAAATGTCATTATCCCAGCCGGATAAAGAAAAAGATCCTCCATAGGTACTATACAGCAAAATACCGTTTCCGTCATACAATTTTGTGCCGTTGGCATCAATACACTGCAAGTAGGTTGCATAAAGAATGTCGTCATTTTGGATTCTATAAATAATGGCATATTCGTTTTCCGAGATCTTTTCCGTAGTTAGGATTCCCAACAAACCAATATTTGGTTCTGTTAGGGCTATGCCATTTTCCTGGAATAATGCCTCCTGGTTACTGTTATATATTTGATAATAAATTGCGTTGTTATTGCGAGAATCAAACCAGATATTCAGATAGTGATCTCCTAAAGCTACACAATCAAAAAGCATTGCTGCACTTCCTAAGTGTTCTACTATAGTTAATTCTTCCGGAGGCAGTAAACTAATTCCGGCATCGGTTACAACATTGCGTTTTATGCTTATGTTATTGTTATTTGTATCAGACCAAACGAATATATTGTTGCTGCCATCAGGGGATGTAACATAATTCAGATAATCAGATAATTCCTGAATTATACTGCCATTTTCACCCCAGCATTTTATTCCCTGTGGATCAATCAACTGTGCCATATAGTAAATACTGAAAGGAGAATAATTCACGGTGGTCCAGCTTGCCAAGATGTTGCCGTTATTTTTCATTAACATTTGAAATCTATTTTCCCTAGGACCATAGTTACTTACCAAAATTCCCGATTCCAGCCAGACAGGAAGTAGGTTTGTATCGTATTTTTGCATTTTAATATTATATTGATGCATCGTATAATTCCATTCCTGCCAGGCAAGTAATAAACCTCCCTCTAAAGTTGCCACAGGAGAAATCTTGTCATAAGGTGAAACTGAAGAAGGAAACTGATAAACGGTAGGTTGAGGGCTTAACAGATTACCATTTGTATCAATTTTTCTAAAGGCAATGCCATCGCTTGGGAGAGAACAATATCCCCATAAAATAATCTGATTATCAATACCTTTGAGGATATCATAATTAGTTGTATAAAGATCTGCATTAGGAACTAAAGGGTTATTACCAGTTATAAAACCATCCTGTGAGAGATGAATAAGATGAGTTATTTTTGTTGTATTTAAACCTAAATACTTACTAATAGCAATAATCGCTCCCCCGGAATTATCACTAACGGCATTTTTGAGCGTGACATACAATGTATCAGTATATATAGAAGTGTTATCCAGAGAAAAAATATAACTGCCATTTGCATCAATCATCTGCCTGTATAAAGAATGATAAGCTGAAGTGTATAAAATATGCGCGCCCCCAGAGGCATTAGGAATCAGTTTTATCGTATCTATTTTCATAGGTTCACAAGAAAATAGAACACCGTTGGGAGACCATAAACATTGTCCGTCGGGTGTTATTTTTTGCATATAATAACTTGTGACTGAAGCTAGTGAATAATCGGTGTATAAGATAATGCAATTATTATCGGAAGTTTTCACCAGATCAATAATATTCTGATCTCCGGGACTATCTGTCAGACAGAGGTTTTCATCCCACAAACAGAGTCCATTAGCATCCAGTTTTTGCGCAAAGATATCTGGATTCCCGTTAACTGTGTCATTCCAAAAAACAATTTCATTGCCGTCAGCTGTAGAAAAATGAAAAGTAGATAATTCCAAATAATCAGATCTTCTAACACAAATCTCTTCTGCCCCAAAGGCGAAAGCAATTACGATGAATAAACATAAGGAAAACAAGCGTTTCATTTTATCCTCCCTTTTATTATCTTTTATAATGAGATATATATTTATGCAAGAAATGAACCATTAGATAGATATTTTTCCCAAAGAAAATAAAAACTATCTATCGGCTACACCGAAGCAGATCATTGCACCCTGATTACACTTATAACGCAGTAACATATCCGTAACAATCAAGTAACGAGACAACTGCAGTGTTACGGAAGTGTTACTGGGTTGTTAGAGAATTTACTATGGGACAAGCAATTAGGATATTCTTGCCAATGTCGCAAAATCATCCGGTAATTATGGCAGAAGATTGAGGGTAGGAATAGACGGAAAGATAAGGATTTCGGAGCAGAAATGGATATGACACTGAACAAGATAAAAAAAAGGGCAATGCCCAACAAGCGTTATAGTAAATTACCTTTGGGCTTTGCTACCTTTTAGCTTTTCTCTATCTCTAATGTGGTGTCCGATTGTTTTAGCTATGTAACAAATTCCTACATCAATAAATATGAAGGGAAATGGGTTGAGTCACAACGACTTATACTACCCTGTTCTAAAAATGGGGGGATCTGAACTGAAGAAAATAAGCGCTTGACAATCTGGATGATAATAAAAAAGGATAATTTTGCCTAAATAGTTAGGAGTTGAAAGATGGATATGTCCAGTACAAGATTGTGGATCATCATACCCAAAGATTTCTCGGAATCGGTGCCAAAGCTATTGCCAGCCAAGCTAATGGCTATGTATTTAGGTAATCCTGAAGTTTTTGAAGGTAACGCAGGACTGGTGAAACAAAGTAAGTACCAAATCCAAGAATTCCAAAGATCAGATAGATAGGAGGAAGAAATGAAAAGATATTTATACTTAGCTGTGTTAATAGGTCTGGCTCTTATATTGGTATCTTGTTGGTTTACCGAACCGATTTATCTACTTCCTGAATCCTGGCTTTGCAGCGTCAATGCCGATGGGACAGGATTTAGGAAGATAAAGAAAGTTGACTTGGACTTTGGAACAACCGGATTCTGGGATATCTATATGACCAAAGACAATCGGATCATCTTCTATGGGGAAAAGCTGTGGATTTCGGATACGGATACGATCAGGGTTGAGCAGATCACACCGGATAATCTAACCCTCACACATCTACCTTCTCGTCTATCTCAATCTCCCGATGGCAGCAAGCTGTACTTCGCTGCAGATAAAAACATCTATCAACTTAGCTATCCGGATTATCAGCTCACTCAGTTAACACATCAAACTACCAGGTGGCTAAGAAATCCTATAGTGTCTGATTTAGGAAACTATATCACCTACTCTTCCGATGGTTTCGGATATCCGACAAAAGAAACGGAATATATGTATTGGCTGAATTTGATTAACGGTCAATCTGATATAATCCCAAGCCCTGATACTTTGTCATTTAATCCGTACTACTCAGAAATTGAGGATTATGTTTACTATGAAAGAGCGGGTTTGTTCCGTTCCAGATTAGACGGAAGCGATAGAACCACTGTGGACAATTATGGTGGAAGCGGAGAACCTTACACTATGTTTTCGATATCTAATGATCAAAGATATATAGTTCACAAATCAAATCCGACATATAATAACTATTTCGTCCGTATCTTTGACAAGGTTTGCGCTAGTGGAGTAAATATTCCGGTTAAGAATTCACCTTCATATGGATTATTAGGAAGATTATGTAAAGAAGCAAATATCGTTTTTTACATCAGTCCTGGATATCCGGAAAAATTGCACTCATATAGATTAGATACAGGAGAAGATACCATTCTCAATCCCAATCAAGTTAATATTGCAAACACATATATAATCGCTCCTACCTGGGATGGCTCCAAAGTTTATTTTTATGCAGATATAGAAGTCAAGTGAGGTTGAAAAATGAAGATGCTTAAGATTTTCCTGTGGTCTATTATGCTTTCAGTTGCATTTTTCTTATTCGCAGATAATGAGGCAGACAGCATCGCTGCATATTCCATTGAATAGAAATCTACAGGATCAAATGCTGTTATAGATTCAGTGTTTACGATTGATGTAACAGCAATTCCTGACACTATGACTTATAAGTTTGAAGGAAATGACATACCTATACCCGATGCACAAACTGGAGATGGTATTGACAATTCTCAGATAATTCGTTTTGATACCTCATTATTGTTAGTTGTATAATTGTTAATGCAACAATAATATACGAGGTGTTCATACTAAGTAGTATTTTATGCTATTTTTTTTGTCTCTCACTCACTTGGGCTCCTGAGAAAGATTTGTTGCTTAAATGGAAAAATGGTAAAACGAGTTGAAAAACAAATGTGAACGCATATAAATCTGCATAATATGTGTGAGAAAGCGAAATCTGTGTGGAACAAATCTAAACAGTGTATCCTTTTTTATTTGACACAATTCCACCTTCAAAATAAACTGACAAAAAAGGGACTAATGCATTAACCTTGGCTTGCAGAGCTATTTGTAAACCGAGTAACAAGGAAACAAAATGTTAGAGAAAGTACTAAAAAAGATATTTGGCGATAAAAACATTCAAGACCTGAAACACTATGAACCCGTTGTTCGGGAGATAAATGAGATATATTCAGGCCTTGAACAATATGAAGATGAACAGCTTATCAATCGCATTCAAGAGATCAAACAGGAAATAGCTGATAAATTAAATCCCCTGCGTAATAAGCTCTCCGATCTGGAAAAGGAGTATCGTGAAACAAGGGAAGATAATGAACGCAACCGATTAGACAATTCTATAGATACGACAAAAAAGGAACTGAAGCTTGTAACAAAAAATACAGTGGATGATTACCTGCCAGAGGTTTTTGCTATTGTAAAAGATACTTGTCGTCGTATGCTTGGGCAAAAATTTGAAGTTCGCGGCCATGAAGTTGAATGGAATATGGTGCCTTTTGATGTACAGCTTATAGGTGCGATGGCCTTGCATGATGGGAAAATTGCTGAGATGGCAACCGGGGAAGGTAAAACCCTCGTGGCTACTATGCCCTTATTTTTGAATGCCTTAGTTGGACGCGGTGTCCATTTAGTTACAGTAAATGATTATTTAGCAAGTCGTGATGCTGAATGGATGAGCCCTATTTTTAATTTTCACGGTCTTTCTGTAGGTTGTATAACTACTGGAATGGATTTTGATAGCCGTAAAGAGGCCTATAATTGTGATGTAACTTACGGGATGAACAGTGAATTTGGTTTTGATTATTTGCGTGATAATATGGCTGTTTCTCCTGAACAGTTGGTTCAGCGTGATTTTTATTATGCTATTGTGGACGAAGTGGATAGCATTTTAATTGATGAAGCCAGAACACCTTTGATAATTAGTGGTCCTATTGCTCAGGATAAGAATTTTTATAGAGAATTACGTCCTTTAATTGCTCAAGTGGTTCAAACGCAAAATGCTTTAGTGCAAAGGTATTTAAGCGAAATTAATGAAGATCTAAATGATAATAATCCTAATGCTGACAACAATCGCTTAGCAAAAAACCTTCTTTTATTGAAACGAGCAGCTCCTCGAAATAAAGCATTTATGAAATTGATGCAGGATGGTGAGCTGAAAAAAATGGTGAATGACATAGAGGGCATCTATCTTAGGGATAAAAAGATGAATGAATTGGACGATAATCTTTTCTTTGTGGTGGAAGAAAGACATAACAGCGTTGACCTGTGTGAAAAAGGGCGCGAAATGCTTTCCAAAAAAGATAAAGACCTCTTCGTGGTCCAATCCCTCGATGAAATTCTGGCTGAGATAGATAACAATGAAGCCCTTTCTGAAGAAGAAAAACAACAGCAGAAAGCAATTCAAACCAATCGCTTTATGGATAAAAGTGAGAAATTGCATAATATCAATCAGCTGCTAAGAGCTTTTACCCTCTTTGAAAATAACCAGGAATATGTGGTTATTGATAACAAGGTAATAATAGTAGATGAATTTACTGGTAGACAAATGCCGGGACGTCGTTTTTCCGATGGCTTGCATCAAGCTCTGGAAGCAAAAGAAAATGTGGAAATTGAGGCTGGCACGCAAACCTTTGCTACTATTACTTTACAAAACTACTTTAGAATGTATGATAAATTATCCGGAATGACAGGAACTGCTGTTACCGAAGAATCAGAGTTTATGGAAATTTACAATCTGCCAGTGATGGTGATTCCAACCAATGTACCTATTACGCGAATCGACCATGATGATCTGATTTACCTAAGCAAAAATGACAAATATCAGGCAATTATCAATGAAATAATCTATTGGCATGAAAAGCAAAAGCCTGTCTTGGTCGGAACGGTGAGCGTAGAGGTCTCCGAAATTATTTCCCGGTTGCTGAAACGGAAAGGAATAACTCATAATGTACTAAATGCTCGTCAACATCAAAGAGAAGCAGAAATAATTACAGAAGCCGGTCAACCTGGAGCTGTAACTATCGCTACTAATATGGCTGGTCGAGGTACTGATATAAAGCTTGGCAAAGGAGTTGTGGAAGGTCCATATGAAAGCTATGTGGGTTTACCGAAAACCTTAACGGAGGAATATCCCTATGGCCTACCCTTGGATGGACTTCATGTAATTGGTAGTGAAAGACATGAAAGTAGACGTATTGATAGACAACTTCGAGGAAGAGCTGGCCGGCAAGGTGATCCTGGAACTTCCCGATTTTATCTTTCTCTGGAAGATGATTTAATGCGTCTTTTTGGTTCTGATAGGATAGCTCCGATGATGGTGAAAATGGGTTTAAAATCTGGAGATGTAATTCGTCATCCGTGGATGACTAAAGCAGTGGAAAAAGCTCAAAAAAGAGTGGAAGAACATAACTTTGAAATCCGGAGAGAACTGCTTAAATATGACGAAGTAATGAATCAGCAACGCGAAGTTATTTATTCTTATCGTCGTAGTGTGTTGAAGGGTTATGACCTGAAAAATGAAATTTTGGAAATGATCACAGATACTATCGTAAATATGCTAGACGAATATATTCCACCTCATAGTTATCCTGAGGATTGGAATCTGGAACGCATCTGTCAGTGGTTTCAGCGAAATTTAAATCTGGGTCTTAATGTTAAAGATATATTTAGCGACCACTTAAATAGAGAGCTGCTGGAAAATACCCTTTTGGAATATGCGCTTTCCGCTTATGAAAATAAGGAAAGACAGATTGGATCAGAACAACTTAGAAATATTGAAAGACGAGCTCTTTTGGAAGTTGTAGATGATGAATGGCGCGATCATTTACATGAAATGGACCTTCTGAAAGATGGTGTATATTTACGGGCCTACGCAAATAAGGATCCATTAATCGAATATAAAAAAGAGAGTTATGACCTGTTTCAAGGTTTAATTGCCCGCATCCAGGAAAATGTTTCCCGAAAAGTATTTACTACTTATGTGTTATCTCGAGAACAAATGGAAAACTTTTTGAAGAATGCGAACTTAACTCATCAAGACTTGAATGCTTTTTTAAAAGCACAGCAAGAACAGCAGATGAATCAAAATATGACTGCCCCCCCTCAATATAATAATCCGGGTGGCGAAATAGAAAAAGTCCGCCCTGTTAAAGTAGCTCCCAAAGTTGGAAGAAATGATCCCTGCCCTTGTGGAAGCGGAAAAAAATATAAGAAATGCTGCGGAATGTATGATACAGAATAAGTGAGATAGTAAGCGTTAATTGGTAAAAAGGAAAGATATGAGCAAAGGACTAATTATAGTAGAATCTCCTGCAAAAGCAGGAACAATCAGCAAATTTCTGAAGAATAAATATAATGTAAAAGCATCGATGGGACACATCCGTGATCTGCCAAAGCATGAATTGGGAGTGAGTGTTTCGCAGAATTTTAAACCTGATTATATAATGGATAAATCCAAGAGCAAAGTTATCTCTGAATTAAAAGAGGCAACTTTGGCTGCGGATAGTGTTTTTCTGGCAAGTGATAATGATCGTGAAGGTGAAGCTATAGCTTGGCATTTAACAGAAGCACTAAAGAAAGAACTGCAAAATAAACCTGTTTATCGGATTGTGTTTAATGAAATAACTTCACAGGCAATTAATGAAGCAATTAAAAACCCCGGCAAAATAGATATGGCAAAAGTGGAAGCTCAACAGGCAAGAAGAATTTTAGACCGTCTGGTTGGTTATGAAATAAGCCCTCTGCTTTGGAAAGTGATAACTAAAGAGCTTTCTGCTGGAAGAGTTCAATCTGTTGCTTTGCGATTAATCTGCGAAAGGGAAGCCGAGATCAAGGCATTTGTTCCTAAAGAATTTTGGAAAGTTGAAGGGGATTTTTGGAAAGATAATTTGCCACCTTTCAAAGCTGTTTTAGAAAAAATCAATGGTAAAAAAGTGGAAATTCCCGATGAGAAAAGTGCCATAGAAATTGTGGATAGTATCCAAAATGCAGAAACAAAACTAAAGGAAATAAAACGCAGTAACCGTAATATTGATCCTCTTCCTCCTTTTATAACCAGTACTCTACAACAAGAAGCAAGTAAAATACTTGGTTTTCAGGCACAAAAAACGATGAGCATAGCTCAAGTTCTTTATGAAGGTATTGATTTGGGAGGAGAAAGTACTGGTCTGATAACTTATATGCGAACCGATTCTACCAGAATGGCTGAAGAAGCTGTAACTAAGGCTAAAGACCTGATTAAAGAAAGGTTTGGTGCCGATTTAGTTAATCCTAAGGTGCGGGTTTTTAAAAATAAGCAAAGTGCTCAAGATGCTCATGAAGCAATTCGCCCTACTGATCCTTTTAGAACTCCGGAAAGCATTGCCCAGTATTTAACCAAAGAACAACTGAAATTATATACTCTTATCTGGCAGCGTTTTATTGCCACTCAGATGAAACCTGTAAAATTGCTTTCTACCAATGTAAAAATTAGTATGGGCAATGCTGAATTTACTTCTACCGGAGCTCAAATTATTGAAGAAGGTTTTCTGAAAGCATACTCATACATAAATACCCCGTTGGGGGAAAAGATTCATCCTGATTATACCAAAGATGATGAGTTACAGCATAATGCGTTGGAAAAGACTCAACATTTTACTACTCCTCCTTCCAGATTTACAGAAGCATCTTTGATCAAAGAACTGGAAGCAAAAGGGATTGGACGTCCCTCTACTTATGCTTCCATAATTGACACTCTTAGAAAGCGAAAATATGTAAATATGGAGAAAAAGTCATTTATCCCAACTCCCCTGGGGAACGATGTTAATCGTTTTTTGGTAGATAAATTCGATTGCCTCTTCAATGTAAAATTCACCGCTGAAATGGAAACCAAACTGGATGAAGTGGAATACAGTAAAATTGCTTGGAATGATGTAGTGAAGGAATATTATGATCAATTACAAGCATTGATCAATCAGGTAGATATTAAAAAGGAAAAAAACAACTTTATTCAGGATACAGGCATTGCTTGCGATGTTTGTAAACAGGGAACTATGCTAATCAAACATAGTAAAAGGGGAGAATTTCTTGCCTGTAGCCGCTATCCCCAATGCAAAAACAGCAAAAGCTTTACCCGCGATGCAGATGGAAATATAAAAATTGTTGTTCCTACTCCTTTAGAGGAAAAATGCCCTGAATGTGGTTCGCCTTTAATGCTTAGAAACGGGAAATATGGAGAATTTATCGCTTGTTCCAATTATCCTAAGTGTAAATATTCAAGGCCTAAAACTTTGGGAATTAAGTGTCCGGAATGTGGTATTGGAGAATTAACAGCCCACAAATCAAAAAAAGGACGTCCTTTTTATTCCTGTAATCGCTATCCGGAATGTAAATATATAACTAACGATAAACCACTTCCAATCAGCTGTCCTAAGTGTGGAAATCCTTATTTGGTGGAAAAATACAGCCGCGAAAAAGGTAAATATAAAATGTGTCCCAAATGCAAAACCGAGATGGAATAGGCAATGAACATAAAAGATGGCATCAATAGTGCTTTCCAAAGCATTTTCAGCCATAAACTTAGGTCTCTTTTAACTCTTACCGGTATAGTTATTGGTGTGCTTGCCGTCGTAACAATGTTTTCCAGTGTTTATGCCATTAAAGGACTAATTAAAAAAAATATGGAAGGTATGGGCTGGGATAATTCCATCATTATTTACCCAAGTGTAGGCAATAGTGATAAAGAAATAGGGAAAAACCGCAGTCATATAAGGCGACCTAAACAAAGCGTACCCTTTCTAAATTATGATGATTATCTGGCTCTGAAAGAAAACCTGAATTATAAATGTATTTACGGGTCAATTTCCAAACAGAGCTTATACCGGGTTGGGAATAAAGTAAATAACATTATCCTGCGTGCTACGGAAGTAGATTTTTTTAAAAATAAAAGTTATCCTATTGGCAAGGGACGCTATTTTAATGCCTACGAAGCAGAAAACAATATTCCGGTTGCTGTTTTGGGTTATCAATTTGCCGAAGAATATTTTAAAGATAAAGACCCTATTGGACAGGTTTTAGCTCTGGGTTCGCATCGTTTCACAGTTGTGGGTGTTTTAGCTCCTGATGTATTGAATTCAGGCAATGGAATGAATTTTAACCCCTGGGAAAGGCAGTGGGATCTGAAAGCTGTATACATACCTTTGAAATATGGAGCTACTTACATAGAGCCCAATAAGATTATCCACCAGATCTATCTACAATCATATTCCACCGAGGATTATCTCAAATTAAAAAATGAAGCTAGACAGATAATGCTTGCCAGACATAATATGTATCCTAATTTTCAGTTTATGGATATTGGCGATATGATCCTGAAAATCACTTCGGAGATTAATAAATTTATGGATAAGTGGAATATAACTCTTATTGCCATTGCTTCCATTTCTTTAATTGTAGGAGGAATAGGGCTATTTAGCACTTTACTCATCAGCATTCAAGAAAGAATGACTGAAATTGGCATTCGCAAAAGCATTGGAGCTACAGAACAGGATATCTTTTTCTATTTTATTTTTGAAGCACTGGCTTTGGCTTTTACAGGAGCTGTTATAGGAGTTATCCTTGCCTGGATATTGATTACGCTAATAGCAAGCGCTATAAAATTTCCTCTTTATCTGCCTATGCAAGGAGTTGTTGTAGGAATTGGTTTCTCTCTGTTGATAGGTTTTCTATCTGGACTTTATCCTGCTTGGAAAGCAACTGGAATTGATCCTATCCAAGCAATTTACTATCGAGAATAAAAATAGGGAAGAATCAACTTGTCGTTTTTTTCTCCGAACTTATTTTTGGGTAGCCGGAGGAGCTGTTCCTCCGCAAAATATGAAAAATGTGTAGCCGGAGGACGCCGTTCCTCCGCAAATATTAAAAAGGAGAAATCCGAGTGAAAATAATCAACAAAATAACAATGTTCTTGGCAAAAAAGCGATTGCTAATTACCAGAGTTCTCTGCATAGCCGTTATTTTGGAATTCATTCTTAACTTTCACTATCGCATTGAACATATAATAACAAATCCTACCGCAATCATAATCAGTATAATTCTGATTGTTTTGGGTGCTTTTATCCGTTCTTGGTCTGCTGGAATAATTGAAAAAAGAAATCGGCTTGTAATGGAAGGACCTTATGCTTTATGTAGAAATCCTCTCTATGCAGGCAGTTCTTTAATTTTATTGGGAGCTGTTTTATTTGTGAATGATATTTGGGCTTGGTTGCTAGCTGGTCTGTTGATTTTGGTTATCTTTCCGTTTACAATTAAAAAGGAAGAATTAACCTTAAGTACAAATTTCCCTGAGGATTGGAAGAATTATACAGCAACAACTGGAAGATATTTTCCTAAAAAATTAGATTGGCAGCGTTTGAAGCAAAAATGGTCGTTTCAACTGTGGCTTAAAAATAGAGAGTATAATATGTTTCTGTTTTCGCTTCTGCTGATAATCATTATATGCGTTCTTGGTTTCTAAAAAGGAAGTGGGGAAAAGGGAATTTACGCATAATTTTGTAAATAGATAGCTGAGGCAACTTCCTTTTCAGGGGCGAGTTTGTTTCTTGATTAATTTTTATCGAAAGTATACGGTTATGCCTCTCGGCAAAATTCCCCGAGAAGTTACTACATATATACTGTATTTCATTAAGCAACAATTATCCCTGTGTACTATATTATTTATGTAATCTACAAAATTGGGTGAACTAATCTTCCAGTCCCAAGCTTCGTATTTCTATAATTTGCTCTGGGTGGATTAAGCTTTTAATTTGGTAGAAAGAAATTTAACCAAAAATGCTGGCTGATAAGATAATTTGGCCTGTCTTAAACCTTCCATACCAAGATCTTGCTCTCTATTCAGATATTTATAACGATTTTGTAAATGGCGAGCTGTTTCCCAATTAACAATTTGTGCTGAACCTTTTTTATCCGGGTCAAATTTTTCAAAATGTTCATCTGCCATATCAGGGGTTTGAGGTGAAAATATAGAATAGGCAGCAATTTTATCGTGCAGACAAATAATAATACCTTCGCAGGGTAAAATATCCCACATTGCTAAAGTATTTTCTATAGCCTTAAGTTCCGTCATCAAATAAATACCTTCGGCACTACGCTCTCTTTTCCATTTATAAGTAAAACGCAATAATGCATCCAATTTATCATTGGTTACAGGCAAAACCTGATAGTCAGGATAAGCACGGATAAATTGAGAAATAAGGTTCTTTTTCTTAGCCAGTTTCTTACCGGATAGTTTTACTAAGCTATCTATCTCGTAAACATAATCTGCCCAAGCTCTATCATCGCTCACCTCAAAATAGTTGTCCAATTCTGGAGTTTGAGCATAATACTCTTCCGGAACAATTATCAATTCCGCTTCCGGGTATTCCTGCTTAAAAAGACGAACCAAATTTGCTAACTCCGCAGGCGTAAAATTATCTCCTAAAGGGAAACAGACATTTTGGTATTTGGGATTGAAGATAACTAAATTATCCTGCCAAAGCAGATAGTGATTTCGGTAAATTGTCCCCCAAGCAAGAAGATTGGTAACATTAAAATCACAATTTCTTCTTGGATAGCGGGTTAAAAAATCCTGCAAAAGAGGTATATGCTCTTCTGTAATTAATTGCAAGCCATTCATCTATGTTTCGCTATATAAAAATGGAGTGTAGGAGGCCATCACTTTAAAGCCCAAGCCCTGATAAAAACCCTCATAACCTGGCTCACAAATTAGCCCTATCCATTGCAGTTTATGTTCCTTTAAAAAGCTAACTAAAGTGCGGATTATTGCTTTGCCGATTCCTTGCCCTCTAAATTCCTTTTGAACGGTTACATCTTGAATATAAGCATCACTTATACCATCGCTTAAAGCTCGCCCCATACCGACAATCTGGTCATCTAAAGTAGCAATAACAAAACAAAACGAATTAGCTACAATTTTTGTAATTATCTCCAAATCGGAATCTTTGTCTTCAGTTGACCACCATCCTGCCTGACGATAGAGTGCCAAAATGGCTGTTGCAACTGTTTCTTTAACAATTTTACAGTTTATCTGTGTCATAATTATATGTTTGCCCTATATACATTGTGTAGGGTCTTTCCTTAAAAAAACTATCTGGATGAAGGGGGATTTTTGTCAAGCACGCATTTTAAAGAAGAAATTGTTTCTTGCAGATTACGCAGTTTTCACAGATGTATTTTTTAGCCATCGAAAACACCGAACAAAGAAAGAAATACTTAGCTTTGAGCTCCCAAGCTATATATTTTGCTCTTCAACCCAACCCTCTTCTTTTCAGTTTGAGGTTGACAGAATATATATATTCAGCTATTATTGTATAATGAGAATAAAAAGGATAGCAGCATAATGATAGATGATGAATTGATTTTTGGCAGCGATTTTTTTGATCTGGAAGAAGAGCTTGCTCCTACTTCGGATAAGCTTCACTTACGAGAAGGTGAACTTAGGGAAGTAACTGTACTTTTTGCAGATATACATGGCTTTAGTAGTATATCCAATCTTTTTGATGCCGAAACCATTCACCGCAGAATGGATGAAATTATGAAAATATTTTCACGCTGCATTAGTTTTTATGGTGGTTTTGTAGATAAATATATGGGAGATGGCATAATGGCATTATTTGGTGCCAAAACTGCAACTGAGCAAAATACTGAACGAGCAATTTTAGCAGCGCTGAAGATGCAGGAGCAATTACAACTATATAATAAAAAACTAAAACAGCAGCCAGATTTTGAAAATGTAGATTTGGGGGTTCGGATTGGGATTAATGCTGGTCTTGTATCTGTAGGAAAAGTCGGCGAAGATAGAGAGGGAGATTTTACAGTGTATGGTCCTGAGGTTAATTTAGCTTCAAGGATGGAATCCAATGCTCCAGTGAATAGAATTATGCTTCCGGAGAAGACAATGCTGGCAGTTCAACGCAATTTTGAATTTGAAGATGTAGGTTTAAAAAGTGTAAAAGGTTTTTCTGAACCGCTTCCCTGTTATTTAGTAATAGGCCCCAAATTGGATAGTTCTTTACATCGCAGGAATTTAAGTACTCGTTATATCGGCAGGATAAAAGAAATAGATCTGCTGAAAGAGACCTTTTCTGAAATTGGCAAACAACAGCAGATTTCGGTTGTGGCTATTCAAGGGGAAGCAGGAATAGGGAAAACACGCCTGGTTTATGAATTTGAAAGAACCTGCGCAGATAATACAATTTTCTTACAGGGTGCTTGCAGTGCAATTAGTCCCACTCCTTTAAATTTATTCACTTCGCTATGTGAAACACTTTTTCGGTTGCAGATAAATGAAAAACCTGAAGTTAAGCGAAAAAAACTGGATAATGCCTATAACATATTGTGGGATATAGCTTCAGAGGAAGAAAAGGAATTGCTTTCTGATGGGAAAAACCTGATTGCCTTTTTGCTGGAATTGAAGAGTGAAGATAGCCGTTTAAAACAGAGCGGAGCAGACCTTTTACAGCATCTTTCTTTAGCTATTGAAAATTTGATAATGGCTCAGATTAATTATGCTTTACGCAGTAACCGCAAGTTGGTAATAGTTTTAGATGACTTGCATTGGCTGGATGAGGCTTCTGCAAAAGTTATGGAGAATTTATTGAATAAAATTGCCTCTGCAGGAGCGCTTCCTCCTTTGATGCTAATATTGATGTTCCGTCCAGGATATAATTTGGCTTCCTATTTTCAGGTTCTAACCCAAGTGAAGATTATCGAGCTAAATCCTTTAGCAGCAGAAGAAATTAGGGAATTAATAGCTGCCCAAGCAAAGGATAAACATCTTTTAGAAGATACGGTAGACAAGGTGATTCAACTCTCTCAAGGTAATCCTTTCTTTGTGGAAGAATGGTGTAATTATATTGAAGACTTACCCCTAGATGAATTAAAGGATATCCCGGTTCCCGCTAATTTGTATAATCTTATCTTATCGCGTTTAGATAAACTGCCTGTCTCTTTAAGAATGATGTTACATAAAGCTGCAGTGATAGGTCAGGAATTTTTTGTGGAAATTTTACGCTATATGGAAAAACGCTTGCAGGATAATCTGGATGTAGATGCCACTTTAAAATCTCTGGAAGATCAGTCCTATATTTTACATTCTTTGGGGTTTGACTATTCCACTTACTTCTTTAAGCATATTTTAACCCGCGAAGTTGCCTATCAAACTTTACTGGCAGAAAACCGTAAAGTGCTTCACCGTTTATGTGGAGAAGCAATTGAAACCTTGTATCCAGACCGTTTGGACGAATTTTACTATGCTTTGGCAGAACATTTTCATAAAGCAGAAGTTATAGATAAGGCCATTATTTATATAGAAAAAGCAGCTAATAGTGCAGCTAAGGTATATAACAATCAACAGGCTTTGCGTTTTTATCAACTACTTTTAGATTATCCTGATTTGCAACCAGTGAAGCGTTTGGAAATTACAATGCAAATTGCCGACATTATGTGGCTGACAGGCGATTGGAATAATGCTCTTAAAATAGTTTACGATTTGTTACACGAAGCCCAGAAAATAAATGCTGAAAAAGTATGTTTTGAAGCATATCGTTTTTTAGGGATTGCTGCGTTCTATCAAAATGAAAAAGATGAAGCCCTAAGTTATTTTAAACTTGCTTATGATCTTGCTAAAAAGTTAAATGACCCTGCTCTAATCTCTATTGCCGTAGGGAACTTAGGAAACTGGTATTTTAGAACCGGAGATTTAACTCTCGCTTCCCATTTGCAACAACAGGATCTATCTATATCTATAGATAGACAGGATAGTAAACGCCAGGCAAAAGCATATAGTAATTTGGGGCTTATATGCTTGGAAGAAGATGATTTGGAAAAGGCAGAGGATTACTTTTATAAGTCCCTAAAAATAGCAGTAGATAACCGCTTTCTAAAAGAACAATCTATTGCTTTAGGGAATTTGGGTTACACAAAAATGCTGGCTGAAAACTATGCAGAGGCATTCCCTCTTTTGCAGCAGAAACTAAAAATTGCTACAGAAATGAATGATAAGCTCGAATTGATCAATGTGTTAGGTAATATTGCTATTTACTATATGGAAATCGGAGAAAGAAATATGGCAATGGAGAACTACCATAAAATTGTGGATATTTATCATTATTTGGGAGACGAAAAAGGAGAACAAGAAATTAGAGATTATATTGCTCTGCTAAATTCAGAATTAAAGTAACATATTTTGCGCCAAAAAGTAATAAAACGGTAAGCACTTGCACTGTTTATTTTTATCTTGACATATCTATGCAATATTAATTAAAAGAACCTATATGATAGATGAAGAGTTATCTATGTAAAATTCTGAATCTAAAGGAATTATATTAGATCTACAATACAGGGTAAGGGTTATGAAGTGATCTTAAAACCTTAAGCACAAGGAGGCGGATATGAAATATATAGTAACTGCATTAATGATTGTTATTTGTTTATGCCCTCTGCAAGCTATGCGAAAAGCGTTAGTAATCGGAAATGCTAATTATGCGGAAGGCATTTTACATAATTCCATTAATGATGCAACAGACATCGCTGCTACTTTAAAGGACTTAGGTTTTACCGTATCGTTGCATAAAGATCTTAATCGTGAAGGTTTTTATAAAGCAGTGGGGGATTTTGTTTCGGCACTTGTTTCTTCAGATGAAGCGGTCTTTTTTTATAGTGGCCATGCAGCACAAATTGAGGGCACAAATTATCTTATACCCATAAATGAACATATCGATTCTGCAACGCGCTGTGCCTATCTTTCCTATAATACTTCTATGCTTTTGGAGGAATTAAGCAGAGCTGCTGTTAGTATTGTTATTCTTGATGCCTGCAGAGATAATCCTTTTGAATTTTCCAGGTCTTTACGAAGTGGTTTAGCTCCAATGAAAGCTGCCGCAGGAAGTCAATATGTAATTTTTGCAACCGAGGAAGGTAAAACTGCCGTTGAGGGTGAAAACCGCAACAGTCCTTTTACAGAATCTTTATTAGCCAATATGCGAACACCTGGTTTAAAAATTACAGACTTTGTTCAAATTGTAAGTAACGAAGTTGCTATAAAAACAAGGGAAAGGCAAATTCCCTATAGCACAGGTATTCTCAGGCAGGATTTTTATTTTGCTAAAGCTGAACCAATAACACCTGCCCCCCGAATTTCTGATAATCTCCCTGTAGAAGCCAAAACTTTTACCCCTCACGGTGTTGGCTCAATTATTGTAAAAACCTCTTTAGGAGGCGATATCTATCTTGACGGCAATTTTATCCAGAGTTTATTTGCAGGAAATCAAGCTACCTGGACAGATATTCCTGTTGGGATTCACGAAATTAAATTAGTTAATCCTCGGGAATCCGTTATCCGTAATCTGAAATTAGAATATAATCAAACTGCTGTACTCGATTTTGATACGAAGGAGATAGCTAAAGACAAAATCGAAGAAAAACCTGTGCTGGGATCTATAAACACAAATTCTTTATCCCCGGAACCGCATTTTGTAAAAGAACCGCCTTTACCAATTGTAAATAACGCAACTAATGGAACAGGAACTTTGATTATTACTGCTGCCTACGAATGCGATGTATATCTTGGGGGACAGTTTATTGGGAAAGTGGAAGCTGGGCAAAAATGTAAATTTGCCAAAGAGAATGCTGGTGTCTATACTTTGGAATTAATGCATCGCAGTTTATTCTGCCGTAGAGAAATTAAAATACATAATAAAGAAACCCTTAATCTTATTCTGACGACATCAGATTATATTCCCTATCCCGATGCTCTACTATATGTTTCTGGAGGAACTTTTCAAATGGGAACCTATTTTATTAACCGAAGTAGTGAAGAACATCCCCGTCACGAAGTTCAGCTTTCTCCATTTTTGATGAGTAGAACAGAAGTAGAGCAAAAACTTTGGACTGAAGTAATGGGCTATAACCATTCTGAGATAAAAGGTGGAAATTTCCCTGTAACTAATGTTTCTTTTTATGAAGCGCTGGAATTTTGTAATGAGTTAAGCGTTCGCAATGGCTTAACTCCCTGCTATATAATAGATAAGAAATTACTTGATCCCAATAACCTCTGCGTTTTAGATACTCTTCATTATACTGTAGTTTGCAATTGGAAAGCCAATGGCTATCGTTTACCAACGGAAGCTGAATGGGAATATGTATCTCGTTGTGGAGATAGCTATAACAAAGTGCAATTCTCTGGTAGCAACAATATTTCTAAAGTTTCTTGGTATTCCGACAATAGCGAAGACCGCATTCAGGAAGTGGCAACAAAAGAACCTAACGAATGGGGATTCTATGACTTAAGCGGTAATGTTTTAGAATGGTGTTGGGATTATTTTGATGCCTATAATAAACAAAAACAGGTTAATCCTAAGGGTTCCGAAAAAGGGATTTACCATATTGCCCGCGGCGGAAGTTTTTATAGACCAGCTGATGCAAGTACTTGCACAGCACGTTTTGGTTTTGCTTCCCATCATAAGAGTAATGAATTGGGTTTTAGGATTGTGCGTAATGTGCATTAATTCACTGCTTGTAACCATAATGAGTAAAATTGGAGTTCTTACTTTTTGTTGACAGGAAGTTGCAGTTATATACATAAGTATAAAAGCAAAATTTACTATTGAGGTGAAGACAATGAAAAAGCTGTATCTTATTTTAATTGTGCTGGTTGGCACAACTCTTTTAGCAGCTGAACGCGGCTTAACTGTTAACGAAATTCCAGTTTCCGATGAAGTTACTACTGTTTCTACTCCTGTTCCTGCATTTTTTAATAACGAATCCAAAGCTAACAAGAGCAAATTGGAATTTCCCAAGAGCTGGGATACACTGCAAGAACTGAATTTCAACTATCGTCTTCCCGCTAAACAACAAGTTGGTATGCAATTTATGAATTTAACGCATAATGTTCAGCCCTTTGGTTACCCTTATTCCCTTTCGGAAACGGCTTTTCAGGCAATCAACAAATCCCCTGAATGGCTGCAGGCAGAACTTTCTTCTGTTTTAGCACAACTGGAACCGGAAAAACAGTTGCTCTGGTCAAATTTGATTCTTTCCACGCAAGATCCTTATGTGGATGAAATTGCTTTTTGCATTGCTTATTCTTCACCTCAATATTTAAATTCTACTTTTGCTCTACCGGAACTCTTTACGGAAAATGCAACCGCTATTTATTCCCTTGCCACAGAGCTTCCTTATGTGGAAATTATAGATACGGGAAATTCTGCAACAGGTGGAAATTATTATTCCACAACCCGTTACTTTAAAAAGAACACCAATGGAGAAATGCAACAGGTTACGGTCCCTCAAGAGATATATTATTGGTATATTGTTCATCCCAAGCTTACCGATGAAATAGCCGCCTACATCAATCCTACGGTTATAGAAAATAATTCTAACCATAACAATAACATAGCTGCTCCTCCCACAGGCAAATTTTGGAGAACCTATCTCTATAACCTTCAGGAAGGTGACTATCCAGTTCTAAGCGATACCTTAGTTCAATGCCAAACTCTTTTTAATAGGGATGGAACTGGAAACGATGCTATCCGCACAATTCAATGGTGGATAAATCAACAGATGAGTTTCACTTCCAATAACGAAAGACCTCATCAACCAGTTAGAATTATCACCAAGCATTTTGGACGCTGTGGAGAATATGCAGATTTAACTGCTGCGGTAGCTCGTCTTGCCTTGATTCCTTGTACCAGTATAATATCCATATCCACAGATCACACTTGGAACGAATTTTGGGATGAGAATTGGGTTGCCTGGGAACCGGTAAATGGCTACATAGATAATCCTCTGGTTTATGAAAACGGTTGGGGCAAGGTTTTTGGCAGCGTCATCGAAATCCGCTCCGATGGTTTATTTACTCCTGTAACGGATAGATATTCCGAAGGACTTTGCCATATTACCATTCAGGTTGTGGACTCCAATCAGCGCCCTGTGGATGGTGCCAGAGTAGTTCTTGCCATTTTGGACGGCAGCAATGTTTTTGATTGCGATCAATATACCAATAATAACGGCATTGTAACTTTTACGGTAGGTGAAAACAGAAATTACAGAGGCCGCACGGAAACTACTTTTGGCTATTATCCTGCAGTTGTAGGAACCTATGCTCAGTTAGTGGAAAATTCCGTTGCTGGCGAGAACTATCAATTTATCTTCACTGT
>ERZ795050.1549-NODE-1549-length-29031-cov-4.845424_pt1 | contig 29031 bp, 27 predicted proteins | sample MGYA00375134_ERZ795050 | MGnify/ENA primary metagenome ERZ795050 (study PRJEB30179, sample SAMN05720221) | activated sludge metagenome | isolation source: Anaerobic digester | place: Japan | collected 2015-05-26 ... | reverse complement strand
AACCACCACTTGCTGTAAATTGGGATTCCGTATGATTGTGTGCAGGCAACCCTGATTCGGCTGATGTTAATAAGTGAGTCTTTTCCCCGCCTGTCTCGTTTAGAGTGTCAAACTCTGTCTGCCCTGCGTCAATACCGACAATGACGCGGCCAGCAATAGCCGCCCACGTCCCGAAACCAAATAGGGTGGCTGGGTTCGTACTAACCCCAAGGGTAACAACAATGCCAACAGGGTATATCGCCGTGACAGCCGCTTGAGCAGCGACTTTAGCGGCTTCTGCTAAACTTTGTGCCGTTTCTGCCGCTGTCTGCGCGGCTTCCGCCGCTGTCTGCGCGGCTTGTGCGGCTACAATCCCGTCCGAGACAGCCCCAGCATCCACCGGAGAATTTCGTAACGCCCCCGCAGTACCGTCCCAAACGAGCGCCAGACCATCCTCAGGGGTCGGAATAATAACTGGTACGGGAACGGCTGTCAAATCTTGTTTAACCGAGAAATCAAGAAGTTCTTTTAATTGCTGTATCTGCATCTCGAGGTTGTCTAAAGCACCTTCAATAACCGCCTCATTAAATCCGCTTCGAATAGGGATATCTGCAGTTTGTTGATATGCCTTATTTCGAATCATTAGAATCTCATCGGCAGATGAAGCTCCTGTCAGAGTTACGGTGCCCCCTTCAACTATAGAGCTAATTGAAACCGTGTAGTCAGTGGCGAGAGTTAATAATGAGGCAACGTCGTCAGTAATCACATAAACTAAAATCTCTGCCTCGTTATCAATCGTAAAAGTAAAATCATAAGTTAAACCACTTACAGCAAGTCGCGTTCTATTATTTGAATTTGAAATCGTCATAAAGCACTCCTTAGTCGCTAAAGAACTTCTCTACCTGATAAAACATCGGAGCCCCATACTGTAAGACATTATTGACGGGCAGTCCAGCCGCCGATCCAATCCCTGTAATTAATTGCATTATTGCATTTTTGGCCGTGTCAGTCCATTTTTCTTTATTCTTTTTTGACCCTTTTTTAAATTTCTCTCCCGACATAAACTCTTCACCACTTTTTAATAGATTCCCAACCCCCATTGCAATATTTGTAAATAACGACGCAATAGGATTATTTATTTCATGAGTAACATTCCCGTACACCAACACACTTTGAATGACATTAACCATATCACGAACGCCATAAATCATGCCAAGTGGCCCAAGCACCACATCAGTAACAAATTTCTTTGCGATTAACTCCGCGTCTAAATCATCTTCATGCTTACGTCCTTTATCCACTGATTGTTTCCACACGTTTACTCCCGCATTAATTGTGGCAATAAGAACAGAGTTAAGATACGTAATAATGAAAAGTTTTCTACCTAAATCCAACTTATTCGATATCGTCTTATCACTTCGGTTATAACTTTCTAATGCGCGGGACACCATAGCAAACTGCTTATTAGTTTCCGACGAGAAAAGAGAAACGGTTCGATTAATCCAGCTTCTATCCCCGAGAATTTCAGAACGATGCTCCATAAAAACGGAGGCTTGTGTTCTACGCATTACAAACTCTGCGCGTTCCGCAACTTTTTCGAAATACGCCTTTCCAGTAAGCTCGGGATGATTAGTGCTAATTTCTTCTTTTGCAGCACGCCAAATCGTTCCCACCATAGGGTGATCGGCCATCTGATAAGCAGTCATAAACTTATCCGTCCAACCAATTTTCTTAGTAAATAAATTCCCAATAGCCCCGACGTTTTTTAATTCGCCCAACTCTCGAGTTATATGCCCTTGCCACCTAGCCGCTAACTGAGGAGACCATTGAGAAATCTCGGAGACTTCAACTTTTGTTGGTGACAAAGTGTAATTTTTTAAAAGAATCTTTGCATCCATTTCAGTCATAGCGGCCAAAACAGAAGTCGGTTGCTTAAGAAGAATACCCGGATTCAACATTAATACGGACGTCTGAATTTTAACAAGAAGGTCCCGAGATAAGGCTTCGAGATTAGACATATCCACGATATTCCCTTCTACTCGTTGTATGTAACGATCAAAAGACTTTAAATACTCAGACCTTCCTTGACGTTCCATTTCTTGTTTAACGCGTGGGTCTTTTAAAACTTCCTTTGCTGCACGTAATGGCTCAGCATAAGAAACATAAGCCCCCGCTAAATGAAGAGACTCGTAAGCCACCTGAAAAGCGTCTTCTAAAATAATAGGCAATTTTGAATTAACCGTAGGTTGCAAGAACCCCATGCCCTCAAGAGCCACTTTACCGAGATAACGTCGAGTTGTCGGAGCTTCCGTTCGAGCCAACTGATTAACTTTAATCCGAAAATAATTCGGTGTCTGCGCCACCTCTAAACCAGTCAATGCTTTAGATGTTTTATTAATCGCGTGTTTCTGAAACCCATTAAAATAAGCATCTAAATTAATTGCCACTTTAAGCATATCAGGACCGGACAAAACAACGTCAGAAACCTTAACCGCATCTTCAGCGGTAACTTTTATAATGTTATCTAGCTTTCCACGAAAAGAAATCCCACCCTCGAGAATATGTCTTGCCCCTTCCTCACGCTGCATAAGAAGATGGAAGGCGAGTGCTTGAGCTTTGGTAAGTTCTACTTTTTGCGGGTCTTTACCGCCTGTAAACTCAAACTCGAGCATATCCAATTTCTTTGGGTTCGGCTCTATATATTGACTCCATGAACTTACGTCTAAACCTTCAACGCCATCACGTAAGAGTTTTTGTCCAACGTCAAGAAAACGAAGATAATCAGTCTTCGCACGATTAAGACCCCCAAAAACCACACTTTGAAAAACCCCTCCATCTTTCCCCTCAACCATCATAAGATTAGTTTCGGCATCCCGAGAATCCAGAGTAAGATAGTTCTTTACCATATCCGCCCGGGAAAGTGAAGTTTCTAAGCCGGACACAACATCCTCTTTGGTGGACTTCTTCACACTTCCTAAAACGATATTATCAACGACCTCTTTTATAACTTTCTCCGTCGAGACATACTTATTCTTCTCAATAATCTTGGTCTTTAATTCATTTAATTTATAGAGATGCTCAATAGCATCATTAATAAGTTGCACTTCTTGTGAGGTCATGTCTCGTAAAGACTTCTTATTTAAAGCCTCCAACTCTTTTATTTTAGCGTCGGGAATAACCGAGTCGGGGTTGTCTTTTAAGTGCTGTGCTAAAGCCTCGAGCTTCATCGCCTTTGGGACAGAGAGCTTCGTCGAACTTAAAGAATCTGCGATTGCGATAATGTCCTTCTGGAATTCTGGACGCGTCTTTGCGATCTCAGACTTTTGAGTGAGTTTCCCAAATCGGGCGATCTGCTCATTTAAGTTTGATTTCTCTTTTAACTGAGCTATTCTCTCTCCAAGCACAGGAAGGACTCGACGAAGCTGTTGAACTGTCTGAATGTTTTTAATACTGGATAGAAACTTTGCTTTATCACTCAAGCCCAAATCTTTCTCATTAATAAAATCTTGCACTTCTTTCTGGATAGCTGTAATCTGAGCTTTGACTTTTGTTACCGGCTGTTTCAACTTAGCCTCGATTTTTACATACTTATCAAACAAAGCATTGACTACCTCCCGGGGCAATTCTTGATTAAGTTTCGTCGGGGGCTCTGTTAAAAAGATTTTCTCCGCCGGAGTAACCCCGACAGTTTCCCGCTGGGGTAGGGCTTCAGCAGCAAGAACTTTAGCTTTCTCGACCAAAGGTAAAGACTCAAAATCTCCGGTCTTTAATATGGCAAGAACACGCTCTGATGCTACGGGTTTACCTTGAGGGTCAACAAAATCTCCGTTTTCATTACGGAAAATCTTGTTTTCTATTAACGCTTTCTCTTGTTCGACAGCAGAAAGAACAGTATCCATACCTTTACTGAAAGCCGCATCAGTCATTTTAGTTGCTTGCTCGTCCGGCACTCCGATACTGCGTAATCTTTCTTGCACCTCGGCTCGTTTCTGCATCGCAAAAGAAATGCCGCCCGTCGCGGGTCCGAGGATAGCGCCCATCGAACCATCCCGAACAGCGAGTCCGATTGCTTCACTAACGGAATCCCAGCCTTTCTTTTGTGAATCGGTTATGCCGGAAACACGCTCGACGGTTTCTGAACCCCCGCGCATAACCGTTAAATCAACCCCGCCAATAAGAGAGGCTTTTGCGATCTGCTCGATTAGAGGCCCGTGCAATTTCAATACCATGCCTAGACCCAGAAACGCAGGGACCCCGGTTGCGACACCCATCGCCCCCGCAATTTTAGTCGCGTCCTCGTAATCTTTCCCCTTAAGACGCGCTTTTGTATAGGTATCAAAAGTGGTAGGCCCAATAAAAGACCCTGCAGCAACAGTAGGCCCCGCAACAAAACCAATTCCAATTAACCCAGCCATTCCCGTTGTGAGTTTAGTGGCATCACTTAAATACTGATCAGTCGTCGACGTAGGTTCTGCACCTTTGCTATGCTCGAGGGCAAGTTTCTCACTCAAGTCTTGCCAACTCAGGCCCATCTTAATAAGAGAAGTCCCGATCAGTTCACGAAAACCTTTACCCGCATGGCCTTTGTCAGAAGCAACTGCTTTAGTGAGATTAGCTTCAAAATCCTTTAGAAAAGGTTCATCTTGAGTAACATTAATCGGAAGCGCCTCTCTACCACGCATAGTGTCCCCAAGATAAATTAAAGCAGACCCGACAGCATGAGGCGTAGAGTCAAAAGCCACTCTAGCGTCAGAGAATCTTCTTTGCCAAAAACTCTTTGGAGCATCTTTCGTAGTAACGATATGCTCAGAGAAAGCATTAACCTCGTCTAAAGGTATGCTTACTGAGGCCGGAGTAGAAGTTTCCGGCACCGCCGGAGTAGGGCTTTTCTGCACTCCTTCAGTAGTTTTCGACCAATCAACTGCAGTATTTAATTCGTCTAAAGAAATAGGCATTATTTTTTCACGGTACCAAATTGTTTGTAGAACTTAACGGTCTGACGATCTTGCTCAGTTCCTTCAATCATCACACGACCATTCTCAAACCCGGTAATTTTTCGGGGCCCGTTCTTTGTGGTAATCATATCCCCGATTTTATACACACTTGAAAAGCCCTGTTTACGAAGACTCGCCCGCATGAAATACTCTTGAGCTTGTTCGGGAGTAAAGGTGCCCTCGACGAGTTTCCCGGCCTTCTTATCAGAAAGGTATTCGTCATAAGCTCTAAACATAATATCGGAATCAACAGTCCCATCGGGCTTCTTCGCAGCTTGAAATATTTTAAATAATGGGGCTCTATCCTCTTTTGGCAACACGTCTTTTGTCGCACCGGGAGTCGCATGAATAAACTTTTCCCACCCACTTTGCTCAAAAGTCTTATTAGTAAGGTCTTTTAACATCACTCCATACGCATCGGAATATAAAGTATTGAAAGTCTTTCCTGAAATATTCTGACGATCCACAAATTCCGAAACTAAACGATCTTGATACTTTTTAAGTTCGTTCAAATAAACGCCATCAGCTAATTGTTTCTGCCCTTCGGATTGTTGAAGAAGGGCTGCGGCTTCCGAACGCAAACTCACGACGGTATCTAAATTATCAGAACTTTTAATATACGCACCGGTGAGTTGTGCAGTACGTAAAGCATCTAGGGTCGTAATACGCCGCTTTAAGTCCTCTTTCTGAGAATCCGATAACTTTGCAGTCGATAATTCATATGTCGTCGCTGAGAGGTCATGCTCAATATCTGCGAAAGATTTGTCCTGATTTCGAATAGCCTCAACATCGTCTACGTTCTGATTAAGGGTTTTGTACGCAGTAGTTATGTCCGCACGAAAACTCTTCGTCTTCAAAGCAGTATTCAGAGTTTCACCAATACGTTTTTGTACCCCCTCACTTGCGTCACCAAAGTGGCCTAGAACCCGCATCTGCTCAAGAGAATCCTCCTGTCCTTTCTCTATACCGGAGGCCACAAATTGAGTCGTCATTGAATCTATCGCGTTCTGCGTAGCTCGCTGTGCGCTCTCAATATTATCGCCTGTTAAGGGAACAATACTAGGTGTCATTTTCTTAAAGTTGGTTACTGCAATTTGATACGCCTCAGGACTCCCAACTTCACTAACTCCCTTAATGGTCCTTTCAATAGAACTAAACCAAGTATTGTACGCCTCTTTATTTCCTAAATTAATTCTAGTCTTAACAGCATCAAGACGAAAAAGCTGTTGATCTTGCTGAATCGCCGTTTGAACAACCTGCTGAGTAGCCCCGCTAGAGTACTGAGAAATAATATTGCTACTAAGTTCAGAACTTCGTTTATTAAGAATCTCTTCTACTTGGTCAGAAGATATATTCGGGTCCGAAAGTATCTTTTGTTTCTCACCCAAGTATGCAACTTGGTAATCAGTTTGAGCCGTCGTAACGTCTAAATCCTGTTGAATCTTCTTTTGTTTCTCTAACTGTTGTGACGCGATATCCATAACTGTCCCCGCCGCCTGAGCTACCGCGTGTGCGATAATCTGTCCACTCTGGTCTTGAGGAGAAGGCAGACCAATTTGTTCTGACGCCAAATTCCCTGCTTGATATGTAGGTATCCTAGGCATATTACATTCTCCCCTCAATATAACCTGTATTACGAATCGCAGTATCTGTTGAGCCAGCCCCGACTTTCCCGCCTCCTCCAGCCTTAGACGCCCCACTCAAAAGGGTGGAAGCACTACCAAGAAAACCCGAGATTAACTGTGCCCGACCATTAGCTTTTGTATTCTGAGCCGACAACATCCCTACCTTAAATTGCGCGGCCCCCGACTTACGTATAGCGTCGATCTCTTGCTGGAACTGAACAAAAGTATCTTCCCCCACCAACCCGGGCGTACCGTCTAAAGTTACACCGCTTGCTAAATATGCCATACGTTGTTCTGCTAAAAATTTACGTTGCTCTACAGTCTTTTGATCTGCAGAACGATTAGCTTCGCTCAAAGCAATGCGGGCCTGTTCTTCTTGTTGCCCCGCAATCTTTTTAGCCTCATTATTTGCAGCGAACCCTTGGTATATCTGAGACCCCGCGCCCACAACGGTAGCGGCAACTAAAACAGCAGTCACTGGATCGTAACACAAATTTGCAGGGGCATACCCTGTATGAAAAGCATTACGCATGAGAATCCCCCACTAAAGACATCATAATATGATCGGAACCGTCATGACCAAAATTTCGTAAAGTCCCTTCGACTTGAAACCCAAGACGCAAAGCAAACTGCACAAACCGTTCTTCCTGACGACAATTTAATTGCACTCGACGATGCCCTCTTAATAACGCTTTTAAGACTTTTTTTAATCTCAATAAAACACCAACAGGTCTCTTAATAAAATGAGTTGTCGGGAAAATAGATACTTCACAAACACCATTCCAAACCCTATGCCAGCCCCCAATTAAAAGAACCGTACCCTCGTCGTCTCGAACAGTCCAAAAAGTATTTGCATCTTCCATATACCTTAACATGGCAACTACCCCACTACTTAAACCCCAGTCTTCAAAACCTCTCCCCGGAAGAATATCTGCAAGGACATAATCAATCGCTTTAAAAGACTCTAGCCTCATTTCTCCCCGATCTCCATAGTGACACTTATCGCATTTAGCATACAAGGGTATGGTTCATCTTGAACATAAATAATTCGTTTATCCGTTGTCCAAGAATCTTCTAACGGTAAAGGGACAGTCCCGGTATAGGGCACCGGAGGACTGTCCGTATCTTGACCAGTATCGGAAGCTAATATCTCTTGAAGATTATAAAGTGAAGTGCCGTACTTCACGCCTATGGTATGGGAGACCACTAAAGAAACAGTACTGATGCTCTTACCAAAAGCAATCGAATTCTGAATCTGTCCAGCAACCACTAAGTTCAACGGGATAACGACACCACGATATTTATACCCCACATGAATCACCGTTGCTTCTCGATCTAAAGTTATACTCCCATTAATAACTTCAACATCTGCGTGAGTGCTACCATCCGCCACCACTGAAACGGTCTCCCCTTCTAAATGCCAAAGACCAGTAACCACATCCGTCAGAACTCCATCATAAGTTAAGGAAGAATCTAAATACACGCAATCCTGTTGTGCAGAAAATAAGGCCGCAAGATAGTTGACGGTATCCCCCTCTTCGTCTTGCCCGCCCGAAAAATAATCGTCTTTACGAACCCCCTCATATGGATCATTTAGATATTGAATATAACGGGTCGTAACTGAATTAATGGTTTGTTCTATAACCGCATAAAGCCGGTCATACCCTGTAGTCTGGGGCTCAACTGCAATGCTAAGGACTTTGGTAGACCCTCCTCCAATGGTGTGTCTATGCCAACCAGAAACGTCCTCTTTCGGCTTAACGGTTAAACTTAAAAGAACACCATCATTTCGAACAGCCCACAATAAGTCGGTCTTCCACCGTTGAATAGCTAATTGTTTAATGCCACTAATCGTTAAATGGGGAGATAAAAATTGACGGTCCGTCGACTTATAATTATCAGAAACTAAATCATAATCAAAACTACGTAATGTGCGACTACCCCGCTGCATATAGAAAATGGATTGGCCATTCTTAACAGGCATAATATCCCCTTGAACCGAAACAGGATCAATCGGACGTATACGGAAATTTGTTGGGGTTATAGCCGCGTCAGTGTTTCCGTCTAAACCAAGAACCCCTCCTTCAGTCCCTAACGCTAAGAATCCACGTAAACCAACAAGCCAAGATATTTGGCCAGACCCATTTGCCGCATTAAATATGATCGCATGATCCGCATCGGTCCCGGTAGTAAAATCGTCGTACCGAGTCGCCCCTGTTGCATCAGGGCCGCGAGATCGCCAACCCCGGTTAGGGTTATCGTCCGACCCAGCAAAATAAATGCACCCTTCATAAAACGCAACTGCCCGAGGATACGTTTCTCGTTGCGCGGTTCCCCCGGCTGTATACGCCCCGTACGTAGAAGTGTTAACAGGCACCCCAGCTAACGTGGTTAAACTGAAGGTATCAACTCCCAATTTAACTACCAAATAAGAGTTACCATTAAGCTGGGTCATACCACCAACGGAAGAAATAAGGATCCGATTACCCGTGGAGTACCCATGCCCGACAGCGGTAATAACGCCGGGGTTCGCTTGAGTTGCTCCGGTAATGGTTTTCGCCGCGGCAATGAAAGGGTCCGTAGTTCTGCTATAAGTAGAGAACGTCCAACTCGTAGCACTTACCCGAGTTAACTTATAAGGCGCAAAGCCTCGGTGAGAAAAATAAGCGATGTTCCCTTCTTGGTCAAACTGAAACTGATCTAAATCAGCAGTGAGATATGGGGAAGCTAAACTATAAACCTTCGTTGCCGTCCCGCCGGAAGAATACGCATGGAACGTAGAAGTATCAACTGCATTTCCAAATATGTCCTTCAACGAAAAAGTGTTTGCATTTATATAAACAACTCGAAAAAACCGACCATTTAATTCAGTCATTCCAACAACCGAAGCAATATAAATCTCATCATCCGTTATGAAGCCATGCCCGGCCGAAGTAATAACCCCCGGGTTCGCTCGGGTTATCCCCGTTATTATTGCGGAAGAACTCTCTACAGTCACCGCAGCATCTTCATAAATCCGTAACTTTGCATTTGTAAACTCAAGTATAAAGACTTGGGAGTCACTAAACTTAAAACGTTCAATCCGCGCTGTTTGTTGAAGATTAGTAGGGTGGACAAAAGTAAACCCGCCCCGGTACTGGACAGGCCCTTGTATTAAGGACAGGAAATTTTCACAACGTTGTAATGAATTCTTATAGAGATCAGAATCAAAACGGCCAAATATTTCTTCCGAGACTTCCCCGCCGGAGAAATTTGAAAGGTAGGAATCAATCATTAACTTACCTCAGGATCGAATTCATAATCACCGGCCACAGTCCGATTTGAAGACAGACTCAACCCAGCATTAACAATTCGGCTACTCTCATATCGTCGCGGGGGTCGCATTTGACTGTCCATTGCTCGAGCAAGCCGTCGGGTCTCAACGAGGTCCTCTTTAACGTCCTTAATTACCGAGGGGCGCGCCGTAAGTTTCTTACCCAACTTCAAGGCTAACTCTTCAGCAAGAAGATTTATAAAAAGAGCTGGGTAAACAGAAATATCAATTTCATCTTTAGTATACCAAACCGGAAGAGAGGTGGCCGAATCATAATTATAAAGAAGATTTCTCCCTTGAAGTTCAAATCGTCTACGACCTAACGGAACTTCAGGGTCGATAATAGCCCGAAGTTTCAAATAGTCATTCGGAAAAACATAATAATCGGTGTAATCAGAAACTGAAGGAGTGCCCCCACGTGGAATCTCCGCACTCTTTAAAGCAAACCCCCAATTATAAGACGACAAAACAGACTGTCTGATTAAATCATACCAACGAGAACATAAAACTTCAGTTTTACTTACAGGAATTGAGATAATGGAGATGGGGGCTTCTTTGATAAGGTCGAGTGCAAGATTACAGATGGCCACATCACTACTTGGTCGGGACATAAAGACTCCGAAGTAAAGGAGCGCACGCAAGCAAGAAACTCGCGTGCGCCCCGTGTGTTAAATACAAAACGCGTCGGCTTACTGATTCTCGATTGTCTCGAGAATAACAGTAACGGTTCCAACTGCGGAAACGTCAGAAACTTGAGTCAAAGCCACATCGTAAGAATCAAACGGAATGTGGCCAATAACATCCGTGGTGACGACTGCAGCCGCCAATTCGGCAAAAGTTGAGATGCCTCGTTTCTCAATGCCTAAAGCCGAAAGACCATCTTTAGCGGCGGCAAAAGCATACCCCGCAGAAAGATCAATGCTGCTCATTAAAGCATCACGATCAACTACAGCACCTAAACTCGGACGATAAAGCCCAAGTTCAACTGCAGTTAACCCTGCCGTCGCATCACACATAACTAAACAACGAACGGGAATTTCGTGAGCGCCCACATTAAATAAGCGCTTAACGTCCCCCGCACCGTCAGAGGCTGCAGTTTCATACGTAATGGTACGAATTTTTCCTTTAACCCCGCCCGCTTCCCGGGCGCGAGCCGGTTTACCCGCTGCTCTTGCTGAATCCACAAATGCGTCTGCCATGTTAATCTCCTTATTGTTAAAACTTTAATTAAACGATTAACTAATCCTTAGTCAGTCGTAGTAACTTTTTGAACAAGAACGCCTTCAGTACGAACAGCACCAAGCGTCCAATTAACCTGAACTTGTTTGGTCTGGACCAAATCACTACGATCTTGAACTACAATCTCGAACTGCTTTGGCATCGCATAACAGAGCCCACGGGAACTCATAGCAATACAGCTACGAACACCAGCAGCTACACTAAGAATAGGGTTCGTTGCATTGGCCGCGAACTTAATTAATTTCAATCCAACAGCTTCTTGAATCCCCCCTTTATCAACGCCATATTGACGAGAATAATCGCCAGACGTTAATTCGAGTTCTTTCATCAAAGCTGTATGTTCATCCCCGGAAATGCAGAAAAGAAAATTCTCGATCATATCATTACCGACATCTGAGTCGATAAAATTCTGCATGATCTCAAGCAATTTTTCATAAGTCAAACCCGCTGTTGCGGTAACCGTCTGGCCGCCGTCATTAGCAAATGTAACAGCGGTGTCAAGGTCTTCGCCGGTATAGACACTGGCCAAGGCCGCTTCAACGCCGATGCGATCATAAACACGAGCCATCGCCATTGAACACGCTTGAGAATATTCTGCTTCTTGATTAATAAGAACTTGAGAAGCATCATCCGCATCAATCGGGAGCGTCAAAGAAAAACGTCTACGTCCGATCTTACGACGAACAACTTTTAAATCCGAGAAGGTAACGCGATTAAAACGACCATTTAATTCTTGAGCTTCGATGGAACCAACTCCATCATACGCAAAAGATTTTCCGGTTAACTGCTTGACAGGGAACACCGGAGCAAAACGGGCCTTCATTTGCTGTGCGGCTAAATGCACTGCAGAAGAAAACTGAATAACTGTGGCTGTTTGAATTTGAGCGGCTGCCATATTAATCTCCTAATGTAACGAACTAAAATTTTTAAATTTCTCTTTATACGCTCCCCGAGGTTCCTCGGACGTGTCGCCATTAGGTAGGCTAACCACGGATGCCTTTCGGCACTCCCCGCTCTAATCTTATTAAATCAAAAATAGAATCGTTGTCCATTTATTTTTAATTTATTTTTTGTGCTGCAGCAATTCTTGTAAACAATTCCGAAACTTTTCTTTTTGCTTCGTCATGTCCCGCTAAACGAAAATCACGGTACTCAGGGCTTCGCATAATTTGTTCAGCTTCAGATTGCCAAGAAGAGATGTCCCCTCCCGCATTTCGATTGTCCCCGGGAGGCGTATCTTCAGATAAATATTTCTTATGAACTCCGTCGAGGATTGTAGTAACTGCAAAGAGGACATCGTTAGGCATATTTTTTAATACTCCCCCAATAGACTCTTTCATTGACGGGTCAACCATCTCAATCATCATCTTCTTTGTACGTTCAATAACAGTTTGTTTATTAGCTCCGTAAGTCTTATCAAGAAGAGCTTCAAACTCTAACTCCTGTTTTTTATTCGCTTCTGCTTGAAGAGTTTCTTGTGCTGCTTTAGACTTCGCTAAAAAAGCATCAATGCCCGCAGTTAACTTGGCCGCTTGTTTTTTACTGATGTCTGCACCATAAAATAATTCTTTTATTGTCTTTATATACTCGTCGGTACGACCATTCGCTTTTGAAAAATCAGTTTCCGGCAAGGCGTATTCGTCCATCGACTTAGGTTTTATAGCTCCTAAGAATTTTGACCATTCTTCGTCGGAAGCATCCTCTTTTGGAATCCCCGCCGGACGCTGACCTAAAAGTTTCTGAAGCCCGTCGTGTTCTTTTATAACATCAACAAAAGTCTTGTCTTTAAAATATGGTTTATCTCGATACTCTGGCGGGAGTGCTTCGGCCATTTTAATATCCGGCGGAGTATACGCTGGCGGAGTTACAGATTTATTATCGACAGTAACAACGATCGGTTCCGGTGAGGCAGGGACATCAACTACATTTGGGTCTGGCATGGTATGTTCTCCTATTTTTCAATTCTACTTCGATACTCCGGTTTAATATGACGTCTTACGTCTAAATAAATTCGTCTCTGAAATTCTTGAGCGATTGACCCTAACGGATTAACTTCATAAGATTGTGCGTCCCCTGAAATTGTACTCCGGTCAAAAAAACAACGATGCGCCAACCAAGTAAAAAAAACAACGCCCGCTTTTGTTTCCAGCATTTGATTGATTGCATCCGCAACAGGGTCTGGGGGAACGACTCGTTTATCTTTATTAACCGCGAGGTCTGCCACTGATAGCTCCTTGTCTCATACTCTGAGCTTGAGCTACTTTCATGCCAACGTCGGACGCCGCTTGTGCTTGGGCGATCTGCAGTTGCTGTTGTTGCATTTGGGCTCGAGCTTCTCGTACTTTCTTTATCGTTTCGGTATCTTCTAATATGCTCTCGTCTACACCAGAAAGCTCACTAAGTTTCTTAAGAGTTCGGTCGGGGCTGAAGTTATCAACAATTTCAGGAAAGGCAGGAGCCGCACCCATTGAGATATCCAATAACTGAACAACTCCTTGAAATTCTTCAGTTCGCATGATGCGGCTTGCGGGTGAGATATATTTTATGTTATAAACTTTCTGTCCGCGTTGCATGGCGTTAACAACATCCGCCGGGATATATAAGGGGACCAATCCAGCTTGTAAAATCTTACGCTCTGCTTCGCTTCCTCGAACAACCCCCATTAAACCGTCTTCTAACAACATATTAAACGTGGTACTGACCAAACGACTAAAACATTCAGTCTCTTGTCGTTTAAATAAAGAACTTAACCCCTCCCCACGAATACGATCACGAATATTAGCCTCCCCCAAAGTCATTTTCGTTTCGTTATTCAAATCAAGAAGACGGTCGATATAGAACGCTTGGGATATATCTTTTGTTAACGATTCCGCGATAGGGTATATGTCTTGCAAGTTTCCAACGTCATAAAGAATACCGACAGGAGACCGCTCTCCTATACCCGACATATTGAAAATATTTAATGCGTCGGGAGAAGTATCCAGAGTGTCACTGCCTAAAGCCCCATTGTCTAACATATACAAAGGGGGCCTTAATTTCTTTTCCCCGGTACGTTGTAATAATTCCCAGACGACATTTAATCGTATGATGGCAGGCATAGCCGCCATGGCCGCTGACCGCCCCTGTTTTTCCCCGAGAGCTTTTTGGAAGCGGGAAACAATAATTGGCATGTTCAAATACCCGCTCTCTCGAAGAATTTTCTCGGTATCAAATTCAAAATGTAAAGACAGGAAAGGATATTCTTTATTGGTCTTCGGACGAAGAGGCGCGTTCGCCCTTGGTTCAACAACATGGACAATCTTAAAAAGAGTCTTTATATCATTATTTTTATAAGCCTCTTTGACTTTAGACGAAACATTTTCAATACCAAATTCTTGAACCACCTGACGAGCTTTCAATTCGTCTAAAACAAAAACCGTATCTACGAAACCATCTTTATCCTCGTCAATTAGAAAATATTTCACATTGACCGCCGAGATACGCAACGGGTCTGTCAAGTCCCCGGTCTTCTTAGCACGTAAACCAGAAATACCAAAAGCCCCTTGATCTAGCATATATTCCTGAACAGCAACAGCAGTACCGGTTTCCGGCGCGTCCATGATATCGGTATAAACTTCAGTAACCGCTTCAAAATATTTTTTATTCTCTTCAGTGTCAGGAATATTTCGTGGACGCTCAAGACGAATAGAGCGGGCCCCGTTCGGCCAAAGATTGCCAACTAAAGCTGACGCCATCGCAATATTCGCGTTTGGTGCCGCAGAAGAATAAAGTTGTTCCGTTAAGAATTCACCCGGCTGGGCTGAAGTTTGAAAATTCTGTTTTCGAGATAAAACAAACTCACCAATAAGCTGGTACATTGGAAACCAAATTTGTTTCTCGGCGAAGAGAGCATCATATCTTTCTTTTAATAACTTGACTCTCGATGGTGTAGTAGCGGCCATTAGTCCCTCAAAGTGATGTTAAAAAAGAACGCGCTAAATTAACGTTTGGGCCGAACCCTGACGTAGGTGCATCCAATAACGCTTTCCGTGCTGAAGAAACCCGTTCCTGTTCTTGAGATGCTTGTAATGCCTTTTGGGTTGCTTGATCTTCAGCGGCTTTAATTGCGTCATTAGACGCGTTCTTAGCTTTTGTAGCGTCATGAAATGATTTATTTATCGCCATGCCCGCTGCTCCCGCAAGAAGAAATGGGACGGGCACATACTGGATGGACGAACACGACGGATTAAAATATGCTTTCATATTTTAAAATTACACAATAAACAAGGGGATGTCCAATTATTTTTGTTTTATTTTCCGCGAAGACGTATAAGAGTATTTAGTTCCGTTTTATCACGACGAGAAATACGAGAGTTTTTTCTGCGGATAGGGTCTTCCTCCCCTTCGCGTTTAGCCACAGGAAAAGCAAACGTTAACCAAAAAGCATCCGTGATGTCGGGAGAGACGTGGGCTTTCTTTTTTATTTCTTCTTTTTTAGGCAGAAACATTCGGTGTGTCGGAGTCTCATTTTCCTTAGGAATTAACATTAAATCGAAACAAAATATATCGTCGTCGGGTATAGAGACTTCTCCTTCTTCTAACCAGTCCCGGCTCAACCCGGCAATCTCGGCACGTTTATTTAAGAACCGGATTTTATCGACGGGATTTTGCTGAAAGTTAATACCCATAACGATACTCTTATAACCTAACGTAATAAGCCCGTCGACAACCCCATGCCCGTAACCAAAGTCGATGAATAGCTTATCGAGGCCGTGGCGCTCAATCAACTTCACAGCGAGTGAAATAAGTTCTTGCGTTGGCTGTCGACCGTTAGCCAAAAGGTCTTTGTGGACTTCGTAATGCGTAATAGCCCTCCCTTGGCGAATAACAAAAACAGAACGGTCATTGACGCGACCGCAGTCTAAGCCGCCGATCTTAGGCGCATTAGGGGAAGTATTCTTACATTTACGTGCGGCCATGATGGATTCTTTAGAATAAAAAGTCTCTCCCGACATGAGAAACGCTTCTTGTGGGGTGAAAGGGTACTCCTGTTGGAATTTCCAGAGACCCCCTTTGGTGTTCTCAATCTTCATGCGCCGCCAATATATCTGTTCTAAATCAAGGCCGTAGGTCTGCATGAGTTGTTGTTCGTATTCATCAGGAGAGAACCCAGGGGGAGGAGCCAGCCGATATTCTTCTTGCCAATACCAAGGGACAAAAATTAGTTGATAAAGGCCAAGCCCAGCCATGGCACGCATAGCGTATTCGTGAAATAGATTTCCCACCCCGTTAGCGGTTGACTCTAAGATTATTTCTGTGCCCGGCATATCCGCGACCGCTTGAAATAAGCCGGTCTCTAATTGGTCCGTATGATCATAAAAAGCTACCTCGGAGCAATGAAGAAGTTTTATGGTTAGCGAACGACCAACGTCCTCACTGCCTGCGGTACCTACTTTATACTCCGAGTCAAGGCCTGTAAATTTAAGTTGGTTCTTATTGGCAGTATCAAGACCAACAGACATACCTTCGGGGAGATTGTCATTGAAGCGCTTTACCATGTCGAAAATAGATGCCGTTGACGTAGCTTCGTGAGACAGGATGAAGGTGGACACCCCGCGTTGCATAGAGGTTTTCTTAAAGAATCGAGACTCAATGTAGGTTGTTATGCCCTCTTGGCGGCCTTTCATAATAACGGCTCGAATAAATCCTAATTTACGCTTCTGCTCCTCGAGCTTCTCATGAACGTAAAGTTGTGCCTTATTATAAACCAAAGGGGCTATCCGACCCATCTTATCGCGGATTTTAAGACAGTGTTTTGCATATTTTGTCTGGTCGCTTATAAGAAGATCAAATGCTTTTTTGCGAATCGTTTGAGCATCTTGGACAGCTTCAGGGTGTTTAGTTTGAGGGTTTTGCGTCATAATATTTCCCGTGAAATGTTATAAATCTTCCGCAGAATCATTGGGCGTCGAAGGATTAGAAGGGACGTCTATAGTCATATGCAATTCGGACTTAGCAACCCCATCTAGGAAATCGTTTAGCGTCCCGGTTATTTGAACCGACTCGATGCTTTGTTTTGGTTTCCCCAGCAGCCGGTCAAATATAGTCGTCCTCGCAGTATCAGAACCGTCCGCCGCTTCTCGAGCCATCGAGATGATCATAGCCTCCCCAAAAGACAAGCCCTCAAAAGCAGGATTACCCCCATGGTAAGGCATATCCAGAACCTTCCGTATAAGCTCTGGAATCAACGCCGTTGGGTCCGCAGACAAACGTTCGGGGGCGCTGGTAAGGTACGGGATGTTATTCTCCCAGCGAAGCAATGTACGGTACTTTATGACCGGTGGGGGCTCCTCTGCCTGGGCTTCGATTAGCGCAGTACCGATAGCCAACTCCTCAGGGCTTAAATAATAATCCTTTGGCTTTCTTAGCTTCTTCGTTCGGCGACCAGATTTTTTCGCTACTGCTTTAGGCATTATAAATCCAAATCGTTGTGGGCGTCGTCCGCAGGCGCCATTTCCCCATCACGAATTTGATCGGCTTCCAAACCAGCAAGACGATCCCCGGTCTGTTTAACAAGAGCTTTAGGAGTAGGTACTTTACGTCGGTTTAAGTCCACAGAAGCGGCCAGCGCGGGAACCGCTGGGCTTTGACCAAACAACTGAGGGTTGCACGCCGCCATCTCTAAATCCAAACGAAGGTCTGGCTCTCTCAAGGCAAAGTGCCTTTTATACCCTTCCGGGTCCGTCTTGGCCATCGTAACCGCTTCTCGGAGCTTAAAAAGGTCAGGATAATAATCCGCATTAACCCCCAAAGCATTTTCTTTTATGTAATGTATGAGAGCCTCTCGACCCATATAATCTACCTCGACTTTCCCCATAAGGGCTTTCGAAGATTCATCTGTCGGGGTAAGCTCAATAATATGGTACGTTAAAAAAGTAACATAGTCCGGGTACTTAGCAGCCAGCGCGGGAGCTAAAAGTTTATTCTTCACAATAGACAAAGCCGCAACTGTCGTCGGGATAACCCCTTCGATTTCATAATGTTTACGAATACGTTCTTTATCCATAACACCAGACCGCGCTACATACGTCCCTTCCACTTTAACTTTAAAAGCCATAGATACCCCCCTAAGGTTATTTATTTTGTTTATCCATTGTAAGAATGATAGCATATTCTATAAGGCATTGTCAATATTTTTTTTTGGAATTTCTTTTCGACGGGCCTGATCTATCCGTCAGCGCAGGGTGCGCAGGGCAACAGAATCGGCGGGTGGGGTTATAGAAGCGGTGGGTTGACAGGAGCGGTGGGTGCGTCTAAGTACCTTCTTGCTTGTACCCTACACAGGGCCGGAGTGGACCAGATGCCATAGCCAGCTAAAATTGAGGGGGTGGGGGTCATTTTTAAAAATAGCGACGGAAAGAAATAATAGCGTCGGGGAATACGCATTTTCGCGCAAAACATACACAGTGCAAAAAAAATCCCTGTAGAAATGGTGTTTTTCTGCTATACATAGTACATACACATTATTGCCATCCTCGACGGGGCTAGTATACACAGTAAATGAGTACCTATCCCGAAATGTCAGTTTCGTGATACGAAAACCTCAAAACTTTTTTAAATACTTCTGACGCTCCAACGCTCCCTGCTCCTTATTACCATATTAATATAATAATATCTTTATAATTAATATCACAAAATCAGAAAATCCAGCTTGCGCTCGTCGCTATCCAATGGCAAAAAACGCCTTCCGTCGCCAACCCTTTTTATAAACTCATTTCCATAATCTATAACATATTACTAGAATAGTATAACAAAATCATTCTTGTAATATGTATACGTTTCCTGATGTCACATTTTAGGAAAAATAAAATTATGATACTTTTCTAACAATGACATATCCCAGTCTATGAATGGTTGAATATCGACCTTTTTAAAATCTTCATCACCCCCTAAAAAATTCTTTCAAAAAACGCTTAAAATATTTTTAAAATACTATTGACACATTCTAGAAATGAGTTATACTTTAAGTATCAGATAAAGAAAAACGGAGGGTTAAATGCTTAAAACATTGTATGCAGTTTGTGAGTTTCTCGGCGGAGAAAAAAAGGCAAAAGCGGTATTGGCTTATCGGGTCACGCAACGAATTAAAATATGGTTGCTGGTAAACTTAAATTAATTTTAATTAAACAAAAGCAACATAAAACAAAAAGGGAGAAGAAAAAAATGACGACAACAAAAACGCAAAAGCAACAAAAAAAGCCCATAACGATTGTTATATTAAGAGAAGTGCGGGCAGAAACGAACGGCTACATAACCCGTGGTTTTAAACTTTGGAAAGGCACGTATGCAACGTGTGAAGGCAAATTGCGGGAAATATTTTACGTTGACACTTGCCGAAATGGGCGTTTAGCGGATCGCCTTTGTTTTGGGTCAGATTTACAGGCCGCCGAAAATGAATATTATTCTTTAATTAAAGAGTGCTAAAACCGAAAGCGAGGCTTAAAACAATGAAAATTGATCACAATAACTCAGTTAATCAAAGAATTAAAGGCGACTTTGTCGCTCGAGAAGTAAAAACTTGCTTCTCTTATGAGATGGAGGCAATATTGAGAGCGGGTCAAGAGCACCATAAATTTGGCGACGGAATCGATTTGCCAAATTTTGAGGACATTGAAAATCTTTATGAAGATGTTTGCGAAGAATGCGGGGAAGTGCGGCCATATGACGACAAAAACGGCGGCGAGCATTGCGAATGTGGCGGGGATTTCGAAAGCCAACCGCAAGAAATCTTTGAATGGTGGATAGTAACTGATTTTCTATATCGCAAATTAAAAGCCCTAAACGAGCCTGTTTTAGCGTGGGGCAATAATTATTATTGGGGCCGGACTTGCACGGGTCAAGCAATTTTACTCGACCGCGTTATTGATGTTATCTGTAAAGAGCTGGAGATTTTAGAGGGCCAACAATATGATTGGAGTAAAAACAAATGAAAAAACAATTAAAATCAAATTATTATACTGACCAAATTGACAAAGCTTTGACGGATCATGATTTTAAATACCCCTTTTCAATTCAGTTTAAAGGCTCAGTCAACAATGGGAATTGTATGACGTGCCCGCCCGAATTGATTCGTATTATTCGTGAATGGTATCTAAAAAACCAATAAAACCAAAGAAAAGGAATTAAAGACTATGCTTACACTTGAAGAATTAGCGGCCCGTTGGGTCTATCAGACACTAAAAAGAGAATTAAAGTACTAAAGGTCATCAAAAACACGCGCTAAACATCAAACCCTCGATTGAAATTTCGGGGGTTTTTTGTAGGCTACCGATTACATAGGACATACGTAGACCGATTTGAATTTGTGTATATTCTATGTATTGGCTCTATAACATTCCAGATTTAGACATATATTTTGCAAAATAAGGCGAGAAAACTATTGACATTCTAAGAATGTATGGTATATTTAGAGTATTCCGACGCTGAAGTTTACGCAAAATAAGGCTCGGAAACAACCTCAAACTCTAAAATAAGGAACCAAATCCATGATAAACCGTCCTTCTGTTTTCGAAGAGAATATTCCTGTGGATTCGATAACTGTCGAACGCGCCGGGGAAATTCTCAACAAATCCGCACACTCTGTGCGCCAGCTTCTTATGCGTGGAAAGATCAAGAAAGTCGTTAAAGGCCGCCGCATCTTTGTTGATATGGGTACCCTTGCTTCCTATTATGCCAAGAAGCGCAAATTACCTTCTTATGAGGAAAGTTACAACGAAGTCAAGGAAATGTCTCTTATTGCTTTAGACGCCGCCGCTCAAGCGTTAATGGTCCAGCCGCCGTATGTTGTGCGGTTAATTCGCAATGGAGTTCTCAAAGGATATGTTACAATGTCCGGCGATTGCTTAATCTCCCGCGAGTCCATTAACGATTATTTGAGGGCGCCAAAAAATGTCGCAGACGATCTCTAAAACAAATGCAGCGTCTTTCTGTGCTTACATAGACGCTGGGATGATGCTTTTCCCTTGTGTTGGGTACTCTAAAATCCCCGCGCTTAAGGGTTTTATGGATTTACCTTTTGATCCTGAATTTGAACCCGAAGACTATAATTATGGCGTCTTGCTACGTGATCGCTACCTTGTTATTGATTGCGATCCTCGAGGATATAAAGACGACGACCGACCGTTAAAGCGCCTCTTGGCTGATTTAGAATTAAATGAGCATCTTTACAAACAAACCTTTACAGTTAAGACGCCTCGCGGCGGGTACCATATTTACCTGACAAAACCCGAGGATGTTAAGTGCTTGAATTCTTTACCGGACTATCCCGGCCTTGAGTTTAAAACAAAATTTATTATGGCGTGTGGTAGTTATATAGGAAAAACAGAAAAAGGGGAGCCAGTTAATGCGGCCTATGTAAAGGCGTTTCATAGCCCTTCGAAAATTATTGCCGCGCCGACGATCCTTCTTAATAAATTAAAGCGCCCTGAAGCATTAAAATTAGACCCTAGCGTCAAAATAGTGCCGGACAGCGAAGTGGATATTCGATCTTTTATAACTTTTTGCAAAACCACGCAAATCGCTATCGCAGGTGAAAACGGGGATATGCAAACGTTTATTACTGCGTGTCGCGGTCGAGACTATGGGCTGTCTCAAGAAAAAACACTTACTATTATGTTGGATCATTTTAATCCCCGATGTAATCCACCGTGGAATGAAGAAGAGATGGCTACTAAAGTACAGAATGCTTACGTTTATGGTACTCGAAATCCGGCGGGAGTTCGCTCAATACACAACACATTCCCCGATTCTCAAAAAAAAAATAAAAATGAAGAACTTAAAACCATAGACATCACATACCACGCGCCTAAAGGCATACTGAAAAGAAATATGCACAATTTAAAAATGTTTTTTGAATACCCTACCGTTTACACTCCCGAGGGGGAAGAAAAGAAAAAAGAACGTAACATCCCGCCTATTGGTAATTATTTACGTTTTGACCAATTCTCCCATCGAATTTTATGGTCTCAACCGGCGCCTTGGTTTAAGACCAGCAATGAATGGAGCGACGAAGATGCTATCGAATTTAAGTCCATTCTATCAAGTGAGTTGTCCATGGACTTTGGGGTGCCGACGATTCACGAAGTCGCGGTAGTTTGTGCTTCCAACCGGGCCTTCCATCCCGTTCGGGAATACCTAGAGTCCTGCGTTTGGGATGGTATTCCCCGACTGGACACTTGGTTAAGCCGGTATTGTGGGGCTTTAGAAAGTGAGTATACCCGATTTGTGGGACGTAAAGTGCTTGTCGCCGCAGTCGCACGAGTCTTCCGCCCGGGATGCAAATTCGATCACGTTATGGTGACCGAAGGGCGCCAAGGGCTCGGTAAAAGTTATATGTGGGAAGTATTAGCTTCTCCGTGGTTTACAGACGCCCCATTAAATATCCAAGACAAAAGCGCTGTTGAGATTTTACACGGAAAATGGGTTGTGGAATTAGCAGAAATGGACGCGTTGACAAAATATGAGTCCCACACCATCAAGGGTTTTCTTACCCGCTGTGAAGATCGCTGTCGCATGGCGTATGATCGTAAAGCTAAGAATTTCCCGCGCCAAAATATCTTTGTTGGGTCTATAAATCCGGAAGAGACCGGCTGGTTAAAGGACAGGACCGGCAACCGTCGGTACTGGCCGGTAGCTGTTAACAACATCGACTTAAAAGGGCTGAAAATTGACCGAGACCAATTATGGGCTGAAGCGTTGATTGCTTTTGAGCGCGGCGAAGTTCTCTACGTTGATAGCGATCGTATGCAAAAACTAATGCAAGAAGAAATAAGTACCCGTATGCAAGAAGACCCTTGGTTTAATATTATCGAAAATTATTTACATGACCATGCGACGGATTACCTTAACGCGAAAAGTGAACTTGTAGTGACCCCCTCGGAGGTATTTACGCAGGGCGTTGGCGGCAACCCGTCACACTTTAAAACCGCGGAAGCAAGCCGGGTAGCCTCGATATTAAAAACTCTTGGGTTTATTAAAGGCAAGACGTCTGGAAAACTTGGGTACAGTTATTCTAAACCTTATGTGCGCGAGATATAAAATGTTTATTGATCGTCAATCAGACGGGAGTTTCATTACTAGGGCTCAATTTATCCTAGCCGGGATAACGTACGAAGTCGGAATGACTTTCGAGAAAGGCACTGCGATTGAGGATATGTCACGCACTACAGAAGAAGCATTACGCGAAGCCAAAAGACAAATGAAGAGAAAAAATAAGAAAAAGGAACGCGAATATGGCCATTGATTACTTTAATGAAGATCGTTCAATGATAATGGCGTGTGATAAATGCGCCGACGAGAGCACATTCTTTGGTGTTTTTAAAGAGTGCATCGAAGAAGCCAAAGAGGAAGGGTGGTCGATTTATCGGGAGTCTCAAACCAACGCTTATACACATATTTGTCCGTCGTGCGTAAAACCGTCCGCCATTGAGGACTTCTCGTAATGAACTTTAAGACACGCTATACCCCACGCGAGTATCAAGTTGTAGGCAGGGATTTCTTGCGAGAAAAAGAGTACCGGCTTTTGGGGGATGCGCCCGGCGTCGGTAAAACAGGACAGGCGCTTATTGCTTTAGACGAATCATGGACCATATTAGTAGTATGCCCCGCCGCTGTAAAAGCCCAATGGAGAGAAGCGCTGCTGGCATGGCGCGGGTTTTCATCGACAGTTATTGAATCGTCAAAACCGAAAGAACTTCTAGGAAACATCATTGTGGTTAATTATGACCTCATAATAAAAAACGACGTACTGGCCCGTTTAATGAAACTTAAATTCGACGTAATTATATTCGATGAAGCTCACCGATTAAAGTCCATAAGCTCTAAACGAACCAAAGCGGCATTAAGCGCTAAAGGGTTGCGTTCTCGTGCGAAGCGTATTTGGTTTTTAACAGGCACACCGGTTAAAAATCGACCAATAGACCTTTATCCTATGTTGCGATCCTGTGCGCCAGAGGTTTTGGGGAAGTATAATTCTTATTTGAAATTCGCATACCGTTATTGTGGGGCTTATCAAAATGGCTTTGGTTTAGACGTAAGTGGGGCTTCTAACATCGAGGAACTTGCCCAACGGCTAAAAAGTTTTATGTTACGAAGAGAATTAAGAGAAGTCTTACCGGAATTGCCACCACGGATAATTTCTTTAATACGTTTAGAGTGTTCCCCGGCGGCCCGGCGCATAATTGAAGAAGAAGAAAATAAGACTATCGTTGCAGCCGGGGAGCAGGACCCCTCTTTGTTTAAGTTAGGAGAAATGGCGCGGGTACGTAGCGCTTTAGCAAAATATAAAGTCCCCGCATCTATCGAGTATATAAAAAACATATTGGAGAACGAAGAAAAGGTTGTCGTCTTCTACCATCATAAAGAGGTGTTGAATGAATTACGTCGAGCTTTACACACTATTCCGTCTGTGTTTATTGATGGGTCTATTGCCCCCGATAGGCGCTCGGGAATTGTGGAGGAATTCCGAACAAGAAAGGAGGTACGGTTATTTTTCGGACAGATGGGAGCCTGCGGAGAAGGAATTGACGGCCTCCAACAAAGTAGTTCTTGTTGTGTTTTCGTCGAGCCCTCTTGGTCTCATACCGATATTGAACAGTGTGTTGGACGCCTTGAGCGATCAGGGCAATCAGACGTTATAAAAGTCCATATCCTTGTTATAGAAGGAACCCTCGAGGATAAAATGATGGACGTTGTTGAAATGAAGCTAAACACCGATAAAAAACTTTACAACCAGAAAGAGGTAAACAAAATGGTAAAAAAAGAAACTCCGACGGTAAGTACAGAAGAACGTTTAATCGTTGCTGTTGAAAAATTAACTCAAGTTTGTGAAGTTCTAGCTGAGGCGGTCCTTATGCCCCGCGCTAGTAGCGTTACAGGCCCTGAAAAGAAAACCAATAAAGACGATAAGAAAGCCTCTGTTGTCGAAGTGGATGTCGTTCAAGAAGAAGTTACCGAGGAAGCTATTCGGGCTCGAGCAAACGATATTTGCCAATTAAGCACTGACGGGACGGGAAAAGCCAAAGTCTTAGAGGCTATTAAGAAAATAGGCGGCGGCAAAATCGCGGACTTAAAAACTGAAGACCAGAGGGTTAAGGCGATGGCGGCTTTAGACGCTATTTACATGGAGTTAAGTAAATAATATGACTGACTCTTTGGTAAAAGAAAAGATTAAGTTAACTCCGCCGTCACCACAGAAGCCAAGGGCACGAACCTTGTTTTTCTTAAACCACCCGAACCATCCTAAAGCGACGGCGTGGTTAGCCCAAGTTCAAACTCGTTTAGCAGTACAGGCCGAGGAAGAGTATTCTAAGCAATTAGCGCAAGGTGGAAAAAAGACGCTTAAGCAAATATCTTCTAAGATATCTAAAGAGTTCTTAGGCAGAGAGGATAAACGATGAAACACGAAAAAAGAAAACACGCGAAACTTTCTGCGTCTTCTTGTGAAAGATGGTGGAACTGTCCGGGGTCGGTAGAGGCCTGTAAAAACATACCAAATCCACCTAACGCTTACATGGCGGAGGGTACCGTCGCTCACGGGCTTGCTGAGCAATTATTAAAAGATCTTGATTTTGCTTACAAGCTAGAAGAAATGATCGGAACCGTGGTTATGCAAGAGGGGTTTGAAATCGAAATAACTGAAGACATGGTAGACGCAGTTAAAGAATATGTCCATTATGTTCTCAATGTCAAAGACGAACTATCCGGGTCGGTTCTTTATCTTGAACAGCGTATCGAATTAACAGAAGTCGACGCGGATATGTTTGGGACTTCCGACTGCATTTTAGTCGTGCCATTTCAAACAATCCATATCTTCGACTTTAAGTACGGCCAAGGTAAGAGGGTATCTGCGTGGGAAAACAAACAACTTCTCTATTATGCCCTCGGGGTCATGATGCAAGAAGATTGCACGACATTTACCGTGCATATTTGTCAACCGAGAGTTGAAGATGGGTTTACGTCTTTCAGCGGAACTTCAGACGATATTCATGTTTTCGAGAAAGAATTACGAATGAAAGCAGCCGAGGCGTTGTCTCCCACAGCCCCCCGTATTCCCGGCGAATGGTGCAAGAATACGTTTTGTCCCGCACGGGTAGGGTGTTCTGCTCTGTCCGGCATAACCCGGGACCTTGTGGCTAAAGACTTCGTAGAGACGACGGATGTTCGCTTATTATCTCTTGACCATATTCAAAAAGTTCTGAAATATGAAGAGGTGATTAAAGATTGGATGGCGAAAGTTCGGGATCATGCTAAAGAACTTATGCTTCAAGGGGAGGTCATACCCGGGTATAAGATAGTCGCAGCGCAAGGCAACGCAAAATGGATAGATGAACAAGTTATTGTCGCAGAATTCGAAGACGAGTTCGGGGATAAGTTATATACCAAGAAACTGGTATCCCCTGCTCAATTCGAGAAACTCGCTGGGAAAAAGCGTCTTGGTGAGACTTTCAGAGAAGAGTACACGGTTCGTCCCGACAATGGTTTTAAGATTGTTGAGGAAGAATCGAAAGGAGAACCCGTTAAAATCAAAAAACCACAGGAGGATTTCAATGAGTAAAAAGACATTCACATTAAGGGCCGACGGATCGTTGTTAACCCCGGAATTTCGAGTTTCTTTTCCGCGAGTTTTCGAGGCTGACGAGCATGGGAAATATGGTGTCGCCATGATCTTTGATAAGGACGTTGATTTTACTGTTCTTAGAAAAGTCATAGCGGCTAAGAAAAAAGAACAGTGGCCTCAAGGGCCTAAAGGGCAGTATTCAGAGCCCATCTTAGACGGAGACGAGAGCCAAGCATCCCGAGAAGAATTGGTCGGGAAGTTATATATTAACGCAAAGGCAGGGAAGTACCGTCCGGGTTTAGTGGGGCCGGATAAAACAGAAATTCAGGATGAAGCCGAGTTTTATCCCGGGTGTTGGGCGCGGGCGGTTATTAATGTTTACCCTTGGACATTTAAAGGGAAATGCGGTATTTCTGTCGGGGTTCGTAATATCCAGAAATTAAGAGACGATGAACCTCTAGTTAGTCATGCTAAAGCGTCAGACGAGTTTGACGCAGTTGATACGTCGGACGATGATCTTTAAGAAGTAAACAAAATTTATAAATCGAGGGGAGGTGATTATCATGGCAAAAGGTAAAAAAGCAGTCGGCGTCAAGAAAGGAAAAAAGTGTTAAGAGCCCCAAGGGTGGTGGATTCGTCTACCACCCTACTTTAAATCATATTAAAACAGGAAACAACATAAAATGCCAATAGTCCATATTGATTTTGAAACCCGATCAAAAGTCGACATAAAGAAATGTGGTGCGGGGAAGTATGCCTCAGACCCAAGTACTCGTATTCTTTGTGTTTGTTGGGCTGTAGACCAAGGTCCGGTTTTTGGACATTTAGGTCATGAAATACCGTCGGAATTATTTAAACTCATGCAAGATAAGACTGTTGTTTTCTCTGCGTTTAACGCTGTTTTTGAACAGCTTATATGGAAGTTCTGTTGGCCTCACGTACCCCTTCGAGAATTTATTTGCACTCGAGCATTAGTCGCGGCGCATGGACTCCCGCAGGGTCTTGATAGGGCGTGCAAAGCGTTACACATCGGGTCGTCTAAAGACCGAGAGGGTATGCGATTGATTGGCCGGTATTCAATTCCAAGAAAGGATGGAGAATTTAATGAGCTTGAAGGAGAAGATGTAAAGAAAATGCTCCAATACTGCGCGAAAGACGTTGTTCTATCCCGACGCATTTTGCAAAGACTTCCTAGATTACCTCAAGCAGAACAGGACGTTTACAACTGGACTGTCACAGCAAATATACGAGGACTTGTTATTGACGTTGACCTTGCTAAAAAAGCCGAAAGTATTGCTAATGCGTTACAAAATGACGGGCACAAAGAGCTTGCGCTGCTCACCCACAACAGAATATTCTCGGTTTCTCAAATTGCGAGAATCCGTTCATACCTCAAAGAAGTGTTTGGCCTTACAACAGAAAGCCTTGATAAAAAAGCAATCGAAGAACTTTTGTTACGTGATTCCATACCAGATGCCGCTAGAAGGATTCTCGAACTCCGCAGAGATTTAAGTCAGACAAGCGTAAAGAAATTTGAGAAAGCCCGTATGTCTGTTTGTGACGACGGGAAGATCAGGGATATTTTAATTTATCATGGGGCCGCTACTGGCCGTTTTACCAGTCAGGTCGTGCAATTTCAGAACCTTCCTCGTTATACGGTTTCTGATCCGCAGACTGCATTAAATCTTGTGGATGTTGGGGACCCGAAGATATTCGACATGGCTTATAAATCCCCGATGTTAGCTTTGTCAGGGTGTATACGAGGTTTAGTCGTACCCGAGTATGGAAAACTTCTAGCGGTAGTGGATTACAACGCTATTGAAGCGCGGGTTTTAATGTGGGCTGCACAACAGCAAGATGCAATCAACAGTTTTCATCAAGGCCGGGACCTTTATGTTGAAATGGCCCAGATGATTTATAAAAATAAAGCCTTAACGAAGAAAGATAAAAAAGAACGTGCTTTGGGTAAGCAAGCAGTTCTTGGATGTGGGTACGGAATGGGGCACGTTAAATTCCAAGCTACTTGTGATGCCTTTGGCATAGATTTAGGGGAGAAAACTGAGTATGTTGAAAAAAAAGATAAAGAAACAGGGGAGTTTTTTAAAACGTTCTACGCGCCTCTCGCTAAAGTTGCAGTCGAAACTTACCGCCAAACGTACTCCGAAGTCCCGCGCTTCTGGTATGGCGTACAAGCAGCCGCAGAACGTTGTGTTCGAAATAATGAACAAGTTAACTACGGAAGAATTAGTTTTTCTCGCCAACGAGAATTTTTATACATTAGTTTGC
>ERZ795050.1542-NODE-1542-length-29190-cov-4.856907_pt1 | contig 29190 bp, 22 predicted proteins | sample MGYA00375134_ERZ795050 | MGnify/ENA primary metagenome ERZ795050 (study PRJEB30179, sample SAMN05720221) | activated sludge metagenome | isolation source: Anaerobic digester | place: Japan | collected 2015-05-26 ... | reverse complement strand
TTTTTTAGAAACTTCTTCTGTTTCTTTGCAAGATTTTTTATCTGAATTTTCATATTTTTGTTCATATTCTTTTCCATTATCTTTTTCATTTTCAATTTCAATTTTGTCTTTTATTTTTTTATTAAACAGAATTTTTGGTTCATCTTTGCTTTCGATATTAAGATTAGAAGCATCAGACAACTTTAAGTTTTGCTCATCATTATTAATAAGATTTTGATTCTGTTCATCTAAATTGACAATAGAATAAGCAAAACTTACATTTTCGAATGTTATCTTCTCTTTAAATTCCTTTTTATTACTAAATTTTATCTTTTCTTTTTCCATCGCAAAAACATCATTTATTCTTTTAACAGAAGCAAAAGCCTTCTGAAAAATCTGAAATTGAGATGAAAGATTTCTAATTGGTCCAAAAAACTGTTTCATATATGTAACAAAAAGAATTATTGTACCTATAGTAATCTTATTACTTAATGCTTTTACTCCACCATACCATAGTATTATTGAAATACTTATGGCTTCAAAAATTTGCAGTGAATTAAAGTATATGGAATCAAATAAACCGCCTCTTATCTCATTTTTAAATTTCTTTTCAAGATTTTCATTTACTTTACGAAGAGCCCATGGTTTTTTATGAAATAATCTTAGAATATAATTACCTTTGATAAAATCTGAAAAAAAACCGAAAATCTGAGAATTTATCTTTCTAAGATTTACCCAGAATGGTGCGACAGATTTTTGATACCAGAATGAAAAGATAAAGATAATCGCAATTATTGGTAATATAAGTAAAGTAAGAGTATATGAGTATTTTAAAAGTACTATAATCATCCCAATACATAATAGAATATCTGATAAAATTGAGATGACACTATGAGTAAAAAATTCCCTCAGACTTTCTCCATCAGATTCAATCCTTGAAATAAGCCTTCCCACAGGGTGTCTATCAAAGACTTCAATTTTGCTATGAAGAATATGAGTGAAAAGCCTTTGCTTCAAATCAAAAAGGAATTGCTGTCCAAATAATTCTGTTATATAAATACTAAAAAATGTTAATATCGATAATGCTATTAAAGATATAAGAAAAATAATAGCATCATGCTCTAATCCAGCATAATTTTTAGTCATAATGTTTTCATCTATAGCATGTTTTACTATGACAGGTAAATATATACCTATAGCTGTTGTAGAAATCATAATCATTATAGATAAAATTAATAAAAATCCCTGTTTTTTAATAATTTCAAAAATTGTTTGCTGCGCTTTATTTGTCTTTAAAGTTTTAATATTTTTCATAATTCCACCTTTTTTGCTAATAAAAAACGCCTGGTTAGATCCCAGGCGTTTCATATTTTTAAAAATTTATATTTAAAATAATAATGAAACAGGATCTAACCGAATAAGTTTAATCCTGCTTCATCTAATATTCTTTTATATTTAATTTACTTTATTTTTTAAAATTACTAATATTCATCAATTGATTAAGTAGATTTCTAAATTCTACTATCATTTTATTAATTTTAAAGAATATTTAAGAGAAACAGGATTATATCATTAAAAACACTCTAAATAAATTGTTGTAGTTTCTCTTTTTAAGATTCATTATATACTCCCCCATTTTTTACTCAATAAAGCTTATCTAAAGTAGAAAAATAAAAATATCTGTCAAGAATTTTTTAATAAATTTTAATATTTTTTTTGAAATACATGTTTTGATAATTTTTTTTTAAAAAATATCTTAAAAATATTGTAAATTAATTTTATTAAGTTAATATAAAAACAGTAATCTTTAAATAAAACCTTAAGGAGGTTTTATGCGATTTAAAAAAGTCCTTATTATTTTAGCTCTTGTTTTTTTTATTTTTGGTTTTATTTTCACCAGTTGCCAGAAGAAAACCACTCAGGTAGGCATTGTTCTTCCAACAAAAGATGAGCCTAGATGGATTCAGGATCAGACAAGGTTTTTGGATGCTTTAAAAAATGCTGGTTTCTCTGCAAAGGTTCTCTTCAGTCAGGGAGATTCAGCTAAAGAAAAAGCAAATGTTGAAGCACTTATTGCAGAAGGGATTAAAGTATTAATTATTTGTCCTCATGACGGAACTGCTGCCGCAGCAGCTGCTGAACTAGCCCATAAAGCAGGGGTTAAAGTAATTTCTTACGACAGATTAATTAGAGATACTGATGCGGTTGATTATTATGTAACCTTCGATAGTTTTATGGTTGGTGCAGCATGGGGAGATTATCTTGTATCTCAAGTTCCAGCAGGTACAAAAGGTAATAATTTATATCTTTATGCCGGCGCTGCTAGCGATAACAATTCTTTTATTTTCTTTGAGGGTGCCTGGAGTGTTTTACAACCAAAAATTGCCGATGGAACATTTATTGTTAGAAATTCAGATAAGGCTATGGCTTTTAAAAACAAACCTAATCTTACAAGAGATGAAATGTCTCAAATAATTGGTCAGGTCACAACAAACTGGAACTTTAATGATGCCAAAAGTAAAGCTGAAGCAAATTTGACTGCTGTTGATGCTAAAGCTAAAGGTACAGTTTATATTTGTGCTCCTAATGATGGCACAGCTCGAGCTATTGCTGATGCTTTTGCAGCAGATAAAGATGTTAAAAAATATTATATAACAGGTCAGGATGCAGAAATAGCTTCAATTCAATATATTATTGATGGTAAGCAGTCAATGACAGTTTTAAAAGATGTCAGACTTCTTGTTAAAGATGCTATTGATGCAGCAATCGCATATTTAAAAGGTTCTGAACCACCAGTCACCAAAACATACAATAATGGAGTTAAAGATGTTCCTGCAAAACCAACTCCAATTACGATTGTAACAAAAGAAAATGTTAAAAAAGAGATTATTGATTCTGGATATTGGCCTGCTGACAAATTCACAGGACTATAATTTTCTAATTTAATTTTTGGTGCCAGGTTGTTTCCTGGCACCTTATACCTCTTTTTCAAGGAGAATTAATGAATAATTATATTCTTGAAATGAAAAATATAACAAAAAAATTCCCAGGCGTGCTGGCATTAAATGATGTGAATTTTTCTGTTAAAAAAGGAGAAATACATTGTCTTGTTGGGGAAAATGGAGCTGGAAAATCGACATTAATGAAAATATTAAGTGGAGTATACCCACATGGTCAATATGAGGGTTCTATTTTCTTTGACGGAAAGCAAGTTAAGTTCAATTCTATTAAAGATAGCGAAATAACAGGAATTGGTATAATTTACCAGGAACTTGCATTGGTTCCAGAAATGACAGTCTATGAAAATATAATGCTTGGTCATGAAATAACCAAAGGAATCTCAATAGATATCCATGAAATGATAAAGGTAGTATCTTCTTTACTGGAACTTGTTCATTTAAAAATAAATCCAACAGAAAAAATTAAGGAACTTGGTATTGGACAACAACAGCTTGTTGAAATAGCAAAAGCACTTTATAGGAAAGCAAAACTTTTAATATTAGATGAACCAACTGCTGCATTGAATGAGGATGATTGCAATAATTTATTAAATATAATTAGAAAACTAAAGAATCAAGGTGTAACATGTATTTTAATATCCCATAAACTAAAAGAAGTCCTTGAAATAGGAGAAACAATAACGGTATTAAGAGATGGAAAGACGATCTGTACTCTTGAAAAAGGTAAAGATGAAATCAGTGAACAGATTTTAATAAAACATATGGTAGGAAGATCCATCGAAAATATATATCCAGAGCGAAATACAAAACCTTCAGAAAAAATAATATTAAAAATAAAAGATTGGAACGCAATAGATTTAAAGAAAAATAGAAAAATCTTAGATAACATAAATATTGAAGTAAAGGAAGGTGAAATTGTAGGATTAGCTGGTCTAGTCGGATCTGGAAGAACTGAATTTGCAAGAAGTATTTTTGGAAATCCAGATAAATTTATAGTAAGTGGTGAAATTGAATTCAAAAATAAATCTCACAAATTCAATCAACCATCAAGTGCAATTAAAGCAGGCATTGCTTATGCTTCTGAAGATAGAAAAAAAAATGGATTGATTTTAGTTCAAAATGTTAAGAATAATATTGTTATCACAAATCAGAAAAGAGTATCAAATAAAATAGGAATCGTTATAGATGAAGAGGAAATTCTAGCAGCAGATACATATGTCAAATCTTTAAAAATAAAAACTCCATCTATTTTACAATTAGTAAATTATCTTTCAGGAGGGAATCAACAAAAGGTATCTATTGCAAAATGGCTTTTTGCATCCCCTTCTCTTCTTATATTAGATGAACCAACAAGGGGTATAGATGTCGGTTCTAAATATGAAATTTATAATATAATGAATGATCTTGTAAGCCAGGGTATGAGTATTATAATGATATCATCTGAGTTGCCAGAAATTCTTGGAATGTCAGATAGAATATATGTTATTTCAAATGGAAAACTTGCAGGAATGCTTGAAAAAAAAGAAGCTACTCAAGAAAAAATTATTGAATTAGCTACAATGTATTAATTTATCATTATAATATAAGTTATTCATAATAATATACTTTAGGAGTATAAAATGTTGATAAATGATTTGCAAACCATTGTTAAGAAAAATGCTAGAAATTACTCAATGTTTATTGCTCTTGTGGTCATAATGATAATTTTTACAATACTTTCAAATGGAAACTTTATCTCCTCACGAAATATAGCCAATTTAATAAACCAAACAGGTTATATAGCTGTTCTTGCAACAGGTATGACACTGGTTATCATTATAAGGCACATCGACTTATCGGTAGGCTTTTTATCAGGTTTTTTAGGAGCTGTAGCAGCAGTATTACTTACAAGATTTCATTTCCCAGTTTGGTTGACTATAATAAGTGTAATGATTTTCGGAGGAATTGCTGGTTTTTTAACAGGTCTTCCTGTTGCTTCTTTAGGCATTCCGGCATTTGTATCTTCTTTAGCAGGGTGGTTAATATATAGAGGGGCTTTAATGTTGATTACAGCTTCAACTGGTACCATAATTATACCAAATGAAACATTTAATGCAATTGGCACCGGATATATACCCGACTTATTTTACAAAATAAAGCTACTTCCTGGATTACATAAAACAACCTTTTTAATAGGAATTATTACGATGATTATTATGATTATTTCCCAAATTCTAAGCAGAAAAAGAAAACAACGATATAATTTTGAAGTTTTACCCTTTTCCATTTTCATTTTCCAGCTGATACTATTATCAGCAATAATGATTTATATTACATGGATATTATCGGGATATAATGGACTTTCGTGGACTTTTGTAGTGATGATGGCAGTGGTGCTATTGTATGATTTCATTACCCGCAAAACTGTATTTGGAAGACATATATATGCTGTTGGTGGAAATCCTGAAGCAGCAGAATTATCTGGAATTAATGTAAAAAAAATTACTTTATTTGTATTTATATCTATGGGAATCCTCTCCGGATTATCAGGTATTTTATTTACTGCAAGATTAAAATCCGCAACCCCTCAAGCAGGAACATTATTTGAGTTAGACGCAATTGCTGCATGTTATATTGGAGGAGTTTCTGCAGCAGGAGGAATAGGATCAATTACTGGTTCGCTAATAGGTGCTCTTGTATATATGTCTTTGATGAATGGGATGAACCTTTTAGGCACAGATATTTCTCTTCAGTATGTAATAAGAGGTTTGGTTCTTGTAGGTGCTGTAATATTTGATGTTGCTTCTAGAAGAAGAAAGTAAAAAAAGTCAAATTATTAAAAATTTATATAGTAGTATTTGTTTTCTGCAAATTTTATAAACCAATATCATTTTAAGATATATTATTTTCTCTTATTTCGCAAATTTATCCATCTTAAAAATAATTTACAATTAAACTGTTTAAGCTTAAATAAGCAATAGGAATTCATTGATAGGAGATTTGAATGATTTTATCACTTATAAAAAGTGCAATTTTCGGTATTATTGAAGGATTGACAGAATTTTTGCCTATTAGTAGCACTGGACACCTTATTTTGCTTGATACAATAGTAAAACTTTCAGACAATACCGCTTTTACCAATATATTTGAAGTGGTCATACAAAGTGGAGCAATTTGCGCAGTCATTTTAATCTTTTTCAATAAACTCTGGCCTATTAAGAAAGGTTTTATATTTGACAAAGATAAAATTAATCTATGGATTTATATAATAATTGCCTTTATACCTGCCATTATTTTTGGATTTTTATTTAAAGATTTTATATCTCAAAAGCTTTTCAATCCTATTACTGTCAGTATAACACTTATTTTCTATGGTATTCTGCTTATTATTATTGAGAAATTTCTAATAAAAAATAAAAAAATAAATGAACCAATATATCAAAATAATATTGAAATCAAAAATAAAGAAAATATTGATAAAAAAGAAGAAATTAAAAACAAAGATGAACAGAAAAAAACAATAATAAAGAATCAACAAGATATTTTTAATAGTCTTAGTATTAAAAAAGCCTTATTAATTGGTCTTTTCCAGGTTCTTGCAATGATACCTGGAACTTCAAGATCTGCTGCCACGATTATTGGAGGTCTTATAGTTGGACTTTCAAGGGAAAATGCTGCAGAGTTTTCTTTCTTCCTTGCTATACCAACAATAATTGGAGCGGGGGTTTTTTCGATAATTGATGCAAAAATAAAATTCTCTATTGAAATGATATTAACATTATTTGTTGGATTTATCACCTCTTTTATTGTAGCTCTCTTTGTGATAAAAGTCTTTATTAAATTTATACAAAAACATAGCTTTAGTATTTTTGGCTGGTATAGAATAATCCTTGGAATTCTTGTAATTATTTTTCTTGTTTTTTAATTTAATTAAATTTTATCGAATCAAAAAAAATTATTTATTTTAATCTTTTTTTAATTTTATTCTTAATATTAATTTTATTTTTGATTTTAATTTTATTCTTAATTTGAATTTTAATCTTGATTTTAATTTTAGTTTTCTTATTTGCCTTAATTTCTCATTTATTTTTAATTTTTATTTTCTATTTTAAATTCATTTTTTTCTATCTTATACTGTTTAAAAATTATTTTTTATTAAAAAAAGGGGCTTTAGCCCCTTTTAATATTAATTGTTTATAGAATTAGACATTAATATAAATTTATCAATATCTTAAATTTATTAATTTTGTAATTTTAACTCTTTAATTTTTATCTTTTACCATAAGTTATAGCAAATTAGGGTGGGTGGTGGGGTGGTCTGCGGCATATAAAATTAGAGAATATATTTCATTATATCTTTCTTTTCAAAGACATCAGAGACTTTTGATTGTATGAAACTTTTATCTACCACTACCTTCTGGCCCGCATATTCATTTGCTTTGAAAAGTAAATCTTCGAGAACAAGTTCCATTATGGTATGAAGTCTTCTTGCTCCAATATTATCTGTTTTTGTATTTACATCACTAGAAATTTCAGCTATATAATCTATTGCATCCTCTGAAAATTCTAAGTCAACATCTTCGGTTTTAAGTAAAGCTTTATATTGAGTTATAAGTGCATTTTTAGGTTCTACTAAAATTCTTTTGAAATCTTCTTTTGTAAGAGGATTAAGCTCGACCCTTATTGGAAATCTACCCTGAAGTTCGGGTATTAAATCTGAAGGTTTATGAAAAGAAAAAGCTCCAGCTGCTATAAAAAGTATATGATCGGAATTTATTGGTCCATACCTTGTCATAACAGTTGTTCCTTCAACAATTGGTAATAAATCTCTTTGCACTCCTTCTCTGGATACATCAGGACCGCTTTCTGATCTTCCCCCTATAATTTTATCTATCTCATCTATAAAAACAATACCCATATTTTCAACTCTATCTTTGGCAATCTCAACAGCAAGATCTTTGTCCACCATCTTTTCAAGTTCCATCTCTTCAAGTATTTTTCTTGCTTCAGAAACTTTTACCCTTCTTTTTTTCTTTTTCTGTCCAAATGGAGGGAATATTCCACCTATTGCTACACCAATATCTTCCATCCCTGGAATATTGAACATATCACCAAAATTTTGCTGCTCTTTTACTTCAATTTCTATGACTTTATCGTCGAATTTACCCTGATAATAAAGTTCCTTCATCTTTTCATAAGTTGCATTAGGTTTTTTGCTTATTTCACCAACAACTTCAATTTTACCATCAGATGTGGAATAAGGTTCATCATCTGATGGCATAAGTTTACTTAATATTATCGACTCAACCTTTTCTTTTGCCTTTTCTTTAAAAAGCTCCATCTGTTCTTTAATTACCGTTGATACAGCATTTGACATCAAATCTCTTATAATCTGTTCTACATTTCTACCAACATAACCTATTTCTGTATATTTTGTAGCTTCAACTTTTATAAAAGGAGCTCCTGTTAACTGGGCTATTCTTCTCGCAATTTCTGTCTTACCGACTCCAGTTGGACCTATTAAAATAATATTTTTTGGAATTATTTCGTCTCTAATTTCTTTTGGTAGTTTTTTCCTTCTGCTCCTGTTTCTCAAAGCTATAGCAACAGCCTTTTTAGCCTTATCCTGCCCAATTATATATTTATCAAGCATCTTAACTATTTCAGTAGGAGTAAGATTATCTAAATCTATTTTATTATTTAAATCACTCACACTAATGTTATTAGAATTATTATTATTTTTATTATCAACTAAATTATTATTTCCCACTTTCTATCTCCTCTATTATGATATTTGAATTTGTATAAATACATATATCTGAGGCAATTTTCATTGCATTTTCGCATATTTGTTTGGAACTTAAGTTTGTATTTTCATATAAAGCTCTTGCAGCAGCATATGCATAAGGACCTCCTGAGCCTATTGCAACAATAGGTTCGTCTGGTTTTATTACTTCACCAGAACCAGAAAGTAAAAAAAGATCGTTTTTGTCTGCAACAATCATCATTGCTTCCAGCCTTCTCAAAATCTTATCTGTTCTCCATTCTTTAGCAAGTTCATAACTTGCTCTTTGAAGATCACCCGAATATTTGTTTAATTTTTCCTCAAATCTTTCCAATAAAGCAAAGGCATCGGCTACAGCTCCAGCAAAACCAACAAGAACGGAATCTTTATAGATTTTTCTTATTTTTCTTGCTGTATGCTTTATTACTATATTGCTTAGTGTAACCTGCCCATCTCCCGCCATGCAGACTGATTCATCTCTTTTAACACATAATATTGTCGTTCCATGCATCTGTTCCATAAATCCTTCCCCAATTATATTATATTTAATTATTTTTAATTATATTTAACTATATTTTTTTAATATTCGAAAAAATATTTTAAGCATGCGGATGAAACTTATTATATAATTCTATTTTACGTTTTTTATCCAACTGAGTATACTTTTCTGTGGTCGCTATAGATTCATGTCCTAAAAGCTTTTGAATCATCCTGATATCTGCACCATTTTCAAGTAGAAGTGTAGCAAAAGTATGTCTAAGTTTATGAGGATAAATATTTAAAGCTTCACCATATTCATTCATCCTTTTAGATAATATATAAAAAAGACCTCTTCTAGTCAATCTTATTTTTCTTCTATTACAGAATAAATATTCAAAATTATTAATATTAGCAAGATAAAGAAACTTTTCAAAACTTATTTTTAAATCTTTTGGAAATGGGATGATTCTCTGTTTATTTCCTTTTCCAGTAACTTTTATTATATTATGACTTAAGTCAATATTATCTTTTTTCATCATTACAAGTTCAGAAGCACGAATTCCACAAAAAGTTAAAAGACAGATAATTATATAATCTCTAAATGAAAAATAATTATTTTCATCTAATTTTTCTTTTATAAAATTTATAAAATTAGATATTTCAGTTTTAGTAAAAAATTCTGGAAGTTTTCTCTCTCCCTTGAATCCTTTTGGAAAAATTATTATACCTTTTTGAATAAAATTTCTTTGCTCACAAAACCTTATAAAAGAATGAAGAGATGCTCTTTTTCTTATTAAAGTTGTTGGTTGCCTTTTAAGAAGTCTTAGTTCAGATAAAAAAGATCTTATAACCTCTGTAGATAAATGATTTAAATCATCAATCTTCCAATTTTTTTCTATGAAATTGTAAAACTCCATCAGATCAGAATAATAGTTATCATGTGTATTTACTGAATATTGTTTTACTCTACGAATATAATTGCAAAATAATTCAATAGCATCAATTATTTTAATTTTATTCATCTTAAGATTTTCTATTTTACTCAAATTTATATCAATATCCTTTAATTAACTATAAATTTTTATATAGTTTTTACTTTTATATTTTCTCATCAATTTTATACTTATTTTGTTTTATTTTTTCTTTCTTTTATCTAAATTTATAAAATTATAATTACCAATTCTACTAATTATTTTTATCAACAATTTTGGTAAAATATTTTAGCTATTCAAGGTTTATCTTATAATCACAATTGGAATTTAAACATATTATCGATTTACTCTTTTCATCATTATACATATAACTTCCACATTTTGGGCATTTTAATAGTTCAATTTTTTTATTTGTTACAAAATCACATTTTGGATATAAAGAACATCCATAAAATGATTTATTTTTATAGTATCTTTTAACGACAAAACCCTTGTTACATTTCGGGCATACACCATAAGATAAAGCTTTGGTATTTGTACATTCGGGATAATTTGAACAACCTAAGAATTGTCCTTTTTTTGATTGGCGAATTAGCATATCAGCACCGCATTTATCGCACTTTATCGAAGTCTTAACTATCAGTTTTTCTTTTAATGATTCCATTTTTTCGGTTGAATTTATAAGTGGCTCAAACTTAGAATAAAAATCATTTAAAACATCTAAATATTTAAGTTTTCCCTCTTCAATCTTATCAAGATTTTCTTCCATCTTTGCAGTAAATCCATAGTCAAAAATTTCAGTAAAATATTTTTTTAAAAAGTTTACAGTTAGTTTTCCAACTTCAGTTGGAACCAGCTTTTTATTTTCCTTTATAACATAGTTCCTATTGTATAATATATCAAGTATTGTTGCATAAGTAGAAGGTCTTCCAATCCCTTCCTCTTTTAGTTTTTTTATTAAAAGTGCTTCATCAAATTGAGCAGGAGGTTCTGTCATCTTTTCAACTATTTCAATATTTGTAATTTTAACTATATCATCCTTCTTAAAATCTGGAAATTCTTCTTCTTTACTTTCGGGTTTTAATAAATTTAAGACTTGAAGAGAATTTCTTTCAACAACTGATTTAAACTTTATTTCAAACAATAAATCTCTTGCTATCATCTTTATTGTAAGGTTTTTATAAACAGGTGGTTTCATAAATGCTGTAACAAATCTTTCCCATATTATAGAGTAAATATTATATTCCTCTTTTGAAAGATATTCTTTTAAATCATCAGGTTTTAGAAAGACATCTGTTGGTCTTATTGCCTCATGTGCATCCTGTACATTTTTAGTATCTGCCTTAAAATTTGAAATAGGCTGAACCATATTTGAGCCATAATTCTGAGTTATAAATTTCTTCACTTCGGAAATTGCAACTTCAGAGACTCTAATTGAATCGGTTCTCATATATGTAATCAAGCCTTTCTGTTCTTTTCCAATATTTACACCTTCATATAACTTTTGAGCTATACTCATTGTTTTTTTTGGTGAATAATTGAAAAGCCGAAAAGCTGTTTGTTGTAAGGTCGATGTTACAAATGGAGGAATGTTTTTTGCTGAAGAAGAACTTATATTTAGTTCTTCAATCTTTCCTTCTTTTAATTTATCTGGATTATTTATTATCTTTTCAGCTTCTTCTTTTTGACTTTTATCTTTAGGATCATAATTTTGATTATTAATTTTTTTAAGTTCAAACTTATATTTTTTTTCAACAGTAGCATAAATTGGCCAATATGGTGAAGGAATAAATTTTTCTCTTTCCTCTTCCCTTTCGACTATATACCTTAATGCAACAGTTTGAACTCTACCTGCAGACAGTCCTTTCAAAACTTTTTTCCACAATATTGGAGAAACCTTATAACCAACAAGTCTATCTAAAACTCTTCGTGCTTTTTGCGAGTCAACCTTTTTTAAATCTATTTCACCTGGATTATTCAAAGCATTTAAAATAGCAGGTTTTGTTATTTCGTTAAAGACAATTCTTTTAAAATTTTGATTCTCTGAATTTTTTTCTTTTATCAACTCACAAACATGATAGGCAATTGCTTCACCTTCTCTATCATTATCAGATGCAAGATATATATTTTCTTTATTTTTTGATAACTTGATTATATTTTCTATGGTCTGCTTTTTTTCCTTTGGAATCTCATATTTTGGTTCAAAATAATTCTTAATATCTATAGCAAGAGAATATTTAGGTAAATCTTTTATATGTCCTTTTGTCGCTACAATCTCATATTCTTTACCGACATAGCTGGATATCGTCTTCATCTTTGTTGGACTTTCTACTATAATTAGATTCTTTTTATTTCCTGAATTTTTTGTATTTTGAGTTTCTTCCACTACTTTACTTTCTTCTTTATCTTTCTGCTCTTCACTTTTTATATTTTTTTTAATTTTTGTCTTATCTTTTTCAAACTTATCTTTTTTATCTTTTTTTTGTTTCAATTTTAATGCATCTTCATCTTTTTTAATACTAGTTTTTGACATGAATAATCCCTTTATATTTTATTGTTAATCATATTACTTGAACTGTTTAATATTTATAAACTCTTTTGTCAAGAAAATTTCTTATTTCAAAAATTACTTATTAAAAATTTATAGTTTACAAAAAGTCTATTATTGATGTATGATATGACTATTAAAATATAAATAAAAATTTAAAGTATTAAAATGTGCTTTATATATCAATTATTTTTATTATTTAAAAAGATAAAGATGCGTCATTTATTTTACTAAGATTTCAATTGCATTTAGAGCATAATTTGGATATATTCTATTAAGTCTATCTATAACAATTAAATTTTTTTCTAATAGATTTTGATATGAAGCTAAAATATTCTGTAAATTTTTGCTATAAAATTGGCAATAATATTCTAATGAATTAAAGGGTGATAAATATATAGTCTTCAATAATTCAAGGTCTTCAGTAGATAACTCATTTATTTTTAAATACAAATCTTTATCTTTTTCAAACTTTATATCTTGTGGGTCAAATTCAATTTCATCTTTTCCCGGTATATTCTCATCACTTAGAATTTCTGGATTTTTTATATAAAATTTTCTATTATTTATTCCATATAATAGTTTAGCATTTTGCTTATAAAATAAATTTTTATTTCCCTCAAATTTATTAAGCATTATAGGATAGAAAGTTAAAATAGGTTTATTTAATTCTTTCGCATATTTTGTAGTTATCAAAGCGCCCGATTTTTCACCTGCTTGAACACATAATATTTCATCTCCAAGTGCTGCTATAATCCTATTTCTAATAGGAAAGTAGTATTTTTTTGGTATAGTTCCATCTGCAAATTCAGATAAAATAAGATATTCTTTTCCAATAAATCTTTTATATAGTTCCAGATTACTCTTGGGATATATTATATTTACACCACAACCAAAGACAGCTATTGTTGGGATTTCATTCTGAATAGAAGCCAGATGAGCATGGTGATCTATTCCATTTGCAAAACCAGAGACTACTACTTTTTTTAGTTGTTTCACAACATGATAGGTAAAATTAATAGATATCTCTTCAGGTTTTCTAGTGCCAACAATACTAATCTTGGGTAGACTTAAAATTTGAGGATTTCCCTCATAAAATAAGAGAAATGGTAAAAGAAGGCATTGGGCATAATTTCCATCATTATTCAATAAAGAAGTTTTTATAGATTGATCAAATTCATATTTCCAGCATTCAAATGGAAAATATTTAGAATCAATAGTTAAAAAATTTTTCTTCTTAATTATCTCTTTAGCTTGCGTATAATATAGTTTTGGATTTAAATTAAAATTATCTTTTTTTCTTAAAAAAGATTTGATTTCTTTTATATTACTATTAAATATTTTTTTAATATCAAAATCAAAATAAATTAGAAGATTAACCTTTTGCTGGTGAGTCAAAATTTCATATGGTATAATTGCATAAGCAACAATATCTTCAATTTCATTTATTTTTAAAAGATTCATCTTAAACAATATATTAAAATATAAATTTGTAAAATAATAGTAAAAAATTAAATAACATTATTAAATTAAAAATTTTATTTATTTGCAAGTTCTTTATCTATTTGAGCTATATTATCCAATACAGTCTGTCTTCTAGGATCTTTTTTTGAAATTAATGTTAAGATTTTCTCATAATATTCTCTTGCTTGCTCCAGATTTCCTTCGATATAAGCAATCTGCGCCAAAACAAAATATGCTCTAACAAATTTTGGTTCGAGTCTAATAACTTCGAAAAGTTCCTCTTTAGCACTTTTATAATCTTTTAAAGCTTCATAATAGAAAAAACCAAGTCCATAATGAGCAGATGTCAAAGAAGGAACAATCTCTATTGCTCTTTTATAATGCATTAATGCCTTTTTTTTATAATCTTCTTTTAGGTCTTGATTTAATTCTGTTGCCCAAAGATTTGCGTAGCAAACACCAATATAATAATGAGCTATATATTGAGTAGGGTCCATATCTAAAGCTTGAGAAAGAAATCTAACACCTTCTCGAAACTGTCCATTTATGGTATATGAAATCCCTATACTTTTACATACCGCCAGTAATCCTTCTCTTGCCTGACTATTTACAGAAGCATATTTAAGATATATTTCATATGCCTGCAATCTTGGTTCGATCTCTACGCTTGCAGCTAGGCGATTTGCTTTTAATAATTCCAGATTTTCTTGAGAGCAAGAATAAAAGAAGATAAATATTATTGTTAATAACAAAAATAATTTTTTATATCTATTTATTGCTATTAGCATTTTGATTCCCTATATAAGCTGAAATATAGTTCCCATCACTTTTAAGCTTGGAAATCAAATTTTCCATAACTGCAAATTTGTAAATAAGGCTATCTCTATATATTTCAATCTGTCGATTTAATGTTTCTATTCTTTTTTGATTTCCAGTTATCAAAGTTGAAAAATAATCTGTTCTTTTTTTAATAGTTCCATCTGAAAAGTTTGTCATACCTTTTAAGTAATCAAAAATTCTTTGCCCTATACCATTATCGGGTATTTTATCGCCATCACTATCAAAACCAAAGAATTCTTTGACCTTTTGAGGATTTTCTTTTAAAGCTTTATCTAGAATCGCTTCATCAATTTCAAGATATCCACCTTTTTGAGCGGGAGTATTTCCAGGTTTTCCAGTAGATATTCCAAGCTGAGCAAGCATTTTATAGGGACCTTCTCCATAAGTTGATTGCATAAACCTTTGTATTGTATTATGTAAAATCATAAATGAAGTGTCTCCTGCAAATGCTCCGTTTTCACCACCTTCTCTATTTATTTTTGTCTCATTTACTATGAAATCTATCATATTATTATAATGTCCAACCCATTCTATAATTTTTTCTTTCATAAAATCAGTATTTGGTTCAATAGATAAAGTTTCTTCCTGCTTTGTTTCTTTTTTTAGTGTCAAAGTTACACCTTTTATTACATCATCTATAACATTAGATTCTTTTTCGATTCTTATTCCATCGACTAATATAATTGAATTTCTACCTTCAGAAATTAAATTTTTTGCGATAAAACCTTCTTTTTCCTGAACACTTTTAACTGTAAAATCTTTGATTGTAAATGTATTACTTGAATCATTTACAAATTCAATAGATTTAATCTCTCCGATTCCAAGTTCATCTTTATCTATAGTAAAATTTGAAGTAGATGAGTTTATTTCTATTATCTTTTCACCAGCACTTCCTGTAACTTTTACAAATAAAGGTTTGTCAGAAATTTTAGAAGTATCAACTAACTGATTTGCATTTACAGGATCAGGATATACAGTTTGAGGATCTATAGTTATAGGATTGCCAGAACCGATATCTTCAGGAATTTGAACTTGAGCAGGACTTGGAAGACTCAATTCTTTTTTCTGAACATCAAAAGAAATAGATAATTTTTGCCCTTTAATGCCTTGAGGAAGATCAATCTTATTTTGTTTTCCCGAATCTATTACAAAAGAATCAAGTTTTAATAAAGTAGACTCTGATTTTTCAGCTTTGATTAATATACCCAGTTGCTCAAATAAAGGTTGAATTTCTTCTGAGAAAATTATAGAACTATTAGCTCCTTCTTTTTTTGCTTCAAATGAAACATATACTGTATCTTTATCTTTATATGTTAAGTTAACATTAACTATATCTTTCGCTTGCTCCTTTATGGCATTAACAAGATCTATTATTGTTCCCCCTTCAAAAGAAATTCTTCTTATAGTATCACCTACCTGAATACTAAAATTTATCTTTCCTATTTTTGTATCCACTTTTATTGGATCACTTGATATTCTATAACTTTTTGCAGTCTGCAATATTTCTATTCTTCTTTTTGATAAATCTGCTCCTCTTGAAGCAGTAGCAATAAAATATTCTTCATTTGATGATCTTGCAATCATTTCATCAAAAGGAGATCTATAATCAAATAAAGCTTTTGAAGAATCCTGAAGCTTTTTCATTAAATCTAAAAGCTCATTTAATTTTTTGATCTTAGTATTATATAGTTCATTTTGACTTTTAAGATTTTCAATTGGTTGAGACTTTATTTTAACAAGTTGTTCTATCAAATTTTGAACATCCAGCCCTGAGTTAGTAAGATTATTTATGGTAATTTTTCCCATCTTTTTAGCCCTCCTTGACTAAAAGATTTTCTAAAAAAAATTAAATATATTAAATACATAATACATATAAATTTATTTTTCAACTTTTTTTTAATATCGGTTAAATATATAAAAGAAAAATAATATAATTATTTCGGATATTTTAGAAATTTATATTATTTTGAAAAAAAATTTAAGTTTTAAGCATATCCATATATTTCTGAATTTCTATAGGTAAATTCCCTTCTTCATCTTCAAATTTTCTATATCTTGAAATACTTGTTTTTAATTCGATTTTTCTCTTGTTGATAAATGTAGTTACAAGTTTTTCATATGCAGGTAGCCTTTGAAGTTTATGAAGTATATCTTTTTTAAATGGTATTTCAAAAATAAATATTCTTCTTAAAAGAGTATTTAATTTTAAAATTCCCTGAGATTCAAAGAAAATCCATTGTATATAATCATTTGCAAATTTTTCTCTATCAGTTCTAAATTTACTTAAAGACTCTTTAAGTTGTTGCTTTGCATCGATAGAAAGTTCATTACTCTTGTCATAATATTGCAAATAGTCAAGATATTGTCCTGTTAAACCTCCTGAAGTTGCATCAGCCCATGCAGGTCCTTTCATGGTTTTATTGCTCTCCCATCTATAAGTAGCGCAGGCTTGAGCAATAGATTTACTTAAATCTGAACCTATATAAATAGATGGGAAAACAAATCTTGCAGGCATATATTTATTTGATCCACAATCCTGCCACATTATGACTCTATCGCCTATACCTGGTAAAATAATTATGTAAGGAAGAATTTCTTTTTTATAGATATCATATACATTTTCCTTAGTATATATAGCTTCCCTAAAAAATAGTGTATAATCGATATCCTTGATTTGATTTAATTCATTTGAAATTCTTTCTTTTGTCAAAATGGAATCTTTTAAATTCCCTCTTAAATTTTCAGAAAAGAAAATAGGAATTGCAGTTAATGGAGAGGAAGTCAAGATTCTATAAGCTACCTGATAAAAAGATCCTATTTCAAATTTAAGTTTTCTTAAATTTACTGGAAGATTCGAGTCTTCACTTTTTTTATATCTTTTAGCTTCTTCTCTTTCCATGTCAGCAAAGCTTTGTCCTAGTTCATCAATCGAAGGTTCAATCTTTTCATTATATATTAAATTGAACCACTCAATCGGATTATAGATCTCATATTCCACTTTGGAGTTATCAGTAAACTCCATAAGAAAATTCATATCTTCAACACTAATCAATCTTTCATCTATAATCCCATATTTTAAGAAACGTTCTACTATTTTGGAAGGGTTTTTTTCATTAATATACTGTAAAAAAATGGATTGGTAGAACTTAAAATAAACAGTTCTAATAGCTTTATGGATTTTTCGAACATTGTCATTATCTGCTAATTTATCAGGTAGTTTGATAAAAGCATCCAGAGCCTTACCTAAAAGTTTAGAATCTTCTTCTTTTATCTTTCCAAAATTACATAATTCATTAAATATTTTAGATTGAAAAACTGATGTTGATTTTTGCTCTTTTAATATAATATTATCCAAAGAAAAACTATCAGTTTTATTGTCATCCAAAATATCAGAAATTATAGAATTTACCGAATTATCTTTTACAGTAGTTTGCTGAGCTTCTACCTTTATTTCTTTTTTTTCAGTCAGGTAAAATAAGTCCTGTTTTATATTTAAGTTAAAAGGCAATGAAATAAGTTGAAAAAGGTCCTTATATTTTTCACTAAATCTTTCATAATATTTGAAAAAGAAATCATAAAATTTTTTAGTTCTTTCTCTTCCATATTTTTCATGAATGCCTTTTAATAAAACATATAAAAGATTATTTTGATTCGAAAATAATCGATCAAGTTTTTTATCAAGATTTACAATTTTTTCTTTGAATAATATAATTAGATTATCTATTTGATTGGAAACAGATTTAGATATATAATAAGGTAAATCAGGATTTTGTTTGAAAATTTGATTCTGTATTTCTGAATCTATCTTTCTAAAACTAAAGGCAATGCTTAAAATTGTCTGATCTATTAAATTTTTATCTATTTCTATTTCATATTTTTTTGAAATAAATTTTGAATTATCTGTTTCAAAAAATGTAAAATTATCATCTCCAGGATAAAATCCATTATTTTGTTTAAATAATGTTTCATATTCTTTTGATATCTTATATATATTAAAATAATCATCAGAATATATTATTAAATTTTGCTGTAACTTTGAAAGTGTAAGATATAAAATGATATTATCGAATAACTTCTCTGTTTCCAAGTAAAAGTTATATAATAATTTATATTGATTTAAAATATCATTAAAATCCGACAAGATTGATACTAATATTGATTTACTCATTGGTATATTTTGCGAAAAAAAGGAAAGAGGATTTTGAAAAAAAGGATATGAAGTAATTTTAGATTCCTCGATAGATATTAATTTAATAGGAATTTTTGTTTCAATAAATAAAGTGTAAGGGAAAATAATTCTTTTAGCTTTTATATTACAGATTGATCTTTCAATTTTATTAGAATCCATCTGAATTAAAAGCTGTAAAGCGCCGGAATCAAGCATACTTAATTTTTTAAAATTATCTTCATAGGAATATAATATTGCTCCTTTAGGAATTACAAGATCTTTTTGAATTTTTCTTGGATCTAATAATGAAGACAAAATATATCTCCTTCTTAAGTCTCTTCTTTAAATTTTTTAATTTTTTCTTTTCTAAGTAACATCTTTTGATAGAATTCAACCTGATTCTGTATCAACATTGTATTTCTGCATACAATTTTTTCATCAAGTTCCTCGAATTTTTTTGTTTGTAAAAACTCTGATTTATATCGAGGGGCTTCATGTTCTGGAAGACCAACCATTTTAACAAGTCCAACAAACGAAAAAGGGAAAGTAAAACTTGCATTTTCTTGAGGAACTACTCTATTTTTTTGTAATTGAATTAATAAAGTATCCCACATTTTTGCAATTGGTTCAGTTAACAATGAATTCTCAAGTTGTCTATAAGCAACCCATGTTCTTTCTGAAAGTAGAGTTATTAGCTTTGTTGTAAGACTTGGCTGAGTTGTAACCATTGCATCAAAATTTTTTCTTTCAACAATTAAAAAAGCACAATCTTCAGCTGTTATAGCATTTGCTGTTCTTGGTTTATTTTCTAAAAGTGCCATTTCTCCAAAGATATCCCCTTCTTTTAGAACAGCTATTAAAATTTCTTTGTCATTCATTATCTTTGTTATATTAACTTTACCTTTTTGAATAATAAATAACCTATCACCTGGTTCACCTTCGACAAAGAGAAGAAAATCTTTGGGCACATTAGCGTTAAGACCATTTGTCTTGATTTCAAGCGAAACATTTTCGCAATAAGGTTTGAGGTTAACTGCTTTTTGTTTTGCCTCATTAATATATTTACCATTAGGATAGTTTTTAATATATGTTAAGTAGATCTTATATGCGAAAGGAAATTTAGAGTGCTGCTCATAGTACTTTGCATTTGAGAAAATCACATCTTCTTCATTTATATTGGACTGATTTATAGCTTTTAAAGATAATGAAGCTATAAGATGATCATATTTTCTAAGTTTTTCTGAGAAGGATTTTATTATTTTTATTGGTATTGTTGGAGATCTTTGAATAAGAGTAGAAAACTGCTCTCTTTGAATTGAAATTAGAGTGGTTGGAGAAGTTGCAATAGCACCTTCTATCCTTGGAAAATTAGCCATGCATGATTCTACTCCAAAAAAATCTCCTCTAACAAGATCTATATCACCATCATCTATAATTTTTGATATAGGACTTGAAAGTCTAACAGTTCCTTCTTGAATGATAAAAAATGATTTATTATTGATATCTCCACTTATCATTATAACTGAGTTTGGGTTATATCTAGAAATTTGAAACCTGACATTATCACTCATTCTTTATTGCCTTTTTTTAAATTATTCATCTTCTCTTTCAACTGGTTAAACTTTAATAAAGCATTTGAATTATCGTTTTTATTAGAACCCAATCCTAAATAATCAAGAAAAGTTTTTTTTGGTTGTTCTTTACCTGCATCTAATTTAATAGCATCAATAATTTCTTGATTTTCAATTTTCTCTAAAATATTTATATCATTAGCTATTGAAATTATATAATAAGAACCATAAAATTCCAATACTGCCAGATAAACATTTCTAGATATTTGTTCTTTCAGCAATATAGAGAAATGATTATTTTTATTCTTATCATCTATTGATTTTGAAAACCTATATTTTACAATAAAATATACGATCAATAATATCAGTAATACTATTAAAGTTCTAACAAAAAAGGCAGCTATAGAATTAGAATTCCTAATTTCCTTTGTTTCATTTTGAATTGATAGATTTTTATTTATGTCATTAAGGTTCTTATCATCTATATTATTATTATTTTCCTGTCCTATAATAATTAAAGAAGAAAAAAATAATAGAAAAATAGAAAATAAAAAGAGGTACTTTTGCTTTGTAAAATATTTTTTAAATTTACTCATAAATTACTACTTAAGAGATGATATTCTAGCTTCTTTACTTAGAATTTCTGTTATTCTAACACCAAAATATTCTTCAATAACTATTGCTTCTCCTTTTGCAATAGGTTTGCCATTTACAAGAACATCTAAAGTTTCACCTGCCAGCCTATTTAAAGTGATAATTGTCCCCTCTCCCATAGATAATATTTCTTTTATAGTTTTTTGAGTTTTACCAAGTTCTACTGTAACCTCCATCTCAACATCTAAAAGTAAAGAAATATTTTTATTTTCTTCATCAGAAAGAACAGGTTCTAATTTTGAAAAAGCAGCGGGTTGATAAGTTCTTGTGGCTTTTGGTCTTGCTTCGGAAGGCATTTCAAAACTTCTACTCATTTCAACTTTTTCTTGAGTTTTTGAGGAAGGTTTTGTGCCTTGTTTCAAACTTGCCAGTACTTGAGCAATAGAGAGTGATATTATATGGTATAAAGTTGTTATAGTTTTATCAATTTTAAAATTATATGTAATAAAAACCAGAAGGTCATCTGAAGGTAAAACCAAATCAGAGAAACTATTGGCCTGTAAATGTTGAGGAGAACCAGTATTAATATGGATTTTAAAAGTATTTGAAAAATACGTGATTGAAGATCCAATAATCTGAGATGTAGCTTCTGAAACAGCTGAAGAAATCATTTCAGTAAGTTCTTTACTCTCCTGCCCCATCATTTTAGAACCAAGTAAAAGAGCATCTGATACCTTATAAATGTATGAGTTAAAGCCAGGAAGTTCGTCTTCGAATGGTAAAGAAACCTGTAAAACAGGAAAAGTTAGTAAAGTAGCTAACCCTTCTTTTGGAATAATATCTATTTTTGGATTAGAAATTTGAACATCACTGTTTGTCGAAATTTTTAAAGTAGTACTTTGAGCATCAATAATAGAAGTTAATATTTCTTTTAAGGCATTAATATCGCTATCGCTTAAAGCTGAAGTTTCAGCGCCACCTGTTGGCATATCAAGAAAATTGTCTGTTCCTTGCAAAAGAGCATCTATTTCGCTTTGAGAAAGAGCTCCATCACCCATTATCTTCCTCCTCGGATAGAATATCTTCAAAAGTTGGAGATTCAAGCACTTTTGTTATCTGGACAGATATTTTTGAATCAAAAATACCAGGTCTTCCTAAAAATTTTGTATGATTTCCAACTTTTATATTTATATCATCGGTTACTTTTACATTATGAAAAGCTATGATATCATCAACTTTTAAATCTAAAATATCTCCAAATTTAATTTTAGTACTGCCTAATTCTGCTTTTATAGTTAAAGGGATATCCTCAATTCTTTTTTTCAAATAAACAAAATATTCTGAACCTTTTCCTTTTCTATATGAAGAGAACCAATAAGTTGGAGTAAGTTTTCCAATAATAGGGTCCAATGTCAATGCTGGAATACAGAAATTGCTCATTCCTTCATTTTCTCCAATCTTGGTCTCAAGTGTTACCAATGTTGTCATTTGAGTTGGTGCAATAATTGTAGCAAATTGAGGATTAACCTCAATTGTTCCTAATCGTGGTCGTAAATCAACATAGTTTGCCCAGGATTCTCTTAAATTGGCAAGTAATTTTACAATAATATTTTCCATTACAGCCTGTTCTATATCAGTAAGCTCTCTTGTAATCTTTTGAGTTGTTTTCCCTTTTCCTCCAAAAATTCTATCAATAATCGCATAAGTTATAGAGGGGTCTATTTCAAAAATAGCTGATCCCTTTAACGGATCCATATTTATTATAGCCATAGTTGTTGGAGTGGGTATAGATCTTGTAAATTCTTCAAAAGTAAGTTCATCAACCGATGCAACATGAAATTGAACAGGTGCTCTCAATATTGCTGAAAGTGTTGTTTGAGAAAGCCTGGCAAAAGAATCATAAATCATCCTTATTGCTCTTTGCTGGTCTTTAGAAAACTTGGATGGCCTTTTAAAATCATATATTCGAATTTTCTTTTGCGTGGTTGTTTTAGAAACATCTTCAATAGTAGTATCTCCAGCATTGATAGCAGATAAAAGTTGATCTATTTCATCTTGAGAGAGCACTTCTGTCATATCAACTCCATATATTTATACAATTTTTAAGATATGAAAAAATCGATAAAATAAACATCTTTAATTTTACCATTTACAAGAATGTTATTAATAGCATTTTTAATTTCATTTTTCAGATTTTCTTTTCCATCAATAGAATCTATCTCATCTTTTCTTTTTGAACTTAAAATTCTGTTTATTATATCTCTAATTTGAGCTTCTCTTTGAGCAAGTTCTGCACTAACAGCAGCATCTTTTTGAGTATATGCTAAAGCTATTGTAACTCTTATAACATGCTGTTCATCAATATCTGCTGTATTTATAGTAAAATCAGCTAATCTTAGAGTATCATACGGAGGAGTAACATTTTTATATGTTTGCTCAATGCTAATTTTATCAGGTTTTTCTGCTGTCTTTGATGCAACTAGATAAGAAATAGTTACAGATATAGCTATTAAAATAATTATACCAATAATATAAAGTAAAATTCTAACTATTCCAGAAGATAAACCTTTTATCGCTTTTTTTTCAGCAGATTTCTTTTCTGCACCACCTTCTTCAGCTTCTTCTGATTCATTTAGCTCTGCTTCATCTTCAAAATTTAAATCATCCAGTTTATCTTTATCCCCCATCCTGTTTCTCCTAAAATTAATTTAGAAATTAATATATAAAAAATTGAAATCAAATCTATTTTTATTTAACTTATATATTAATAAGACAAAATATAATAAAGTCAATAGAAGTAGAAAGAAAACTTAATCCTGTTCTCTCATTATTACAATTTCTACTCTTCTATTATAAGCTCTTCCTTCTGGGGTTTCATTTGTTTCTATAGGTCGTGTATCTCCGTATGCTACTGCTGATAATCTTTTACTAGGTATGCCTAAAAACTCAAGATATAGAAGAACATTTATTGCTCTTTTAGCTGATAAATCCCAATTTGTAGGATATTGTTTTGAAAGTTCACTCCCAAATGGAATTATAGTATTATCAGTATGTCCTTCTATTCTAATTTTATTGGGAAGAGATTCAAATGCCTTATATATTTTTTGCAGGACATCTATTCCATTCTGATTTAATTCAGCAGATCCAGGTTTAAAATAAAAATCGGAACCCAGGGTTATTACAATCCCTCTTTCTTCTAATTGAATCTTCATTTTTTTAGCCAAGATCTCTGGTTGAAATAAAGATACCGCCTTTTCAACCGCTTTGGCTAAGCTTTGACCTTTTTCACTTGATGGTAAGGACTCTATTCTTGATCCCATTTCAGCGAGCTGTCCCGGTTCAAGTGAATTTCCACCTGACATTGGACCTAAACCTCCTTTAAAAGGAGAAGGAAAAAATCTAGGAATATTTTCCACTTGAACATCTGTTAAAACGTAAAGAAGAATAAAAAAGCATAGAAGTAAGTTATTTAAATCTGAAAAAGTTGTAAGCCATGAAGGTGCTTTTCCAGGTTTTTCTTTTTTTTTACCCATTCTTTTTCCTATTTAATGTTTAAATTATTCACCCATTTCTTTACTAATAGCCTCTCTAAGAGATGGAGAAAGGAATGAAACAAGTTTATCTTTCAATATTCTAGGGTTTTCACCAGCTTGAATAGATAATATTCCTTCAAGCATTATTTCTTTTAATAAAATTTCCTGAGTGTCTCTATCTTCCAGCTTTGTTTTAAATGGATGTGCTATAATATTTGCTCCTAATGCACCATAAAATGTTGTTATAAGAGCTGTTGCAAGTGATTTACCTAATGCTTCTTTGTTTGTCAATTGAGTTAACATTAAAACAAGACCAATAAGAGTTCCAATCATTCCAAAAGCTGGGAAAAAACTATCAAGTTTATCAAATACAATCTGGTTTTGAGAATGTCTTTCAAGAATTTTATCCATTTCTATTTGCAAAACATTTTTTATCTTTTCCGGTTCAGTTCCATCAACAACAAGTTGTATACCTTTTTTTAAAAATGGATCGGTTAACTCTGCAAGATCATCTTCTAAAGCTAAAATACCTTCTCTTCTAGCTTTCTCGGAGAAAGTAATAAGCATCTTAATTATTGAGCTTGGATCAAATACAGGTGTTCTAAATACAAATTTTGAATATTTTGGAATAGACAAAAATCTAGACAAAGGAACGGATGCCAAAGCACATGCAAGTCCTCCACCAAAGGTTATTAATATAGATGGTGGATCAAAAAAATATTGTAATGCACCTGGTCCACCTGCAGATATGATACCAAACAATACCATTATAAAAGCAGCAATAACACCAATAATGGTAGCTAAATCTAACATTATTTTCCCCCTAGTAATTACAATCCCATATTGATTATACAAAAAATAAATTACTCTCTCTTTTTAATAATTACAATTCGTTTTTAAAAATTCCAATTCTTTTCCTATAATCTACTATTCTATCAATTACCTGCTCGGGTGTTTCTTTCACATACAGAGTTGTTCCATTTATCAAAGAAATTAATGTATCCGGAACAGATTCAATATATTCTATTAAATGAGGATTTAAATAAAAAGAGGTTCCATTTAGTCTTGTTAATTTAACCATTCTTTCCTCTTTCAACATAACATTTCCTAAAAAAAATTAAAATAATAAAAGGGAGAAATTAGCAATTTATGCTAAACTCCCTTTTTATTATCAATATCCTTTATTATCCTTCATTTCAAATAAATTAAATTTTTTTGTATATTTTTTTGTTTTATCTTTTAACAGCTATATTAATTTTTTATCTTTTCAACCCCATAATAACCTGGAGCATTTGATCGGCAGTTTGTATAGTTTTTGAGTTTGCTTCAAAACCTCTTTGAGTGACAATCATATCTGTGAATTCTTCAGATAAATCAACATTACTCATCTCTAGTGCACCAGCTACTAAAGCACCTTTTCCAGCTGTATTTGCTGCAGAAATATTAGCTGTACCAGAGTTTATTGTCTGAGCAAAATTATTATCCCCTACTTTTTGGAGACCTTCAGGATTTGTGAATGTAGCCAGAGCAATCTGACCCAAAGGTAATTTTTCTCCATTAGAATAAATACCAGTAATAACTCCCTGATTATCTATTACAAAAGTTTCAAGATAACCCATACCATATCCATCCTGATCTACTGCTTTAGTCGTTGTAGGAGAAGCAAATTGAGTTATACCGTCATATTGACCACTTGTTCCTAAGTTTAATGTTATTTGCTGTTGCTGTCCATCTGGGAGAGTAAAAGTTGCATTTGCAATCAAATTTCCAACATTAGATAAATCAATTGGTGCACCTGGTTCATTTGGACTATCTTGAACACCAATAATTGCTCCTTCGTTGTTAAATAAAAGATTTATTGTATTTGAATCATTGATATTGGCACCCGGAACATCCAGTTGAATATTAACATTTGGGAGATCTAATAAAGTAGCCTGACATGTCCATTGATTAACTGTACCAGGAACTCTTGTAAAAGAAAGTTGAAGTTGATGTTTGTTTCCCTTTGAATCATATATATCTATTGTAGTTTTATGAACAGATGCTGCAACTTCATCAGCTGTTGGTTCTCTTCCAACAGGTAGTGGCGCTGTTTCAGAATTTAAATTAGATTTATAATCAATTTTTGTAGTAGCTTTTGCAGGAGATTTTCCTCCAACAGGTATTTGAATCTCACCTATAGGATTTGCTGTATTAATAACATATTTCCCATCTACAAATTCAGCATTCCATCCTTGAACTCTAAAACCATTTGCAGGATTTACAAGAACTCCATCTTTGTCTATACCAAAGACTCCACTTCTTGAATAAAACACATTTTCACCTTTTTTTAAGATAAAAAATCCTTCTCCAGTTATTGCCAGATCAAGATTTCTTCCTGTTGTTTGAAGTGCACCCTGGGTAAAAATTGTACCAATTTGAGCTATTGACATTCCCAATCCTACCTGTTTTGGATTTATACCACCAACTTCTACTGTTGGCGCAGCAGCACCCGACATATTCTGGTAAAGTAAATCTTGAAAGCTTACCCTATTTTTCTTATAACCATAAGTATTAACATTCGACACATTATTGCCAATAACATCCATTCTTACTTGATGATTTTGTAATCCAGCAACTCCTGCATATAAACATCTCATCATAATAAACTCCTTTTATACTATATTATTTTGTTCAGTTTCTTTGATCTTGATCAAAAGTGGCAGCAGTATTTGGTTCATTTTCATTAGTTATAGCTGTATTGTTATTTTCTTGAACAGTTAAATTATTTTGTTCATTTGAATTATTATTACTATTTTTGATATTTTCACTTAAACTACTATTATTTTCAGAATTATATTGCTGAGAATAAACTTGTGGAATACCAATAGAAAAGATAAATGAGGTAGGATATAGGTTCCCATTTACAGATACTTTTGGAATACCACCTTCAAAAACTACACTTTCGACAATACCATTTTCGACTCCATAAGGGGTCTGCACATTGACTTCAGTCCCTAGTAAAGCTAGAGTCTGATTTACCAAAAAACCCTGATTTAATAATGAAAGTGTATCATTGACCTGTTTCATCTGTTCCAGACTTGAAAACTGAGCCATTTGAGCTATAAATTCTTTATCTTCTAAAGGTTTTGTAGGATCTTGATGCTGAAGCTGGGCTATCAAAAGCTTTAAAAAATCATCTTTACCAAGTTCATGTTTTATTTCTTTTCCATCGACCATTAAGGATTTATTAAATGATTCGACTAAAAGCTGAGTTTTAGCATACTCTTCTTTACTTTGATATGTATTAATTGGCGCTATCCCACTCATTTTATCTCCTCTTTTTATTAAAATAATTAAACATATTTATTGACTAATCTTCCTAAACCTTTTAAATAATTAAATCTACCAAATTGATTTATATCTCTTTTTCCAACTGAATTTTCTTCTTTAGAATTTAATTTTATATTGCTATTATTTTCAGCAATAATTTTGTCAAAATTTTCAAAATTTTGACTATTACTATCATTTTTAACTTCGACCATTATTTGTTCTAGATTATACCCCTGATTCATAAAAAAATTTGATAAATTTTTCATATCATTCATCATAACCTGTTTTGCTTCATCATTCATTACAAAAGCTATTAAGGAAATATTTAATCCTTCTTTTTTAAGATGTAACTCAAGTTCTCCAAGTTGTTCGGGATATAATTTCATTTTTAATGCAAAACCAGATTCAATAGATTTAAAACTTATTCTGTCAAATGAATTGATTAATTTGTCTAATGAAATTGAGTAATTTTGTAAAATATTATTAGCAATATGTCTAAATACTGGCTGTGCAAGTCTTATTTGATCAGAAGAACTTTCAGTGGAATCTAATTGAATGATATTAGAAAGAACATCATGATTAAGTTTTGAATTTTTTAATTCCAAATTTTCATTTAGTTTAATTGAATCTGATTTACTTGAAAAGTTTTCTATCTTTTCATTTTCTATAAGTTTATCATTTTTTAAAAGATTATCATGACTTTTAGGTCTTTCAAACTTAGCAAATTGATTATCATTAATTTTATCTACTTGATCTAAACCATTTAAATCTTTTCTAAAAACATTTAATGGTTCTTTTTCATTTTTAATCTTAAGTTTTTCATCTTTAAACTTAAAATTATCTTTCTCAATAGATTTGTTATTTTTCAACTTAAGATCAAAGGCGATTTCCCTGGTATTCTCATCTTTAAGATATTTAATTTTAGAAGTAGTTTTGAGTAAACCTTTTTCAATTACTTTAGCAGGCAGAGAATCATTTAAAGAAAATTTTCTTTTTGGAACATTTCGATTTAAATGATTTTCAACATTTAAATCATTTAAATTTT
>ERZ795050.1540-NODE-1540-length-29228-cov-20.838892_pt1 | contig 29228 bp, 30 predicted proteins | sample MGYA00375134_ERZ795050 | MGnify/ENA primary metagenome ERZ795050 (study PRJEB30179, sample SAMN05720221) | activated sludge metagenome | isolation source: Anaerobic digester | place: Japan | collected 2015-05-26 ... | reverse complement strand
TGTCAAAGGTAAAAAGCTGTTTGAAAAAATCAATGTAATTGTAGTCGGAAATGCTTTTTTTGACTGATTTGCATTAAATTTACTATGTTAAATTAAAAAGTCGTTCAGTTAATAAAAATAAACATGCCTTTTGTCATCCTGAGTGAAACGAAGGATCTCAGTCAATGCTAAAAGAGAAAAAAGTGCAAGGAGATGCTTCGTTGAAGTCTATCCCGATAAATCGGGACTCAGCATGACAATGGAGCAGAAGGGAAGTAAGGGTTTTTGTCATCCCGAGCAAAGTCGAGGGATCTCATCAAAGGACTGAAGAGAAAAAGAGTAAAGAGATGCTTCGGCGAGCTCAGCATGACAAATAATCTAACTACACGGCAATGATGTTTAATACTAATGTATATGCCTACAATTGGAATTATTGGCGGCTCCGGGCTCGATAACCCTGATATTATTAAAGATGCCACCACGCTTAGGGTAGATACTCCCTACGGGAATCCATCTTCGCTGCTGAGGGTTGGGACTATTGGCAGTAACAGGGTGATTATTCTTGCTCGCCATGGCCATAGCCATGAGTATAGCCCAACTGAGGTAAATTACCGGGCAAATATTTACGCGCTCAAGTATCAGGGTGCCGATTGCATTATAGCCACTACTGCTTGCGGAAGTTTACGAGCAGAGATTGAACGGGGCGACTTTGTTTTACTTGACCAGTTCATTGATTTTACCCGAAAGCGTATTAATACCTACCACGAATCCTTTGCCAGTGGTGCGGTTCATACTCCCATGGCCGATCCCTTCGACTCGGCATTGCGCGCCCATATCCTTGATTGTGCGGGCAGGGTAGGGGTTAAGTGTCATCCACGGGGAACCGTGGTTACCATTGAGGGGCCACGCTTTTCCACCCGGGCCGAATCAATGATGTTTCGCAGCTGGGGAGCCGATGTAATTAACATGTCGGTTGCCACCGAGGTGGCCCTGGCCAACGAGCTGGCCATTCCCTATGCTGCCATTGCCATGAGCACCGATTACGATTGCTGGAAAACCGATGAACCACCCGTGAGCTGGGAGGAGATAGTTCGCATTTTTGAACAAAATGCTCAACGCATGATCGCGCTACTACGCATGGTAGTTGAAACCTTAAAGTAAAGCCCATGTTTACAATTCGAAAGGCAACACTTGCCGATATAGAACCGGTTTACCAGCTAATTTGCGACCTTGAGGGTGAGAGCCTCAATTACTCATACTTTGCTGAGAATTACCGAAGGAATCTTGAAGATAGCACGGTGCATTACTGGGTAGCCTGCCATGGCGAAAAGGTTATAGGTTTCTTGAGCATGCATGTTCAGCGTATTCTGCATCACGTGAGGTTAACCTGTGAGCTCCAGGAGCTAAACGTTTTGCCCGAGTATCGCTCGCAGGGGGTTGGCAGCATGCTGATGGAGCAAGCGGAGAAACTTGCCAAAGAGCTCGGTCTTGAAGAGGTTGAACTTACCACCCGAAATTACAGGGTGCGAACACAGGAATTTTACAAACGGTTGGGATACGAGCAAACACATCTCAAGTTTGTAAAAAAGCTTTAGAGAGCAATATTAGTTATGGATACATTGCTTATGCACAACATCTTGTTAGGCCGTTTTAGTTACATTCAATTAACCTGTTACTATCTCTGAACTGTTACTAAAATTCTATATATTAAAAATTGCATGGTAAAATAATCTATATGCTGCAAATCAAATTTGATAAAACTTAATGAACTTTAAAAAGCGTGGAATATTTTTCTGTGGTAATGCTTTAAGTCAACCCGCAAATTGTCCAATAATTTTTTGGCCGTGACAATTGTTTACCTATATTTGTTCAAGCATTTTAGCAGGTAAGAGGTTGGAAACTAAAAAGTAATAAACCAAAACACAATATATCGTAAAATGCTTAACATTGTTTTATTTGGCCCCCCGGGCGCAGGCAAGGGCACTCAATCCCAAAAAATAATTGAGAAATACAAGCTGCAGCATCTGGCTACTGGCGATATGCTTAGGGCTGCAATACGTGAACAATCGCCAATTGGAGTAGAGGCTCAAAAGTATATCGATAAAGGGCAGCTGGTTCCCGATGAGATGGTAATCAATTTGATTGCCGGGGAACTCGATAACCACCACGATGTTCCGGGCTTTGTTTTCGATGGATTTCCCCGAACTACCGTACAGGCCAAGAAACTCGACGAAATGCTCGATGCCAAAAAGGCTCCCATTACCATAATGTTAGCTTTGGAGGTTGAGTACGATGAACTCTTAGCTCGCCTGCTAAACCGGGGAAAAATGAGTGACCGCAGCGATGACCAGGACGAAGGTATTATCCGTGGCCGGCTCGACATCTACAACAAAACAACCCTGCCGGTAATGGATTACTACAAGGCGCAGGGCAAGTACCGTGGCGTTAACGGAATGGGTACTATCGATGAAATATTTGAGCGAATTTGCCAGGTGATTGACAGTAGCAGGTAACAAACCCTAATTAATACATCAAGGCCATCGACAACCACGATGGCCTATTTTATTTCAATGAATATCATTAATCATTATACGCTTGTGCGTATTTTAATGCCCCGAATTGAGTTTGGCATAGCCATCTGGGCAAACGTGTATGCTATTTACGAGAACAAGAGGAAGCTAATGTAAATGTTTACAAAAAATTTTGTAACGAAATACTCTGATGAATGTCTAAATGAAAAAGTAAAAAAATAATTCAACTATATGAGTAGAGAAGAAAGATTTAAAAGAACAGTTGACGAAAACAAAGAAAAAATAATGCGAATATGCAGGTATTATGCACCGTCTGCTGAAGATCAAAAAGATATGTACCAGGAAATATTAATAAATATATGGAAGAGTCTGGACTCATTCCGTGGCGACTCAAAGGTTTCAACTTGGGTTTATAGAATTGCTGTTAACACTTCCTTGAGTTATGCAGGCAAACAGTATAAGCTTATGAAACTAAATGTTGATATTGAAAACACAAACATTAAAAACTTTTTATCTACTGAATTTAATGATAATATGCTAAAAGATGATCAATTTCAGAGATTGCAAACCCATCTGAACCAACTCAGTGTAATTGATAAGGCGATAATGGGGCTTGTACTCGATGAATTAACAAGCAAGGAAATAGCCGATATTATTGGTATCACCGAGCCTAATGTCCGTATCAAAATTCACAGGATAAAAGAAAATTTACGAAACCAAATGAAAGGAGAAAACTATGAATAATCAGATCAACCTAAACAGCAATAGCAATAGAATTCCCGATAGCCATGAACAAAATAATTCTATTGACATCGATACTTTATTGATTAAATTGAAAAATGAAGATGCTCGAAACCTCCAAAAAATGAAGGGTCTAAAAAGATTATTTTTCACAATGATAATTATTTACACATTATTTATGATAGTAAATCCCGATCCTGATTTGCAACTTCATCATAGGATATCAGGTTTGTTCTATGTGCTATCATTTACATATTTTGCGTTATTATTCAGAAAGTATCATAATGAGTTCAGCAAGATTGATTATTCCATATCATCCCTTGAAATGTTCAAGAAAGCAGCAGAACGACACAATTTAACTTTTTCCAGATACTTACTTGTTTTACCTTCGCTTATTTTTATAGATATTGCGATTACGATTTCAGAATATTATCGATGGACATCGGTAGAACCATTAAATCGCATATTAATTGTACAAGCCATTCTTTTACCAATTTTCATAATGTCTGGATTTATTGGATATTTACTCTGGCGAAAAAGACAAAAGCCATTGCGCGATAGAGCGTTACAAATCATAAAAGAGTTAAATAAAAATTGATACTTGTTCGCACGCGTCCCCCGACGCGTGCGCTCTTTTTAATGCTGTATCATTTATGATGTGCCCCCCTGTGTTATTGTATTCCGTGTGAGTTTTTTCAAAGTCGTCCGTCCATTTTTGTTGGTTGCCCCTCCAAAGGCAAGTTTGAGCGTAACCTAACATTGCGCCTTGGCCGGTATAGATGAAAAACTGCTCGAAAGCACGAGCGAGAAATTTTTTTTACTAGATTTGCTGAAATTTTTGGGTTGGTTTTGTATATATCGTACGCATATTGAGGCTCGCACCAACGTGGGTATGAATTTTGTAAAATTGATTATAATGTTAATGCATTTAACCAATCTAATTTATACGAAATATGAAGCCAAAGCTTACTGAAATTCTGCTAGTGTTTGGTTTAGTTTTAGCAGGAATTCTTAAAGGTATTACCAGCAGTGATAAATTACTACTAGTAATTATCTTTCTTTCAATTCTACTGTCTGGTTACTATTTATTCTTCTACAGGAATAACATAAGCGGCGATAGTATGCTATTAAACATAGCAACCCGCTGGGCGCTTTCATTATTCCCCATTGCGTTTGTAATAACATTTTTTATCCCTAATACAGGCAGGATTTTGAGTTTGCTTTACTTTGCCTTTTGCATTATAATAACCATTTTAAAATCCCGAAACAAAACATCCGACAGATATGAGCAGATTAGAATGTACTTGCTATTAACCATTTTATCGTGTATAGGCCTATCGTTCCCTTAACCTTATGGTCAATTTCAACTAAATTGGGATAATTAAACAACCCGATTTTTGTTAAATAAGTGTTCGGTATTCTAATGTTCGTGCGCATGGGGGGATGCGTGTGCTCTTTCCAATACGGTTACATTTATGCTATGACTACCCGTTCGTGCGGAATAGAATTCCATGCGATTGTTGTTTTACTGCTAGCCAGCATCATTTTTTTGTTCTGCTTTCCCATTCCACCTTTTTAAAGTAACTTTGCGGGTAGTTTATTGCAGGACATGTCAAACTCGAACTTTGTAGATTACGTTAAGATATTTTGCCGTTCGGGCAAGGGTGGTGCGGGGAGCGTACACTTCCGCAGGGAGAAGTTTGTACCCAAAGGCGGCCCCGATGGTGGCGATGGTGGCCGCGGAGGCCATATTTACCTGAAGGGGAACAGCCAGCTGTGGACTTTACTTCATCTGAAATATCAACGTCATATTTTTGCAGGCGATGGTGAATCGGGGAGTGGTGCCCGTTGTACGGGTAAGGATGGCGAGGATGTTTACATTGAGGTGCCCATTGGCACCATTGCCCGCGATGCCGAAACCAATGAGGTGATTGCTGAAATTACCGAGCACGGCCAGGTAGAGATGATTTTAAAGGGTGGACGCGGAGGTTTGGGTAACTGGAACTTTCGGACGGCAACCCTGCAAACCCCCAGGTTTGCTCAACCCGGCGAACCCGCACAGGAGGGCTACGTTATCCTGGAATTAAAAATACTGGCCGATGTGGGACTGGTTGGCTTCCCAAATGCCGGTAAATCGACATTGCTGTCGGTGGTGAGTGCAGCCAAACCCAAAATTGCCGACTACCCTTTTACTACCTTGGTACCAAACCTTGGAATTGTTCGATACCGCGACGATAGGTCGTTTGTAATGGCCGATATCCCTGGTATTATTGAAGGTGCCCATGAGGGGAAAGGGTTAGGACTTCGCTTTTTACGCCACATTGAGCGCAACTCCATGCTACTCTTCATGGTGCCAGCCGATTCCGACGATATTTACGGGCAGTACCAAATACTGGTGAACGAACTAAAAATGTACAACCCGGAACTGCTCGATAAGAAAAGGGCTCTTGCCATCACTAAATGCGACCTGGTGGACGAACAGGCTAAAAAGAAAATATCAAAGCATCTGCCCGATATACCTGCTGTGTTTATCTCGTCGGTAACCGGCGAGGGTATTGAGCGGTTAAAGGATGTGCTTTGGGATAACCTAAACCAACAGTAATTATGATTGATTACCTGGTAAAACTCGACACCGACCTATTTCTTTTCCTTAACGGGTTGCACAGCCCTTTCTGGGATAGTGTAATGCTTTTTGCATCGGGAAAGCTCACATGGTTACCGTTTTACCTGTTGCTAATCTACTTCATTGCCCGAAAGCATAAGTGGAAAACCCTTTGGTGGCTGCTGGCAATTGCAGTTGTTGTTCTTGTAGCCGACCAGCTCTCAGTACATCTCTTTAAAAATGTTTTTCAAAGGTTAAGGCCATGCCACAACCCCGATTTAAGTGGTGTAATCCATCTTGTGGGTAGATGTGGGGGTAAGTTTGGTTTTGTTTCGTCGCACGCAGCCAATACATTTGGTGTTGCAGTCTTTTTGAGTATGCTATACAGGAACCGTTGGGCAGGAGTTGGTTTGCTCATTTGGGCAGCGTTTGTTTCGTATAGCCGTATATACCTTGGGGTGCATTACCCTGCCGATGTAATTGTAGGTGCATTACTTGGCAGCGTGGTGGGTTTTGCATTATGGAAACCAGCAACCTGGTTGATGGAGCGATATACCAAAAGCTAAAATTTGAATGAATTAATTTTGTATATGAACAGAATAACCCGCGTTATAAGACATATTCCCAATGGAATTACTCTGCTAAACCTATTTTCGGGTAGCCTTTCAATTGTGGCAGCATTCGAAGGTCGACTGGAACTTGCTGGTTTGCTTATCATTATTTCCGGTGTTCTTGATTTCCTGGATGGTTTTACGGCAAGGTTAATTGGTGCTTATACCCAGCTAGGCAAGGAACTTGACTCGCTTTCCGATGTGGTTAGCTTTGGGGTTGCGCCAGCCGTAATTCTTTATCACATGCTTCGCCAGAGCATTGGAATTAGTGATTGTCATGGCATTTTTGAGGGGCACTTTGTATTAGTAATTCCTTTTCTTGTGGCTGTTTTTTCTTCGCTTCGTCTTGGTTTATTCAATATTGATGAGCGACAAACAAGTTCGTTTATTGGATTGCCAACACCAGCAAATGCCTTTCTGATAATTGGATTGGTTTTCGGCGCAAACAGTAGCTGGAGTGGTTTGTTCAACCCAATTGTTGGTTCGCAAGTAGTCCTGATTGTTCTAGCAATTATATCCTCGTTTTTACTGGTTTGTGAATTACCCATGTTCTCGCTTAAAATCAAGTCGTTAAAACCATCAGTGGCCTACAAACAGCTTACCTTTCTAGCTGGAGCTGTTGTATTTATTGCCATTTTTCAAAAGGCAGCGCTTTCAATTATCATTGTTTGGTATATCGTTCTATCAACTATCTACTATTTATGGGATAAGTTGATAAATAAAGATTTTCAGAGCTGATTAATGCAAATTTTGGCTAATTTTGTCCGAAGAAAAATCGATATAAAATGAAGTTTTTAGCAGAAATCAATGTGATGCCACTTAAGGCTCTGCTCGACCCCCAGGGGAAGGCAGTTAATGCAACCCTACATGGGATTGGGTTCAAGGAAGTATCCAATGTTCGAATTGGAAAGCACATCAACCTTGAAATTGAAGCAGCAAACCGTGAGGTGGCCATGGAAAAGGTAACCGAAATATGCTCAAAGGTGCTCTCGAACCCAGTAATGGAAGGGTACGATTTTAAGCTAACCGAGATAACCGAATAGGGCTTACTCGCCGTTGGTTAAACGGTTGCCACGTAATATTTCGGCCTGTTTCTTTATGGATTCCTTGTGAACCAGCTGAAGCAGGCTTTTTATATACTCTTCATCGAGCCCCAAACGCTTCCCGCACTCAATGCGCGACTCAAGAATTTTTTCCCACCTGCGTAGCTGAAAAATTGTAACGTTATTAGTCCGTTTATACTCACCAATCTGCTCAACCAACCGCATACGGTTTGCTAGCAACTCAATAATTTGCTGGTCAATGGAGTCTATCTTGTTGCGAACCTGTTCAAGGAAGTTAGCAAACTCGTTATTAACCGATGTGTTCTGGTGGAAAGTTAATTCCGAAAGCATATTTGTAAAGGCATCGGGGGTAAGCTGCTGACGGGCATCGCTAAGGGCAATTGCTGGGTTGGGATGAACCTCGACCATTAGCCCATCCATGGACAGGTCGAGTGCATGCTGAGCAATTTCGGGTACAAGGTTAGCCGCTCCTGCAATATGGCTGGGATCGCAAATAATGGGTAGGCTAGGGATACGACTTTTAAGGTCGATGGCAAGCTCCCACTTGGGGATGTTGCGTAAGCGTGAACGTTCGTATGGGTGAAAACCCCTGTGTATGGCAGCTAGGCGTGTGATGCCTGAACGCCAAAGGCGTTCAAGGGTTCCAATCCATAGCTCAAGGTCAGGAGTAATTGGATTTTTTACCAGTACCGGGATGCTGGTTCCGGCAAGTACCGAGGCCAGCTGCTCAACCAGAAATGGGTTTGTGGTTGTGCGTGCTCCCACCCAAACCATATCAATTCCATACTTAAGCGCCAGTTCCAAGTGTTGAGGCATGGCCACCTCTGTGGCAACGGCCAAGCCAGTTTCATCTTTTACACGTTTAAGCCACTGCAAACCCTTTTCGCCGGCACCCTCAAAGCCTCCCGGGCGGGTTCGTGGTTTCCATATACCAGCACGGAAAACCCTAACGTTCCCATTGCGGGCAAGCGCATGGGCCGCTGTAAGTACCTGCTCCTCGCTCTCGGCACTGCATGGCCCGGCAATAATTAGGGGGTAGTTTAGGTTTAATCCCCACTCGGTTAAGGGCGATATTTCAATTCTGGGTTCCAATTCAGTTTTTGTATTCAAGCAGCAAAGTTAACCACAAAATTTATGTTTTGTTTACAAAACATCGTATTGCCCACCGTAACGTTCTGCAAGGTCGGTAGATGAATTACTCAGCCGGATTGAGAATATGGATTTAAGCATAGCTTTATGCCAACCTGTTCGTTTTAAGAATTGCCTGTAGGTTTCGGTTTGCCATCGGAAATTGTTATCAACCACAACCTGTGGCGATACATACTTGTATGTTTGTGCAATTACTGGATTACTTTTTTGTTGACTACTAGGATTTTGTGTATTGGCAAGTAATGTGATGCCATGTTTTTTGCACGTAGTGAACAGCGATTCAATTACACTGTTATACAATGAAATGCTCTCGCAGCTAAACGGCTTAAAATAGGCACCTCCAATTTCCATTATTGGTCTAACCTGAAGGGTATTAATTGGGTAGTCACCAAACACATCAAAAAATTGCTCCAGCTCTTGAATGTTATCAGGATTAGCCGTAAAGTTCATACGTATTGAAAAAGCAATTTTGCCATCATCCCTAAGGATTTTAATATTTTCAAGAAGGCCTATAAGTTTTTCCCATTTGGCGCCCACCATAAAGTTTTCATAGGTTTCCTTTTGCGTAGCATGAACCGAGAGAGTAAGCTCATTTAGCCCAGCACTGCTAAGGGTTAGCAGGTCGTTTTTTGAAAGCAGTTGCCCGTTGGTAACAATTCCAACGTGGGGAACATTATGCCTTTTGGCCAACTCAACTAAATAGATAAAATCAGGATGAATGGTAGGCTCGGCACCGCATCCAACCATTACCTGTAGGGCATTACCAAACAGATTTTTTGCCAGTAGCTCAAGCTCTACTTTTGAAAATGTTTTGGGTTGCGCTTTCCTACTTTTACTGAAGTAGCACATCAGGCAGCGTAGGTTGCAGGCAAATATGGGGTCAATCCTAACCGAGTAGTATCGCCTGTTCAGCAGCTGAACCATAAAGATTAGGAGTAACTTTAAACGGTTACTCCTAATAGCGCGGTTAAGTTTAAGTAGCTTATAAATGTTCATTAAACCATTGTTGATGCAGGCAAATCTACATCATTTTACCTGATCGGGGTTCTTCTTTTCCCATAACTTTACAGCCCAAACCGATAACAAGTAGCTCAAGTAAATGAGTACCGGCCAGCTGGCAAACCAAAGTATTTCGTTTAAAAATCTCATAGTCAGTAGGTTTTAGTATACATGGGTTTCGTTTTTCATCTCTTCCTCATCTATCTTTTTAACATTGATGCTCTTCCATGCGTACCAGATATAAGCTGCAACAAATGGAATAAGCAACGAAACAAAGCTCATCACGGTTAAAGTGAACTTGCTGGATGAACTATTGAAAATAGTAAGTGAATGCTGCAGGTTGAATGTAGATGGGTAGTAGGCTGTGTTGTTATAACCAGCTATCAGGAAGAGCGAGAGTACAGTTAGCACAGTACCAATACCGGTAAACCAAATCCCCTTGGTGTATGGCTTAGCCAGCGATTTTGCTATACCCCAAAGCACAAGAACCACTCCGCCAAGGAAAAGCACCAGAACAACAGGCATTTGAATTAGGTTGAGCAAGTACTTATGCTTCTGCATAAAAACATCGCCTGTGGTGGGGTTTACTGCAAAACCTTCGCGTATAAACAACCAGATTACAAAGGTTAGGAAGAAAACAAGGAACGGAATGGCATTATACAGCAAGTGTTTGCGGGAGCGGGCAAAAATTTCAGGGTGATTGATATGGTTCATGAAGTAAAGAATTGCCAACACCCTTGCCAGGAAGAATACTGCAAGACCAAGGGCAACATTATGCAAGTTTAGGGCTGCCTCAAGTCCATGCCAAGGCGTTTCCCACGATGAAATAACTGGATTGCTGATGTTTGTGAGGTTGATTTTAGCAACAGAGAATTGCGAACCCGTGAAGAATGTTCCCACGGCAGTTCCAAGTAGCACGGTTCCAAAAAGTCCGTTTATGAAAAGGAATACCTCAAAGGTTTTAGGGCCCAAGAAGTTGTTGGGCTTACTGCGGTATTCGTAGGAAACTGCCTGAACAACAAAACAGAACAGTATGGCCATCCAAACCCAGTATGCTCCACCAAAACTGGTAGAGTAGAATAGGGGGAACGAAGCAAAAAAAGCACCACCAAATGTAACCAGTGTAGTGAACGTGAACTCCCACTTCCGGCCAAGAGCGTTAACTATCATTGTTCGCTCCATGTCTGTTTTCCCAAGGGTATAAATCAGGGTTTGTCCGCCTTGAACAAAAAGTAGGAAAACCAGCAGCGCACCCAGTAGCGATATGATAAACCACCAGTAGTGCTGTAAGAAAATGTATGTTGTGTCAACCATGGCTATTTCCCTCCATCTTTAGGTCCTTTTTTAATTTGGGTGAACATAATTCGTAGTTCCGCTATAAGGAGTGTAGTGAAGATTATGAAGAACAGGAAGAATGTAACCTGAACGGCACTCGCATCGATACGTGATACTGCTGCAACCGTTGGCAGAATATCCTGAATTACCCAGGGTTGGCGGCCAACCTCAGCCACAATCCAGCCAGCCTGGCTGGCAATGTAGGCAAGGGGAATCATGAGAATTGCCGTGCGAAGCAACCACTTGTTAATTTTAAATTCCTTGAAAAAGACTAGGTAAAGTATTAGAATAAAGAAGGCGATAAACAGAAAACCCAACCCAACCATGATGTGGAAGCTATAAAAGGTAAGCGGAACATTTGGTATAATGCTCTTGGGGTCGTTCAGGTAACCATAGCCAAAGTACTCAAAGTTCGCATCCAGTAACTTACGGTGGTAAGCCATGGCTGTGGTATCGCCAAGTTCCTTTGCATTTTTATAGTCGGCAAGCGCCTGTATAGCAATTCGTCCACGTTCAATTTTCTGTTCAGCCGAAAGGGCAACCTTCTGGTTGCCGTCCTTATCGGTGTAAGTATATCCACCTTCCACAATATCTTTCACACCCGGAACAAAGGCATCGCCTGAACGGTAACCCAAGAACGATAGGAGTTTTGGAATTTGAATCCGGAATAGGTATGGGTCTTTATTGTCGTTATACTGCTTACCGGGGGTAAGTGCGCCAATTACAATTAGTGGGGCACCCTCTTTGCCCTCGTAAAGACCTTCCATGGCTGCCAATTTCATGGGCTGCTTTTGTGCTACCTGATACGCTGAGCCATCGCCAGTAAGGGCAAGGAAAACAGATGTTATCAATCCAAACACTGAGGCAACAATAATACTTCGTTTGGCCAGCAATACATTTCGACCTTTCAGAAGGTACCATGCACTAATTCCAACAACAAAAAGGGCAGCCAGCACATACCCCGACGATATGGTATGGAGGAATTTGTTTACAGACACAGGCGAAAGCAATACCTCCCAGAAATTATGCATCTCATTACGAGCCGTATCGGGGTTAAAGAACATCCCGGCAGGGTATTGCATCCAGGCATTAGCCACAAGTATCCATAGTGCCGATAGGTTGGCTCCTAGAGCCACAAGCCATGTTGAGAGTAAGTGAAACTTTTTACTAACCTTGTTCCACCCAAAGAACATTACGGCAATAAAGGTCGACTCCATGAAGAATGCCATGATACCCTCAATGGCAAGGGGTGCACCAAAAATGTCGCCTACAAACCAGGAGTAGTTGCTCCAGTTGGTTCCAAATTCAAATTCCAGAATAATGCCGGTTGCCACGCCAATGGCAAAGTTGATGCCAAAGAGTGTCATCCAGAACTTGGTTATCCGTTTCCACTCCTCGTCGCCGGTTTTGTAGTACAGCGTTTCCATGAACGCCATTATGAAAGCCAACCCCAGCGTGAGAGGGACAAATACCCAATGGTACATGGCCGTAAGGGCAAACTGTGCCCTCGACCAGTTGACTAACGATAGGTCGAAATGTTCCATGCGTATTGCTATTTAGGTTTAGTTGTTAGCTGTTCAATTACATACTTGCTCCGCTCCTCATCGGTTTTAAAGTTGCGTTTAAGAATATTTGGGAAAAAGAAAACCTTTAGTACGGCAAACATCACAAAGAGCTTTATAAGGATTATTAACCAAAGCGTTTTCCCAATGGTCATGCTTTTAAAACCTTCGTAGTAGAATCGAAAAATTCTTTTGATGAGGTTCATGGCATTCTGCATTAAGCAAATTTAAACTTTTTTTAGTATGGCACAACACTGTCAGAAACATTTGTATTTGGAGTTTGTTCAAGCCATGTATCTGTTAAGAATGATAAAAAAAGTGCCACCTTTCAGTTTGATTCACTAAATTTGTATAAATAGTTCAAACATTGATTATACTGCTAAAATAATTATACAGCCATGAAAAGGATTCTCAGTATCACTCTAAAGGTTTTGGCTGCGTTGGTTACGCTATTTATAGCTGCAGCAATTGTATTGCCAATAATATTTAAGCCCCAGCTAATGCAAGTTGCCAAGAAAGAGGCTAACAGCATGCTGAATGCAAAGGTTGACTTTACCGATTTTCAGGTATCGCTAATTAAGGGTTTCCCTAACCTTTACGTGGGCATGAAAGGCTTAACCGTAGTGGGAATCGATAGCTTTGCTAACGACACTCTCGTAGCATTCAAGGAGTTTGGCGTTAAGGTTAACCTCTGGAGTGTAATTGATATGACCGATATTGAGGTAAAATCAATTTTGCTCGATGAGGCAAGGGTAAATGCGCACGTGTTGCCCGATGGCCGTGTTAACTGGGATATCATGAAGCCATCGGAAACGCCCGAAACCGAGATGGAAGACACTGCTGCAGCAACAACCGTTAGCACAAAGGTATCACTTAAAAGGTTTGAGATTCGCAATGCCAACATTGCATACATCGACGATTCGTCGAACATGAAGGCAACTATTCAAAACTTTAACCTAACCCTTTCAGGTAACATGGGCATGAGCCAAACCGAGCTCAAGCTGAAGACGAGTATTGAATCGCTCAACTTCTGGATGGATGGAATAAGATATCTGAAAAATTCAGCAGTTGGTTTCGACGCCATTATTGCAGCAAATCTCGATAGCAGCTATTACGCGTTTAAGGAGAATGCGTTTAGCATCAATCAGCTAAAACTGCTATTCGACGGGTCAGTTCGAATGCCCGGTAACGATATCGATATCAACCTAAACTTTAAAACTCCTTCAACCGATTTCAAGGCGCTTTTATCAATGGTGCCAGCAGTGTACATGACCGATTTTGAAGGACTTCAGGCCTCTGGTAAGTTTGGCATTGAGGGGTATGTTCGCGGAACCTATAACGATAGCCAAATGCCAAGCGCATTTGTTGCCATAAACGTTGATAACGGGATGTTCAAATATCCCGACTTGCCCAAATCGGTAACCGATGTAAATATCAGCACTAAGATTTGGTTCGATGGCGTGAACATGGATAATACATCGGTGAATGTTGATAGGTTTGCCTTGAACCTAGGCGGAAACCCATTCAGCATGCGCATGCGTGTGGCAACCCCAATCAGCGATATGCAGGTTGATGGTAACATCACCGGTAAAATTGATTTTGCAACCCTTTCGGACGTAATTCCTATGGATAGCACATACATGGAAGGATTGCTGGAGTCGAACCTCGATTTTGGTGGAAAACTCTCGTTTATCGAGAAGGAGCAGTATGAGCGCTTTAAGGCCGATGGCCTGCTTAAATTGTCGCGTTTCAAATTCAAGTCGCCCGATATACCTGCAGAGGTAAAATTAAATGAGGTTACGCTCAACTTTACACCCCAGTACGTTAACCTTGCAAACTTCGATATGTCCATTGCTTCAAGTGATATACGCATGAACGGTCGACTGGAAAATTTTATTCCTTACGTTTTTAAGGATGAAACCCTTAGCGGAAATCTTAACGTTAACTCGAACTTGCTCGATGTTAATGAGCTGCTTACTGGTGAAAGTGCTCCCGAGGAGGAAGTTACCGATACCACAGCCCTTAGCGTTATTGAATTGCCCCATAACATCAACTTTTCTACCCGGGTTGATATGAAAAAGATAGTTTACGATAAGCTAAATATCGAAAATCTTGCAGGTAATGTAGCGCTCTCTGGTGGCGTGGCCGACCTAAAAAATCTATCGATGAATATGCTACAGGGTGATGTTCGTATGTCAGGAACCTATGACCCAAGGGATGTAAAGGCCCCTGTGGTTAATTTTGATTTTGACATGCGCAACATTGATATACCCACGGCTTTCAAATCGTTTACATCGCTCCAGAAAATAGCACCTACGGTTAAGGATATGACAGGAAATGTATCGACCCAATTCAAGTTTACTTCCATGCTCGATACCACTATGATGCCGGTTTTGAATAGTATAAATGCTTACGGTAAGTTGCAATCAAAAAGCATTGGGGTTAGTAACTCTAAGGCATTTGCCAAGCTAGCCGATTTCCTGAAAAAGGAGGAGTTCCGCAATCCAAGCCTTAAGGATGTGAATGTTAGCTTCAGTATAAAGAACGGAAGGATTTACATTGAACCATTCGACACCAAAATTGCCGAGGCCAAAATGAACTTTGGGGGTGATATGGGTATTGACCAAACCCTTAACTTAAAGGCAAAAGTTTCAGTTCCCTCGTCGTACTTAGGCGGGGTGGCTAATCTTGCCAACGATTTGCTCGGTAAGTATGGTGCAAAGCTGCCCCAAACTATCGATGTAAATCTTAAGATTTTAGGAACTTCATCTAAACCCGAGGTACAGCTCGATTCCGGTGGTGGTTCTGCAGAAAGCTCATCTTCGGTAAAGGAAACAGCCAAGGAGGCTGTTAAGGAAAAGGTTGATGAAGCCAAGGTTGAGGCACGTCAGAAAGCCAAGGCTGAAGCCGATAAGTTAATTGCCGATGCCGAGAGGGAAGCAGAACAAATAAGGGCCGAAGCAGCAAAGCGTGCAGAGCAGATAAGGGCTGAAGCTGAGGCTCAAGCCAAAAAAACTGAGGCTGAGGGTCAAAAGAAGGGCCCAATTGCCGAGCGGGCAGCAAAGGAGGCTGCAAAAAAGATACGGCAGAACGGCGAGGCTGCTGCCCAAAAGGTTATTGCTGAAGCCGATGAAAAAGCCAATGCTGTTGTAACCAAAGCTAAGGCCGAAGCAGCTAAGCTGGAGTAGCTTGAATTTTGGTTGATTACTTTTGGTATTTGGTGTTTAGCGTTTGAAATGGAGCCCAAATGACGCAGATGATTTAGTTTATTGTTGACAGTTGGTGGTTGTTTGTAAAAGAGAATTTAGCCCCCTAGTCATGCTGAGCTAGCCGAAGCATCTCATTGTACTTTAACTCGATTATAATAAGATTCCTCGACTAGCTCGGAATGACAATTCCTTTAACATCCACGCTCCCTTTGTCATGCTGAGCTAGCCGAAGCATCTTTTAACCTTTAATTCTTGATTTTTTTTTGGCAATCGCTCTTTGTCATGCTTTTCAGTTGCGATGCAACGATTAAGTGTTACTCTTTGGCATATACATTACGTGCATCGCTATACATGTGAGAGTAGCCATAGTATTACAAATTTTTAGCCCCTACGGGGCTGGAAACGTTGTTCGTTGACCGTGAATCGTTGTTCGTGAATATCACGCCACACGTTCTGTGAAACACCATGTAAACTCTGTGTAATCCTGTGATACCAATTTAGTTGATGGTTGTTGGTTGATAGTTGATAGTTTATAATAGATTACCTAAAATCTTGAATCTGAAATCTTAAATCTGAAATTTTAAATTTTTATCCTTTATCCTTTAACCTTTAACCTTGCCATTTCAGCCCACTAGCCCCTTAAGCGCCTCAGCAAGCGGTTTAGCCATATTTCCGCCTTTCAGGTGGATTGTACGTATCCCTAACCCTTTAGCAGCATCGATGTGCTCATGGGTATCGTCAACAAAAAGTGTTTCTGAAGGTATTAAGCCGTTCTCGCTTAACACACGCTGAAAGATTTGAACTTGTGGTTTCCTGATGCCCATTTCAAAGGAGAGGTATGCCTTGTGGAAGTAATCCTTAAGCTCTTTGCCTGTTTCCTCAACAAGCAGCCTGTTGTAGTGGTTAAAATGGATAACGTTTGTGTTGCTTAGCAGGTATACCCTATAATTCTTTTTTAATCGTTCAATTAATTTGAGCCTTTCGGTATCCCAACTCAGAAGCAAAGCGTTCCATGCTTTATCGAACTCCTTGGGGCTGAGAGCAACCATAAACATTTGGTTGAACTCCTGCCTAAAGGTATCAGGGTTAATCAAACCGCAATCGAACTGGTTGAAAAGCTCGTTACTTCCTGTAAGTGTAGTATGATTGCCCAGGTAAACACCCATGTTTTCAAAGGCTTTTAGGGTAAGGCTATAATCAATATCAAGTACCACTCCACCTAAATCAAGTATTATATTTCTGATAATCAGATTGTCAGGTTTTGTATTGCTGCTAATACTCATATTTTTTGGACTCCCTATTTGAAAATTCAAATGCAAATATGTAATTTTGCAAACCAAAATAAAAACAGTAAAAACTGTTTTTTGGGCCCATAGCTCAGCAGGTTAGAGCATCTGACTCATAATCAGAGGGTCGCTGGTTCGAGCCCAGCTGGGCCCACAAACCGCCGCAAGGCGGTTTTTTTTTATTCACTCCATCAAAAAATCTGCTTAAAAATATAAATTTAAACGTGGGTTTTGGGTTTGAAGTGTTAACCAAATACTATACATTTGCGAAAAATCATAAGTATAATCACCTTCTAAAAATAAAAGCATGAAAAACATATTGGTTGTTGGTGCCGGTGGGCAAATTGGTTCAGAGCTGGTGCCGCATCTCCAAAAGATATATGGAACCAACAATGTTGTGGCTGCCGATATCAACACAAGCTGCGCCCATCACTTTCAGAATGGTCCGTTTGAGGTGCTCGATGCCCTTGATGCCCAAAAATTTGCTGAATTGGTGCGGAAGTATAGGGTTGATACTATTTTCAACCTGGTTGCATTACTTTCTGCTACTGGCGAAAAAAATCCGCAGCTGGCCTGGAAGATAAACATGGGAGCACTGATGAACTCGCTTGAGATTGCTCGCGAGAACCATTGTGCTGTGTTTACCCCCAGTTCCATTGGCGCTTTTGGCCCAACATCGCCAAAGGACAACACCCCTCAGGATACCGTTATGCGCCCAACTACTGTTTACGGTATTTGTAAGGTTACAGGCGAAATGCTGAGCGATTACTACTTCCTAAAGTATGGAGTAGATACCCGCAGTGTACGTTTCCCCGGAATTATTTCAAATGTTACTCTCCCTGGTGGTGGTACTACCGATTACGCAGTAGAGATTTACTATGGAGCAATTCAGCAGAAGCATTACGTTTGCCCATTGCCCCAAGGTACATATCTCGATATGATGTACATGCCCGATGCCCTTGATGCTTGCGTTCAGCTCATGGAGGCAGATCCATCAAAGCTCAAGCACCGTAACAGCTTTAACGTAACTGCAATGAGTTTTGAGCCCTCACAAATTTATGCTACCATAAAAAAGCGCATCCCCGATTTTGCCATGGAGTACAATATCGACCCTGTAAAGAAAGCCATAGCTGATAGCTGGCCCAACTACATGGACGATAGTTGCGCCCGTGAGGAGTGGGGATGGAACCCCAAGTGGAACTTGGAAACCATGACCGACGATATGCTTAAGGTGATTGGAGAAAAGTATAAGGCAGGTTTACTTAAATAGCTTTAGTATAATGATACAAAGGGAGGTGTTGAGCCTCCTTTTTTTATTCCATTCCCGTATCGCGCTTAACCATTCGAACGAAGTAGTCCTTGTTAGGAAGAGCTGATGTTTTTAGTTGGTTCAGCCAGAAGCTAGCAGTGAGCTTATCGCCCTTAGTATAGAAAATCATTACCAAATGGTAGTAGGCGTACCCATAAACATGGGTAGGATTAGCAGGTATTTCCTCAACTACCTTGCTGAAACATTCAACTGCTTGTGCAATATCGTTTTTGGTGTAATACTCCATGCCCAGGTTGAATAACCTTATATCGGAGTTTAACTTATTGCTTAGTATTATGCCCTTAAAAAAGAAACAGGCTTTATTGCAATCCTCAATAAGGTTGATACTGTTGAGGTTTTTTGGAATCGGAGGAAAAATAAGTTCAAACGATAGAGTTTCGCCCTTACGGCTAAAGTTATGGGTTGTAGGACATGTTGGAATACCGTGTGAGCCAATCCTGTAATACCGTTGTCGAGTATTCAGGTTTTCAATGTAGATATTTTTATCGGCACAAAACCAGCCATTGCTATCGGCGTTATTCACAACCGTAAGACTTACCACCGTTGAATCCGGATAAATGGCAATCTGTTCAATGGAAAGCTCTGGGTGCGAGAGTTCAGCCGCAAAGGGTTTTTCAATAATGATTTGCGGTAAAACCCATAAAGGGAGCAAAAGTAAAAGTGATAGGATGATTGATTTTAGAACCATATAGAAAAAATTTAGGGGTTGAGAACCAACCCCTAAATTAGTATAATTAATTAACATTTAGAATTAGAACTTATAGGCAGCACCTATCGAGAATAAAACATTGGTCCTATTATAGGTTTCAATAGCTGAGGGAACCCCATAAGCAGAATAATCGATTTCTTTTGAATCAGAATTATACATGGTGAACAATCCTGCAAGTTCAAGCGATAGGTTATCGTTTACTTTGAACATGCCACCAAAGCCAACGGTGTTAGATGTTAAGCTATGGGTTAAATCGGTTTGAAAGCCTTTACCCACACCTGTTTTTGCGTAAAGGTAACCAGCTGAAACCAGTATTTTATCAGTAATATCATATTCTAAACCTGCAGCAATTTCGTAAAGATTACCTTCGATATCCTTTTTAACGCCTGGGGCGCTTTCAATAACTGCGTCTTTATCAAAGTAGTAATGAAATCCGCTTGCAAAGCGCAAGGATTGTAAAATTTTATATTCAAAACCTGCCGATAGGATAGCAGGAATATCGTAACGAAGTTTTCCTCCATCGGGGAATAGGCCAGTACCATCAACCTTTGTGTCGTTGGTCAGTGTTAGTTTTGTTCGGAATTCATATTTAATACCAATGTTAAGTTTATCGCCAAAAGTCAAGTTAGCACCAATTATAGGAGTATAACCTGTTCCAGTTTGAATAGCATCAACCTCCTTGTCAGCAGTAGCTGTAGCATTTGCTGCCATGGCTGCAGATTTACCAGCAAATACAGGGGCGGCAGCGCCCAGAGTTGCTTGAGCTGTCTGAATATCAATTGAACCAATTTGCGATTGAGGAACACCTGCAGCTACAAGGAGTCCAGAAATTTGAGTGATTTGATCAGATGTTAATCCAACACTTGTCCCATTCACTAGTAATGTTGAACCTCCTCCACCATTAACTATTGGTTCTAGTCCATTGTAGTAACTGGTTGCACCGGTAGACCACGCATTAAGGGTGTTTGCTGCATCAGTAAAAAATTGTGTAGCGGGAACCATATTAGCGCCATTGTAATTTGCACCAAAAGCTGGTTGGTTAGGATTTATTAGAATGTTTTTAAGAAAGCCATTATAGGTGTTTTTGGCCAAAATTGCTCGTGCACCAAGTGAGAGTGAAATCATATCGTTTATAGCGTAACTGGCATTAATTTGTGCACCCCAAAAAACACTTGACCCATCAAAGTTAATATCTGCAGAGTATTTAGTAGTAGTAATTCCATTAGCTGTTAGGCTTGCAGGTATTACAGATACTGGGATTTCAAAGCTTGGTAATCCTGTATTATACTTTGCAGAGCCGCCTCCTGCATTTGGTTGAATGCCAAAACCTAAAGCTAGTTTATCTTTCTTGTAAACTGCATAAAAATCAGGGAATAATGGCGCTGCAACGTCTCCAACATATTTGGATTCATTTAAAAGCGGAAATTTGTTTTCGATAGTTTTTTTCTGAAAAATGGTTTGGTTACTCAGGTAGAGATGAAAACCATTTTCCATTTTTACTAACCCCGCAGGGTTAAAATAAACAGCATCGATACTGGTTGATGCATCGCGAGCAAGCATTCGCACGTAGGTTGCACTTTGGTTTGTGTTGGTTACAATACCACCGGCCATTACCAGCGTGGTTAAACCGGTTGCAATAATGGTTAGTAGTTGTTTTCTCATACTTCTCATTGTTTAGGTTAGTAATAGATTATATTCTGATTTAAACGTTTGTATTGAACGATGGTTTGAAACGGAACGAAAAATGTTCCCCTAATGATAGGTTAAACGATAGAAATCAATTCCTTAGGTACTGATTTAAAAAGCCTTGCTCAAGGCCAAGGTTGAGGTGGCTACCTCCATTAAAGAAAAATTCAAATCCAGCCGGTAAAACCCTGCCATCGTATGAACAACGGGTGACCGACTTTATGCCAAGTTTTTGTTTGATGCGCATAACAAACCTATAGAGCGGTTTGCTTAAGAACCGCTTTACTAGAGTAAAGTATGCAACAATTGCCAGATAAATTTTTGCCCTGCGCATCGAGTAGGGTGAATATTTGGTGCTAATATAGATAATTATCGATATATTTTCAACTATCACATCTTTTTGTAAAATAATTACATGAAAACGTTTGTTGGTTTTAATTGCTTTTGCATAACTTGCATAAATAAATCCGAGTTGTATGTATAAAAAGTTAATTCTGCCATTCCTGCTTATGCTCTGTCAGGCAGTAAATGCACAAACCGATTCTTTTCAGTTTACGGTAAAGTATGAGATACCTACTTCGCCTATAAAGGATCAGCAACGTACTGGCACCTGCTGGAGCTTTGCAACCACGTCGTTTGTTGAAACTGAGCTAATACGAATGGGACAGCCCGTATTTGATATCTCCGAGATGTATTTTGTGCGCTATGCCTATGAGGGTAAGGCACAGAACTATGTTAGATTCCAGGGGGCCAACAATTTTGGTCAGGGTGGACAAGCGCACGATGTAATGAATGTTATCCGTAAGTATGGTATGGTAACCGAAAAAGAATATCCGGGATTGAATTACGGCTCCGAGGTTCACGCCCATGCTGAGCTTGAGGCTGTGCTTAAAGCATTTCTGGATGCTGTGGTGAAAAACCCAAACAAAAAATTGTCAACCGCCTGGTTCCCAGCATACCGTGGAATTCTTGATGCTTACCTTGGAGCTGTCCCCGATAAAGGAAATTCACCTTTATCAAAAGTCCCCTTTAATCCTGACGATTACATTGAGTTTACCTCATTCAACCATCATCCGTTCTACAAAAGGGTATCGCTTGAAATTCCCGATAACTGGTCGCACGACCTTTACTACAATCTACCGCTCGATGAGATGATGCAGGTAATAACCTATGCCCTGGGGAATGGCTATTCCGTTTGCTGGGATGGCGATGTGAGCGAAAAAAGTTTTGCATACCGCAAGGGTGTGGCTCTGTTGCCCGTATCAAAATTTGAAGAGCTTAGTGGATCCGATAAGGAGCGATGGACTGGTATTACTGAAAAGGATTTTACCGCACGCATGGCAAATTTTGACGCACCTGTGCCTGAAATTAAGGTTACGCAGGAAAACCGCCAGGCAAATTTTGACAACCTAACCTCCACCGACGACCACTTAATGCACCTAACCGGTATGGCCACCGATCAGAATGGAACGGTTTACTTTTTAACCAAGAACAGCTGGGGAACTGAGGGGGTGTACGATGGCTATCTATACATGTCCGAATCGTATGTGCGTATGAAAACTATAGCTGTGATGGTTCACAAAAATGCCATTCCTGCGGAGATAAAGAAAAAGCTAGCATTGTAGCCTACCCGTAAACAAGTAGGTTGCAGCCCCTAATGGGGGCAGAATCCATACGGCCAAGCACCTCAAATGTTCCATCGTGATTGAGTCGACCTAAATCCTGCGTTTGAATAAAAGCGCATGAGTATAGGTTTGCAAAATCGATTATGTTAATTCCTCCAGTAGCTCCTACAGGCGCTATGGTAAGCGGATCGTTAGTTTCACGAATTAAAACACGCATCCAGGGTGGACAGCTGAAAACTCCTTTTCCCGTTGAGTAGGCTTGCGATAGTAGTTCGGTCATGCCGTATTCGGAATGGATACTATCAACGCCAAATGCTGCGGTAAGTATTCCATGTAACTCATCGCGAACCATTTCCCTACGGCGGCCTTTCATGCCGCCAGTTTCCATAACAATAGTATTCTTAAGCCTAAGGCTGTGTATCTCGGCAAGGTCAAGCAAGGCAAATGATACTCCAATTAACAGGCACTTTTGACCGGATTCATCGAGCATCTGAAGCTTTGCCGCTAGCTCGTTTAGCTGGTTGAGGTAAAAACCTCCGTGCGGGTTGCCCGACTGCCTGATAAGCCCATCGACCATGTAAACCAACGATGATCCGGTACGTTCCAGGTAAGCTGGTAGTAGAGCTAGTATGCAGTATTGCTGCTCGCTACCATAGAAGTGGCGAAAACCCAGGGTGTAGCTTTGTTTGTAAATGTCAACCTTAGCAACATAATGCCTGCTGGTTTCGGAACCTGTGGTTCCGCTGCTTGTAAACTCTATTTCGGGCGAAAGCCCATTGGCAAGAATTTGCTGGCTCTTAAAGAATTGGATGGGAAGGAATGGAATCTGATAGATTTCCATAACCTTATTGGGGTCAACTTTTAGTAAATCAACATAGGTTCGGTAAATATCAACATTTTTATACTGAAACCTAAATACCTCAAGGGCAAGGTTTTCAAATTCAGCATCAGAGCTTATATTAAAAATCTTTTCTACGTCCATTGCCTATAAATCGTGAACCGTTAATTGTTAAACAGGGTTTGGTTTATATAGCTAGAATGTTGACTTCCTTAATCATGCAAACCCGAATTTTTAGAGTTTGGTGGGTCATCCCAAATTTCAAATTTAAGATTCCAAAACCCGTCCCGAGTTAGCGAGTTCAAGTGCCTGCTCTGGTTTATGGAGTTCAAGAACCTGACCAAATATGCGACTTTATTCTATTTTTTGCTTCCTTTTACTAACTCAACGTTAGGATCCCAGAAGTACTTATCGAAATCAACCACAGCATTATCTTCAACCCTTATGCCTTCCGCTTCAAGCAGTTGCTGCATGGTATTGCTACCGGGGAAGTGGATTTTTCCGGTTAGCAAACCTTTTCGGTTTACCACCCTGTGCGCAGGTACCCACTCCTCCTGGCTCGATGATGAGTTTAGCGCCCAACCAACCATTCGGGCTGAACGGGTTGCTCCCAGGTATCGGGCAATGGCTCCATAGGTGGTTACACGACCAAAGGGAACCAACCGGGTTACCTGGTAAACCCGTTCAAAGAAATTATCGTTGTTCCTCGATGTTTGGCTCATGGAAAGGGCCTGAATGGTTTACTTGAAATTTGATATATGTAATAGGCAAACCTTGGTCAAGGAATTGCTGCTCGTAAAAGGTTTTAATGCCTAGAATGGGATCGTTGCTTACCTCGGAGTAAAGATTGCTGGTGCAAACCAGCATTTTAAGGTTATTCTGCTCCACCAACGCCTTGGTGTAGGCATGTAAGGGTTGACTATCGGTTTTAAGGTGAACTATGGCGTTTGGTTTTAGGAATTGTATGTAGTAATTCAAAAATCGGCTCGATGTTAACCGCTTGGTTGCCTTCGATGGGCGTGGCTGGGGATCGGGGAAGGTCACCCATATTTCATCAACCTCGTCCTGGGAAAAGAATGACTTAATATGCTCAATGCGGGTTCGGATAAAAGCCACATTCTTCAAGCCCTCCTCAAGGGCTGTTTTTGCACCCCGCCACATTCGGGCCCCCTTTATATCGATACCAATAAAATTTTTATCAGGGAACATTCGGGCTAAACCCACGGTGTACTCGCCCTTTCCGCATCCAAGTTCAAGGACAATAGGGTTTTGATTTTTAAAGAAACCCGATTGCCATTGTCCCTTTAATCTGTAATCGGTGTTGAAAACCTCCTGAAACGAAGGTTGGAAAAGGTTCTCAAAAGTTTCGTTCTCGGCAAAACGACGTAGCTTATTTTTCCCCACAGTAAAATCAAACTTTATTTATTACTTCCCAGCTCAACCCTAAATCCAATTTCGGAGATACCTTTTAACTGCTCAACCCGCATGGCTTGCTGCAGGGTAATCCTGTACTCACCTTCGGCACCAAACCTTACATTTTGCCTGTAGGTAAAGCGGTTATCGCGGTATTTACCTCTTCCTTTCCCTAACCATTTGCCATGGTCATCGGCAAGGTAACATTCAAATGTGTCGCGTGCAATTGCGCCATTGGGCGCAGCTATATCTATAAACAGGTAAAGGTTTTGGAATGGGTAATCGGTGGTATTCCTAACGTTCACGTAAAGGTTGTAGTAGGTCATTGTATCCGATACCGGAATTCGGAAACTGGCAATGCTATCGGCATGCCATTGCTCTTGCGGTAAAGCAACGTATCCGTTGTATACATAGTTATCGGAACATGCGGCAAATAGCGCAATGGTTATGACCGAAATGACTAAGAGCTTAAGCTTTGTCATCGTTTTTATGTTTGTTTTGTCCTTTGGGTTTGCGACGTTTTTTCAGTTTGGGTTTCGATTGCTTATCGAAGCGGGTAATGCTATCATCCTCCAAGCCATCGGTAAAATCGATATGGGTAACCGCAGCTTGGGGGGCAACATTAGTATCGAGTAGGCTGGGCACCTTAATGCCTTTTCGGTTTAGCTCAATTATCTCATTTACACGTTCCACCGGAACCTCAATAAGGTTTACCGATGACGATGGCTCTGAGCCAAACCACATACTACGCTTGAAAATATCGGTTTTAAAGTGATAGTAAGTGGCATCTTTGGTTTCGAGCTGTATGTTTCCTTCAGGTATGTCCTTACGGGCATCAACATAGCTTGCAAGCTCGTAGTTCAAGCAGCACTTCAACTTACCACATTGGCCAGCTAATTTTTGGGGGTTAAGTGATAGCTCCTGTATTTTTGCTGCATTTGTGGTAACCGAATCGAATTGGGCAATCCAGGTAGAGCAGCAAAGCTCGCGGCCGCATGTGCCGATGCCTCCAATTCTACCAGCTTCCTGTCGGGCACCAATCTGGCGCATCTCAACACGAATCTTAAATTCCTCTGCAAGAACCTTGATAAGCTCACGGAAATCGACACGTTCATCGGCAATGTAGTAGAATATGGCTTTGGTTTTATCGCCCTGATACTCAACATCGCCAATCTTCATGTCGAGCTTTAGCCTTTCGGCTATCTTGCGGGAGCGGATCATAGTATCGTGTTCAAGCGCCATGGCTTCGACCCACTTCTCAATATCGGCCTTTTTTGCCCTGCGGTATATCTTTTTTAGCTCCGCTGTTTTGGGATCAACGCCCATGCGCTTCATCTGGCGCTCAACCAGCCATCCTGTTAGCGATACTACACCAATATCGTGACCGGGCGATGCCTCAACGGCAACAATATCGCCTTTCTGTAGGCTTATCTGATTTACATTGCGGTAAAACCCCTTACGGGTGTTCTTGAACTGTATCTCAACAATATCGTATTCCTGGAGCGTTTCCGGAAGGTCCTGAACCCAATCGTAAACACCAAGTTTGGAGCAGCAATTGCCGCAGGAGCTATGGTCAGTAACCTCGTTTATGTAAACTGCGTTGCCCCTTGGGGTATATATTTTTTCCATATTCAATATCAAGCTAAACCTTGCAAAGTTAACTAATTAAACGTAAAACCAACTACTATGTTTTAGGGTTGGGTCCAATATGCTTACTCAGGCTAAACACCATATCGGCAAAGGTGATTTGGGGATTACCGTTTTGGGCAATGCACTCGTAGGCATGGGAAAATGCTTTGGTGATCTGGTTAACATTTGCTGGACCCAGAAAAGGGGAGAATTTTTTGCCAAAATCGGCTTCGTCGCCCATCAGGTAGGTAATATCGTCGAGCCCCATGTTAAGCATTAAGCTTTCGCGGGTAAGCTTTAGGAAGTAACTTAGGAACTCTTTTTGTTCCTCGCGCCCAAGGCGCGAGATATCATCAACCCAGTCGAGCAAATCAATGTAACGCTTGGCGTAACATAGCCTCATCAGGTTTCGGTACTGCTCAAAATACTCTCCGGTGTTCTGGTTAATCAACCTAAGGGCCTCGTAGAAACTACCATTCGAAATACGGGCTATATCCCTAGCCTTATCAGGTGCTATACCATGTTTCTCAGTAAGAACAACGGCTATTTCGCTTGCTGTTAGGGGAGGTACATACACCTGTTGGGTGCGGGAAAGGATAGTTTTGAGGATGAGGTTTGTGTTTTCGCTAACCAGTATGAAAAAGGTTTTTGCGGGGGGCTCCTCAATCAGTTTTAAAAGTTTATTGGATGCCTGCACGTTCATACGTTCAGCAAGCCAAATAATCATAACCTTAACATCGCTCTCGTAACTTTTTAGGCTGAGCTTGCGAATTACCTCTGAGGCAGTAGCCACGTTGATCATACCCTGCTTGTTGTTAAGGTCAATGGCGTCGTACCAGTCCGTTTCGCTCATGTAGGGGTTTTCCAGTAACATTTTACGCCAAATGGCAAGCACGTCGGTACCGGCTTCGGTAGCACCATCGGCAGTATCGGATTTCTCCTTGCCTGCCTTTCCGGGGTATACAAAATGCAGGTCGGGGTGGATAAGTTTCGAAACCTTTTTGCAGGCGGGGCAAACCCCGCACGAATCGTTCTCGTTTTTGTTAGTACACATTAGGTATTGTGCAAAGGCAACTGCTAGCGCAAGTTTCCCTGTACCCGGAGGTCCTGCAAGCAGCATTGCATGTGGCACACGGTTCTCCTTTACCTGCAATAGCAACCGCTCCTTAACCTGCTCCTGCCCAACTATATCGCTGAAAAACATATCGTTCCAAATTATTGGCTAAACTCCAAAGTTAACAATTTTATGGTATAGTCAACTTATAGTTTGAAAGCCTTTCCCAAGGCTTTGTTTTCAACCGTTTGCGTGAAAAATATTGATTTAGACTCTGCAATTCACTTCGAATTTTGTATTTTTGCTTCAAACCCACTAAAAACAATTCAATATGATAAGCATTGACAGTTACAGCTTTAAGGGGAAGAAAGCCATAGTTAGGGTTGATTTTAATGTGCCCCTGGATAAGAAAACCTTTGAGGTTACTGACGATACCCGTATTCGTGGCGCAATGCCAACAATCAAGAAGATTCTGAACGACGGTGGTGCTGCCATTCTGATGTCGCATCTTGGCCGCCCCGATGGGAAACCACAAGATAAGTATTCGTTAAAGCATGTTATTCCCGCAATTGAGAAAAACCTGGGTAAGAGCATCAAGTTTGCTCCCGATTGTGTGGGCGAGGAAGCCAAAAAGCTTGCTGCTGAGCTCAAGGCCGGAGAGGTACTCTTGCTCGAGAATCTTCGTTTTTATGAGGAGGAAGAGGGCAAGCCCTATAGCTTAGCCGAAGATGCTAGCGAGGAACAAAAAAAGGAAGCCAAGGCAAGGGTTAAAGAGAGCCAAAAGGAGTTTGTAAAAAAACTTGCCAGCCTTGCCGATTGCTACGTTAACGATGCCTTTGGTACTGCGCACCGTGCCCATGCTTCCACTGCGTTAATTGCTGCTCATTTCCCAGGCAACAGCATGTTCGGTTACCTGATTGAGAGCGAGCTAAAGGCTATGGATAAGGTTCTCAAAGCTCCTGAAAAGCCATTCACTGCCATTATGGGAGGTGCTAAGGTGTCCGATAAAATTTTGATAATTGAGAATCTGCTTGAGCGCGTTGACAACCTGATTATTGGTGGTGGAATGACCTACACATTTATCAAGGCTCAGGGTGGAGAAATTGGAAAATCCATATGCGAGGACGATAAGCTTGAGCTTGCTCGCGAGCTGCTTTCCAAGGCCAAGGCCAAAGGGGTTAACGTGTACCTGCCTGTTGACGCTGTAAATGCCGATGCATTTGATGCAAATGCTAATACCAATATCAGCAAGATTGACCAAACCCCTGCGGGTTGGATGGGGCTCGATATAGGTCCTGAAACCGTTAAGCTTTTCAGCGATGTTATCCTAAAATCCAAAACCATACTCTGGAATGGCCCTATGGGTGTTTTTGAGATGGATAAGTTTGCCCAGGGCACCTCGGAAATTGCTAAGGCTATTGCCGAGGCTACAGCAAAAGGGGCATTCAGCCTTGTTGGCGGTGGCGATTCAGTAGCCGCAGTAAACAAGAATAAGCTTGCCGACAAAATATCGTACGTTTCAACCGGCGGTGGTGCCATGCTTGAGTATATGGAAGGTAAGGAACTCCCAGGTATTAAAGCCATCAGAGGCTAACATTACTATAAAAACCATATTGTGCCCTAAACAGAAAAAGTTTAGGGCATTTTTATCTGTATATTTCATAAAATTGATATCAATCTAGTTGAATTTGTTGATTAATGCCATCTCGGCCTCGCTTTTTGCTTTTTACTTTTTATTTTTTTATTTTTTACTTTTCCTCTAACTTCCTCTAACTTCATAATATTCATTCTACTCCGGCACATTCCCACCTAAAGTAACAACATGTCTAGTCCTGAAATAAGTCTACAGGTTAGAAATAGATTTAAGCGACACACA
>ERZ795050.1529-NODE-1529-length-29426-cov-4.973443_pt1 | contig 29426 bp, 48 predicted proteins | sample MGYA00375134_ERZ795050 | MGnify/ENA primary metagenome ERZ795050 (study PRJEB30179, sample SAMN05720221) | activated sludge metagenome | isolation source: Anaerobic digester | place: Japan | collected 2015-05-26 ... | reverse complement strand
GTTCCACCCATTCACCGGCGGTGGAATCGTAGCGCTGTTTGCTGTTGAGCGTTTCGGCATGACTTAGCGGTATGCCCCCTCACGTCTAAAATCATTGTAGCGCTTGGCTTTTGCTTCCTTGGATACGTCGCCAGTCATTGGCAGATTAAAAGCTCCGCCACCGGTTGATGGTGGCACAACCACTACAGGCGCGGGGGCTGCCATCTTGGTGCTCGTAGTTAATCCAGGTTGTGGGTTCACAACGGCGAGCGTGGGGCTAGCACCAGACAATAGCGCCTGAATCTTGGCGGTTAGATCCGGTGTTTCCTTTAAGCTTATTTGTCCGCGACCTTCGCTAACAGCGCCAGCATCAAGATAGGCTTTTGCAATATCCTTACGCTGACCTTCGGAATATTTACCAAGCCAGTCATTCCCATACTTTTCACCAAAAGCTGAATAGCCCCAAATATCCTCAGGATTAAGATCCTTCACGTCACGACTACGGGCAAATGTTGGATTACCATACTTACCAGCGGCTATCTTTGCCTCTTCAATGGCGACAAGCTCATCTTTGCTGCGGCCACGCGTTAACTCAGGAGCTCCTGCCGCTAACTGGTCCCAGCCCGTAACTCCAGCTTCTAAAAGCTTCTTTACGCGACGCCCTTCTTCCTTATAGCGATCCTTGTCACTCATGTTGTTGGCGAGACCGATACCACCACCGAGAACCCCGCCTATAACAGCGCCAGGAACACCGAAGTAAGACCCCATGGCAGCACCAGAGGCAGCACCCTGCGCAATCCCACGGCCCCCACGGCGCTCGTTTTTGAAGAGGTCATACGCACCCATGGCGCCAGCCATCGGGAGAAGATAGTTACCCGCGGAACCCACGCCACTAAAAGAGAATCCGCCGGGAGTTGCTGGTACCTGCCCAGGATAGATAAGTGTGCCGTCAGCGTTCTGCCCAATAGCTGGAAGGCTATCGACAAACGCGCTCGAGCTGCCCCCAATAGTTGGAGCCTGTGCGGCCTGGGTAGCTACCTGCTTAGCCACTTCTTTAGTCGCCACATCTTTAGCAACCTCTTCGGTGGCTTTCTTGGCTAGGTACTTCTCTATGAGCTTTTTACCAGCAATTGACCCACCAAGTCCCACAATCTGGGCAGCTGTGCCACTCGCGGCCGATGGCGCCTTCTCCTCGTAATCACTTGGAGTATATGGCCCATATTCCTCAAGGCGGCGTCTCTCCCCTTCCGCCAAAAGCCTTTGATACTCATCGAAATTATAGCTCATATGTTGTAGTTACCCTCTGGATACGACCACAACCCAATCATGGCCGGGTAATTACCGGTGCGAGATACGTTCACGACACTAGCTCCCAACAACCTGGATTTGGCCATATCAAGCTGCTGCATCGCGTCTGCTTTTAGCCCTTCAAAATCAAGCCCGCGCTCCTGCTTGAATCGCCAGGTGGTGCCGTCTTCAATCATTCGAGAATCAAGTATTACTTGGTCGGTATCGTTGTTGTTTACCGTTGTACTGTCGTACGGCACATTGGTAAATGTCCAAGTTATGGATCCATCTGACTCTGATCCGCTCGTTACGGTAGGCGCTGTGGTCCCCGTAGTCGCTGCGCCAGTTCCTACACGAGTATAGATATTGCCGTTATAACTACACGCTCCATTACCAAGCCACGAAGTTGATGCAACCCAGGTCTTAGGTGCAAACGTAGTCTTAGAGATATACTCATACACACAGATCTGCCCGTTCTCCGAGCTTGATGGTGTTGGATCAAAGAACATCTGCTTGTCGGTCCAGCCCTTCACCCTGATACGCTGACGCGGTAGCGATGCAATAATCCCGCTCTTATATTGCTGCCATAGAACCGCATCAATTGGGCCAATAAGTGGCCAGTGCTGCGTGCGGTTCCAAAAGGTTTCGCTCTGAAATAGATCTATATCTGTTGGTAGCACGTACGATGCGGTATCAGTTGCTAGCGTAAAAGTGTATTCCTTTTGCAGTTCAGGCCATGCGAAATCCCTCGCTAAGTCCTGCACGGTCTGGTTAATCATCGCCAATATAAGCAACACATTTGCGTCAGTGTTCCCGATGAGCGTTGCCGGCTGTGGCAATTGCAACCTTGCCGCTACGGCTTGGCCTATCTGTAGAATCGTAGAATATGCCATTAGTATGCGCTCCCCAGCGCTATCCAGCGGATCCCGATTTCTTCTTTAACTATTACCACGCCTGTATTAACTGGAATCACCAGCCCAGCGTTTACAGCCATCGCGTTTATATAATTACCTACCGCTGGGAATAACGTCATTGCTACTCCTGAGTCGTTCCTGATGTAATACGTTGATTGTGGGACAGTGCCCTGTAGTGGCATCCTTGCACAAAATGCCACGCCAGCTGTGCCAGTTACAAAACGCGTTATGGTATAAGTAATCTCGGCCGCAGTAGCCTGGTCAACTCCCGCTAGCGCAATGCTTCCAGCTGCTACGGTCTGCCCTAAAAACGGTGCTTGCCTTGCCGGTATCCCGATCTGTACAAGGTCAGATACCAGTGCCACGAAGCCCCCATTTTAAAGATAGGTCAAATTCACAGCTTGTTCAGCAAGCGCTACCGCACCAGTATCTGCATCTGCCATGCCCGTAGTCAGTGCTAAGGCTATCCCTGCACTGAAGTACATACCGTCAGGCCCAAAATTAATAGATATCGGGGAGAAGCTTGCAGCAGGGATCGGCATTGTAAAGACAGGCACCGTTGTTCCTACCGTTGGCGCAGTCGCCAAGTTGTAGAGCTTTATATACCTAACTGCCGCATTGATATTACCAACCGTAAGCGTAAGCACCTGCCCGGGGGCGGCCTTTACACTCGTAGCGTTAGTCGTTGCTGCCGATATGAGCTTAAACGGTATACCGCCTGATGATGGTGCTGACATAACTTACCCTCCACTACGTCTATTGATTACGTGGCAGGACCAACACCCACGATACCTATCCAGGTGGTAGCAAGTACTCGGGTGAAGATACCAATCTGGTCGGTGGCTGCTGCCAAGGTTATACCTGCGCCAAGGCCTGCAGCGTTAATGGTGCTGCTCGCATCAGGTGGGTACACTTCGATATCGTTAGCTGCGCCGGCATTCTGCACAATGATGGACCCACCTATTGGGCAATTCCAAAGCTTCACACCAGTTGATGCCGCTGCAGTGGTTACAAGGTTCGTGACTGACGCAAGCTGGAGAGCGTTTGCTACCGTAGTACCGACAGCCGTCAAGCCAGTCGCTACTGACTGCGCTACTGCAGTTCCGGCTCTCTGCAAAAGAAGATTCCCGCCGCGGGTGGAGTTCTGAGCGAAATCCCCGTTAGAAAGAAGCGTAAAATACGGATTTCCACCAAGGTTAAGAGAAACGGCAGTGGAAGAATTAATAGTCGTTTCATCACTTGAATTAACCTTGATAATATCAAGGTTTGCTGAGTTGGCGGCGTTACGCCATTGAAGATATGCATCGTTGGCATAAACGATGCCAGCGCCAGCTAATCCCGCCACCTGCTCAGCAAGCGCCGCCGGCATACCCAAGCCCATAAGATTCTGAATAGCCGTAGCCCTTGAAACTGCCATAATAGTTCTCCTACTCTTCTTACTTAATTATGCTGTGATTTGTGAGCTGTCTTCTAGCTTTCTTGGTGGTCGACCACGACGGGGCGATGTTTGATCCTTGTCGCCCGAGTCAGCTGTAATGGCTGACACCTTTGAGGATAGCTCAGACAATTGCTTTTGTAGAGAGGCAATCTTTTCCTCTTTATCCGCAAGCAAAGCCTCAGTCTTAGCCGATGGCGCCATCTGGTCAATGCGACTTAAGAAGGCTATGGCCTTTTTCTTGTCATCCATGCCACCCATACCAAAGGACTGTGCAGCATCATCAGTTAACGCCGCCACCTGCTCGACATACTTAATGTTCCAACGGGCATAGTTTTCAACTTTGCTCGGGTCATTCTTGAACATAAGAATAAGTGCTGTACCCACCAGGTTGTCGGTGTTACCAGCAACGAACGCATTCCACTGCGGCGTATATTTTTCAATATCAGAGTTCGGTGCCAACCAGTCCACTTTCCACTTACCAGTGGCTTCGTCAAAGTGAACTTTATCCCTAATGCGACGAGAGACTACAGAGTTCCCGAGGTCCCACTCTTTAAAGATCCACACAAAGTTCTCTCGGACAATCTTGCCCATGTCACGAGTCTTTGCTGGCATCTCTTCAGAGATAACCTTGAAGTGTACCTGCACAGCAAAGGGGTTTTCGGTGTTTACGACATCCTCGTTTTTAAACCCATCGTACCCAGCTATCTGCTCAACCCTGCTTATTGCCATATGCTCCTCTGTCGTTTTTAAAAAGGTGGGGGCCTATACAAGCACCCCCACCTAGAACTACTTAGTCAACTTCCGTCAAGTTACAAGTCAAGATGGTCGTCATCTGGACTTCCGTGTTGGCGATGGTCGTAGTCGTCACAAGCGTGGTCAGACCTGCCAACACACCCTCGTCAACGTTCGCGTCATCAACCGCACCAGCTGTGCCAGAGAGTGGATGCAGAAGCGCCCCGGCCGTAGCATTCTGGCTACGAACCTTGATACCTCGACCTAATCCACCACCTGGACCACGAGCGATCCAACCATAATCAGACGCCGCGAAAGCTACCTGATTAAGGCCGAGAAATTTCGGTCCCGTGTTGATATCGGTGATCTCTGTCATCTCAGCAAGCCAAGTGCCGAGTATGATAGACGCGTTAGTAACATGACAAAGGCTATACACGGTCAATATCTCCGCTGCCTTTACATATAACCATTGCCCACCAAGATTATCGATACAAGTCGTACCAACGGGGAAAAGAGCGGTTGTGCTAGTTTCCTCGAATCGTGCGCCGGTCATACTGACCGGAAAAACTCCTGAAAGTGCCATAAACAAAATCCCTTAAAATAGTCGATTAATCGTTATTAAGCACACCAAGACGGGAGTAGTTATTCACCACTAAATTCCCCATCCATGCGAGGTACGAAATAAAGCTATCCTGATTGAAAGATTCTCGTCGCGGCAATTGCACAAGATTTCTCTGTGAATGCGCTACAAGATCCACACAATCGGGATCGATCCAGTACTGCGTTGCTGTCGGCATACCGCTGATAGTAGGCTCGAACACAACTTCGGCTTGCTTATAGCCATAAGTTTTGAATCCGAGTTTCGCCATCTTTCCATTCTCATTGGTGATACGTTGCAACGCATGAACGTTACCTTCGTAGTAACCAAAGGAAGTGTTATCAGCCAGGATTACCTTCGTATTTCCGCGCTTTCCTGCGATTAACAGATCAAGTCTATCCATGTAGGCAACAATGTTGGCCGCCGACATTGCAGCGCCACCATCGGTTGTACATCGATAGAATTGGTTTTTCGCAAAGTCGTATGACGCCCTTGCAATACCACCAACCGTGCCAGTGCCGTTATCGCTCGCGATCAACTGCCACCCACCGATCTGATTAGGCGCCGATCCATCCGAGAGCATGTCTTCATTGAAGCTGTTCTCGAATGAAAGCTTCGCAATTTTTACCCTAGATTTCAGGAGGTCCCTGTACTGTGAACGACCTGCGTTCTGGAGAATCTCCCGACCATTGGCCTGGATATTCAAAGCCACCTGACACCATGGATATTGAAACGAGGTCATCGTGTCATTACTGGTGGTGTTCAAAGGCTCATCGCCGGAGTACCGCTTATATGAGCCGTTTTCAGCCCAGATTACTGGCACAACGATAGTAGGACCGCCATCAACCGTACGTTTCGGCACAGCTGCGGATGTCGCGTTTTTGGTGAGAATGTTATCGTACAATCCACCCTCTTCAAGCATTTGGATAGTTGTCGAGAGCAACTCCCCAAAGTTCGCATTTGGACTAGTCATAAAATATACCTATAAGAATTTTAAGTTAAGCCGAGAAGCCATGAGCATCAAGCGATGCGTCGATAGCCTCATCAATGTTTACTATTTTTTTACGGCCACTTCCTACACCGGAACTCGGCGCACCGTGTATCGAGCTCGCCGCTGCTTGAGCCTTCTTAGCTTGCGCGGGTGCTCGTACGCCTGGTTGCGTCTGGGCTGGAATTTTAACGCCGTGAGCTGCACGCGCTTGTGATAGGACAGTCTCGTACGCTTGATCGAGTGCATGAGTGAGAGGGAGGCCCGGATTACGGGCTATGATCTCACTATAAACTGTCGAGATCTGCGGAGCGTACAACCTGGAGAATTGTTCTCTGTTGTTGCCCTGCGAATCAGTTCCATTTCGAAACTGATTAATCTCCGCTTCTATCGATTGCGTCTTTGTCTGCTCTACTTGTCGCCTATACTCTTCGGCAAGCTCCTTGGCTTCCTGAGCATCGGCGAGCGCTTGCTCTACCCGTGGGTCGTTACTGTAGCCGGTCTGATCTTCTTGTTGGGCTCCATCACCAAGGAAGTGCTGTGGTGTGAGGTTTGCTTGTCGCATTAATTCAGAAATAGCTGTGCGTGGATCCTCTTTAAAGAGTTTGTTCCACCCGAGCATATTCCCCATTAATCCGATAGCTCCCGGCATATCGTAGATACCCTGCTCTTTCAGCTGTTGCTGATATGGAGCAAATACCTCCGATGTTTTCCGAGCTATCTCACGTCCCTGCTGCGATTCCGAGGTCATTCGGTTGACCCATTCCTGTGCTTGCTCAGCTTTCCTAGCAACTATCTCCTGCAGTTCTCTAGATGCTGGTGCAAGCAACTTCTTTTCCTCAGAACTCCAGAATGGCGGGTCACTCACTAGCTTGGCACTAGAGCTAGGCTTTGCGGCCTCGTCTGATGCTGCTGTTTTTGTGGGTACCTTCTGGCTCTTAGGATCTGGTGTGGTTGGCGTGGCCTCTACGGCTTCATCGGAAACTTCCGGAGTTTCGGCGGGCTCTTCGGGGGCTTCTTCGACCTCTGCGGTCTCTTCTACGGTTTCGGTGTCGGGTGTGTCGTCAGCGTCTTCTTTGAGCTTAACCTCAGCGGCGTCAAGTGCGGTATCGAGCATTTCTTCGACAACTTCGTTATCATTCTTCATGGATTAACTGCCTATATCTCGCTAGTCGTTCTTGATTTTCGTACTGCCGCTCTCTGAGTTTGTCTGGATTGCTATGGATTGATTCAGCGTGCTCGATCGCATCCATTATCTTATCGTCAGTGAGATATTCTTGGCGGGTATCTGGTCTCTTGCTTAATAAATCATCACCGACGATGGTGTATCCCATTGCCGCGGTATCTTTTTCGTATCTACGCCGAGACGTGTAGCGTTTGCCTGTTACGGGATGTCGCAAGTCTGGTAATTCGTCTGACTGTACAAACGGGGCGTTAACTACCGCCTGGTTTGGAGTAATTTCGCAGAACTTGCCATTTCGCCATGCGTAAACTGATCGGGCCATAATTAGGTGAGCTTGGTATTAATTAAATACTGCTGTTTCAATGATTATGGTCATACTATGCAAACTTTGCATAGTGACTGCCAGAAAAGGGCGCTTAGCACAAAATAGTTGGCCACGGGTGACCATGAGCCAACTATTCAACTTAATTGAAGTGGTTGATTTTACTAGCTAATCAACTATTTATATTTAATTATTTAATGATTAATCTTTAATTACTGACTTTCCCACCAAGCCCAACCAAAAGCCCGGACAACCCCGAAATATATATAAGCCCTAGCCACGGCGAGCGGTTTACCCTCTGCAATTTGTAGCATCTGCTCTAGAAAGGCTCGGTCGACCCTAGCTCTGGTCAGATTAAATTCATGCCATGAGCCACGAGAATATGCAGCGTCGTGCCACGCGCATGCCGCATAAAACTGTTTATCCTTAATTGTAATCGGAGGGTCACCGCATCCAGTAAACTTTGACTCCTTACGCCATAACCCCATAAAGCCCCCTATGCAGAATCACAAACCTACCCCATCCTAGAGAAAGGCAATCATTAAGGAGTAATCCCATGCTGTTCATGCTCGACAAGATCCTCTCTATCCTTCCCGCCAATCGCTGGAAGTCCATCATCGGATTCATTCTCGTATCGTTGCCGCACGTCATCCCTAACTTTCCCGTGGGTGAAGCGGAGAACGCCGTCACTCTCATCGGGCAGCTCTATCTCTCTCTTGGTCTGATCCATAGGGCAGTGAAGAATATACATACTAGTTAAGGAGCAATAACAGTAGGACACCCTCCTCCTCCTCCATCTCCAGAATCGTTTGAGCTAGTGCCATTTTCGCTAGAGCTAATTTCTGTAGCTCTAATATTGTGGCTTCTATCTGAGCCATGCTTTCTATTTGAGCAATACGAGCGGCTGTATCATTATATTGACGGATCCGATTCTGAAGCTCTTCAGTGTGCGCCTCACTCGCCTTAGTAATGACAAGCTCGACTTTCTCCGTCGGTTCAGGCTCGTCGGGCTTCCTACGCCGCTTAATAGCATCACTAACATGCTTCCAAGTATTGTCTCCGTAGTTCTTCGGGTTGTAGAGGTAGTAGAAGCTCACGGACACCTCCTTTATTTCGGAGTACTTTCGCCCAATATTTCCTCAAGTCTTCCGGCTACTTTTAGCCTATCAATACTATCTCTAATCTCTCGCAGGGGGTGCCCCATAGCCACCAACCTCTGGGCCAATACTTCTAGTTCTATCTCTCGCTGAACCATCTGCAGCACAAGAGTGTCGAGCCTTCGTTCTTGCTCATGTATCGGAATGGCTCTTCGTAAGATTGTTGGCATATTGTCACCTTATGTTGGCATGGTCCTATACCACGCAGATACGTAAAACGAGTATGTATTACCAAGCGTTAGCCCCATTATAGCAACTTGGAACGCTTCATTTGCACCACCATCCCAATGGCCCGGAGAGAAATCTATGAAATGATTTGGCGACGGAATACCCCAAACTTCTTTGTTGGTGGAGTCGTAAATGGTACCTGTAAATAGTGAGTGAGCGGCAAACGCGCTAGCACCAAACCTAAAATATAAACCCTCTGATTCAGAGCTACCGAGAGCGTTGTTGCTCTCTATTATTGCAGCGATATGAATCTTGTAAACCTGACTCTTTAGTCCAGCACCTGGGGCGGCGATAAGCGTCGTAACGCCACTCCCCGTAGTGAGCGATGTTGTCGCCATCAACATGCGGTCTGAATCTATTATAAGCCTATTCCTACGATCTGTTGTGAAGTCTGCACGATCAGCACTTGCAACAGCGGTGAGCCCATCGTTATTGGTGATGGCCTTACCACCCACCTTTATAGGATTACCTGAATCAACAGCATCGTTTGCTACAAACCCAGTGGCGTACACCTCGCCGCTAGCTGTGAAGTCCTGAAAATTCAACGACCCATCAAGTGGCCACACGCCCATAACGGTAAACCCGCTAGCGTTGATTCCTGTGGGGATAACAGAGTTTCCAAAGATATCCTGGAAGGCTATCGGTATGGCGGCAGTGCCAGAGGTTGCAGCTCCCGTAGCCACTGCGCCCTGAACCTTGATAGCGCTCGTCCCACTCGCGGCAAGCTTGGTACTCATCGTGGTTGCAAGGGTTTCAATATCAGCAACGTTTGTGTTGATAGTACCGGCCAAGGTTTCGATATCGTTAACATTGGTACTAATGGTAGTGGCCAGGTTCTCAATATCAGCAACGTTTCCGCTGATAGTCGTAGCTGTGGTGCTTATCGTTGACGCGGTAGTTGAGATTGTTGAGGCCGTAGTACTGATAGTACCAAGGGTGGTGTTGGTGGTACCTATTAATGTCTCAACGCCGTCGACGTTGCCGCTTATCGTAGCCAAGGTCGTGTTGGTCGTACCAACAAGAGCCTCGATGCCATCTACGTGAGTAATAATAGTCGACAACCTGGTGTTAGTTGTTCCGACAAGAGTTTCAATATCATTAACGTTGGTGCTGATAGTCGACAAAGTAGTGTTTGTCGTACCTATTAACGTTTCAACACCATCTACGTTCCCGCTAATTGTTGCTAGTGTGGAATTAGTTGTTCCGATTAACGCCTCTACTCCATCAACATTACCGCTTATGGTGGCAAGAGTAGTGTTCGTAGTACCGACTAGTGTCTCAATATCAGCGACATTGCCAGACACCACCAATAACGTAGCTTCTGTTGCCCCACCTGGCACGCTAATCGTACCCGTAACAGGCATCGGATTTAGCGCGGTAACCTGGGATTCAGCGGTGCCATCACCCACGTCGATACGAACATGCTGCAAGAGCTTTCCGGTAGTGTTGGCGGTAGACCTCACCGGTAAGTCAGGATTACTGCTAATGTAGCTATTGGAAACTAGGGCGTTGTCGGTAGCCATGTCTTACCCTTAAATATCCGTGGACCTACCTATCAATGACCCGTCAGCGCCGCGTTGCATCACAATCTCTTTGCTACCACCGGGGTTATAGATATGAATAGCTGGCGTGGCCGATTGCTTCGAAGATTCACCGGCCATCTTGATAGCGTCTAACGTTTCTTGCTGCTTGAGCCGAGCCTCTTCGATAAGCTTCTCGCGTTCAGACAGCACAACCTTATACTGTTCAATCTCAACACGCTGCCGCTCAACTTCGGTTGTAAATTGCGCCTTGAACTGGTCAAGCTGCGCAGTCAGTTGATCCATTTCTTTCTTGTCCATTATCTTAGCGGACTCAAGCTGGATCTTCTGCACATCCACGTCGTAACGCATCTGTGCTTCAGTGGCCCTCTGCTGTAGCTCCTGTGCTTGGAACTGTAGTTTCTGCATATCAACCTGCTGAGTGGCCTGCATTTCCATAGCATGGTTCTGCATTTCGAGCTGCTTAAGCTCATTCTTCGCCTGAATATCCTGTGCGTAAGCCTGGGCCTGAATAGTTGCCGGGTCAGGCTGTGGCGGCTGTGGATTCTCAGCGGCTGCCTTATCGTTATCCTCAATCTTTTGCATAGCCATATTCCATGCGCCCTCAGTACTACGACCAGCGCGGAACGTACGAGCCGCTAACTGAGCAGACTCGATCATTGGTGCCATTAGTTCAGGCCTAAACTGGGACACGTTCTGTAGTGAGCCAACAAGGCTACTCATAGCCTCAACGTACTGCATAACTGCGGCTCTATTCGCATCCTCGTCCGTTGATATGGTTGAGTCAGTCTCGATACCCACACTGAAAGTACGAAGCCTGTCGTTACGGAGGAGCGCCAAAGCTTGTGGCCACATTGCTTGGTCATCAGGGGACATCTGAGCAACGCCAGCCATGAGGGCGATGGTCTCATCTGAAAATAAGCCTTCCTCAAATATAATCTCAGCCATCTTACTGATGATTTCACGACAGAATCGCTGAACAGCTCCCTGCTTCTCAGCTATCTTTATATTAACCCAGTTGGATTTTAACTGTTGTGCCGCTGCTGTTTCTGAAGGGTCGCTACTACCGCGAACGATGTCAGGTATCCCCGTGATCTCCCATATCTGGGCGAGTACGAGCTGCTTTTCCTCCTGCAGTGCAGGGAGTGCCGCAATGCACTGGTCGAACGGCATCCAGTCGATGGCGCCTTTGAGACCACCACGCTCAACAAAGCTCACCCAGTTATCGATAGGCCAGAGTTGGCCATCGGCGAGGGTGAGCATATTCTTAATATCTTTATTGAATATTGACGCCGTTGCACCGACAAGACGGATGCAGTTAATCATCGCAGTTTCGCGCATGCATATATCGTTGTACTGCTCGGCTAACCGCTCATAGATTCGATAGTCTGGAGTAGGCCACTGGCTCGACGTGGTCGTGGTAGCGAGTAGCGGGAATGGACATGGAAAGAATCCATCTAGATGTAACGGGTCATCTTTAATATCAAGGCATGAATCTTTGTAATCAAGACAGATAAAGTAAATCTTTTTGGTTTCTTTATCCCAGATTTCCCAAACCTCATACTGCGTACCATAGTTTTTAGACTCCTCGTCGTTATTGCTTTCGCGGGCTTCTTTAACTGCAGTACCACAACACTTTAGAACCTCTTCCCCAAAGCGCTCCTTGAACTTAGCCTTTGAGAGGAAGGCGCGCCGTGCTTTCCAACGTACTTCATAGGGTGTACGAGCTGGCGCTTCTAGGTAGTCCTGCCAATAGACGTAATCAACGAGGACCTTCTCGCTATTAGGTTTCACTACCTTCTCGGGAAGCTCTTCGCTCTCAAGCTCTGTATCAGGGTCATCACTCTCGTAGGCATCGGCGTCATCTTCTTGGAGCTCGGCAATCTCGAAGTCGGCATCATACCGAAGCCAAACCATCCCACATCCGGGTAGGAGTCTGTCTTCTACTGCGGAAGACACGCCATAGTTAAATGCATCTTGCTGCACTCCGATCATGAAGCTCACCGCACGCTCTCCGCCTAATGCGGCCAACCTACCAACTGGATCCATATCCCTATGACGGCGCTCAACTACAGGCTTGGGGGTCCGAGCATACAGGGCCGACTTCATCACCTGCGTATTAGACCAGAGAATATTATATGGCGCTAAGGCAAGATTACGCTCGTGTGTTGGGGTAATCCCGTAGTTACCGGCACCTCGATAAATCCGCTCGATGCGCTCACCAGTCTCAATGTAACTTGTGCGTTCTTTAGAGTCGAGAACCTTTTGGATCTCACGTATCCATTTATTAGCTGTTGAGCTTGCTGATTCTTCGGTAGTTTTACGGCTCATCGTTTCTTTCTTCCTAGGATTTCCCAAGACTCGTTTAGTGTAGGAGGCCTGAACTGTTCAGCAAGCGTTTTAGAAGTTGACGGTGCTTCCCTAACCCAGGGTCTTGCCATCAGTAAATAGCGAACACGATCGGCACAGTGATCGTCACCTGGTGCGCAATCGCTTGTATCGTTCAGGTCGTGTTGAAGGTTGCCCATGGTGTCTAGGTCCCCCGCCGCTTCCTCGAACCAGTATACGGCTGGGATCCCATTTTTGCCAACCAGTCGTTCTCGTATCTGCATCCAACCTGAAGCGCGGCGATTATCGGCCCTAGAGAAGTGGACACCTGCACTAGAGAATATCTCGAATATTGAAGGACCGTGGCCACGTTTTTCCATGATATCACCACCAGCTACTCGAGTGGATATTTGGCCGTCATGACGTTCCCGAGAGATGATACCTTCGGCTACAGCGGAAGCTGTAGTTTTGGGGAGGCCGTGACCGGTCCACCTGCGGTAGAAGATTATTGAGCCACGAGGGTATTCGGGGAACGAGCCGTCGCTTACGGCTGCCCAACCGCAACTAAAGGGGTCACCTTCGCCGGCGGCTCCCCAGTCCATAGCCATGAGGCGTGTCCATGATGATGGAATTTGAAATGATTTGACTACATGGATTGAGCGGTCTATTTCGGGGAAGAACGCACCCATGATCGCATCCCAGTTCCCCGCGAGAAGAGCGGCCACGAGTTGAGGCGGAAGACCTTTAAGTTGTTTTTTGTAGGCTTCTCTATTTATGTGTGGGTTGTCATCAATTTTAGCAGGAATAAACACGGTAGTTGCACCACCATCTTCTTCTGAGGCTACGTGTGGCACCCCTGGGGGAGCGCAGGATATAAAGGAGTTCTTAATAAACGCATGTCCGACACCACCGGGATTACTGGTTAGGACCTCACGTGGGAAATAGTATTCGGCCTCTGTTGGGGAGGCCCATTCATGTTGAGGCTTTTTGTATTTATCGGGAATTTTAAGACTTTTAGGCATACGCAAGCGTGAGCGTAAAAAACGGATCATATATTCCGTGAACTGAGTAGCTTCCTCGATCATAAGGACGTGGAATTCGGGGCCATAGTATTTGGTGAGATTCTTCTGATACTGGAGATGACAGAGGAAGATACGTGAGCCATTCCAAAAGCGGATCTCGCCATCGACTATATCGCAAAGCACACCACCGATTAGGTTAGACTGTGGGTGCTTAGTGTTACACCAAGGGGCCAACATTGCGTTGAATCCGGTTGGGCCCTGTAGGTGGTTTTTGTCTAGATCGTCGTACAGCCTGCGAAAAAGATACACATTGAGCCCAGGGATTTCCATACACCAAAGAATAGCGAGGCATCTTGATAGATAGCTTTTACCACCACCGGCTGCGCCCCCATAGAGGATTGAGGTACAGTTGGATTGCATTACTTCGGCTTGTCGTTCAGTAAGCTCGATATTGATTTCAGGTTTTACGGACGAGGGGATCATGTACCCATATTTATAACCTTGCGTCTGGCTGCGCGTCTATGCCGTGAGTATCAAAGAAGGATTATGAGTAAGTCGCGACGTGCTCATTTTTTAGCGACAGAGATATTTAGTACAGGTGCGAGGAGAGAGCTACCGTCAGCGCCGGTTAGTTCAACCTGTGATTTCTCGCGCCATTGGTGCTGAGTTTTCAGGTAAAAACAGATTGCGCCGGTATCACCGTTTCTTATATTCCCGAATAAAGCTGAAACAGCGGTTGATAAACAATCATCGACACCTTCGCGCAATTCCTTCTCGAAATTCTTGACGAGAGTTTCGACGGAGCAGCCCATACGTTTTGCAAGGCGTTCTTGGGACATGCCATAGCCTGCGAACTTACGCACTTCGGCGCGGTCGTCGTCGGTGAATACTAGTGTGGGCCTACCGAGTGGGGGCCCGTTTTTTTTAGCCACGGTATTACCTTGGTCTAAACCAGTTAACAGCGAGCAGGAGCATGATGATGCAGCAAGCCCAGAGACTACCGAGGAGCATACCGATTAGAAGGTCATGTCCCGTGGTAGTCATAGATCTAGATTAGCAGGTGTTGCCTGTGGTTGCCTAGCCGGCACGCAGCGTGTAGCTACGGCATTTGCGAGGTTGTGAATGTCCACTTGGGCGAAGACATCGACGGGTATGCCGGCCGCTTCTATTTCCTTTACGGCTTCATTTAGGTGCTTAGCGGCGATATGACGAGCGAGTACCCAGGGGTCAATTTTTGGTTGTGTCATTTTGTGTCTCCGGTTTTTAGGTCAATTTCAATACGAACGACTGGGGCGGTGTTTAGGGTTTCTTCAAGGCTATCATTCTCTGCGGCTATCGATTTGATAAAATCGATCATTTCATCCAAGGAGTAGAATGAGCTTAGTGAGAACAACCCGTCCCCCCTGAAGGTGGAAAGTAGAAACTTGGGCGGTATCATTTTGATGTCTCCGGCTTTACTTTTAGTTTTTTGGCAGCACTATCGAGGATGCGCATGGCCAAGCCCTCTAAAAGCAGGGCCTTGAGGGTTGTTTGTTCATTGCAGGCGAGTATTTGGGCTGACCGGTGTAGGTCAGCAGGGAAGTCGCGGATGAGGTATGTTTTTTTGGTCATATTGGCAGCCTTTTTGTTAGACATAAGTGACTAATATTTTATCGTTAGCGATAGCGGCGAGGTTACGTGGGCGCCTGTGAGCGACATAGTTTAAGTTACTGATATCACGGATGAGATCAGTGAACTGGGTGGTACGATGAATTTGGTGGAAGACTTGCTCTACTTTGCCGGTGGTGAGGTTAGTGATGTAGACGGTATCGTATATTTTTATGGTTCCCATGGTGTGTCTCCTTAAGGTTGTTATTTAGAACATGGTGATGATGCCCCAGAATGCCACGCTTACGAATGTTGCGAAGAGTTTAGGGTTCATATTGTGTCTCCGTTGTTATCGATTACCTACTCAATATAACCACTATACCTGAGATTATCACTATACGCAATAGGATTTGTACTATTTTAAACAGTACGCCGCTGTAGTTGTTATAAATGGTTGATTTTAAGAAGATAAATCTGATAAGAAAATAAAACTCCGCCGGGTTTAAGTACCACCGTGAGCGGCCGTGTCACGCTCCTTTGGACTCAGTAGTGCAGAAGCATCAGCATCGACAAGTAGCTAGCTGCTGACGCTCCGGCGGAGATATACCAACAACTATACCAGGGCTACACTATCCAAGCCAGCACAAAGCTAGCGCCTATGATACCAAGGGTTATACCGCAAATTTGGGTCCAATACTCGTCTTCGTACCATTTCATAGTGTGTCTCCTAACAACCATACCAGAACTCAATAGTGTCACCGGAGTCATCGGTAGGTTTTAGCGGAACCTTGAGATCTAATAATGCCTCTTCAGGAGCTCTAGGAAGCCCCTGTACAAGCTTATCTCTCTCAGACCCCATGATACCCCTCATCTCGGGGTGCGCGGAGTCCTGGAGGGCTTTTAGGCACACCCTACGAATCTGGAGTACTAAGAGTTCTGCCTGTTCCGGTTTATTAGCAATACGAAGCAAGTCCACCGCTAAGTCGTGGGCGGGCCGTAGTTGCTGTACGCGACGCAGGTCTACCTGTTGGCTTTGGGGGTCTGGGTTGTGTTTTGACATGCTTAGAGGTTACGCCAGTCCCGACTCCTGTACTAGCTGCAATTGAGCGGTAGAGCCCGAGCTCAGCTTTGACCTCATCGCAGGGTACGCCATGGTCGTAGAGCGCTGCTGCCACGCACTCCACTGCTATACTGATTATATTAGCGATATCTACTCTTTTCTCTACTGGTATGGTTCCCATTTGTGTCTCCGTAAATGGTTTTGCTTTAGTGCCAGCTCACCAGATTATCAGGGGTATGAGTATGATCACGCGCAGGGAGTGCATAAAAGCAGGGTTGATTAGCTATGATATAAGAGTTATGTTGTGAGTTCTTAGTGCATTCAAGGAGACACACAAATGACACATCAAGAGATACAAACAGCGTTTACGAGAATCAAAGAATTATGGCCACGAATTTACGCAACCAATGAGGTTCTTAACGAGTGGCAGAAGGCTTTCAACGCAATAGCCCCAGAACAGTTTTATAAGGCTCTCGATTTCTATATCCAGACCCAGAAAAACATTCCGCGCATCCCCGACATTTACAATCTATTAAAAAATATCCCGGGAGCGGGAGCGGATAGTGACTCATCTAAAAAATACGCCTTCAATCCACCCCTCGATGATAAATGGGGCTACCTAAAGATGCAGCTCGCTAAAGGGCTAGCCTACTGCCAGGAGCCACACCCCCAAGGGTTCATCGTCCGATGGGTACCTATCAAAACAACCTCCCCAGATGGCATCGTAAAAGGTAGAGCCGAAAAGATTGGTACCTGGACTCACCGGGAAGAGTCCGCCGATAGGTATACCGACCCTTATTCAGACCTACCCGAAAGCTCTCTCGGTAGAGGAGAGTCCTGGGTTTTTGGTTCTAGTATACCTAACTAAAATTCTTTCTCTCTCTTGTATTGGGGCGGCTATCCCGCCCCTCTTAATTAATTACATGACAAACTCTCTCTCTCTAGATACACACATCCGTGACATCTGAGAACTAAGAGCCTGTCGGCATGTATATTTAATCTATCCGGCGTTGCCGTTTGATAAAATCTATATTCTGTTAAGTAAATCTCTAAGAGAGCCAGAGAGAGAGTTGTAGAGATATAAAGAAGAAGGGGAAGAGGAAAACAGCCGAATTAATCCTGATTATTATATCATGGATTTTGGAAAAGTCAAATAGGTGGGGTGTTTGTTGGGGAATAGTGGGATTTTGGGAAGTGTACAAAGTTTGTACAGGTGATTAGTGGGTAATGTCGGGGGGTTAGGGTCGACTCGAAGGATTATAGAAGGGGTGGTTTTTGGGGGTTTTGGGTGGGGGCGTGGTTGTAGGTGTGGAATATTATTGGGATGTTTATTTTATGGGGATGGGGGGTGTTTTGGGATTATTTAAAGTAAGGAACGTTGGAGTGGCGCAAATGTCCGGCTGTCCGAATGTATGGGTATCCGGACAGCCGGACAGGGGGTTGACGTATAACCAAGGTAACCATATACTTGTATAACCAGGGTAACCAAGGTTATATGGAGGTGGTAGATGGTTGATAAGCTTAAGAATTACATAGTAAAGAATTTCCCGGATGAATTACACAAGAAGGCAAGGCGCTTTGCCTTTGAGAATGGCACAACACTCCGGTGGTTAATCCTCAACGGGCTCGAGATGCAGGTAGGTCCGATTGGCGAGGTTGTAGCCCCTGTAGGGCCTCTACAGGAAGCTGACGACTCTAAAGCGTGGAACAGGAAACCACCAGAAAAAGAGGAAGAAGTGGAAATCGAAAAGCCCAAGCAGGAGACTCCCCTAGAGAGAGCCACAAAGCGAGCCGAAGCAATGAAGCGCGGCGACGCGACTGCCATAAAGAGAAACGGGGACACGCCACCAGCTGAGTAATTAATATTATTCAATAAATAGTAAAGTATAACCCTTGACGTTATCCGGCTAATAGTGATAATGTTCAGGTTGTAAATAAGACCATAAAGGAGACATATGGAGCTAATTAAATACGACGATAAAGAAACGATTAAGGTGCTCAAGCAAACCGTAGCCGCGGGGTTATCCGATTCCGAATTCGCGCTCTTTGCTCAATACTGCCAGTCGACCGGCTTAAACCCTTTCAAAAAAGAGATCTGGGCTATCAAGGCAGGCGGCCGCTTACAACTCCTTTGCGGTATCAATGGCTACCTGGCCGTAGCTAACGCTCACCCCCAGTTCGACGGCATGGAATGCTCGGTAGACAACGACGAGAACCCTACGCGCGCTGTGTGTAAGGTCTATAGGAAGGATAGAAAATACCCGAGTGAGGGCGTGGCACTCCTAAAAGAGTACCGCAAAAACTCCCCCATCTGGAAAGAAATGCCAAGAGTCATGCTCACCAAGGTAGCTAAGTCTATCGCTATAAGGGAAGCCTTCCCTCAAGAGCTAAACGGCATATACACCCAGGAAGAGATGCCCCCAGAGTACAGTAAGGATACCAAGGCCGACATAGTCCGGCAGTCCGTCGTAATCGAGGAGGCCGTTACCGCACCGTCAGGCGAACCCACGGACCACATCATTGAGACTCCTTGTAGGTTCGGAGGCGCGACCGTTGGCGATGCCTACGCGTCCGATCCAGACTGGTTAATTGCAGTGCACAATAACCCTAAGAAATGGGAGAAGATGACCGCCGCAGACCAGTCAGCTATTAGCAAATTCTGTAAGCAGATAATCACAAAGGCCACTACGCCACTACCTAAAGAGGCGCCTGTGGCTGTGGATGCAGATACTGAATTGTTTGAAAAAGGAAAAAAGTAATATGGCAGCAAAATTGGTTCATCGGTTTAAGTCAGCAATCAACTTCCGCGACTCGTTAGCACTGTTCGAGGGTAACGGTGGCTACTTTTTAACGTTGGAGAAGTCTAACTATGACAAGGAGGCTAAAGAGTGGAAGACTACGCCGTTTCTGGATCCGTCAGACCTTGCGGCCATCATGTCAACATGTCGGCAGGCACTCGCGTATATCGATGCTAACCCTATCAAGAAAGAAAAAGGCGAAGGTGGTTACGCACAAACCACACCACCAGATGGCGCAAAGGTTCCCAACGATGACGACATACCATTTTAGAGCTTAGTGAGACACCGCTACCCCCCGGCCGGATGATGTTCTGGGGGATTTTACGCACAAACCACACCACCAGCTGTTTCAAAGATTCGTAGCGATGACGATATTCATTTATAGGGGGGAGTTAATATGTTCGGGTTAATTTGGAAGTCCACACATCAAGACATACTCGCAGCGTTAGTGTCGGCACATCTTCAAGATCTGAAAGAGTTGCACGAGCGGTACAAGAGGCGCGAAGGAGAGGTTTTAAAGCCAGAACCTAGGGAGGAGCTCGAGGCGCGGCTGACGCGAATCGAGGGTGAGCTAAAGGCAACCCATGAGCTTGTTATGGCGTTGTCGAAGCAGTTGCTTCCCCGCTAACCGGTAGGCCCCGGCCGGATGATGTTCTGGGGGATTTTATGGGGTAGGAAATGAGCATATCAGAAAAAGAAATCAAGCTTAGGCGCGAATGGCTAGAGGAGTATCTAGCAACTCGAAAGTTGCATAGCTCATGCTATGCGTTCAGTTACACGCTGCCAGCAAGTTGGGATGTATTTGCAGAAATTAGAATGAGAGCGAACAAGCCAATAGATTTTAGGATACTAAGGCTTCCTTTTGAGTGCTTCCCGTTCGATATTCTCGAGTCGATTGATGATGCACCTGAGATATATCATGACGTTGAGATTGACTACGAAATTCGAGACCTGGGTGCTCATAACTCCTATATGATAAACCATCCAGAAACAGCAAAAAACCTTGGCCCATTCTGGAAAAACCTGAACCTCAAAGAGGTAATCGACGAAGGATACCTAATGGATACCTACGGGATAACACTTCGGCAGGCTCAAATTTTGGCAGAGGTAGATCTTCTATGAAACACTCAATCACGCAGGATTCTTGGAGATAATGACCTGACACTGGATTAGAGATGGATTACCAAACTACAACCTTCATACTCGTGCTTGTTGGCTTTGCCCTCGGACAGATAACGGCCACTGTGTTTATCAAACCCTGGATTCAGAGACGTTTTGGTAGGCGACCATGAGCAGAAGGATCGCAAAAGAGAGGTTCGTCCTGGCTGCTGTGGGATTGGCGGGATTAGTCACGGGACTAATTGCCATAGCTGCGACTTGGTTTCTCATTGCGGTGTTTTTTGTTCGGGTCGGGATACCGTGCATCAACAGCTTATTTGATAAGTAAATATGGGAGCAAAGATATGAAGAATAAAAACCCCGCCGATCTCACCAGTCGTAACAACAACGCTTGCAAAAAGGAAATAGCTGAGCTGAGGATGCAGGTTCTTGTACTAGCAAACGATGTAGCAACTTTACGGGACTATCTAATGGCAGGCTGTACCCCGTGGTGGACGCCCCCGAAGATGCGCATAGATATCGATACCGATTCAACCATTAAAACGGAGAAATCTAATATGAAAAAGAAAGGTACGAAGAAGGGCGGCAAAAAAGGTTCTTGTTAACAAGAAAACATAAACGATAGGCGCCCGGTTGTCATTCTGATGACCGGGCTTTTTAGAATCAAAATGATTATCACGACAAACAAACTGGAAGAGCTTAAAGCCTGTAAAGCTGGCATAGATTGGTTTCTTTCCCAAAAAGAGACTGATCTAAAGGCGATTTGCTATGCACTAGTAGAAGATAACCGAGCCAACTGGGCTAATTGGTTATTGGTACGGTGCTTGACTAAGATCCAGAAAGTTCAATACGCGGTTTTTGCTGCTGAGCAGGTAATACACATCTTTGAAAAGGAATATCCAGAAGATCCTAGCCCTCGCAAAGCGATAGAAGCGGCAAAAGCCTATATTCAAGATCCATCAGGAACAAACAGGGCCGTTGCTGCTTATGCCGCAGATGAGGCTTATGCTGCTTCTGCTGCTGCTTATGCTGCTTATGCTGCTGCTGCTGATGCTGCTGCTTCTGCTGCTGTTTATACTGCTTCTGCTGCTGCTGCTGTTTCTGCTGCTGCTGCTGCCTATGCTGCTGATGCTGCTGCTGCTTCTGCTGATGCTGCTACTGCTACTGCTACTGCTACTGCTGCTGCTGCTGCTCACAAAACTCTACGGTTAAAAATAATAGATTATGGATTAGGGTTAATTGAGGAATAACCATGACTAAAGAAGAAGAGCATGACGTATTCCTTCGACTGTTTTTTGAGCGCGCTCGTGTAGCGCAGCATGCTTATAGTGAGTTTTTCATGGAGGAGCTCCCAAAATCTACAGATAAAGAATTCGAGGCATGGAAAGTAACAATCAAAAAAGACAAAGAGGCGAAGCATGACTAAAGAAGAAGCATACGAGGTGTGGCAGTCTATAACTAGCCAGACAATGTTCTCGGCTTTATGGAAAAAAGAGCGAGATGCGCAGTATTTTGAACACTGGTGGAACGAGCGGGTTGAGAAACTCGCAAGAGATACACAAACGACTACAACAGGCGATGGAATACCTTATGAATATATATCGAGTACTAGTACTGCCCCTGATAGCTTTTTTGGCCGCGTTGCCAGTGGAGGCGGCGCCAAGGATACCAAGAGCTAAGGTTTTGGTAGTCCTCCTAGAGTCGCCAGGTTTGCCAGTGTGTGACCTAGAGATGGCATCAAAGGTTATCGACGGCGCTGTGCAACAAATGGCCCCAGCTGTGCGTGTTACGCCTACGCTGATGACGATACCGCATCCATTCCCAGAGCTTCAAGCATATGAGAGCAGACAGGCACTCGCACAGGCTTTACTAAGATTCGCAAAACGCGATATACGATTGCCACGCTTACGCATACACTTCTTAACCCCGCCACTTATTGGCCCCAATGGAGAATGGTATAGCTATGGCTATGGTCCATCTAGTTGCCAGCGTAAGCCTGTAAGCGTTAGTAGCTGCATAGAATATAACGATCTCGGTCAGAATAGAGTGATAGCTTCTGTATTCTCCATGGCTCATGAATCGCTTCACGGTATGGGTGCACGACATACGTTAGGGGGTCTTAGTATTATGGATCTGGATCCGCTACCGTTTAGTGTGGAGTATTCGAATTTACCAGTAAAGAAGCGAACAATTAGAGAGGTGCGGGAATGCCTAAAATAACCCCACTTACCAAAGACGAAATTGCCGAGATTGCCCAGGCTTATATCGAGAATTATTTTTATATCTTAGAAGAGCGCGGACACAATATCAGATTAGCAATGCTAGATGCGTATAGGGCTGGGTATCGCATGGGGGCTATGGAGCACGACAATGAGGATGATGACAATACATGACCAAAGAAGAGCTACTAAAAACATACGGCCTGGAATACAGAGGCAACCGAGACGTCTACAGAACAGGCGTCATGGCCTTGATAACGATAACTAAGGCCGAGGTGGAACAGCAGGCATCTCCGGAAATGCTTAACGATCTAATACAGCAGAGGATTTACGTAGCTCTCCACAGTCTTGGGAATGAATTGAAAGAAGTTCAGGCGTTCGATCCGTTTGCTAAAAATGGGGCTATGGAACACGACAGCGAGGAATCAGATTAATGATACTATGTGCCCATGTAGCTCAGTTGGTAGAGCACTTCCTTGGTAAGGAAGAGGTCACGAATTCGAGTTTCGTCGTGGGCTAACAACACGAGGTGAGGTACCGAAGTGGCTAAACGGGGCAGACTGTAAATCTGCTGGCTCACGCCTTCACTGGTTCGAATCCAGTCCTCACCATATAATAATATAAAGTCTAGGAAACCTGAGGTCTCAAATGCTATCCCCATGCTGTAATGTCCCAACCTTTCTGACTGGTAACGGCGCTTTTGTTGAGATTCGGCGTAAATGCTCAAAGTGTAAGCAAGAGGTAGTGATACCAAAAGGTGAAGCTGTAGTCGTAGAAAAAACGACTATTGAGGACAACCAAAACACTGATAAGGTGTACCTATACGAGCAATCAAAATAGGAGCCCTATGATCAAGAGTGTTCGCTTCAGTAACGTCTCTCAACATCAGCGTCGTGAGTATGGGGTAACTACAATCCCGTTTGCTAAGGGCGAATGGTTCGGGTCGCCAGCCTCTGCCCAGCTTGTGGCGAGGCCTGATGAGAGGGCCTTTTACTTACGTGCCTTTGGTGCCCAGTGGAACGACGGCTCGTATCGCTATGGACAGGCTTATGTGCCGCTTTTGATAGCCGGCAACTCCGAGCACGTTGTACAAATAGACGTACAAACCAATCAGAATGAGGTAGCTCCGCCGCCTCAAGTGCCTACGGTAATCCCTATGGCGTTTCCGGCGCCCGTTGGTATTAATGGCGCGACTGTACCAACTAGCGCAATCACTACAGAATTGATTGAGACAAACCCAGCTCGCACGGTACTGCGCGTACGCTATCGCACTGGTAACTTTGTGGTGTGCCTCTATCTCTACATTTATGCTGACCAACAACTTGTGCCAGTTGAGATTCGCGTCACCGGTTCTAATCCGCAGATCCCCGATCTTGTGTATCCGTGTAACTCAATACTCCTCGGCGTTGTTGGTACAGCTATCAGTGTTTATGGCGCTCCTCGGCGTGGGGCATCTAGGGTTGACGCTTCCACTGTGGTTCTCGCAAGTAGCACAAGCTTCGGGGATGGCCAGTCGCAATGCTGGTACTGCAATGCATACCTCCCAGGTAATAGCCCATATAACCAGCAATCGGCTGAAGCCGGTCCGCTCAATGGAATATCCCTAGATTGGCGAGCATCAAGAGCATATGGCCCTTTTGGAACCCTACCGTCAGCGCTGACGCAAGATCCTGCGCTCAAGGCTCAGTATGCAGCCCAAGCTTATTCACAGTTTAGGCAATTTAAATCAAGCGCTGGTAACTTATGGGATGACATGCCATTAGGGCTTACAAAGCTTCCAGGTGCTGCCGGAGATCAGCGCGACTTCGGGATGATTTCAGCCCTTGATGCTATTGACTCAGGGCGACCGGAGCTATTAGAAATCTACAGGTTTAATGCGCTTGAAGATGCGATGAGGCCGGGGCACTACTGCGAGATTGACGGTCAGCCGGTCAAAGCCTCTGCTCATCCTAATTGGATTTCGTGGTCTGGCCAAACGCATTGGCATCCTGTTGTGTCGACTGACAGGCTTGGCAAGACTGAAGTGGCTGGAGGGCCTCAGTGCCACGATTGGAGTGGTAAAGACAATGAGCATTGGTCGTCAAATCTGCTATCAGCGGCGGCGCTCCTTACGCACTCATACCAGTTGGTAGATGAGCTCAATACGGAAGCCGAGTTGTTTCTATCGTGCTGCACAGTCCCAAGCATGAAGCCGGGGTGGGCCACTAACTCCATGGGGCCAGCTCGTGCGATTGGGCGGACTTACAACGCCATGGCGCAGAACTATCTGATTACGGGGAGGGCTGATATCCGTGCCCGTGTACTTGCTCGCACGCAGGAGTGTATAGCTCAACAGTGGCGTGGTCGTGCTACATCGCCAGTGCGGCCTCTTACCGTTATTGGACCTGATGCACGGCAGCTGCCAGCCCATGAGAGTTGGTTGCCATGGCAAGAGTCTCTCGGCGTGCCAGGATTAGAGGCGTGGTATCAAGTAACTGGCGATGGTATCTACCGTGAGCTGGCGGTTTTTGTAGCCGAGAGTATGGTCAAATATGGGTGGCGAATAACTACAGCGCCGGGTGGTCAGATAGCCACTTACGACGTTGGCAATGCGGTAAGGTGGTATCCTGATGGTACGCCAATTACGCCCGAGCAATATTTCGACACTACGCAGACGTACTACAACCCGAGCCAGATCATGAGCCTTTGGACTGTCACGACACTCATGATAGTCAAAGACCACTACGAAGGTATCGTGGCGGCAGACGTGCGTCAGCGTGCAACCGAGCTGCTAGGGCTCATCACAGCGGGGCGCACTGGTGTGTACGATCGCATGGGTGAGTGGTTGGTGTAGCCATAAAAAACCCGCGTGACGAGTGCATTATCGTCGGCGCGGGAACATGGGGAGACACACCCAGGTTTTTCAGATCTTATTATGCGGCATCAAGTGCGTCAGTCTCAGCAAGGACTGCTTCGCTCGTAGCCTTATTGGCAACCGCTACACCCTCGGCGCAGTACAGCAGGCCAGTCCCTACGAGTTGCTCCTGAGTTACTGGGCTACCAACCTGGAGTGACTGGGTAAAAGCCCGAATCTCATCAAGCTTTGCATCGAGTGATGCCAACACGAGGCCGGTCTGGTTTTGTACTTCTGCTATCTCTGCGACGGTGGCGTTTACTTCGGTAATGGTAGCCATAAGATTTGAATCCTTTAAAATGTAGTCGATTAAACTAGTTAACCAAGAGCGGCTAGCGTCACAACCAGCGTTCATATGATTTGTCATGCCGCGCTCCCGGGTCCCTCTAGATTTAGTCTAATTGAATCATGGGGATAGCACTAGTAAAACTATTAAGTAAAGATAATCCCTTTACTCATTTACAGCATCGTACGATAGTACAGATGTAAGAAGGATGAGATTGATACTTAAACAACTACAAGGAGACACCTTTTATGAATAAGAAACTTTTGGCAACTTGGGGCTCTATCTGCCTGCTCTCAACTGGATGCATGCAATTAACCGGTGCAAAGCGCATCGATGCCTGGGGTCTTGTCATCGATAGCAATAGCGGATTCGAGCTGTCAGCCGGCGCTATGCAGTATGATGGTGCAGACAACCGTAAATCAAAGATGTCAGAAGGTCGCTCACAACGTACCGCTGCCGTCAAGGATGATGCCCACTACTAACTAATAAGGAGACTACCATGAGCATAAAACTATTTACCGCCGAACGTTCACGCATCGCTCTTAAGGAGCGGTGCCTTAAAGATCGCCTAGCACAACGCCCGGCGAACATATCCAAAGAGCAATTCGAGGCTGCCATAAGAATCGCTATCACCGACGCTGCCGCTGACGCCATCATGCTGGCTAAGCAGGTCATGCGTGGTCATAGCAGTGCCTACTTCATGCCAGAGGGTAACGAGGCTTGCGGTGTGGCAATCTTAGAGGCTCTCGAAGCAATCGACGTGCAGCACATCATCGCCTCATGCATTACGTTACAGACGTTATCAAAGGAGCCAATATGAAACTATTTATAGCAAAGACAGTAATCTTGTCATCTCTATGCGGGATGGCATATTTGGGAGCGGGGCCTTTATGGCAGATTACCACCGCTCAAGCTTCATCAGTCTATGAGCAGGCCATTGGCAAGCTTACTAGAGTCGAAGTTATCAAGGAATATGTGCAGCCCGTAGAATTATCAACAGACGAAATGCTTGAACGAATATCTATCTCTATGTCCATAAACCCAACGATAACCAAAGCCATAGCTCGCCAAGAGTCTGGCCTAGCTTATCGCGCGGATGCCTTACGATTCGAGCCTCACCTAGAGGCGCGCTTTGCTAAGATGGCGAGAGGCCCGGAAGAGCGGCGCATGCTCGCTACAAGCATCGGAGTAATGCAGGTCATACCGGGCTTTCACTTAAAGACATGCAACTTAACCTCGTATGCTCAACTGTTCGATAAGCGGATAAATATCACCTGCGGTCTTCAGGTACTTAAGGCTTGCCTTGAGCACAATAAAGCCTTACCAACCGCCCAAAGATTCCGTAGAGCATTTGTTTGTTACAACGGATCAGAGGAGTATGCAGACGATATTTTTAACCACATCGGCCAGATAGTCCTCGAGGAAGGCATTCAGTAAACAACTAAGGAGACACACATGAGATACATACTAATATTTATATTCACATTCAGCATTGGCATCCTATTCAGCATGCGGGCTTTCGAGCCCCGCATACCTACAACTTCCCGCGCCTCAGTCTGGGCCCTCGATAGTTCAAGCTATCAGCTCGACGGCGCTCTAACCGACGCACCCCTGACCGAGGATTCGCCCCCAATGGAAAGCCTGGACACCAGCGATCAGCAAGCCCTTCAAACCCTTTTAGATTTGGTGGATTAGTCCATTCAAATAGGCCCATTTTCTCTATTTTCTGCGTTATCTCAGCTACGGGGATATCCAACGTTGAGCAACACCAATAAAAAGAAAATGGGCTTTCTTTCTCATCCGAGAACCAGAACACCGCCTCACGCCTAATATTACGCTCTCGGTGGTGCAAATCTTCTAGAGCTCTCCACAATACTGCGGAGACTAAAGACCGCTCGGTGATCGAGTCGTCGTACTGCTCGGAGTACGCGGCCATTCTATCGATGCCGGACTCATTCATTATCCGGCGAAGCTCTGAGCTCATCAGCGTTTAAAAAGTATTTCCGCGACCACGTCCCCACAAGATTTGATAGCTTACGCTCCGGGATACCCCAGGCTTTGGCCAACTGTAATACGGTTACCGGCTTCTCGCCGCGCTTATTTCCTATATGCTCCTGATACCTCTGACGTGACCATCCAAGAAGCTCTATGGCTTCCTTGCGGGACATCTTTGTTGAGAGGCGCAAGTACTCAATGAGAGAAATATATTTTTGAGTCGATTGCATAATTGGTATTCCCAGAATATCACGGCACTAGTATCGTGTAAAGATATATGCTTGCAACTACGGAACATCAAGAGCAATGTGCTTTCATCGAGTACGCGCGGTTTAAAGCTCTTCTCGATTCGCGCTATGAATGTGTAGCAGCAACGCCCAACGCTGGGAAGCGGTCGCCTTTTTCTGCGATGCGGTTAGTCAAGGAAGGCATGTCTAGGGGTTTCCCGGATGTCAGTGTTCTTGTCCCGAATGAGCGCCATCACGGCCTCTTCATTGAGTTCAAAATAAAACCAAACAAGGTAACGCCGGATCAGGCCGCTTGGTTAAAACGACTTGCACTTAACGGGTACTATACTGCGGTGTGTTGGTCGGCGGCTGAAGCTATTGAGCTCGTGGATAAATACTTGGATAACAAACTTTAGCGCGCCCCTTGGAATTGGATTCCACTTGGAGTGATTGATAGATCTTTGTTTGAGTCTTTGAGTAGCAGTACGATTATGAAGATACTGAGAGCTCCAATCATAATTATGTGCGTGACGAGAAGGGTTCTGTTTAACTGTCGCACCCCTTCGGCAATTACCGGCAAGCTATCTATATGCCTAAAGTCGTGGAGGCGCTCCTGTACGCCCTGTACGACGGTAGTATAGTCGGCGAGTGTTTCCATTACGCGACCAAGTTTATCCTCTAGGCCGTTTAGGCTGTGCGTGCTCATGTCTTTACGGTTCCATACTTATCTATTTTCTTCAGTTTTGACAGCACCCCTGATGCGTAAACCTTGCCGTGCTGTCCTAGATACGGTCGAATATCAGCCAGCGTTTTACCATTATAGAGCTTAAGGAGCGTCTTAATCCTGCCGGGGCCACTGTGGTAGGCTGCGAGACCTAATTCAGTGTCGCCGCCAAACATGTCGATCATCTGCTTGAGGTAGTGGGCCGCAAAACGTGTGTTGGTTTCAGGGTCTTTTAGATCGTATTTGGTTATGCCTAGCTCTTTAGCAATATCCTTGGCCGTACTTGGGAGTACCCCATGGAGTCCCTGGGCGCGCTCACCGCGAGAGGTCATGGGGTGCACGACGTTGGGGTTGCCAGAGCTTTCTTGGAGGCTTACAGCCTTTAAAAGCTTCGTGAAGTCATCAGCTTGTGGCAGCGGCGGGGTTCCTTCCTTCATGCGTATGGCCTCCTCTATGGCTATATCGACGGGGTCGGTTGATGTAAATTGTTTAGCTTTACTAGTTGGGGTAGGCGTGATAGACTTAGGGGATGACGTTTCAAGAGATAATTCTTCTGGTGGTGATATTTGGCCTTCTGATGGGGAAGGGGAGTCCATTTGACTCCGCATGGAAGTAATAACCGCCGGCAGTAGCCTTTCATAAGCAATCTTCATCTGCGCATCTGTCGCAGTGTTCGCTAGCATCTTGAGCGTTTCCGGATCAGCCATTCCCCTAAGAACCTGATCTCTAATTAACCCCTCAACTTTATTAGCAAGACTAGATACTCCTATCGCTGTGCCCGTAGCTGCCACTCCATAGGGA
>ERZ795050.1524-NODE-1524-length-29588-cov-17.751227_pt1 | contig 29588 bp, 28 predicted proteins | sample MGYA00375134_ERZ795050 | MGnify/ENA primary metagenome ERZ795050 (study PRJEB30179, sample SAMN05720221) | activated sludge metagenome | isolation source: Anaerobic digester | place: Japan | collected 2015-05-26 ... | reverse complement strand
TGTAGATCAATAACATATGCACGCATTTTCGAGTGAAACCGAAGATTAATGGTTATAAATCGAAGATTAATGGGAATCATATGGAAAAGGAAGTGACCGTCATTGAAGTCGGTCCCCGGGACGGTCTGCAAAATCTGTCCCAGTATGTGGGAACGGAAAAGAAGATTCAGTTGATAAAGGCCCTGGCCGACGCCGGGCTCCGGGAGATCCAGGCCGGAGCCTTCGTGAGCCCCCGGGCCATCCCCCAGTTCCGGGATATGAAGGAGCTGACAGCAGGTATCGCCTCCCTTCCCGGCATCAAATTTTCCGCCCTCGTCCCGAATCTCCGGGGCGCTCGGGAGGCTATCGCCGTCGGCATCGACAAATTGATCTATTTCTTCTCGCTCAGCGAAACCCATAACCTCAACAATGTCCGCCAGACCCGGGAGGCCTCTCTTTTGGGATTGAAGGCCATCCGGGAATTGGCCGCCTCCATTCCGCAAACAGAACTGACTGTGGCCCTGGCCACTGTTTTCGGCTGCCCTTTTGAAGGTTTCCTATCCACAGGCCATGTCCTCCGGAATGTGGAAAAGGTCGCCGCCCTCGATATCCGGGAGATCACCCTTTGCGACACCGTCGGTTTCGGCAACCCCCGCCAGGTGGAGGAAATCCTTACCGCCTGCCGTGATGCTTTCCCGGACATCACCTTCGCCGTCCATTTTCACAACACCCGGGGCCTGGGCCTGGCCAACGCCCTGCGGGCTTACGATGTCGGTATCAGGCGCTTCGACGCCGCGCTGGGGGGGTTGGGGGGCTGTCCTTTCGCTCCCGGGGCGTCAGGTAACATCGCCACGGAGGACCTGGCCTTCATGTTCGCCGGCATGGGCATCGCCACCGGCATCGATCTGGAGGGGCTGCTGGAGGCAACCCGTCTCCTGGAGAGACTCCTGCCGGGGGTAGCTCTTTCCGGCAGCCTCTACCGGGCGGGGCTGCCGCGGCCCCAGCCTCCTGAAGCCGGCAGGGAAGGTATTCCACCGGGACCGGAGATCTCCCTGCCCCCTCATCAGGACTGGTAGGGACAAGGGCCGCCCCACCGCCAAAGACTGTTGCCCGGCACCGGCGGGGGGAAACGGGGAAAGGGAACCAGCTCTTGGATAAATTGAGGGCAACTCTCGATAAAGAAGGAGAAATATTATGCTGAAGAAGGAAGAAGCGGTGCTCACGGTTATTGACATCCAGGGAAACCTCTATCTGGCCATGGATCAGAAGGAATTTCTGCTGGATAACACCACACGACTCATCAAAGGAATAAACCTTCTGGAGATCCCCGTCATCCTCACGGAACAGGTGAAGATCGGGCCCACAATCCCCGAGCTTTCTTCACTGATGCCCGGGATCACGCCCATCGTCAAAAACAGCTTCAGTTGCTGCGGCGATGCGGGTTTCATGGCCGCTTTGGCCGCCACGGGCAGGAAGCAGGTCCTGGTCTGCGGTATCGAGGCGCACGTGTGCGCCTACCAGACCTCCATGGACCTCATGGCCGCAGGCTACGAGGTCCATCTGGTCGCCGATGCCGTCTCCTCCCGAACGGCCCGTAACCGGGAGATCGGCATTCAGAAACTCCTCGCCGGCGGCGCCATCCTGACCAGCACCGAAATGGCCCTCTTCGAGCTCCTGAAAACAGCGACGGACCCCCGGGCCCGGGATCTCTTCCGGATCATAAAATAGGACAACGAAGAAAGGCGGCACAAGACAAGCGATGAGCAGGGAAAACATCTATCTGGATCACAGTGCCACAACCCCCACGGACCCGGAAGTCCTGGGGGCGATGATGCGCTATTTTGCCCATCATTACGGGAACCCCGCGAGCGGTCACCGCTTCGGCCGGGAGGCGCGACAGGCCATTGATACGGCCCGGGAACAAGTGGCCTCCCTGATCGGCGCCACCCCCGAAGAGATCATCTTCACCGGCGGCGGAACTGAGTCGGACAACCTGGCCCTCCTGGGAGCCGCCTACGGCGAAACCGGAAAAAGAAACCACATCATCACCTCCGCCATCGAGCACTACGCCGTCCTCAACACCTGTAAACATCTCGCGGATAGAGGATTCTCCGTAACCTTCCTGCCCGTGGACAGCCAGGGAACAGTGGATCCCGACGACGCCCGCCGGGCCATGACGGAAAAGACCCTGCTGGTCAGCATCATGCACGCCAACAACGAGATCGGCACCGTCGAGCCCCTGGCGGAGATCGCCTTCGAGGCCCGGCGGCGGGGGATTCTGGTGCATACCGATGCCGTGCAATCCGTGGGCAAGATCCCGGTGCGGGTGTCGGAGTTGGGCTTGGATCTCCTGTCGCTTACGGGACACAAGTTCTACGGTCCCAAAGGCACGGGGGCCCTCTACGTGCGCCACGGCACGAACCTGGCGCCGATCATGTTCGGGGGGCACCAGGAGCGTGGCTTCCGGACCGGGACGGAGAACGTCCCCGGAATCGTGGGCCTGGGCAAGGCCTGCGAGTTGGCTGGCCGGGACCTTCCCTGGCAGATGGAGCGCATGATGGCATTGCGGCAAACACTCGAGAAGCTGATCAGCGAGAAGATCGCTGCCGTCCGGATCAACGGCCATCCCTTCCGGAGGCTTCCCCATGTCCTGAGCGTCTCCTTCCGGGGTGTGGCCGGTGATGCCGTGGTGCAAGAGCTGGACCGGCAGGGGGTGGCCGCCTCCGCCGGCGCCGCCTGCACCTCCGGAGCGGTGCATATCTCCCATGTCCTGGCGGCCTTGGGAATCCCGGAGGATTACGGCCCGGGTACGGTGCGGTTCAGCCTGGGCAAAGGAAACACGGAGGAGCAGTTGTGCAGCGCCGCCGACCTCCTGGCGGAAATCGTCGGGCAACTCCGAGGAAACCGGGCAACCGCAACCTGCCCATCCCGCTGACGGAAGGATGAAGATCCGTTTGGCACCGGAAGAGCGCCGGCCGATCAGTGGCCATCCGCTCCTTCATCACCGGTCTTGAAGCGGGACAGGGTTTGACCCATTTCCCGGATATGCCCTTCCAAAAGCGCCATACCGGAAGAAAACCCTTCCCCGCCTTTGTCTTTTCCGCACAGTTCGGTAAGCCGGGCGGCATCCCGGGCCAATCGCTCGTGAATCTGCTTGGCTTCCGTAACCATCAGCGACAGATCCCTGATCATATCGTTGATCCGGTCGCACTCCTTTTTAAGGTAATCCCCCTGGCGCAACTTGATGCGCTGCCGGAGATCGCCCTCGCCGACGCGGCGAAAGGCATGGCTGAAATTGACCAGGGGTCCGCAGATCCGATGGGTGATAATGATCAGGTGCAGCGCGTAAAGGACGACGATCAGGGCAACGGCGGGAATAACCTTGGTGGTCACCATGATGAAGGTCTGGGCGGCATAATAGCTTACCGCCTGATTGTCGGACAAATCCATCCCCCGGATGGTGGGAAAAAGGAGCACCGCCACGGTGATCATCACCACCGCGATCATATAGAACAGGGCGTAGACCAACACCCGGATTTGCAGATCCCTATCAACCAAATAATTCGTCAGCTTCCTTTGTTTATGGGGCGTCATAATTATTTCCCCCTCTCCGTGTATTCATGGGTGGAAAAATTGTAACCATAGACGAGGCTGGCCTGGCCATGGGTGGCCTCTGCCCGGAAGGGCGGCGGGCCGTCCGGGGTGGCGCCGTCTCCGGAAACGATGTCGATGCGCACACCGGCCGAGGGAGAATATTTCAACTCATCCGGGCTCAAGGTTCCCGCCGAGGAACCGCCTTCCATAAAATCCCCCTGGTTCCCCAGGTAACGTCTATTTTCGGCGAGATAAATCTCCTGGGCCTTGACGAAGTTTTGCAAATCATGCTTGACGGTTATATTGTAGGCCTTGGCGGTATAGGCGCGTACGCCAAGAAATCCCATGACGATGAGAATGCCCAGGATCGCGATGACGATGAGCAGTTCGACCAGGGTGAATCCATCTCTGTGCAATTACCTCGCCTCCTGTCTATTCAAAGATAACGTGAGGTTGGAAGTTTTCCTTCAAAAGGAATCATCCTGAGAGATGTTTCCCGGAATCGGGCCCCGGCACTTATGGTCTCGCGCGGGAAGAACGCTATTTCAGTTTTTCCAGTTCCCGGACGATTCCTTCCAGGGGCGGCCGCTCGTTGATGTTGTGGACGTCGAGGTAGCGGATGATCCCCTTTTTGTCGATGATGAAGATGGCCCGCTCCGCCACCCCATCGCTGCGGAGAATACCGTATTGTTTCGCAACCTTGCCGTGGGGCCAGAAATCGGACAGGACGGGAAACCAGAGCCGGCCCATCTGGTTGGTCCAGGAGAAAAGAGTGGGGAGGTTGTCCACGCTGATCCCCAGGATGACGGTGTCATGGGCGGCAAAGATGTCTTCCACGATATTGTACCCGGGCCATTGATCGGAACAGACCGGCGTCCAGGCGGCGGGGATGAAGGTCAGCATGACGTTCTTCTTCCCCCGATATTGGCTGAGGGTGATCTTTCCACCGCCGACGGCGGGCAGGGTGAAGTCCGGGGCCCGCTGCCCCGTCTTGACCTTCAGTCTGCTGTCCACCGGCTTCAGGATCCCGGGATTGTAGATGTTTTCCTTATAGGCATCGGAAATGGCCCCGGCGTTGATCGCATTGCCCCCCAACAGACCGACTATGCAAAGTAAGGCGACAACCCATTTTCCAGTGAATTTCTCGTTCATGTTCAGCCTCTCAAGAAAGATTTTTCCCTCCCGCGGCGGATCCGCCCGGGTTCAGATTGCCGGGGACAGCATGAGAAATCCCCGGCGTGTTGTCTATTTGACCCCCGACAGCCGGATTATCTCCGCCAGAAAGGCATCCGGGGTATGGATCTCCCCCAGCCGGGAATAGAATATCCGGTGGGAACCGTCGGGATTGATCTTCACGCCGATAAAATAAGGCGTCCGGGGCTCCCCCAGTTTCCTGTGGATCTTGAAATCCGGATCGGCGTACAGGGGAAAGCGGATGTTGTATTTCGTACGGAAGACATTCACCTCATAGGAGGAGTTGCCTACCCCGATGCCGACCAGGCGCACCCTGCTTTTCAGGAGCGGATCGGCCTCGATTTTTTCGTAGAGTTTGTTCACATTGGGGGCGTCTTTTTGGCAATATGGGCAGTACATACTGAAGATCTGAACGATCACGACGCCGTCCTTGGGTTTGGGCAGGCTGAAACCGGGACTGAGGTCCGGCAGGACCCCGCCGACGGCCGGCAGGGAAGCCGCCCTCGCCGGGGAAACGCCCATGGCCAGTCCCAACATGATAAGCATCACCGCCAGGTATTTCATCTTGTTCATCATCTTCCACCTCATCGAATTGTTCTTCTTAGCTTCCGCCTCTTTATACATGTTTTCCCAAGCCGCCACAACAGGGAATTGAAAATCCCGGCAAGCGGCCAGGGCCGCTTGCTTGACCATCCCCCGCCCGCAGTCCGATTTTTTCAGTAACAAAGCGCCGCCCCGGTGCGACGGGGCGCGAAAAAAAGAGACCCGCTCTTCGTAAGCGGGTCTCTTTTTCATTTCATATCGTCAGGCTGTTCATCACCGCCGGGCGGGACCGGCCGCTGCCGCCGCCGCTGCCTCCGGGGATGTCAAGGCTCAGTGGCCGTGGCCCTTGGCCTGTTTCTCCTCGCCGTAGACGATGAGGGTCCCTTCGTGCTCCATCTCCTTGAGCCACTTGGGGTGCTGCTTCTTCAGCCACTCCCGGGTCACCCAGCCTGTCAGCATCGCCGGCAATGAACCCGGTGAACCTACCGTCCCCAGGTACAGATGGACGAAGAAGAAGGCAAAAATCACCACAAAACCCAGGGCGTGCAGCACGTACATCAACCGCACGATCGTCGGGGGAAAGGACAGGGGAAACCACATCACCAGCCCCGTCAGCACCATGATCGCCCCGAAACCCGCCACCGCCAAAAAGAACATCTTCTGGCCCGGATTGTACTTCCCCACCTCGGGAGGGTTGTCCACATGCCAGAGATAACCGCCTGCACACTTGATCCACTCCAGATCCTCGGGCATGGAAAATATCCCCGCCTCCTTCCACCACATCCGGATGGTGAAATACAGGGCCACGCCGAAGAAAATCCCCGTAAAGTTATGCACATACTTCAGGGACTTCAGACCGCCCATGAGCGTCCCGATGAAGTTCAGGGAGTGAAACATCATCCCCATACCCGTAATGCACAACGCCAGACACGACAGGGCCAGACTCCAGTGGACGATCCGTTCAAATCCGTCCGTCGCTTGAATTAATCCCTTTCTCATGGCTCACTCACCTCCCTTTCCATCTTGACCGGGCTCATCGGGCAGCTTCGGCCCGTGGAGTATGTAATGGAGGAACGAACCCGCCACTACGCCGCCCGCCGCCAGGAGGCTCAACGGCTTCAGGATGTCCTTCCACACAATCACCGAGAAGGGCACGCTGGGCTTGTAAGGCAGTTCCTGATAAACCTTCGGATGCTCCTGGAGAACATAGATCACGTGGGTTCCACCCACAAACTTGTCACCGTAGACGTTGGCATCGCCTCCCAACTCCTTCACCCGGGCATACGCCTTCTTGATCATCGCCGCCTTGTCCCCGAAGGTGATCGCCCCCGTGGGACATGCCTTGGCGCACGCCGGCAGCAGATCCGCCTCCAACCGGCTCAGACACAGGTCGCACTTGTAGACCTTGTCCGTCACCCGGTCATAACGGGGGATATTGAAGGGACACGCCGAAACGCATTCCTTGCAGCCGATGCACACACTGTGGTTGATCGCCACCGTGCCGAAATCCGTATAATGCAGCGCCCCGCTGGGGCAAACCTTCACGCAGGCCGCATTCGTGCAGTGCATGCAGCCGTCCTTCCGGAACAGCCACTTGACCTTATCCTTCTCGGCTACCTCCTGGAACCGGATCAGCGTCCAGGTATTATACTGAAGATCGGGAGGATTCTGGTAGGTGCCGTAATTCTCCGTCTGCATCGCCTTCTGCTGGTTCCACTGCTTGCAGGCCAACTGACAGCCCCGGCAGCCTGTACATTTCGAAACATCGATCAGTTTTACTTTCTCAGCCATAATCTCTCACCCCCTCACTTCTTGATCACATTGACCATGAAGGCCTTGCTCTCGGGTATCATGGTGTTGGCGTCGCCGATGGTCGGCGTCAGCAGGTTCGCGGCATCTCCGAAGGTAAATACCTCGGCCTTCTTGTCGCCCGGCTGGTACTTCCGGTCCTTCGTCGTGATCCACCCGAAATGCCAGGGGATACCCACCTCGTGAATCGTATTGCCGTCGATGTTGAAGGGCTTGAAGCGGGGTGTGACAATGGCCGTGCACTCCACCTGGCCGCGCGGCGATTTCACGATCACCTTGTCGCCGTTCATGATGCCCTTCTCCCGGGCCAACTCCACGCTCATTTCCACAAACATCCCCGGCTGCATCTCCGCCAGCCAGGGACACCAGCGGGTCAGGACACCGGTCTGCCAGTGCTCGCTCACCCGGTAGGTGGAGCAGATGAAGGGATAACGGGGATCGCAACTGCCGACCCCGGAATAGACATCCATATCGGAACCCACCCCGGGCTTGTCGAAGCGCTTGATGACCGGGTTGCTTTTCTGGGGCGACATGAGATTCTTCTCCACGGGGCACTCCAGGGGTTCGTAATGCTCCGGGAAGGGTCCGTCCGCCAGACCGGGACCGAAGAGACTGGCCACGCCGTCGGGCTTCATGATGAAGGGGGGACGTCCGGAACCGGGATCGCCGGCGCCGTCGGGGACGTCGCCCACCCATTTCGTTCCGTCCCAGCTGATGACGGCCCGCTTGGGATCCCAGGGCTTGCCGTTGGGATCCACGGAGGCGCCGTTGTAGATGATCCGGCGGTTCACCGGCCAGGACCACGCCCATTCCGGATAGAGGCCGATCCCCGTGGGATCCTTCAACCCCCGGCGCATGGGCAGGATCCCCTTGTCGGAGACTGAACCACTGTAAATCCAGCAACCCGATGATGTCGATCCGTCATCCTGAAGCCAGGCAAAGGTCGGGACGAGATCGCCCTTCTTGAACTCCTTGAATTCGCCTTTCTTGTTGGGGATTTCCACCTTCTTGTCTTCCAGGAAGAAGCCGTTGATTTCGGCGGCCACCATCCGGGGATCGTAGTGGAAATGTCCGGCGACGGTCTTTTTGCCGTAAGGCCAGGTAAGCTTCATGATGGGATCCTTGAAGGCGCCGGGCTGTTTGGCATAGAGTTCCTTCACCTTGAAGAAGATCTCGCTCATGATGTCGCCGTCGGGCAGGGCCACTCCCGGCGGATTGACGGCCTTGTACCGCCATTGCTGCAGGCGGCCGCTGTTGGCCAGGCTGCCCTCCTTCTCGATGGAGGAGGCGCAGGGGAGCATGAAGACCTCGGTCTTGATCTTCTTGGGATCCATGCCGGGACCGCGCCAGAAGGAGCCCGTTTCGTTGTCGAAGAGATTGACATTGACCATCCAATCCAGTTTTCCCAGCGCTGCCCGGACCTTGTTGGAGTGGGCGCCGCTGCACGCCGGGTTCATCCCCCAGGCGAAGAAGCCGGTGAACTTGCCTTTGTACATCTCGTTAAAAATCTGGAGCCAGGAGCAGTTCATCCCGTCGTCAAGTTTTGGCATCATGGCGTAGGCCTCTTCCAGGGAGGCGTTCAGGCCGAACATGGAGCGGAGAAAACTTGCCGAGTATTTGGGGAAGTTCTTCCACCAGTTGAGGCTGTTCTTCTCAGCGGTCTTTGGAGTCCGCTTCTCGTTGTAGGCCTTCAAGGTCGGCAAAGAGGCCGTGGGGGTCCCCAGATAGCCCGGCCAGATGTGGAACAGCAGGCCGTGGTCCGTCGAACCCTGGACGTTGGACTCGCCGCGCATGGCCGCCACGCCGCCGCCGGCGATGCCGATGTTGCCCAGAAGCAACTGGATGATGCACATCGTCCGGATGTTCTGGGTGCCCACCGTGTGCTGGGTCCAGCCCATGGCGTAAAGCTCCACACCCGCCCGGTCCGGGCGGCCCGTGGAGGCATACTCCTTGTAAACCTCGAGGAGCTTGTCTTTCGGCGTCCCGGTGATCTTGGACACCAGCTCCACGTCATAGCGGGAATATTGCTTCTTTAAGAGCTGGAAAACGCAGTTGGGGTCCTGGAGGGTGGCATCCTTGAGGATGACGCCGTCCTTGCCCGTCTGATAGGTCCAGGTGTCCTTGTTGTATTTGGCGCCCTCCAGTCCGGAGAAAACGCCGTTGTTATCGCCGGGAAGCTTGAACGCCGGGTTCACCAGGAAGGAGGCGTTGGTATAGTTCTTCACGTATTCATCGAAATAGAGGTTGTTGTCGATGATGTATTTGATCATGCCGCCTAAAAAGGCGATGTCCGTCCCTGAACGAATGGGGGCATACACATGAGCTTTGGCCGCCGACTGGGTGAAACGGGGGTCCACGCAGAGGATCCGCGCCCCTCTTTTGTCAACGGCTTCCTGAATCCATTTGAAGGACACCGGGTGATTGGAAGCGGGGTTGCTCCCCATGATCAGGATCACATCCGCGTTGCGGAAATCCACCCAGTGATTAGTCATTGCGCCGCGTCCGAACGACTCTGCCAGAGCCGGTACCGTCGGGCTGTGTCAGATCCGGGCCTGGTGTTCAATATACACCAGACCCAAGCTCCTTAAGAATTTTTGATAGGTAAAGCATTCTTCGAGGTCCATGGCGGCGCTGCCGACGGAAGCAATCCCCTCTGTCCGGTTGACAAGCTCGCCCTTTTCGTTGGTGACCTTGAAGCTGGCGTCGCGACTGTTCTTGATATTCTCCGCGATCTTTTCGAAAGCCCACTCCCAATCCACTTCCTTCCATTCCGTACCGTATGGTTCACGATAGAGGGGCTTGCCAAGGCGGTTCTCGTTGACGGCCATCTGGTAGATGGAACCGCCCTTACTGCAGAGCGAACCCTTGTTGATGGGGCTGTCGGGGTCGCCTTCCGTGTTGACAACCTTGCCTTGCCGGGTGGAGACGATAATGCTGCAACCGACGGAACAGTATGGGCAGATCGTCGTGGTCTCTTTTGCATACTTGATCTTCAGGGGCTGCGCATAGGCGGAGACCGGCTTCAGGCTTACGCCCAGGCCGCTGGCCGCCAGCACCGCACCGGAGATCTTCAAGAAACCTCTTCTGCTGACATCCATAAAATGCGCTCCTTTCTCAGATATTTACTTACAAGATCCCGTCCATCGCCTCGTCCTTTCCAAGCACGGGAGGCACCGCCGTTTCCAGCCGCACCCAATGTCCGCTTTTTCATGGAGTTTCTCTTTAGAAAACGCGGCTCGGCGAGAAGATGTCCTCGGTTTTTCAAGAAGGCCTGAAATAACCGGTTTCGTATATATGCAACGCCCCTTGGTGTCAAGCTCTTTTTGATCATAAAACCAATGATTTCAGGTTTAAATGTCATTTATGACATATGGCATTCATGGACGGGATAACCCTATGAGAATCCTTCCTATCCAACCCAGCAACCGCCGGCGGCAAACCGGCGGTGAATTTCGGGCAAGGGCGGCCTCACTTTTGACGGAAAAACACCCCGGGACAGTTTTCCCGCCGTCTCCGGCGGCAGATCATATGCTATATTTAACATATCCGGATTGACTTTCCCGGTTATCTCCGGTATCAAACAGGCACTAATACACTTTCACCAGGGAATGAGCCATTGAAGCGGCTGCCGGACGCGGTTATTTTCTTTTTTCTGCCTAGCTCACCCGCCGGGGTGCAGGTAAAAATCCTTGCCGCGGCGGTAAACCTTGGCTCCTCATCTACAAAGCCGGCCCGGGAAGCGTCTTTCCCCAACCCGTTCCCCGTCAGCGGCTTGTCCCGTCTCGCCGTTCGTCACCCGACCAGGAGCCTGTCGTGACCCTGGAGATCCGTATCCGCAAACCCCTGCCCCACTTCGACCTCGAGGTGGACATCGATTGTCCGGAGGCGGCCATGACGGTAGTCATCGGTCCCTCCGGCGCCGGCAAGACCACGCTGATGCGCCTCATCGCCGGGCTGGACAAGGCCGCCGCAGGACACATCCGGTGTAGTGATGAGGTGTGGCTGGACACCGGCAAGGGAATATTTATCCCCCCGCAAAAAAGGCGCCTGGGTTACGTATTTCAGGATTATCCCCTCTTTCCCCATCTGAACCTCCATGACAATGCCGCTTTTGCCGCCGGCGCCGGTGATGAGGCCGTGCAGCGCCTGCTGGCGCGCTTCGGCATCGCTCACCTCCAGGAGCGCAAGCCCGACGCCGTTTCCGGCGGAGAACGTCAGCGCTGCGCCATCTGTCAGGCCCTGGCCGCAAAACCCCGGCTCCTCCTCCTGGACGAACCTTTTTCGGCCCTGGATGTCTTCACCCGCCGGGATCTCCGCGACGAACTGCACTCCCTGAAAGAGGAGCTGGAGATCCCCGTGATTTATATAACCCATGATCTCAACGAGGCCCTTTATCTGGCCGACGAGCTGCTGCCCCTCGTGGCCGGCCGGGTGGACCGGGAATGGATGCAGCGGTCCCTGGCCGGGGTGGAAACCTCCGGAGGGGAACGGCAAAAGGCCGTCCGGAAAACGCGGCTGGCCCTGGCCTATTGAAGCGCCGGCGGAACCTATTCCAGCGCGGGTAAGGTCTTTGTTTCTAAAGGATATTAAAACTCGATGCCCCCGTAAAAAAGCCGGGAAATACACCGGAGGCTGATTGTCGCCGGGAGCAGGATAAACGAGGATGACCGGACAAAACACAGACGGAATATTCCCGTACCATGATGCCATCGATCTCAGGTTGACATAGGTGATGGGCATCAGTAATAAGGACCAGCCGTAAATAAATATAACGGGTGGAAAAGGGAATGGACATGCCATGAAAAGAACAGGGAAAAGAGTCGGGCTGGCCCTGGGCGGGGGTGGCATCCGCGGCCTTTCCCATATCGGTGTCCTCAAGGTTCTGGAACAGGAGGGCATCGATATCGATCTCATCGTAGGAACGAGCGCCGGCGCCCTGATCGGCGGCGCTTACGCCGGCGGTCAATCTCCCCGGGAGATACAGACCAGGTTGGAAGCCTATCTGCGAAGTCCCGAATTCGACGCCACGGCCCTCAAGTCCATCGGTCTCGCCGTTTCTCCGGAGCAGCAGGGCCGCCTCCGGAAGGCGGAGTCGCTGTTCATGAAGCGTTACTACATGATCCGGTCCTTCTTCCGGCCCTCCTTGCTCCCCGCCGGGGAGTTCCATTCCCTGATCAACTTTTTTCTTCCCGAGATGGACATCCGCCAGACCCGCATCCCCTTCCGTGCCGTGACCACAGACCTGATTACAGGCCGGCAGGTCGTCTTGTCCGAAGGCAATTTGCGAACGGCTGTTCTGGCAAGTTGCGCCGTGCCGGGAGCTGTGGAACCGGTGCCGTCGGGAGAGCGGCTCCTGGCCGACGGCGGCATTACGAGCCTCGTTCCCGTCCATGCGACGCGCGAGGCCGGTGCGGACATCGTGATCGCCGTAACGGTGGACCGCGACCTCACCTCCACGGGAAACATGGAGACCGCGCAGGAGATTTTTTATCGGGCCGGGGAGATTACGGCAAGCAGACTCGGGGCGGTGGAGCTGGAGGATGCGGACGTCATCATCCGGCCCGAGGTGGGAGATCTCCATTGGATGGATTTCCGTCGTTCGGGAGATCTTATCCGGGTTGGAGAGGAGGCGACCCGCAGGGCTTTGGAGGAAATATACACGGTGCTGCCCCTGCAAAGGCGCCTCTCCCGCCTTGCCGGCCCCTTCCTCGCCATGGGGAAAAGGTTGAAACGATCTTTTTTACGGGCCGCTGCGGTACTGGCCGGCACCCCCAAGGAACAATCCCCGCCGTTGCCGATCCGAGATCATGCAGCAGCCGTCCCCCCGCGGACAGAGACATCCGCCAAGCCGTAAAGAGCGCTGCGCCAATGGCCCATTGCTGTTTCAGTTTTTCCACGCCAATACCCAGGATCAGCTCCTCTGTCTTGCTTTTGCCCAGCTTACATACCATGGACAGGAACGGCGGCCGGGGCTGACCACCGGGAACACCCTGGGTGATATTGAAGAAGGAGGCATCCCAAACCATGAAAATCGCCGCCTATTCTTACGAAGAGTATGTGCATCTGGTAAAATCATTTCACGGCAGCCTCGCCCCGGGGCTGCTCATCGGGGGGTTCATCGTGGATACGGCCCTGAAAAACCTTCCCGCGGGAGAGTTCTTCGATGCCCTCTGCGAGACCTCCGTCTGTCTTCCCGATGCCGTCCAGTTGCTCACACCCTGCACCATCGGCAACGGCTGGCTGAAGGTCTGCGACCTGGGGCGCTTTGCCGTGACCCTTTACGAAAAGGAGTCGGGAATAGGCATCCGGGTCTTTCTCGATCCGGAGAAGCTCAAGGCCTGGCCGGAATTCCACGCCTGGTTTTTCAAGCAGAAACCGAAAGCGGAGCAGGATTTCGGGCTGCTGCTCAACGAGATCAGGGAGGCCGGCGCCTCCGTCCTCAGCATGCAGCAGGTGCGGATAAAACCGGATTTGATGGGCAAACGGCGGCTGGGAAACACCGCCGTCTGTCCGGAATGCGGCGAGGCCTACCCCCTCCGCGACGGCGCCTCCTGCCTGGGCTGCCAGGGGCATGCGCCTTACGTGGGCTTATCTTCCCCCGTTTAAAAAGCTTGACTATTCTGGGGGCGTTCATTAGCTTTTTCCCGACAGCAGGGAAGAAAGAGGAACATGGAGATCAAATACAAGATCTGGCTGGAAAAGGACGGCAAGGTGATCTTCGGGCACGGCCGGGTGGAACTGCTTCAGGCCGTTGAAGAGTGTCACAGCCTGAATGCCGCGGCAAAGAAGCTCAACATGTCCTACCGGGCCGCCTGGGGTCGCCTCCGCGCTTCGGAGGAACGACTGGGCATCAAGCTCATCGAAAGCGAAGGGGCGAAAAAAGGTGTGACCCTCACCCCTGCAGCCATGATGCTTCTGGAAAAATTCCGGCGCCTGGAAAAGGAGGCCGACGCCTATCTGAAAAAGTCCGGCCGGGAGCTCGCCGCCCTCCTGGAGGGCGATCCCCATGGGGAAACGCCCGAGCAAAGAAAGTGACCAGCCCCTGTCCGGTGCCTCCTCCCCCCGGGGTAACCCATATCAGGTTCATGGCGGCCGAGGTTCGCCGTCTCCTATAACAACAACGCGTCAATTCGCAAGGGGGTAAACAAATATCATGTCTCTGCCTTCCCATGATGGGCACGACACCGCTTCCCGCCGGGAAGAGGACGCCTTTACGAGAAATTTCCTCTTCCCGGCCGGGGAGATTATCCGGGATGATGACGGCGTCCGGGCCGTCATGACCATGGCGGAATACATGGAGGGCTGGCGGGGGATCCCCCATGGCGGCATCGCCATGGGGGCCGTACTGGAACTGGCCGCCCTCCTCCGCAGGGAAGAGGCGGGCCGGGCCTCCCCCTATCCGTTCACCGCCGATTTTCGTCTGGGCGGTGCCGGGGTGCGTGTCGGTGATCAAGTAATCCTCAGGATTTGTCCCATCCCGGACGGGGCGGAGGGAACCATTGTCCGGAAGGGGGAAACCTTCCCGTACCTCTCCGCGGTCATCGGCTACGGCCGGGATGATCCGTCCCGCCGGGAGGCCTTCCTTTCCTTTCTGCCCGCTCTGCCCGCCGGTGTGACGGAATTGACAGCAGGCGGGACGGACCTTCCCTATTACCGCCATTGCTTCGTATGCGGCGTCGCCCGCCGCCGCCCCGGGCTGGAGCGGCGCTTCCGGATGCACGGCGGCAACCCCCCGCTGGCCCTGGCCGCGGCCGGTTTCTCCGCCGGGGACCGGGATTCCTTTTTCCGCTTCCAGACCGGCGGCATCCTCGATCCCCTCCCGTCGCTGGCCCTGCTGGACGAAACCATGGGTTGGGCGGGTTTCCTGGCCGCCGCCAGCGGGGCGGTAACGGTGCGCATCGGGTACACCTTCTATCGCGATATCCGGGTGGGGGAACGGCTGATCTTTGTCGGCCGCAATGAAAAAGTCCGGGGCAGTGTCGCCTCCCGGCTGATGTTCTGGACCTCCGGCGGGGCCGCCGCCGTGAACGATCAGGGCCGATGCGAGCCGGTCATCGCCGCTTACGCCCAGTATCTGGGGATGGCGGAACTTACCGGGCAGATGCGGCGGGAACTGATCCCGGAGGAAGCGGCCGCCCGGGCCTTCCGGCTTGCCGGCCTCACCAAATGAGGCATTCGTGACGACCTGCCGCCGCGGCCAAAAGGGATAACAAAATGGGGAGGCAGAAAACTTCCCGGTCTCAAAAGCTCATCCTGGGATGAAAATCAGGCGCATTCGCTGTAGCCGCAGATACGGCAGACGGAGCAACCCCCTTCGTGGGAAACGATCCCGCCGCATTCCGGGCAGGCCCCCTTGACCAAGGCGACCTGCTGTCGCACCGTCTCATAGCCGTTGGCGGCCATGTGGGACTGGATGGCCTTGGCCACCGCATCGGCGCAGGACAGGACTTTGTTTTCCCCGAATCCCGAAGGGGAATGGCAGGATATCCCCTGGAGCTGCTTGATGACCTGCCGGGCCTGAATGCCGCTCCGCCAGGCCAGGGAAACCATGCGGCCGATGGCCTCGCTCTGGGAAGCGGCACAGCCGCCCGCCTTCCCCATAGTGGTGAACAGCTCGAAGAGGCCAGTGTTATCCTGATTCACGGTGACATAAAGGGGGCCGCAGCCGGTCTGCATCTGGTAGGTCCAGCCCTTCAGGACCTTGGGCCGCTCCCTCTTCACCACCTTGCGCTCCTCGTCGCTGCTGATCCGCGCCGCCTTTTCCTCCCCCTTGCCCCGGGACAGGACCTGCTTGTCCCGGGAACCGTCCCGGTAAATGGTCACCCCCTTGCAGTCCAACTGGTAGGCCAGGCGGTAAACCTTGGCCACATCCTCCACTGCGGCCTCCCGGGGAAAGTTCACCGTCTTGCTCACGGCATTGTCGGTGAACTTCTGAAACGCCGCCTGCATCCCCACATGCACCTCCGGGGAGATGTCGTGGGCGGTGACAAACAACCTGCGGATATCGGAAGGGATTTCCTCCAGATCATGGAGGGTGCCATGTTCGGCGATCCTTTTCATCAGTTCCGGGGTGTAAAAGCCCCGCTCCCGGGCCACTTTTTCAAACAGGGGGTTGACCTCCACCAGGATGTCGTCGTCCATGACCTGGCGGACGTAAGATACGGCAAAGATCGGTTCCACGCCCGAGGAGGCATTGGCGATGATGGAGATGGTACCCGTGGGGGCGATGGTGGTAATCGTCGCGTTGCGGAGCGGCGGTTCCTTCCTGAGATCGAAAACGGAACCCTTGAAGTTCGGGAAGGGGCCCCTTTTTTTGGCCAGTTGCCGGGAGGCGCTGCGACCCTCCTCCCTGATGAACTTCATGACCTGCTCCGCCAACCGGAGGGCCTCCTCGGTATCATAGGGGATACCCAGCATGATCAGCATGTCCGCCCAGCCCATTACCCCCAGGCCGATCTTCCGGTTGCCTAAGGTCATCTCCGCAATGACGGGCAGGGGATATTTATTCACCTCCACGACATTGTCGAGAAAATGGACGGCCAAATGCACCACCTCCCGCAGGCGTTTCCAGTCCACGGCACCGCCGGTCACCATCTTGGCCAGATTGATCGATCCCAGATTACACGATTCATAAGGCAGCAGCGGCTGCTCCCCGCAAGGGTTGGTGGATTCGATGGCCCCGATGTGGGGGGTGGGGTTGTCGCGATTGAGGCGGTCCAGGAAAACGATCCCCGGTTCGCCGTTTTCCCAGGCCTGGGCGACGATGCGGTTGAAAACCTTTCGGGCGTTCAGCGTCCCGGCGACCTGACCGTTGCGGGGGTTGATGAGGTCATAGTTTTCGTCCGCCTCTACCGCCGCCATGAAGACCTCCGTCAGACCTACGGAGATGTTGAAGTTGTTCAACTGGTTCTTGTCGGCCTTGCACATGATGAAATCCATGATGTCGGGATGATCGACTCGCAGGATCCCCATATTGGCGCCGCGGCGGGTGCCGCCCTGTTTGATGGTCTCCGTGGCTACGTCAAAGACCCTCATGAAAGAGATGGGGCCGCTGGAGATACCCGTGGTGGTCATGACCACGTCGTTGGCGGGGCGGAGCCGGGAGAAGGAAAAACCGGTGCCGCCGCCGGATTTGTGAATCAGGGCGGTATATTTTACCGCATCGAAGATCTCCTCCATGGAATCGCCGACGGGAAGGACGAAACAGGCGGAGAGCTGTCCCAGCTCCCGGCCGGCATTCATCAGCGTCGGGGAGTTGGGAAGGAATTCCAGGGCGGCCATCATCGCGTAAAACTTCTCCGCCAGCGCTTCCGTATCGGCCTGCCTGCTGAATATGCGCTCCGCCGCCGCAATGCTCTCCGCCACCCTTCTGAACATGTGCGCCGGCGTCTCCAAGGGCCGGCCGTCCTTGTCCCGCTTCAGGTACCGCCGCTCCAGGACCGTGACGGCGTTCTTGGTCAGACAGGGGGGTTCCGTTGGGGAAGTCTTCTTTTTCATTGCGATTGTCTCCTTGTCGAGTAATTGATAAATACGCTTATGTAAATACAACATGTGGTATGAGGAGCTTTATCTGCCACAACATATTGGTGGTGTCAACAAGATATTGCCAACTACTCGCGGTTAACTTCACTCCGATCGTCGCCGTTACCCATTCTGCAGGAATCGGTAATAAACATATTTAATTTGACAACTTCTTAAATACGGATTATAGAGTTGATACTATATCTTCTTCTTTATCCGGATCGGTTAGTAATACTCAGGGTGTCTTAGAGATGTGGAACAAGGATGGCCACCGTGCTCCGCAGAGTACGGTGGCTATTTTGCATCGAACGGCGGATGATGACAACGGCAAGAATACTCTACCCGATACGGTAACGAAACAAGAGGAAGGAAAAGGAGGAAGCATCATGGTTAAGAAACTCTACATCGGCAACTTGGCAGAGGGCGTCACCGAGGAGGATTTGCTGGCCAATTTCCGTGAAATCGGTCCGGTGATTTCCCTCGCCATCATCAGGGACAAGATCAGCGGCTTGAGCAGGGGGTTCGGATTTGTGGAGATGGCCACGGAAGAGCAGGCTCGGGAAGCCATAGAAAAATTCAACGGGGGGGAGCTGCTCGGACGGACGATCAGGGTAAATGAGGCCAAACCCAAGGACGCTCGGGATGAAAGGTCCGGAGCCACCGGTCATAGGCCCGGCGGTTCGGCCGTCCCCGCCCGCCGTGGTGGAAAAGGAGGACAAAGGGAAAGGGCGGGCGGAGGAAGGCGGTCTTGAACTATTATCTGTAATCATCTATGACTTCGTAAAAAAACTCATGCCCCGTGGAGCAACACTGGCCCCCACTCCCGGAGGCATTCTCAACGAAACATAAATATAATCGACAGCTTACCTGTTTATTTATATAAAGCATGAGCCTGACGTTTTCATCGTAAGTCATCATGGCGGCGACGACGTAAAAAAGTTCCGTTAGGTGAGGTACATGAATCCTGAGGAATGAGAAGGACAGGGGTGGATATTGCCGTGGCGAAGGAGGAAAACACTCGTGCCGCAGGCGTACTTTTTCCGACGTCGCCATCATCGACAAATCCCGGCAACGCGATTAATCGTCATCTCCGGTGAAGAAACAAGGAAGATTTCGAATTCCATGAAGTTATCGCAACAGCACCGCCAGTTTTCACTGCCGTCGTGGCTGCTGTTTTTCTTTTTTTTCCATTTGGTTTCCGGAACCTGCTTGGCAGCTGCCGCCATCGGGAAGACGCCGCATCCCCGCATCGGTCTGGTATTGAGCGGCGGCGGCGCCCGGGGAACAGCTCATATCGGGGTCCTCAAGGTCCTGGAAGAAATGCGGGTACCCATCCACTGTATCGCCGGGACCAGCATGGGGGCCATTGTCGGCGGTCTCTATGCCGCGGGATCCGCGCCGGAAGAGCTGGAAAAACTGGTGACGAGCATCTCGTGGAATGAGGCATTCACGGATAAACAGACGGCCGACAAACTCTCCTTCCGCCGTAAGGAGGACAGCCAGACCTATAAGATCGATCCAAATCTCGGCATAAAGGACGGTCACCTGTCAACCTCCAAGGGCCTCGTCCAAGGGCAGAACCTCAATCTGCTCTTGAAGAAGCTGCTGCTCCATACCGCCGGTATCAAGAACTTCGACGGACTCAAGATTCCCTTCCGGGCCGTAGCGGCGGATATCGAAACGGGTATGGCGGTAGTCCTGGGCACGGGTGACCTGGCGGAGGCCGTCCGGGCCAGCATGTCCATTCCGGGGATCTTCGTGCCGATGGAGATCGACGGCCGGATGCTCGTCGACGGCGGCATCGCCAACAACCTGCCGGTGAATGTGGCACGCGGCATGGGCGCCGATGTACTCATCGTCGTCGACATCGGCACCCCGCTCCGAACCAGGGAAGGGCTCAATTCCGCCGCGAGCGTCACCGCCCAGGTCATGACCATCTTGATCCAACGGAATGTCCAGGTCCAGCTGAAGAACCTGAAACCGGAAGACATCCTCATCCAGCCCGATCTGGGCGGCCTGGGAACGACGGACTTCTCCAAAACCGAGGCGGCAATCGAGATTGGCGCCGCGACAACCCGGAAAATGAAGGATCGTCTGGCCGGTCTCGCCCTCACCCCGGAACAATACCGGCTCTATCTGGCACAGCAGCGTCGGCAACCTCCCGATCTACCGACCATCGATTACGTAAAAGTCGCATTCAAAGCAGCGCCTTCCTCTCCGCCGCCTCCCCGTCCCGCGGCCCATACCGGCGATGAAGTCAAAGCAAATGTAGACGGCCCGGGCAGCAAGCTGGCGCAATTAACCGGTTTCCAGAGGAGGGGGGAAAACAGATCCAAGCTGTCCCCCCGGGTTCTCGAAGCCCAGATCGAGACAAAGGCGAAAGACAAGTTGAACCTGGAGAAACTCGATAAGGACATCTCCCGTCTTTATGGTCTGGATACCTTCGAGCGGGTGGATTTTCAGCTCGAAAAACGCGACGACAAAACCGGTCTGATTTTCATCCCCGTCGAAAAATCCTGGGGCCCTACCTACCTGCGCTTCAATCTCAGTCTTGCGGACAATTTTAAGGGATCGAGCGCCTACACCATAGGGACACGCATCACCCGCACCGAGATCAACGCCCTGGGCGCCGAATGGCGAAACGAATTGCAAATAGGTGAAACGACAAGGTTGTTTTCGGAATTTTATCAACCTCTCGATTACTCGACCCGCTATTTTATCGCCCCCAGGCTTGAATATCGGGAGTGGAATGCCTACAGCTTCGAACCGGAGCATGAAAGCAACATCACCGCCAAATACCGGCTCAAGGAATTTTCGGCCGGTCTCGATCTGGGTCGGCAGTTCGGTAACTGGGGCGAATTGCGTCTGGGCGTCCGTCGGGGGTACGGCGCCTATCGCGTCAATGTGGGGGCCCCCGGCCTGCCCACGGGCAGCTACAATATCGGCGGCTTTTTTTCCTCTCTCGCTTACGACACCATGGACGACTTCAATTTCCCCCGCCGGGGTGCCAGCGCCAACGTAACCGGCGTGTTCAATCTCCCGGAGATGGGCTCCGACTATAAGGCCGCGGGTATAAATGCCCAACTGCAGACCGCCAAGACCTGGGGGCGGATAACCTTCATTCCCGGCATCATATACGGCGGTACCCTGGACGGAGACAGCCAGATTCAGGATGCATACAATATCGGCGGTTTTTTAAATCTTTCCGGTTATCTGAGCGACGAGCTGTCCGGGCAGGAGGTGGGCATGGCACGGATCATCTGCTACCGACACATGGGCGCTGCCGGGCTTGGGGATTTCCACACCACCCTCTATCTGGGGTTCTCCGTCGAAGCGGGAAACGCCTGGCAGAAAAGAAGCGACATCACCCTCCATTCCCTGATCTATGCCGGCAGTGTATTTATCGGCGCCAACACCTTTATCGGTCCGGCGTATATTGCTTACGGGCTGGCCGAAGGAGGGCATCAAACCCTGGGTCTTTTTCTCGGGCAACGCTTCTGAGAAACCCGTCGAGTCGCTTAAGCATCCCGTCATATTTGGGATTGCAGGTCAGACGGCGCATGGTGAAAGACTGGAGGTTCGCCGCAGATATCTCACCCTGCCACACGGTATCGTCGTTCCGGCAGACCTGCCTTTTCTCCCGATCGGCCGCGTAATGGAGACAGCTTTTATACCCCCCGCGCAGACCGTAGTGGGGATCGTCGCAGGGCAGAGGAAGGGCGACATGGGAAAAATCCAGGATCCGGCGCTCCGGCAAATAACTCTCCTCGTAATAGATCTTTCCCGAACCGGGGCCGTCCGGTTTTTGCGGATCCCGGGCATACACAAGCACGACATTCTTTTCCGACGGGGCGTAATGCTGAAAAACCTCCCGGGCCCGGTCGGCGTCCACCGTGACATCCTCTGCGGACAACACGGCGAAGACCGGGATTCCGATCCGTTTACCCGCCGCGAACAGGGCATCGATCTCGGCAGTCAGGAGATAGATCTGGTAGGCGGCGTTCACGGCAAAGGTTTCATATTTTGCATAATCCGCATCATCCCTGACGTCGCCAACCCAGTCCTTCACCCCCCGCAGCACTCCGGCCAGGGCGGCACGCCGATCCTTTACCGCCAGGGCCGGGGAAATCAGTACCAGTCCGCTTATATCTTCTCCCCTGAGTACGGACAACACGCTCAGGGCGGCACCGGTGGAGAAACCTCCCAGGTACAGCTCCGCGGCCTCTTGCTGCATGCTGCGGATCCCATATTGGACGGCGTGGTACCATTCCTGCCAGCGGATATCCAGGAGATCTCCCGGAACCGTCCCGTGTCCGGGCAGAAGGATCGTCCGCACGATAAAGCCGCGGCTCTGGAAGTGACGGGCCAGGGGTTGAAGCATGTACGGCGAATCGGAAAGACCGTGAATGAGCAGGACGCCCCGACGGTATTTTCCGTCTTTTCCCTTCGGAAAGAGTTTCTCGTCGGGACGCCGTTCAAAGGGCAGGTTGGCATGGAGGACCAACTCCCGATTGCCGTCATGAATGTCCACACGGGCCCGGAGCATCATCTCCCGGGTCTGGGAAATATAATCTTCAAAGGGGATCACACCTTTGGCGGCAAAGACGGTGTTGAGGCCGGAAGGCTGCAAACGGGGAGCGGGGGTGGCGCAGCCGGCAATAAAACTCAGGGCCACCAAGATGATCAGAATCGCCGACCAGCAACTGCATCGACTGAGGCACCCCCTTGGGTGGTAATGACAACATACTGTTTTCATTATATAATTACCCCCACTAACAGATCCGTCGTTCATTGTACATAACCCAGGAAGGCCATATCGTCAAGCCGCCATCTCCTTAACAATGGCATCGGCAGCCGCTTCCCTTCCATTCCATAATGTCTACCCGGTCACGGAACAAAAAGCCAAACGATAATATCCTCCCGACACCCTCTATAATAATCCTTGCCATCTCGAACAGGATGGGTTTATGATCCCGCCATATTTTTAAACTTGACCGTCGTGTGGTCCCCGGACCGCCGGTAGAGAGATATGATCGCCATGCATGAAACAGACACCCAGAAGGAAGAATTACCATCATCCCCGAGCCCGCCGGCCGCGGCCGCTACCGAAGGATTAACACCTTTTTCTGCCGAATCGCCATCCCCGGTTCCCCATCGCCGCCGGCCACCCCGAAGGAGGAAAAAGCGGTCGGCAGCCGTTGATCCCGTCTCCGCGCCCGAAGAAATCACGGTAACGGAAGATCCGTGGGATCCGCGGCAGTTCAAGGTGCCGGTCGCCCCAGGCAAGACCCGCTTCCAGGACTTCGACCTGCCCGCACCGCTTCTGCACGCCATCAGCGATCTCGGTTTCCGGTATTGCACCCCCATCCAGGCGGAAATCCTGCCCAGCGCCCTTTCGGGCAAGGACGCCAGCGGCCGGGCCCAAACCGGAACCGGAAAAACCGCGGCCTTTCTCATTACCGTCATCACCCGGCTGCTGAATCATCCCCATACGGAGGAGCGTACGCCCGGCACCCCCCGGGTCCTGATTCTCGCCCCGACACGGGAGCTGGTTCTCCAGATATCCGCCGAGGCCCGTGAGCTCGCCAAGTATTGCGGCATCAGGACCGTCTCGGTATTCGGCGGCATGGATTACGAGAAGCAGCGCCGGCAGCTTGCCGCCGGACCTGCGGATATAATCGTGGCCACACCGGGAAGGCTTCTGGATTTCCAGCGGCGCGGCGACGTCGTCCTCAAGAAAATCGAGATCCTGATCATCGACGAGGCGGACAGGATGCTCGATATGGGTTTCATCCCCGACGTTCGGATGATCATCCACAGTACCCCCCCCAGGGAAAAACGCCAGACCATGATGTTCAGCGCCACCCTTACCGGGACCATTATCCGCCTTGCCTCGTCCTGGACCGTCGACCCCGTGATGGTGGAGATAGAACCCGAACAGGTGGCCGTCGACACAGTGGAACAGATCGTCTATATCGTTACGGAAGAACAGAAATTTGATCTGCTGCACAACATCATCGTCCGGCAGGGGCTGGAAAGGGTTCTGGTCTTCTGTAACCGCCGGGACGAAGTCCGGCGGCTGGCCGAGCGGCTTACCAGGTATGGCGTCAATTGTGCGGAGCTCTCCGGCGACATCCCGCAGAAAAGCCGCATCCGCCGCCTCGAGGATTTCAAGAGCGGCAGGATCAGGGTCCTGGTCGCCACGGACGTGGCCGGGCGGGGCATCCATATCGAGGGGATGGATCATGTCATTAATTTCACCCTCCCCCACGATCCGGAGGACTACGTGCACCGCATCGGCCGCACGGGCCGGGCGGGAGCCAGCGGCACCGCCGTAAGTTTCGCCGACGAGGGCGACGCCTTCTATATCGCCCCCATCGAGGAATTCATGGGCCGGAAACTTACCTGTATCGAGCCGGAAGACGAGTTGCTCACCAAACCGGAGGCCCTCTACCCGGAAAAAAAGTCCCGTTCCCGGAGCAGTCGCCGTCCTACCGGCGGCAAACCCCCAAACCGCCCCCGGCGACCTCGACCTCATTTTTGACAACGGTTTTGCCTCCGGCCCCTCCCCGCTTTATTATTGACACAGGCGGCATATTTACCTATATGGAAGCGTGAATCTTTAAAAGCAAGGAGGCCGAAAGTGTGAAGGTAGAATTGGTATCCCCCATACCCGGAAAGATCATGAAAATTCTCGTCCGCTCCGGGGAAGCAATCAGTGAAGACGACGAGGTCTTGAAGATGGAATCGATGAAGATGGAAAACCCCATCTACGCCCCGGCCACAGGGACTATAACGGAGATCAGGGTCAAGGAAAACGATGAGGTAGAAGCGGACGACGTTCTCCTCATCATTGAAACGGCGGACTGAAGGACTATCGGACAAAATCCCATATTACCATGGCTGCCGGGATGATGCCTCCCTCAGCATCCTTCCCAAGGCATATTCGGACCGGCGCCGATTCCAAAAAAGATCCATATCCCTACAATGGTATCAAACAGATACGAGAGGAGGCAGAATATGGAAACGAAAGAAGGAGGCACGGAAAAAACGGTTCGGATGAAAGGAAAGCTTTATCGGGACCAGGACCGGCAGGCCAAGAAGTCAAATCGTCTGCCGGAAGGTGAAGACAACTGAACAGCGATTATTAAAGGCGGGAGGTTACAGAGATCCCCGCTCCCCGCGGTTTTGCATTACCGGCGGGGTTCTCTGTAGCCTCCCGTCTTCTTCTACCGGTTTGCAGTCACCATTACCAGCGTATCGCCTACATCCACGGCATCACCGGGTTCAATGAGGATGTCGGCCACCCGGCCGTCCACTTCACAAATGACGTGGGTATGCATCTTCATGGCCTCCAGATCCAAGAGGACGTCGCCCACCATAACCTCGTCACCGACTTCCACACGGATATCCGTGACCTTGCCTTTGATGGCCGACTTGAAAATCCCTTCCTTCTTCAGTTCCTCTATCTCCCGGACTGTAAGGGTGCGTTTGCTCATCCACCATCCCGGACGCCGATTTCTGGCCTGCTCTTCCTCAGACTGACCTTCCATCCCCTCGTATGGGGTAAGCATCACATTGTAAACCGCTTCCTCAAAAACGTAATTCTCCGCATCGGGATATTTGAAGATATCCGGATGGGTGTCCAGATAACCGGTATCGAATTTCCGGTTCCGAAAATCGGTTTCCTCGCAGATGGCCAGATAAAGGGGGATGGTTGTTTTCGGCCAGACAATGGTGAAATCCTTCAGCGCGCGCTGGAGGCGATTGACCGTCTGCTCCCATTCATAACCCCAGACGATCAGTTTCGCCAGCAGGGAATCATAGACGGACGGGACTACGTAACCCTTATAGACATTGCCGTCCACCCGGATTCCCGTACCTCCGGGCGGATGGTAAACCTCGACGAGTTTTCCCCCTTCGGGAAGGAAATTGTTCTTCGGATCTTCCGCATTGATGCGCACCTCGATGGCGATACCATGGAGCCGGACCTCCTCCTGCCGTATCTGAAGGGGACGCCCTTCGGCGATACGGATCTGTTCCTGCACCAGATCCTCACCGGTGATCATTTCCGTGACCGTGTGTTCCACCTGGAGGCGGGTATTCACCTCCATGAACCAGAATTCATTGGTCCGGGAATCGACCAGAAACTCAACGGTCCCCGCATTGACATACCCGGCAACCTTCGCCGCCTTCACTGCCGCCTGGTGCAGGTTGTCGATAACCGGTCCGGGCAGATCGGCCGGGGCGATCTCCAGCAGTTTCTGATGCCGTCGCTGGATCGAACAGTCTCTGGTCCCCAGATGGACGACGTGTCCGTAATGGTCCGCCATGATTTGCACCTCCACATGGCGGGGGGCCTCGATATATTTTTCCGCATAAAGACGATCATCGTGAAAGGCCGCCAGGGCCTCCGCCCTCGCCGCCGCCATATTCAGCTTCAATTCCCGCTCGTTGTCTATCCTTCTGACCCCCCGGCCTCCACCACCCGCCGTCGCCTTGAGGATGATGGGATACCCGGCCCGGTCCCCGAAAGCCGCCGCCGCCGTCACGCCTTCCCGGCCGGGCGGCAGGCTTTCCGTTCCAGGAACAACGGGGATGCCGGCCTCCTGCATCAGCCGGCGGGCAAAAACCTTGTTGCCCAGGTCACGGATCACCGCCGGCGGCGGCCCGATGAAGATTAACCCGGCTTGGCCGCAGGCCTCGGCAAAATCGGCGTTCTCCGCCAGGAAACCGTAACCGGGGTGAACGGCATCGGCGCCGCTGTTCACTGCCGCGGTGACGATCCTTTCGATATCCAGATATCCCCGCATCGGCACTTCGCCGATCTGGATGACCCGGTTGGCAAAACGGTGGAAATAGGCATCACGGTCCGGTTTTTCATAGATGGCGATGGCTTCGAGATTCATGTCCCGGACCGTCCTGATGATCCGTAAGGCAATCTCACCCCGGTTGGCAACTAAGACCCGTTGAATCTTTTTCATTGGCGGTATGGTTCCTTGCCCGTTGATTTAGACGCTGCGTTTATCTCAATTCGAAAGAGGTGTCAACGCCCAAGGCCGGGCGAAACAGGCGAAGAAAATAAATCACATCCCCATCCCGGCACAAAAGGGGGCCACGCCTTTCCCAAGAACCGACGGTAAAAAGAAGGGGAGATCAAGTGATGATCTCCCCCGGTGGATAGCCCTGTCCTTCCCTCCCCTTTCTCAAACGGCAGTTGATCAGGACACGTATTTATGAAGTTGTTCGCTCTTGTTATCTTCTGTCCTGCACCCTCTTCACCGCCCCGCTTTCAATGAGATCCTGCAGGGTCTGCAACAACGCCCGTTCCTGGGCGTCGATCTTGTTGTCTTCACTGGCGAGATGAAGGATTTTTTCATATTCCAGAATCGTAATCTCGTGATCCTCGATCGCCTTGTCGATCATCTTTTTCAGTTTCTCCGCAGAGCTGCTTAATACCATCTTCTCTCCTCCCGGTGAGTTTTATTTGCCGGGAAACCTTTATAGGAAAACACGACGGTTGTCAAGAACACCGGGGGCGCGGGCCGTGGCGGCGATGGGCCTCATCTCCAGTTTTTGCCCGCGGCGGCTCCCGATCCCTCCCCGCCGACCGGTGCCGACACTATGCCCCGTTCTTCTCCTTGGTCCCGTCCCTGATAACGTCACCGGCGGCAAAGGTCTCTTGAGCATCTTCATGGGTGGTTGTCGCCGCCCCGGTGTCACCGGCCTCAGCCGCTCCGTAAGCAGCAGGAGACCCTTCCTTCCTCCCGCCTTCGCATCCCGACTCCAGCTCGGCAAGCCACAGGGGATGGCGGTGGCGGGCATAGGCGAGGCTCACCGTACCGGTGAAGATTCCCCGGAACATGGGGCGGTTCGGCTTCAGGACCAGGGCGCCGATATGGGCGATCAGGGCCAGGATAAAGAGGACGAAAAAGATATTGTGTATCCAGGTCGCCCAGAGCACCAGGGTAAGGGGCATATCGGGGGCATAGAGGTTTTTGTAGGTTTTCACCAGCCCCGACAGGATCAGCATGGCGATGATGAAAGCCATCCCCGCATAGGCCAGGCGCTGTTCCGGCAGATATTTTTCAAACGGCGGCTCTTCACCCTTGCCGAAGAAACTCTTGATTACCAGGATGGAAGCCCGGATATCACCGCGTTTGGGCAGCATCCCCCGCTCGCCGCGGATGCCGTGATAGAGCAGATGAAAAACCGCGGCCGTGATAAACACGACCGAGGCGGCATAGTGGATGTAAAGGGACTTGATGAAGTCACCGGACCAGCCGAGACCGGGAAGCGACGTGATATAGTACCGATTGGCCAGGGGCAGTTCGAACAACCCGGTCACCAGCAGGACCAGACCCGACAGGGCGATCGCCCAGTGTTCGATGATCTCGATGAGGCTGTGACGAACCACGAGGTTCTTTTCCGCCAGGATCCTCTCACTCATGGTCTGTTGCTCCTCCTTTTCTCCGGTCTTTCCGCCGGGAGAGGGACAGGAACGCCCCGGCCACACCGGCAGCGATGCCATAAAGGGGCGCCTGGAGCACCGCCTTGCCCATCTTGTCCGTTTCGGCCATCCTCCTTTCCTCCGCCTTCATATCGGGACGTCCGGGCTGCCTTTTCATCGTCCCGTTGAGGGCGGCAAAGGAAACCGGGGATACGTAAAGGGTGGCCGTCCCGCCGTTTTCCTTCTTCCCGTAGATATATCCCTGCATTGCCTTGGCCCTTTCCTCCGCCAGGGCATAGATCTGCTTCCGCGGGCCGATAAGCATGGCCTGACGCGGGCAGGCCTCGATGCAACCCGGGAGTTTGCCTGCCGTCAGCCTTTCCTGACAGAGATCGCACTTGTACATGACACCGTTGCCGGCGAGATTGGGCAGGATGTGGAGGTATATGCCCACACCGGACTGTCGCTGGGGGATCTCCCAGGGACAGACGGCCTTGCACTTGGCCCCGCCGAAACAGAGCTCCTGGTCGATGACCACCGCCCCGTTTTCGTATTTGTGGTTCGCCGAGAAGGGACAGATCGTGGCGCACGCCGGATGGTCGCAGTGCATGCAGCGCCGGGGGACGAAGACGGTTTTTTTCCGGCCTCCCTCTTCGACCTCCGCCCGGTGTACATAGATGAAGTTATAAGGGGTCAGGCGGTCAAAAACCTCCCGCTTCTTCGACCAGTCCTCGACCTTCTTCCGCGGCCAGGGCACGGGAATGGGTTCGGCAATCCGGGGAATCTTGTCCCTGTTGATCTCCTTGCATACGGAAACACAGGCCGGGACCTCCCGATCCGGACAGCCGTCGCAAAGGCTCAGGTCAATCAAGGTGGCCAGTCGCTTGTCGCCGGCCGCCCTTGCTCCTCCCGGAATGGTGATACCGGCACCCGCCGCGGCCACTCCGGTGGCCACCTTGAGAAACGACCGGCGACTCAAGCCGCTCAACCTTTCCTTACTCATCATCATCCTCCTCTATGCGAGATCCGCATAACGGCTCAGGGCCTTCCTGAAGTCATTCAGGGCTTCCTCCGGCTGCCGGCGCGACTTTTCCATGCACTCTTCCATATACGCCTCCACGACGGCGGCGCCGGCCCGCTTCATCGCCGCGGTAACCGCCGCCACCTGGATAAGGATATCCTCACAGGCCCCCCCGTCGGACACCATCCTCTGCAGGCCCCGTAACTGGCCTTCAATCCTCTTTAATCGATCCAGGATCCGTTTGCGTTTCTCATCCATATATACCCCTATGGGGTATAATAACCGCCGGCGCGGAGCCTGTCAAGGGCTTTTTTCTTTTTCTCTTTTTTTCCCCGTCGCCTTGACAAGCCACGGATCGTGATTATATTGGCCGCGTAGTTTTATTTGCTGAGATTTCAGCAATTTATCCAACAGGCAATTCAAATTTTTTTTATAATAGGAGGTATGGCCTATGAAAATTAGACCGTTGCACGATCA
>ERZ795050.1515-NODE-1515-length-29695-cov-5.182220_pt1 | contig 29695 bp, 24 predicted proteins | sample MGYA00375134_ERZ795050 | MGnify/ENA primary metagenome ERZ795050 (study PRJEB30179, sample SAMN05720221) | activated sludge metagenome | isolation source: Anaerobic digester | place: Japan | collected 2015-05-26 ... | reverse complement strand
TAACTACCTTCAAGTGGATAGTTAACAATTCCAACAGTTACAACTCAATCCTCTCTCCTTTCTAATCATTAATATCATTTAGGTCGTGAGTGAAATTAATATTGTCAGAGGAATGACAATCATTCTTTAGACATTGTGACAAATTGTCAATAGTTTATATATAATTGAAACGATGAAGGAGGTGATTCTTATGTCAGGTACCATCTCAATGGAAACAGAACAGGCGATACAGGTAGCTTCAACCCTGAACCAGAACGCCAGGTTACTCGATGAACTTTCATTAGAATTATCCTCCAAAATAAACCGGCTGGAAATAAGCTGGCAGGGTGGGGCCTCCAGAGAATATTTTTTTATTGAAACCACCCATCTAAAATCCCGGCTAACAACCGTGACGAGGGATTTATTCGAACTTTATAATCGCTTAATCTATGAGATTAGAGAGTGGGAAACTGCAGATTCAAAGTTTGGTACCGGTAAGAAAGCTGTCAACAACGCTAAGGTTGGCAATCTATTTGTTATCGGAGAGGGTGATTTCACTATTATCCATCCAAATGATGTCTACCAAGGAAACACAGGTGATTGCTACCTGATGGCTTCACTAGCCGCATTAGCCGCAACAAATCCTGACATGATCCGCGAGATGATCACGGTCAATGCCGATGGTACATACACGGTCAGATTTTTTAATGAACAAACAGGCAAAGCTGAATATGTAACAATAGATCCCAAAGATATCCCTAATAAAAATGGAAATCTCATATACGCAGGTTATGGAGATAATGGCGAATTATGGCCAGCGATCATCGAACGGGCATATGCTGAATGGATCGATGAACGAAATATCCGGGATTCTTCCTGGAGTCTGTTCCTGGAAAAATTAGGGCTGGAGGGTACAAACGATTTTAAATTGATTTCTGGCGGACTTCCTCAAGTTGCATTACAGCATCTCACTGGTGCAAACTCAGTTACATTTGAACCTACATCATTTAGTGAAGCTGATTTACTACAGAACTTGATGGAAGGAAACCCTATAACTTTGGGAACTCTTCAATCTGATAATCCAATCATAAACGGTAATACTATCTATGGGGGTAATGAGGGACAATTAGTACCCTCTCATGCCTATTACATCACCGGGTATGACGCGGCTACTGGATTGGTTGAAATTCACAATCCCTGGGGGTGGACGTCCACTCAGGGAACAGTTTACTTGCCACTTGAGACACTTCAGCAATATATAGCTTTTATTTCTGTAACCGATGTAACCCCATGAAAAAAAGAGAACTTCACTTACTTGCAATACTATTTTTCTTGATGACATCGTTATTGACATCATGTAATAAGAATCAGGAGGAAAAATTGGAAACTCAGACTATGACAATAACGAGTAACGCACAAGTTACGTTTGACAATCTTCGGATAGGGATTGGTTTTATTGGCGTAGATCCAAATATCCTTCAAAACGAGAACAGGAGAGTTGAATCTGTACAGATTTGGCCATTTCTGCGTAATGAAGAAAAGGGGCGTCCTTCAATGATGGTGCATGAAAAGGATATTATCGATATTGGTATGTACCAGTTAAAGATACTAAAGATCTCAAAGGACTCGGTTAAAATTCGATTTTCCCTATTAGAACGTAATGAAGACTGAAACCCATTAAAAATTCAGGGAAATTAGGTTGCCAGAGTTATCCGGTCAATCACTTAGCAGGTGCCTATCTCATCAATAAGCTCGGTGAGGGAGGTATGGCCGTAGTTTACAGAGCTTTCGACATCCATCTGGGGTATAAGGTGGCGGTAAAAATCATCCGCACCAAGCCGATCATCCCATCAAAAATATCCCATTCACTACTCTGCTTTGAACGCGAAGCCAAGAAAGTGGCTAAGTTAGACCACTCCGCTCTGGCGGAAATTCCCATCGATCAGCAGAAGGCAATCACCGGTTCGGTTAACCAGCACGGTCAAATCCAGGCGATTGGCGGGGTCAATGAAAAAATTGAAGGCTTCTTTGCCGTTTGCCGCCAGGCAGGGCTAACCGGCGAGCAGGGGGTCATCATCCCGCATGCCAATCAGCGCAGCCTGATGCTGGAAGAAGAGGTGATCGCCGCGGTGCAAGAGGGGAAGTTCCATATCTGGACGGTAAACACGATTGATGAAGCCATCGAGCTGATGACCGGTTACCGCGCGGGTGAAAGGAAGAACCGTCCTGCGGTGTCCATGCCGTATATATGGGGGAATAAAGTATGTGAGGTAGCATATATGGGGGTAAAAAACGTCCAGGAAGTCCATTTTTGGCACTAAATCTACACGTTTTGCACGTTTTTTGCACGTTTTTTTGGTAACTCACAAGAATTTCGCAGCATTCCCGTTTTTCTCGAATTCGAACAGGTGCGGCCAAACCTTATGAAGGAGGTCGCAAATGTCGATCCAATCAACACGAGCAAGAGAAAAGCTCGTGCTCTCAATCCATTTTACTCTTTATCCAGGAGTGGATAACAATTTCATACGTTTCATCCAAACCACACCCCGGCGTAATCTGGCCAGGCGGGTGTGCGAAGCCATGGATGCGTATCTTAGCATGGGACACCTGAACGATCCAGAAAAGCGGTCGGTGGAGGTGAACCATGAGTGAGCCTTTATTCTTCGGCGAGGATCTTGGTGCCGGCGCGAACAAGCTCTATGGCGACCACGGTGGAATACAGCTTCAGGCTGTCGTCGCTGCCGATACCGGTCAACAGGTCAGCCAGTTGTTAGGGTTTCGAAACCGCAAGCCGCCCATGAAGGTCGGGGTTGGCGGCATGAATTTCTACGTCGGCCCGGGCGCGCATGATTGGGGACGTCCGATTGAAAACCTGGACTATGAACGCATGACCGGTGTTCCCGAAACCCGTGCCATTGTCTATGGAATACTCAGCCGCTACATGAACCAATTCGGGTTGATCGATATTCCCATTAATTTGATTGTTGGACTTCCCCTTGAGGTACTTTCAGGGGATCAGGCGGCAACCAACGCCGAGAACGTCAAGCGCTGGTTGGTGGGGGAGCACGAATGGGAAGCCGAAGGGCAGCATTGCTCGATCCAAATCGGTGAAGTGAAAGTGACCAGTCAACCCTCCGGCGCTCTCTTTGATTATCTGCTGGATGATGAGGGACAGTTCATCCCGCAAAGACGGGCTCATTTCAATCAAGAGATGGGGATCATCTCAATTGGTTTCAATACGCTGGAACTCCTGACGGTCAACGACCGGACGGTAGTGCAGGCTATGACCGCCGGCCGAACCCTGGGGGTGCGTCGTTTGCTGGAACTGCTCAATGGGGATAACCTGCATACCCTGGGCGAACTCGATACCAAATTGCGGGCTTCAAAGCTAGAAGTGCGCCAGGCAATTCCCATCTGGGCACGTGAGGTAACCGGTCAGATTGAAAAGACCTGGGGCAATCGCTGGCGTCGTTTCTCGCAGCTCATCATCGTGGGTGGGGGAGCCATTCTCCTTCGTGAGCTATTGGTCGAACGGTTCAGCGGTAGAGTGCACATTCCTGATGATCCGGTGATCTCGATCAGTCGGGGATTGTATAAGCTGGCCAGGCAACAAGCCAATCGGAGGAAAGTATGACCCGCAATCGGCCATCCCACGAATCCTCACTCACCATATCGGTACATATTCATCTGCGCCTGACGCCTGGAGAAGATGACGACCTGATCAAATTCTTCAACCGGGCAGGATACAAGTGCAAAGCGCGGGCTGTCAAAGCGGCTCTACGCATGGGCGGATTGCCAACCGACGACTCCTTCTTCGTTGCTGAAGAGGATGGCGCGGAGGACGCGCTCAATGATCTGGTGATCTAGGGCTCAAGGAACCGAGTGTAGATTTTCCACGCTCGGTTCCAACCACCAAAAATAGGAAATAAAAATGGACCAAATGTTAGAAACCTCTAAAGAAAGCTCTGATCTTGAGCACCTACGATCTGTGATAAATTTCCACTTCGGTCAGTTCTATAAAGAACTGGGTGTTTCGCTGGATGAGCACATCGTTCTTCATGCATGCGCGGTCATTGAATACCTGATTTATTATCGGGGCAATGATCGGCGAATGCAGGAAAAACTTCGCTATCGATACCCGGCAGCCATTTTCGAAATACTGGAACACAAAAACCATCAACAATCCGAATATATGGAAGATGCCGAACAAAGAGTACTCCAGAGCAGAATTGAAGCTTCTCAGTTCAAAATAGAGAAAGCAAACGTTGACCAGAAAAACTACGCTCTGACCGCGGAGAATGAGCGACTGCAAAAGGTAATCCGGCAACAGAACCAGGTGTTACGTAACCTGCAGGATCGTTTGGACAGCGTCAATAATTCGGGTCAACAATTCGGTTAAAGTCCATATTAATCAAGTCTTTAAATTACGGAGTGAATTTTTGCCATGAAAGAAAATCAGAAACCTATCAATCGCTGGATTGATTCACACGACCAATCCGAGCGCTTAATCCAAATTCTAAGTTGCTTTTCCCACCGCGGAATTGCAACTGGAGAGCAAGTCGAAGTCCTGACCGGTTTGGGGCAGCATCCAGTCCGGGATGCCTTGAAGATCCTCACCGAACCACCAGGGGGATTGAAGCCGGCGCTGAGGACGATCAATGTCACCTTGCCAGGTCAGCGCGGTAGACCTTACGCAGCTTTCGTACTCACAGAAGAAGGTGCCGTATTACTAGCAGATGAATCGCGTAAAGCGCCGAAACTCGATGATCCGGTAGAAGCGGCACATGCCTTGATGGAAATGCAGGTGTTTATCGCTGCATATCAGCAGGGAAGAAAAACTGAGCTGGAGAAAGTTCTTCCCTTTGCCGGGTTACGGAACATCCGCGCAGACGTTTTGTATGAGAACAAGATCCTCTTTGAAATGGAGCAGCAAGCTCGCCTGAATGATGTGCCCCGGATTTCAGACAAGCTGGAACGGCTGTGTCTTTTTTTCAATTCTCCCGCTGGCAGCGGGATTGATCACAAGGTGAGAATCTTGTTCGCGCTGGCGGGGAATGACGGCAAGACAATTTCTGTCTGGCAGCAGGTACTTGGTGCTCTGAAGAAGAAAAATGGTTCCATCCCATTTGAGCTTTACTGGAAAGAGATTGGAGCTTTTATGCAGAATCCCGAATGGGAAAGCGTGAACTCCTTTCAACCACTAGAGCCGGCAGTAATGTTCCAACCAGAACTACCATCTGCGAAGGAAAGCTCTATTAACCAGGTTGCTACCATCCCGAATTTTTCCCGGCGAATGCCGGTGGAGTTGAGCGAATTGAACATGGTGATGGGCATCATGGAATCCGAGATCGGGAAGCTGGAAGGGGAGGTAAAGGAAAATCGTTACCAGTTCTTCCAAATGATGGAAGTGATCTACGACGGATCGCATTACAAAGGCGGCCCCGTCGAAAGAGAATCAGCCTATCCGGCGACTTCCATGATGCTGTTGTATCGATTCCTGCACATGCATCAAAATAAGCAGTTGCTTGAACAGCTCCAGTCTGGGTATAGAAGGGTGCAGCAAAGTCAGAGGCAGGCGCTCAATATCTTCAGGGACAATCTTACCCGTTTCTATTGGGATATCTTTCTACGCTATTTCAATTTTGGCCGCGGGGGCCCGCTCAAAGTCAAAGTAGAGGTACCGTCTTTTGAAAGCAGCCGGTCTGAGATTTATCCCGTCGCGAGCATTACCGATTGGGAGATGTTGCGTGGAGAAGAAGGGTATGTTCCAAGTGGAGAACCTGCCCATGCCGAAAAGGCGCTGACCTGGGTATTGGAGGCCATGCATCTTTATGCGTTCGATCTGGGATTGATACATGAAATGTATCCTTCGCGAAAGAATAGAAAAGGGGAGTAAGAATGATTGGTAAACTGATCTTGTTCATAATGAAGATGTTTGGAAAAGCAGTAATACTGATGATTTGCCTGGGGTTGGTCTTTATTGGTTACAAGGCCAATCAACCCATGACAGTTCCGGGTGCTCCTGAGGGGATGACCTATTTTGAGTTCATGCAAGATCGGATCGATGCTGCAAAAACGGTTGAACCGTCAAGATGCGGCTGGGGAATGATGCTTTCGTTGGCAGCACTTGGCCCGATCTACAGTGTCGTATACACAGCAGTGGCGATCAATCCAGATAGTACTCTGGCTAAAATGACTGCAACCGATCCGGATATTCCGAAGGGAGTTGAAGGTGCCGGGTGGTACGAAGTCCCAGGAATCTGGTGGGGCGTGGTGGAGCGATTGTCCTGGACGATGCTGGGTAAGCCATCCAGGGCAGGATGTCAGTTTAGGGCAGTGAAGTAAGAAGGTCAGAGGGCAGTCCGAAGGGCTGCCCTTAAAACCGCCAAATCAGCTTAACGCACTAAGTAAAATTTTTGGCGACAAAATTTCCATGACTACTTTGAACAAACTTATTGTTATCAAAATTCAATCTGAGGAGGTAATGGAATTTATTGTCTTAATGTAGAAATACCTTAAGATTTCATGATAGCTGTCTTTACAATCCATACTTATCGTCTAGCTGTTCTGTCAACCATGGAAGTGATTCTTTATTCCTCATTTGTTTGACTATCTTTTGCCAACTGATTTTCCTGAGCATTTTTGGTTCTAGAAGAGCGTTCCTTGTTTCCAAATACGCAGTGTAAATATTTCCACTGGGTTGGCAGGATGGATTTCGTTCATCATAAATAAGGATCGCATGTCCATGATTTAGCGTTACGGATTTATCTGGTTTTACGCCAACAGCCAAAATATTTCTTACCAATTGGTAATTCTTATTCAATGGGCATGGGTTCATGTCAATATCATTTTCCCAATTGAACAGGCTGGAAATATATTGCCAATAAGCAACTCCAATTTCAGTCAATGAACATCTTTTTTTCCTTGACCTTTGGATTGAATAATTCCCATTACAGAGTTCGTTTTCGTAATTTGAAGCATTAGGTAATAATCTGGGCCGTGAACATGTGCCTACTTCTGGTTCAGTAAATTTGCATTCAATCGAGATTTGATAATCCCCAGAGATAAATCCATCAAGGCTTGTCTGGCGTGGTTCACCAAGAAAATCTATTTTATGTTCCATAGTGAAATTATTTGGTGAAATTTGAGCATCTCCAAATAAAGGCAATCCTTCGTCAGAATTAAGTTCAGATAATAAATGCAGAGAATCATGTATCGCTAAATTACCTAATATGCTTTGAGTCAATGCCTGCGAACTATGCATGCTGCCAAACCACTTATGTTCCTCTCCGTCTGGGATAAGTGCAAGCAGTTTGTCTTTTTCTTGTTTACTTGAGCTGGGATCAATAATGACATTGCGCCAGGCTTCATTTCTGGTGAAAACTGGAGGTCGTCCATCCGGCGCAAATTGCCTTTCGAAAAAATTTGGTTCTGATTGAAAATTAGATTTTTGATAATTCCAGAATCTATCGTTTAGTATTTCTTTGAAATTTGACATAAGACATCCTTGAATTGCCTTTTTTAGATGCACTAATATTGATAATGCGTCTTTATCCTTTAGTTGATGATTAGCTGTTTATTAGTATTGCTTACTACAAATATCTAAGTAGATACTCCGAAATAAATCGATCCACCTGATAAACTGGAATTCTCGACTTATGGAATGCTGTTGTCATCATTTCGCTACCCACGACAAGAATGGGTTCTACTTTCCAATTTTTTTTATCGTGTATTCCAACAGAATCCAAGGCTGATGGTAAGTTATCATTAATCCATTTGCTCCGTTTAATGTGCTTTGTCACTGTCGCTTCCTTTTTGCTGTTTCCTGTAAATAACGCTTCTAGTTCATGGGACATTTCAATTGCATTTCTTGCGATTCCTAAATCTTTGCATTCAATAACAGCTATTACCCGCTTATTAGGAAAAAATGCCATTACATCAATATCGCCCAAATTATTATCCGGATACCCGATCCTTTTCCCGCTTATTCCTTTTACTTTTTTCCGAGATATAACACCGGGTACTAATGCACAAGCATCAAATACTCTTTGATTAAACTCCTCGCCTTTTTTCGTGCTATTCTTGCCGATAAATTCTTGCATAGCTCTGCTTATATATCTATCTTGGAGGCGCCCTGAGACTACAGCCTGTAAGAGATAATCAGAAGATGCAAATAAATGTCTCACTCCCCAGCAAACTTTTTTTTGGTCATTATTAATCACAATTAATAATGGACGCCTCATATATGACAATCCACGACTCATTCTCCAGGGATATACATCCGTTTTTAAAAATGGTTCAGGGGGATTTAAGAATTCCTCCCTTGGTTCAAGCGAAAGAAAATTGACCATTTTTATAGTTTTATCTTGGTTCCAATGAAGTATTTTTGACAATTGATCAACTAAGGCGTTATATTCCATTGTTTTATATTGAGATTGACTAACATCTAAACTTAAATTCCCTAATTCTGATATGAAGAGAGTCAAATCAGAAAACTTCATTCCAAATTCAACCTCAAATGCTTGATTGAGTTCTTTTACCTCAAGTGGAAAATCTTTTGGATCAATTTCTGATCTTTCTTTCCACCATCGCTGAAAGTTATCGCCTGCTTTTATAATTTCATCCGAGGAACGATGGTTTTGAAATGTATTTACTTTGGAGTTAAATTCACTTCTGTTAAAACCTAACCTCCCTGACTCTAAAAAAGTAAAATCAAAATCAAACAACCCATATTTTGCCATATCGCTTTGATTCGCTCGGGCAATAATTTCAGAAGACAGGGCCATTAGTTGATCATATATTTCAAAGCTAATTGGTTTTTTTCCACGAGGTGTTCGAGCTACTACATATTCAATTATGAAGCGACAACTTAAAGCTGCATCATCAATATTAGGTATTTCTTGAACCAGTTGATCAACCAATTCTTGTGAAGAACTAAAACAGGCTAGTTGAGTAGGAATAGTAAGTCGCCTATTTGATCTCTCGAAAATTATTGCTTCATAATGTGTAACTAAAAAATCCAACAAATATTCTGGATTTAAATCATCAATTATGCTTGCTAATTTCTTGAATAAGAACTCGACAATTTTGTTTAAGATAATTACATGTTGTGAATTTGGAATTGGTCCAGGTGTTAATTGAAATTCTCTCTTGATAAATTCTCCTTCTTCGTCAAGGACATTACTGATATCTGCCTCTTGTATTTTTCTAAACTCAATCGGATTTCCAGGCAACATTGTAGGATTGACACCTGGATCAATAGAGAGAACTTTCTTTTTCCTTGGAAAAGATTTCTCCAAATCAATAAAATCATGAAGTTGATCCAGTATTTTTTCTGCTTGCTCAACCCAACCATTTTTTGTCAATAGAACAGAGAAACCTCGTAATACATAATCTACAATTTCGAGTTCGCCTGAATTATCTGGCGTGTTGATCCAATTTACTGCATCAAGGGAAATGCTTATTTCCATTTTACTATTTGAGGGAAAATAAGTTGAAACAAGAGAAGTATTCGTAATACTTTCATCTTGGTTATTTTCTTTGTTTATGATCACTTGGAAATGTAGAGGGTCATCGAGATATATTTGCGAGAAACAATCGGGACAGATAATATAAAATTGCCACAACCAGTACGAAAGTATGTCTACAAAAGCAAATGGATTTTGTTTTTCGGACATTTGTGAATCCTTTTCACAATCAACATTTGCAGTGACCCAAATAGTGATATTTGGAAGCTCGACAACTAATGAAAACTCTAGTGGATTGAAATTTAGAAGTGTAAAGATTGGACAGGATCGATGACGATAATAATTCTCGACTTCGAACCAACCTTTTGATCTATGTGATCTCACTGCATGGATGTCAAATTTTTCGAGATAATCTTTTACTATTCCTAATTCACTTCCAGGAGCAATGTTTATCCATGTTGGCCTTACATCATCACTCAAATAAAAACTAAAATGATTATCGCGATAGATTGAAAACTCATCCAAAGCTGACCAAGAAAATACCTTGGTCGTGTCACGGATCGCTTGCTGTGCTTTTGCAAATTTATACAATAAGAATCGATCAGACGGGAAAAGTACACTGAGAATATTGAGTTCGCTTGCCGAAAAAATGGTTACGATTGGATTCTTTTGGATTTTATTAAAATTCAAACCCATAAAGGTGGATCGTCCAATGCCAACTTGAATAATTAAGTAAAATACACCTCCTAGATTGATCGTGTCGGTGTACAACTTTTGCTCAACATCACCTAATCGATCATCAATAATTTTCCCCTGATTTCTATCATTCTGGTCTTCAAAAACTTCATCGCCAACAAAATCTCGAAAATCATCAAATACTGCTGCAACGTAAAGCACTTTATCAGTATCTAGTTCCCAAACACTCTCTTGGATTTCAATTTCTAGTTTAGGTTGATCAAATTTATATCCGGTTTCTTTGTATCCAAGTCGATGAAGTGATGAACCAATTGAATGGAGAACGGTTGTTTTATACTCTGTAAATAATAAATCGAGTAAATTATATTCTTTTGCCGCCAACAAAATATGCTGTCGGAGTGTTGCTAATAACATCCAAGGCTCTGAAACTATTATTTGACCTTCGAAGCGAATCAATGGGCGTGAATGTAAAGGACTATTCTGAAATGAATACGAGTCTGAGGTTAATAGCCCAAAATCCTGTATGAACGGTTCTATAGCTTCATACCCAATTTTTAAGGAATCTAGTAACTCCTCCAATTCTACTAAATAGAAAGTGACTATGCTCGTTTTTTGATCAATATCATTGGGGATATAAATCGAGCGTGATTTCATTACAGGTAACATGTTTCTTTCCAAACCCATTCCTCGAGCCATCAAGTCGCTGATAGCCAAAATACCGAGATTCATCGCATAAATCTTGTTGCGATAATCTTTGTAAGGATTAAATTTCGCACTGAGAAATATGGTGTGGTTTAGGTTCTTTAAGATGAATGTTGCGTCAGTAACTTGCCCTGGAAAGACAATATAAGAGCCACCATAAAACGTAAAAGCTTCGGTAAATGCATTTGAAGCTGGGTCTTCCTGAGATTGGATATCGCCTTTCCCCAAAGGTGGTTCGTTTAGTATTTGGGATAACTTATGCCGTGATAATTTGGGTTTGCCCGGCTGATAAGGAATACAGTTTATTGCGTGGGCTAGAGCTTCAAGTCGAATAGATTGACTGGCGTTTTCGGGACAGAGCTGCAAAACTGCAACTTTGGCCAGCATATCTATTGGGTCATAAGGTTTTATGATCTTGACAATTTCCGAGAGGTAATCAAAATTCTTCATCAAATATTCAATCCCTAAAAAGCAAAGAATTAGTTAGCTCCTTTTTATAGAAATGCATCCACTGAAGTAAAAGTGATTAATTATTTGACTGTATTTATAAATTTAGAGTATGCCCATTTATCTCTAACCATGCGATCTTATTTTCATAATCAGGCATTAAGGCATGAACCTGATTCCAGAAGGTTTTGCTATGGTTTTTTTCGGAAATATGAACAAGTTCATGAATAACAACATAATCAATAACAGGTACTGGTGCCATGACCAAACGCCAGGGAAAACTAAGTGTTCCTTTAGCGCTGCATGATCCCCAGCGTGAAGTTGCAGAAGTGATTTTGATTTGCTTTATACTAATACCACTTTTCTTGCTATACCATGCAACACGATCTGAAAGCACATCATTCGCTTTGTCTTTATACCAATCAATAAAAATAGATTTTGCATTTGTTAAGGCATTTTGATCTAATAAAAAGAATGTATCCAACTTTAAAGGAGCATCACCTTTACTAATTATCTTCAAACGGTATGATTTGCCAAGATATAGAAATCCTTCCCCATTCACAAATTCCTTTTTACTAGTTTGTGGATATGTAGATAATACTTCTTGTTGCTTTGCTTCAATCCAGATAGATTTTCGATTTATGGTCGAGGATATTTGCTCATCAGTTGCATTAATGGGGGCTCGGACCACTAATGTTCCATCACGCTTTACTATCAGCGCGATGCTTTTCCTATCAGTACGAATAACTTGGTCAACCTCAATCATACTTTTGACCGAATATGCATTGCCAACTCGATGATCTTTTGTGCGACCTGATTTCGGTTCCTCACAAAATCAGGTTTATCCTTGAAGGTCATCAGTAAATGTGTCAAGATAAATGATTTCAGCCGTTTTTGAGCTGGATAATTCACCCAAAAATCTACCTGTTGGGTTTCTCTATGGACTATTTCAAGAATATCGTTAGTCGCACTAAGTAATCGATTTTGGTCTTCGGCAGGTAGTTCTTGAAATTCCTGTGTTCCATATAATTCGCGTTTCAAGAGTGCCAGGAAGGGTAGTTCAGTTTTTGGATTTAGGCCATAATTATTTTCTTCTGCACGACCTTTTTCAAGAGTTCGTAATACTTCTTCAAGTTCTTTTGCTAATTTATCCCAATTTTCTCTATAGTCAGCCAGAACCTTTTCCAGTTTTTCACCAAGACGATCATAAAATTCGGGGTCAGTTTCGTAGTTCTCACTAATGTGTTCACGAATAGCAGTTGTGATCTCTTCGGCAGTTGCCTGAGACGTTTTATTCAGGCGGATTTTTGCCTTAAATGCATCGGAAAAAATAGGCAATGGGGGAATTTTCGGGTCAACCCCTTTGGAGATCAAGAATTCATCAACGATCTCGCGAATTTTCCGGCTGGCATCTCTTATACTCAATTTTTCATCTCGGTAGCGATTACGAGCAGACTCGCTAATCCATGAAAGCATTTTTAAGTCATGAACAAATCGCAGAGCTTCTGGATCAGGAAGCACTCGGTCGATAGCTTTGTTGAAGGCTCGTAGCAAGCTAATAAACTCATCTCGAACTTCATCATCTGCCAGAATATCAACGCATGTATCAATATCACTAAGGTTGGTGTCAAATTTCTTAAAGAAATCTTTCATCTGGCCGTGGATATATTTGAGATTATCTTTATCTGCGCTCTGGTCAATTACAACCGAAAGAATTTCGTTTGCATCCTTCTCATCAAAAACAGATAATGCTTCTCTCAAATGATGTGCTACGCCAACATAGTCAACTATATAGCCACAACTCTTATTTCGACTTACCCGATTAACCCTTGCGATTGCTTGTAGCAGATTATGCTCTTTGATGACATTATCCAAATACATGACTTGTTCTATTGGTGCATCAAATCCAGTAATTAACATGCTTTGTACAACCAGAATGCCAACGTCTCCTGATACACCTGCATCATTGGTTTGATCAAATGGAAGTTTAAAGCTGGCGATTACTCGCTCGTGTTGATTTTCATCGGTGAAGGGTTTATAGACTGCTTCATCATTGTTTGTTCCTGAGATCACTACTTCAACTCTGAGTCGTCTGAGTAACTCAAGATCTTCAGTAGAACCACTAAAGTGCTGAACCTTATCCTTGATAAGCTCATCTAATGCTCGCTTATACCTTATAGCAGCCAATCGGGAAACCGCTACCACTTGTGCTTTAAAGCGGTTAGGAAAGACTTGTTCCAAATAATGATCCAACATATCCGCGGCTTTATCACGGATCACTTCCTCTGCTTCAAGATAGGCGCGCCAGGTATAGCGGTCTAAAATCAATTGCTGTTCGTCTTTATCTACCGCTGAAAAAACATCTTCAAAACGGAGATTCATCTCTTCTTTGTTGGTCACACTACCTTTGTGCGTGCGGCCCTCATAAACGATCTCGACAGTAACTCCATCTTCAACCGCTTGACGCACTGAGTATTGATCAATATACTGTCCAAAAGTACGTTCCGTTTTTTCTATCGGTGTTCCTGTAAAAGCAACTCTCACTGCGTTTGGCAAAGCAACCTGCAAATTTGCTCCCAATAGCTTGTATTGAGTACGGTGAGCTTCGTCAATCATTACCAGAATTTTGTCGGATACGTTTAACTGTGGAAATTGCTGCTTTAATTCATTTTCCTGGAACTTGTGGATCATTCCCATTATCAGGTCGGGAGTTGGCGAACGTAGATATTCCTTTAGCGCAGCAATAGATGTAGCCTTTTTGAGACTGTATCCTACCGATTGTGCGGTATCCCCTAATTGTTTTTCTAGATCAGTACGATCCGTAATAAATACGACTTTGTATTGGTTCAAACTTGAATCGTGGAACATGGCGCGTACCACAAACATCATGGTGAGTGATTTTCCTGATCCCTGCGTGTGCCATACGATTCCACCTTTTTCTGCTGGGGTGCTTTTCTCCTTTAAACGGGTAATGATCTTTCTGGCAGTCCTGTATTGTTGATAACGGGGTACCAGTTTAATAATTCGCCCTTTATCATCATTGGCAAATACGGTAAAGCTGTGAATGATATCCAGCAAATTGCCAGGAGAAAGCATACCCTGAACCAGGACCTGTTGGCTATTGACAGATTCTCCTCCTTCAGTGTTGATATCCGACAATTTACAAGGGTATGGATCTTTCCATTCAATATAATGCTCCAACTCACCGGTAATTGTCGAGTAGCAACACTTTTGACGGTAGGTAGCAATCTGGAGCTGGTTATACCAGAATAATTTATCATTGCCTTCAACAATGCCGCGTCGATTGGCATAACGTTTTAACTGTTCCACCGCTTCGCCCATTGGATCGGCGATAGTTGGTGATTTGCACTCAATTACAACCAGGGGAAGACCATTCACAAACAAGACAATGTCTGGAATGATATGTTTCTCAGTGCCGGGAACATTCAGCTTGAATTGCGATACTGCTAAAAAGCGATTGTTCGCGCTGTAACTAAAGTCCAAGAACCGGACATTTGGACTCTTCTCGCGGGTTTGATGGTTTATATCTGCCGGCCAACCTTCCAACAGTAAATCAAGAATTTCCTCATTTGCTTTAAGCAGGCCATTGGCTTGTGGAGTCTGAATCCGGTGCATCATGGCCGTAATTTGCTCTTCTTCCATCCAGGGGTTTATTTGTCGTAAAGCGGTAAGGAGTTCGCTTTCGATGATTACATCTGAAAAAGATTCGCGCAGAGTAGTGGCAGGATCGTATTTATCGCCTCGTAATACACGCCAGCCTAAACCTGCCAACTGACGTAATAACGGCTCTTCCACCTGTTCAAGTTCATTGAGACGATTTTGATCCATGATAACCCCTATTTCAACTCATTTTCAAATCGGTCGGTAGACCAGATCTGCTTACAAATCTGCCGGTACAATTCCTGACGCTCATCCAGATCGACTTTATTGAAGTGCTGGTGCGGTTTGAACTGTAAACCGCTGTGCTGGATGTATTGGATAAATGCAGGATTGTTTTGGTAGCATAACCTGTTCAATGAACGCGCGAGCAAATTTTGCCCAAAGTAAGCCTGGACCTTTGTTTCATATTCATCATCGTTTAAGCTTTGATTGAACCCTTTTGGCAAAAGAACAAGCCCGCCGATGCGGTTGCGATAATCGGCAAAATCGGTGGGATGGTTAAACTCATCAGTGTGGCGTTCGAATTTATCTGCCCAGATATGTTCCACCTCAAAAGGTTTCTTGATGTTTGGATCAATGTACGTGGCATAACTGGATTCAATCCCACATTGTGTTTCAATATAACTGGTTATTCGGGCTAGCAACCTATGAAGATAATAATGGTTTTGCTGGTGAATGCGTAAACGGTCGTTGCTGTCAAAAGTGTCTTCCATCTCGTCCACTTTTCGATGTAGCAACTCGGCCAACTCGGCTATGCTTTTTCCACGGATATCCTTCATCAAGTTAAACATAGTGTAAACAATGGCTGAATAACCCAAGGTGCGGAAATTCCAAACTCTTCGGGCAATGAATATGTCGATATAACCAGAAACCAACCGGATTTTCTTTTGGGCAGTCTCCAGATCATCATTGGTGGTCAATGGTGCCAGCAGCAGTGGATACTGCAGGGTAAAGTAATTGCTGGCATTGTAATAGATATACTCAAATTCCCGATTAAATCGAATCGCAGCCTGGCGGATAGTGATGTAGTGATTCGAAAAATAGGTAAACTGGTGTTGGATGAAATCACGGTAATCTTCAGGACGGTTCAAACCGATCTTTACATGCTCGTCGCGTACCCATTTGTGAAAGACGGTACCAATGATGTCGAAATCTTTATTGGTGGCGCCTTTCTTGCGTTCGCGAATTGTTTCTGCGTACTGACCACGCAGCCAGGCTTTGAAGAAGTCAGCTTCATCTTCCTTGCTGATTTTAATCAGTTCATACAGACGCTCTTTCCAAAGGTCGTTCAATTGGTCTTTATTATTTGTTCCGTTAACGTTCGCCAGCAGGTAGCCTTTGAGCATATCCGTCGGGCTGAGAGAAAGCCCGCGGTCATTCATGGTTTCAAAAATGGTGTAGGCATCTTCATCCGAAAAAGCGATGATCTCCACCAGCACCACTTTTTGCTGCAACCACCAGATGAAATAGGGCAGAGCTTCCTGCCTGAGCTCATCCGGGAAGTTTTCTTCAATATCGGTGTAACGGTTAACCAGGTTGCGCACTGATTCAGAGGTGCCGGTCAGATCAAACTGCTCTTTTTGGTCATTAAAAAGCACTTCCATGCAGGTAGTGCGCTCGTCAATGTCGATGTTGAAGGACTTCTCGCCATACACCTCGGAAAAGATCAAATCCTTGACATCCACTGACTTAGGGTGATTTTTTTGAAGGTTATTGAGGTAAATCAGCAGTAACGTCAATGAAGTCAGACGCTGCTGCCCATCCACGATGAAGTTCTCGCCGTCTTTATGACTGATAACAATAGAACCAAGGAAGTAGTTGCCGTAATTGCCCACCTGGGAAAGGGTGTGCTTTTTGTCGTAGTAAGAGAAGAACTTGTTGGCGAGATCTTCAATCAGTTCGGTGATGTGCTTGGTTTCCCAGCGGAATTCGCGCTGGTAATAGTCAATCGAGTACTTTTTGGCTTTGAGCAGCTCGCTGACGGTACGTTCTTTTCCCTGGATCTGGATGGCGATTTCTTTGGGCATTCAACCTCTCTCATTAGGTAGTAAATGGACTGTTCTCATTATTCGGATGGTGTTTTTTTCTTATTCCCGTTCGAATTTTCTGGTTGAGTACAAATAGCGATGAAGGCTCGATAAACATGCTTTACCCAATAACTTCTCAGGTCAATGTGCCTCTTTGCGAGGAGAATATACACACCGAAAGCCAAAAGTATAGAGAGAAACCCCCACAAAAAAATCCCAAGGATCAGTAACCGTACCCCTATGATTAGCAAAAGAAGAGGCAAAGGTAAAACCAGGCTTTCTGAGAAGTTTGTTAAGTCTAACGCTCGGTTGGCAAGCAAAGAGGCGCCGCTGTTGTCCCGGGCAACAAGGGCGCGGATCTGGAAAAACCAGATATCAGGAGCTGCATCGTTGTCGTGAAAATACTTACGGATATACCGTTTAATGAGCGCAATCTCGCCTGTCTTTAACCCCGCTGGATACTTCTCCGGATCTTCCACAACCCACTTAACGGGATCAGGTTTACGTTTTCTAATCAGTTCCCCGATCTTATCCGAAAATGGCGTGAGAACAAAACCAAAAAGATAAGGGATGATAACGATAAGTAAGCTTACTAAAATGAAGTTCCCTGCGTTGGAGAAATTTGAAAGGTTGGCTAGTAACCTATTTATTTCAGTTTCATCTCTCGGGAGAAAGGGTAATGCAATATTAATACACCAGATAAGGCCTGCAATGTAATAGTTCAGAAAATCTTTGACCGAAAAATAAGTTCCTACATTCATGTTCGCTCCCTCCCTTTACAAGTTCACCCGCACTTTCCCGGTGAGCAGGTCTTGCATGAGACCAAACTTAAGACTACTCAACTTGATTAGTGTCTTTTTTTCAAAAAGCATTAAATTATTGATCATATCAATAATAATTCCAATTCTTTGTTGCTCTTCATATGGAGGAACTGGTAATGGTATTTTAGAGAGGATATTTTGAGTTAATTTTGGTTGGGCTGAGCCGCTAATATATTTTGAGTAATCAACACTTTCTAATAATTCCACAAGAAATGACATATTTATTTCACATAATGGTTTGTAAACATGTGCATGATTATTAACCCAGAATTTGCCCGATGCTTTAAAAGCCAAAGGTAAATTTCGGCTAATAACATTTTCGCCATCTTCACCAATCAAAATATATTCACCGTCAAAGATATAATCATTTATCCAGTCAATTACCCCTGAGGCACCATAATAAGGGTATTCCCCTTTTATTTTTTCTCTATCCTCTTGTTTTAATGGGACTCTTTTTGAATCTAAATTGATCGCAAAATCATTTAATGTCCCAACTCTCCAATTTTTCGGAAAAATACCTATAGGTGTATTCTGAAAATTTATAGGATCATATTGACGTAATTCCCCATTCTCATCCACCCCCCTGGTGAGCAAATCCTGCATGAGACCCTGCTTGATGCGCTGGTACTTGTGGATGAGCGCTTCGGTCTGCTCGATGGCGTCGTCTACCGTGGTGAGAATGTCCGCAATAGCGCGCTGTTCAGCAAATGAGCTTGGTACTGGGGTTAAAAATCCATTTAGGAAAGTTCTACCTAACCCGGGTTGAGCAGAACCCGATATTCGATCTTTGATTTTCTTTTGACCAATATTTGATAATAGTAAGTAGTATAAGTATTCTTGGCTAAGTTTTTCTGGGTTTGACCTTAAGATAAATAAATGTTCATTTATGCAAGCTCTTGGATAATGAGATGATAGGTATAAACCAACTTTTCCTGTATTTGCCCCATCTTTATTTATCAAGACATCCTTATTCTGAAGAATCCCCTTTGTCATTTGGCGGTAATAATTAATCGATACTCTTTTGACAGGTTCATATTGTATTCCGCCAGATAATAATACATTTTCTCCACCTAAACTCGGAATATCACCAGAATCAAAAGTAACACCTCCTTGCGGTCTTGCTCCACTTTCAAGTGTCACGCATCTTCCTATATCCAAAGTATCCCAGTCGCTCATATTCATATCCTTATTATTCAATATTTGCTTTACTGAGATATCCCAAGTCAATTAGATATTCATCTATTTGTTTCTCCAGCGGTTGCTTTTTTTTTGAGATCATTTGAAGTGGCAATGAATACTTCTCCCATAAATTTTCAAAGATTCTAATCACCATTTTCTGATTATTCTTAAGATATCGATCAAGCTCGGTAAATACCATATTGAATAATTTCGAAAGGATTAACGGTTTAGCCTCGGAATCTGATAATGAATGCCGTTTGTTGTGAATCATGCCAGGTATCACAACATCACCCGTTTCTTTATTTATCTTTCCAAATAGCTTGGTTATGAGCTTTCCCAATTCAGATTTCTTTTGCTTTTGAGCTTGACTTTTCTTCCTTAACTCATCAAGCGTTATTGATATTCTTTCTGCCTCACTTTGATCAAGTGAAGAAACAGAATCCATTTCGTTTTTTAACCATTCGAGCGCAAAAGTCACTTTGAGAGGCTTCTCTTTACCTTCTTCATCTACTTCTGGTTCAATATCCAATTCATTTATAATTTCTTCAATTTCATCATCAAATTGAGCTAACTCACCTTGGATGTGCTCTATCTCCGCCCATTCTTTCTGGAAGAAGGTGGTCAGAATGTACTCATCGGGGATCAGGCTGGGGCTCCAGCCGGCAGCGACGATAGTTTTGAAATCATAGCGCTCAGCCTCCCACCAGTTGGCAAAAATGCCGGCAACCTGGAATTTATCCAGCACGCCCACCGGCAACAAAGCCTGCTGCAGGGTGTTTTGAAAATGGTGGCGGAATTCTGCCAGATGATTCTGTCCCGGGAAATTCTCTATCGCTTTCGCTGCATCGTTCCACCAACTCTCCAGACGTGCTTCCAGCTCCGCCTGGCGTTCTTTGACATTGGGGTGGTTCTCGATCAGCGGGCGAATATCGGCTTTTGTCTGGATCTCCGGCTTGAAATCATAATAGTCGGCGTCTCGGTCAATGAACACAACCTCGGGCTCCAGCCCAAAACAGGCCAGCTGGCCTGCGTAGCGGGCTACTTCCCGCTTTGGCACGCCGCCCACCAGGTGAGCGTGCACATCTTCAATCTCCGGTTCGGGTGAATTATCCACGTAGCGGCGGATGTTCAGGTTATAGTCATTGGCAGCCAGCTCGTCCAATGTCACCAGTCGCGAATAGCGTGAGATTTCTTGATGCTGACGGTATACCTGAATGATCTTTTCCAGGTCTTCTGGCCGCAGGTAATTTTGCGCGCGTCCTTCTCCGAATTCAGCGTCGGCGTTGATGAACAGGACACTGCCCTTATGCACTTCAGGACGATTTTTATTGATCACCAGCACACAGGCAGGAATGCCGGTGCCATAAAACAGGTTGGGCGGCAGACCAATGATTGCTTCGACAATGCCTTCTGTGAGAATACTCTCGCGAATGGCTTTCTCGGCCCCGCCGCGGAAAAGAACGCCGTGCGGCATGATCGTCGCCATTTTCCCGCCGGGTTTAACTGAAGCGATCATGTGCTGCACAAACATCAAGTCGGCTTTCTTGCCCGACTCGGGGGTAAAGCCGTGGTGGAAGCGCTGCGGGAATTTCATTGTGGCGCGCGAATAGTTTTGCGAGAAAGGTGGATTGGCGATTACACGGTCGAACTGCTTAATGTAATTGCGTTCATCATTAATAAATGTTGGATTCTCAAGTGTATCCTCGTTTTCGATTTGCGCATCCGGGATATTGTGCAGGATCATATTCATCTTGCAGATGGACCAGACCGTACCGTTGTTATCCTGCCCATAAAGAGCCAGGTTACGCCCATTCTGTCCCTGTTCTTCCACATACTGCTTGGACTGAATGAGCATACCGCCTGACCCGACCGTAGGATCGTACACAGTCATGCCTTCCTGTGGTTCAATGATATTGACTAACAGGCGCACCACCCGATTGGGCGTATAAAATTCTCCACCCTTCTTTCCAGCGCTGTCGGCGAAATCTTTGATCAGGAATTCATAAGCTGCGCCTAATAAATCGGGGAATTCAAAGTCTTCATTTGTGAGACGATATTTATCAAAGTGATGGATCAAATCCACCAATTGACGGTCCGAAAGGCGAGTCTTTCCTTTGGGTGCATTGAAATCGATGTGCTTCAACACGCCAGACAATTCTGGGTTAGCGTCCTCTAACGCGGCCAGGGCTTTATTTAATTGGTTGCCTACATCTTCTTTTAGATTAACGATGTAAGTGATTTTCTCATCAGGAATTTCATGGGTTCCTGGTCTCCAACGTGCACGTTTGGGTACAAAAAAAGTCTCGCCGTATAAATTTGAATCTTCAATCAAGCCGATCGCATCATCGGCTGAATACCCGGCATCCAGCCATTTTTTGTATTCAATTTCCTGCTGCACCTGAAATTGATCAGACAAACGCTTTAAGAAGAGCATACCGAAAATATATTCTTTGTATTCGGATGCGTCCATCTTGCCGCGCAGGATATCAGCCGCTTTGAAAAGATGAGTTTCGAGTTGTGATAGCGTCAATGATGCCATTATCGATTTTGCAATCCTTCATTCTTTTTAATATTGTTTTCTTTGCTCAGGATCCACTCAAGAATAGTCGTACGGCGAAAGCGCCAGTGCTTTCCCACCTTAAAACCGGGTAACACTTTGTCCTGGGCGAGCTTGTAGATGGTCGATTGCGGAATGCGCAAGTATGTTGAAACTTCTTCTGCCGTCCAGAACTCATCTGTGTCGGCCATTGCTCACCTCGCTCTCATTAACTAATAATTGTCACAGGTACTCCAATTATTATAGCAAAGGTTGAGAATTAGATATTCAAAATGCTTTCAAAGGTTCCAAGATTTAGCAGACTCATATCAAAGTTGGGCTCAACAAATGGTCTTACATCCTCTACAATCCCTGACCAGTTCAGAGCTTGCAACCTTTGCCAAACCTGTTGTTTCCAATTCTCTCCGGTCAAGAGTCCGCCATTCCAATTTGTTTGGGCCAAGGCGTTGTTTAAGAGAATCAAATTTGGTTCCGGCCAGGTTGGATCACTCAGGTACCAGAGCAGATCATAAATATCGCGTCCCTTTGTGTATGAACGTTGCAAGATTGCATGGAGTTTTCCCGAAAGTAAAGAAGGCTTATCATGATGATGAAGTTGAAGAACAACAAAACGCCTTACGACTGTTGTGGCTAAGCCTGCTCCCTTGGGAGGATTGGTATCGACTTCAATTTTCACCGCAAGGACCTCACTTTGCATGGGAGATAGCCCCATCTCGTAAAGTAAACCCGGAAAACGAATAAATGCGCTATTGACTGTTTTTTGATCATTTACTTTTATTTCGATCTGATATCCCTCTGGAGACAAATCAGAGCGAATCGCTTTCAAGTAATCTCGGAAATTATAGTATTCCCGGTTCCCTTCCAGAGCAAAGTCTAGATCTTCAGAATAGCGGCCATGCGAAAAGAGGAAACGGAGGGCAGTTCCGCTATGGAAAGCCAGAGGAATCATGGCGCCTGATTTTTGCAGAGATTCCAAAATCCGCGCCTGTAAATATTCACGTACCAGGTTTCTTCCTTCTAATGGTGTGTTTGTCTGTTTTACCAGGTCTGCCAAATATTCTTTCATAGGTCCTCAAATTCTTCAGATTCGCCAGAAATTAATTGGAGAATTCCTTTGACAGCGTTTTGTAGTTTTGGAGTGTTGAATTTTTCCGATTGATTTCTAAGCAAGTCTTTATTAAGTTTTTCTGTATTCTGTAATCGCAATTCCTTCAGGTAAACCGTCGTATCACCCCCTGGTTGCAAATAGATCAAATCCAGGAGCGCTTTTTCTGGTGTGGCAATTAGAGCGCTTTGTTCACCTAATTCTGCCATCCGGTAACCAAACAACAACTCTGTTTTGATATGCCGAAATTCATAAGTTCCCAACGGCGTTTCCAATCGTTCCGGACGGCCAGTCGATACACTGGTGGTGATATTCACAACTTCGGGAATCAGTCCATAAAACGATAATGCAGATTGCAGACTTACATAAGATGCTTTCTGCAGATGGTTTGCGACCAGGAATGGGTGGGGTTGTCTTCTTTGATAGGGAGGTGCGATTGCATAGATTCCCCTGCGGAGCTGATAAATTTTGCCAGCTTTCACCCACCGGGAAAGTTGGATGCGGATCAACTTTGGATCGACATTCCCCGCGAGAAGGAAGGACGACTCAAAGATTGGGTCATCTCCCACAAGCTTTACTAGTGAATCAAATTCCATTACATTATATTACCTTAATTGATAACTTAATGCAATAGGAATTGAAATGTAATAATGATAATTCCACTTGTAGTATGTGGATAAATTGCACCAACTGAATCTTTGAAACCTCATGCGTGCTACTCTTGTATCAATTTTAATCTTTGGATAATCCGGTGAATTAATATGCTTTGTAAAAAATGACCATAAAATTTACAAAGATGCATCACCTTTGAAAACGAATTTTCATTGTCCCCCTAGGATCACCCCCTTTCATTTTGTACAATAAGACCAAGTAATCAACACAGATTAATCGTCGCTGAAATCGTTTGGACTTTCTTATTATCGTTGGAGCGACCTGGCCAGTAATTTTTGGCAGGTCGTTTTGTTTTCCAGAGCGAAGAAAAAGGAGGTGAACCGGGAAAAATCATGTTGTGAAGTCAAAAAAACATACGCCAGCCACGCCAGACCCTTAAGTGGTTGGCATGGCTGGCGGGTCTCAATCACTCATACTGAAAGGAAAATGAATGGAAGAAGGAAATACTCAATTTACCAATTTGCTCACCGGCGAAGAGATCGCCAAAATTCTGCATGTTTCGCGTGCATACGCCTATCAGCTCATGCGCCAACGGATCATTCCAACGGTCAAGATCGGACGCAGTGTGCGCGTGCGGCCGGCGGATCTGGAGGAATTTATCGCCAGGAATTTAGGACAAAACAGCCTAATTGCTGGACGCAATAGACAGAACTGATGTTCCAATTCTGAGAAAAGATGCTACAATGATTTGTAACAACCGCACCTTAATAAACGAATATCGAGAAAAACGTGGATTGCTGCCAGATGTTTCGCAACAGGAGGAAACAATGACTCGGCAATCCAAAAAAAGCAAAACCAGGCATCGTGGGCACAATGAGGGCAGTATCCGTCCGACCCCGAATGGAACCTGGCGGGTTTGGGTGACTTTGAAATCCGGGAAGCGGATCAGCAAAACACTTCCCACCAAATCCGAAGCCCGTGACTGGTTGCAACAGAAAATGACGGAAGCGGAAGAAGCGCTCGATGCGGAGCGGACCCTTGGAGAGTACATGCTGGGATGGTTTGAGAACCATTCCTCGCAGTTGAAAGAATCCACCCGCTGCGATTACGAGATCATCATTCACAAGTACATTCTGCCGGCGCTGGGAGAGGTGGTGTTGAACACGCTGCACCGTTCGGTGTTTGACTCGTACTATACCAACCTGAGAAGGATACCGGTCGGTGATACGCAAATCCGTTACATCCACCGCATTCTTCATAAAGCGCTGCAGGATGCAGTCGATGACAGAATCCTGACCTTCAATCCAAGCGAGGGAGCCAAGGCACCCAAGAAGCAACGCACCCACCGCGTCAATTGTCCCCTGACGGAAGAACAAAGCATCCAGTTGGTAAACAAGGCGATGGAAACCCCTCTGGGACCGTTAATCCACCTGGCGATCAAGACAGGCATGCGGCAGGGTGAGTTGTTCGCTCTAAGGTGGGAAGATGTTCACTGGGAGACGCAACAGATTCACATCCAACGAAATTTGCAGCGAGTCCTTAGGGATGGCAAACAGGTGCGCGATTTCAGCACTCCCAAAACTGCAACCAGTAACCGCAAGATCCTAGTGGGTGAGAAGATACTCGATGTACTAAAGCTCCAGCAAAAAGAGGTCGAGGAGAAAAAGGCGTTGGCGAAAAATCGCTGGCAGGAGAACGACCTGGTTTTTCCCTCCAGCACAGGCACCCCGCTGAATCAAAGTAACGTGCTCAAGCAGTACGCCGAGATTCAGAAGGCAGCAGGCCTGAAACACATCCGTTTTCATGATCTGCGTCACATCGCTGCTTCGATCATGCTCAACCACGGCATCCCGCTTCTGACAGTCTCCCACATCCTCGGACACTCACAGCCTTCTACCACGTTGAACATGTATGGTCATCAGTTCAGCGCCATGGAGCTGCAAGCGGCCTGTCTGGTGGATGACATCTTCGCCGATGCACAACCCAGTCCGCTGCCCGCGGAGTTTCTCTCAGTGTCGAATCTTAAAAAATGATTTTCCAATCTTAAGAAAAGTTGAGAGAAATTCAAAAAGTTTTGCACGTTTTCTGCACGTTTTTTTGCCCATATATGACAATCGGACGGCATAAACTACCATATATGCCGTCCGACTACCTTGCAACCCCTATATATAGGCGCCCCCGGGGAGGCTCGAACTCCCAACCTACTGATTCGAAGAAGGACGGCACCTTCCCCGCGGGGAGCTTCAACCATGCGGTGCAGGAACAGCTCACCCGGTTTGCGCGCGTGATCACTGCCGGCAGGCGAAAACCCGCCACGCCCAAACAAACAAATCGCGCCCGCAGCCGCACAACGGGCTGAACCAGGCGCGTTTTGTGGAATATTTGACTGATGGCTTGACCGCGGCGGGCTAGCCTGCCACGCTGGTACCGATCAGTTTGACCCCCCCTTGGATGCGTACAACGAATTTAGAATCGTTTTACGATCTTTTATTTTTACAAGTGATTTCATCTTGAGTAAAGACAATATTGAACTGAATCAATTCGGCATTGATTAACACCATGGCTCTAGTGACTTTTGGGTAATTACATACAGGAATAACCGAACTGTAATCCAGAACCTTCTATCGCCGTTTTTAGATATTATGAAAATTAGAACTTGTTGTAGAATAATATCAATATATTTTTCGACTTTGGTGATGCAATCGATAATTATAAGGCTGGGTTATTGAAAAGCATGCATCCTTACAGAGGTTATTCCCATGAAGAAAAAACACTTTATGAAGTTTATTGCTCTCTTTCTCATTCCTTGCACCTTTTGTTTCCTGTCTGAAACTCCAGCAAAAGCTGATGATTCAAATGATCTCGTCATCAGTTACATAGAAAGCAGGCCGCTGGAGGATAAGATAGGCTATGATGTTTCCGCTCTCTTTTCTCTACTTGATTCAAGCGGAAATCCCATCAAAGATCTAGAGCTTGAAAATGTAACAATTAGCGAAGATGGTAAAAGTGTTTCACCATTATCTCTTGATCTCACTACTGACCAGCCGATTTATATAACTCTCCTTCTTGATACCAGTGGCAGCATGCGCGGGTCAAAGAATGAAGCTCTGATCTCTGCATCGAATGAATTTATTAAGGGATTGAACGATAAAGATCGCATCTCAATTACTACTTTTAATGATCAGATCAAGAACCTGATCGATTTTTCTACCGATCACAATGCTGTTGCAAGTCTTGTTTCATCAATTTCAGCCGTACCTGGCTCAGGTACATGTTTAAATGATGCTATTTACGAAGCAGTGCAAAAGATTGCTGCTCTTCCTATGGGTAGGCGAGCGGTAATAATTCTAACCGATGGTAAAGATGAATCACCTAACGGAGGACCATGCAGCAAGTTAACCATCGATGATGTGATTCGCCTGGCGACGGAAGGACATACCAGTGTTCCTGTCTTTTCAATCGGTATTGGAGATACCGTTGACGACGCTGGTCTCTCGCGGATAGCTAAATTAACCGGAGGAATATACAGCAGCTCGCCAAAGACCGACCAATTAACTGCTACTTTTAACCGTTTGCTTGAGTTGCTGCAAACGGAATATATCCTTCGCTATACATCCACTTCCGCACCAGGTAGCCACACACTCGTGTTAAATATTAACTATTTGAATGAACTTTACACTGATAGCCGCGATTTCATGCTGCTCGGATTACCAATTCGGATATCGTTTCTCACTCCAATCTCGGGACAGGAAATCACCGACAAGGTATTGATAGTGACCTCTATTTCTGGTGAAGCTGAACCTATCAAACAGGTGATCTTCAAGGCAAATGGAATTACCATTGGTGTGGCTACAACTACACCCTATGAACTTGAGTGGCAACCAGGTGCTGATGTAAATGGCAATGTGACACTCTCTGCGGTTGTTATAGGTGAAAATGATAACGAAATTACCAAAGATGAGGTCCAGGTTGTGGTATCCGTTCCAGAAAAAGCCGTAGTTCCTAATGAAAATAAAAGAAATTTTGAGGAGCAAGGTATTAATTATTATCTTTACGGGGGATTACTTGCTGGATTTTTCGCAGTAGCCATCCTATTGATTTTTGTTATAAGACGAAAAAAATCAGAGGAGAAGAAACGGGATAAAAGATGGCACGATACAGTTGTTAATCCCCCTGACAATAAGAAAATGATGGATGAAATGACCATCGACGGATTTACTTTCAGTCCCAATTCCCTTGGTGCTCTATCTGTTTTACAGAGTGACGATCCTGCGATGATCGGTCAAACCTTCGCGATTGTAGAAAATGCAACACGGTTAGGTCGTGCAGCGGATAACGAAATTCTTTTCCCAAAGGACAGCACGGTTTCACGCCATCATGCCATTATCGAGAATCGAAATGGGCAATTGACCCTGAGTGAAATGGTCAGTACTGAGGGAGATGGTTCAGTAAAGAAACCGACATTCGGTACGTACATTAATGATATCCCACTAACTTATCCAACGATATTGCATAATGGAGATGTAATTAAGCTTGGAAAAAGAGTTTTATTGCGATTCGCAAGCGCCGATTCCGAGATGGCAGATGATGCGAAGACACAAGATCTGTCAATACAAGAGGATGTTGACAAGACAATTGACGCCATGTAGATAAGGAGAGAATGTTTCTCAAACCGAAACTTAACTTCGAGATAGGGTTTGCACTTGACCGAGGGAAGAAACGGAACACCAAACCCAATCAGGATTCGTTGATTGTACTTACTTGCAGAGGAAGGAAGAAACTACCACCGATCCTGGTATTGGCTGACGGGATGGGTGGATATGCTGGAGGAGCTGCGGCAAGCCAGGCGATCATTAAGGCATACAATAGTCTGTATCGTCAGGCTGCGACAATGACTGATTTTTCATCTTTTTCAAATCAAGCCATTACACTGGCACTTGAGGAGATGAAAAAACAAGCTGGAAAGGATCCACGCTTTAGGAGTATGGGATCGACCTTGGTTGCGGTTTGCTTGCTACAAAACAGGCTATCATTAGTGAACGTAGGGGATAGTCGTGCATATCGATTTCATAAAGGAGATATGCAGCAGATCAATTATGATCATAGCTTTATTGGAGAAGCTGTACGCGCTGGACTTCTGCAACCTCAAGAGGCTATGAATCACCCAAAGAAAAACCAGTTGACCCAATCGATCACTCCTTCCCGGACTGAGATCAAGCCGTATTTTGTGGAGGTTCCTTTTGAGATGAATGATGTGGTTCTGTTGTGTTCGGATGGCTTGTGGGGAGTGATCTCTGAGCCTATAATCCAATCGGTCGTGCTCGAACTCCCGGTGCAGAAAGCGGCAGAAAAACTGGTGAAGCTGGCAAACGCGCGCGGGGGACCAGATAATATTTCAGTGATCGTTGCCCGGCACATAGGTGCTGTACCGGAACTGCCGTATTTATTACAAGATGACACATTGCCAGGGTAGCTATAAAAAACATGACTAATCTCATCGGGCACTCAATTGGTCGTTACCACATCCTCGAGAAGCTGGGCGAGGGCGGCATGGCGGTGGTGTACAAGGCTTATGATACGCACCTGGAGCGGGACGTGGCGATCAAGCTCATCCGGCGCAACGCGTTTAGCCCTGACGTGCTGGACAGGGTTCTCAAGCGCTTTGACCGGGAAGCGAAGAGCCTGGCGAAGCTAACCCACCCCAACATCGTCAGCATCATCGATTACGGTGAATTTGAGGACAGCCCCTACCTCGTGATGCCCTATCTGCAGGGAGGTACTCTCAAGCAGTATCTTGGGAAGCCCATGGTCTGGCTAAAAGCCATTGAATTGCTCATACCGATTGGCGACGCATTGGGATACGCCCATCTGAAAGGCATCATCCACCGTGATGTGAAACCGGGAAACATTCTGATCACCGAAGGCGGTCTACCGATGCTCACAGATTTCGGCATCGCCCGTCTGCTGGAAAACGAGGATACACAAACGCTCACCGGTACAGGGGTGGGGGTGGGCACACCGGAGTATATGTCACCTGAACAGGGGTTGGGCAGGGAAGTGGACGGTAGAACGGATATTTACTCTCTGGGAGTTGTTCTTTATGAACTGGTAACCGGTAGAAAACCATATACAGCCGATACGCCTATGGCAGTGGTGCTCAAGCAATCCACCGAGCCGTTGCCGCGACCAACTGATTTTGTAAAAGATCTGCCGGAATCAATAGAGAAGCTATTGATCAAGGCTTTGGCCAAAAATCCAGATGATCGCTACCAGGACATGGCCGGATTCACCGCCGCCCTGACAAACCTGCACCGCGAAATCGGGTCAAGCGCTGCTCGGCCAGTGAAACAGGTAATCGAACCTGCCACCTTGGATAGTACAGATAATTTCGCAACGGTTGACCAGATGGCTCCGCAAGTGAT
>ERZ795050.1514-NODE-1514-length-29726-cov-5.496815_pt1 | contig 29726 bp, 17 predicted proteins | sample MGYA00375134_ERZ795050 | MGnify/ENA primary metagenome ERZ795050 (study PRJEB30179, sample SAMN05720221) | activated sludge metagenome | isolation source: Anaerobic digester | place: Japan | collected 2015-05-26 ... | reverse complement strand
ACACCAATTACTTGCCCCTGTTGGCAAGCTCCCCAACTGCCGTTTCAAGGATCAACCGCATCCTCGGCATGTTCGAGACCGACGAGCAGGAGCAGATTCGGGCGCGGCTGGCGGACACGCTCCGGTGGGTGATCAGCCAGCGGCTGGTGCCCAAGGTGGGGGGCGGACGCTACGCGCTGTTGGAAATCATGGGGTCCAATCTCCGCACTCAGGAGAGCATCCGGCTGGGGGAAAGCGAAGGCAAAAGCTTCTACGAAATCATCGAAGCCAGCCAGCCCTTCGGCTGGCGCACGTTCGACTTCTCGGCCCTCGAAGCCTACGAGCAGGGCAAGATCACCGAGGAAACCGCGCTGCTCTATTGCACCAAGCGCGGGCCGGTCACGCGCGGGATTGACAACATCAAGAAAGCGCGCGGCGAGTCCACCCTCGGCATCAGCTCGCTCCGCATGAAAAGCCCGCAGGACGGCGGCAAAGCCGCGCCCCCGCCCATTCCGATGGCGCTCAAACTCAAGTAACCCGCGCTTATGTCCAATAAATTCGATTTCATCAGTGCCACTGACAAGCCGGCCCTGCTGGCCTTCTCGACGCCGGAATGGCTGGATGCGGCCAAAACCGCCCTGACCGAGCTGGGCTACAAGGTGCATACGGCCGCCACCCACAGCGATTTCCTGATTCGCTTCAGCCAGATTCGCTACCAGGTGGTGATTGTTGAGGAACTCTTCGCGGCCAACGACCTCAGCGAGAACTCGACCCTGCTCACGCTCCAAACGATGCCAATGAGCCAGCGCCGCCATGCCACGATCATCCTGCTGGGCAACTCGTTCCAGACCTTTACCCCGATGCAGGCCTTCCAATACAGCGTCCACGCCGTCATCAACAGCTCGGAACTGTTCCTGCTCAAGCAGCTCATCGAAAAAGCCGTCGCGGACAACACCCTCTTCCTTCACAGCTATCGCGAAGCCCAGACACGCGCCTTCGCCGCCACCCAGACGGAATAACCCGTACGGCGAGTGACTTCCCACCCGGTCCCCGCGCACCTCCGCGGGGAGCGGTGAAGCGCGCGAAGCCGCCGCTTTCACGGACCCAGAGTGGAGAGAACCGGCTGCTACCCGGGCCGGCCGCCGCAGGCCACGCCGCCGTCCGGCCGGCGCGGGGCGTTTTCAAATCCGCGCGCTAAAAGTTTGCCTGCTCGAGGCGGGCAATGCGCTCCTCCAGCGGGGGATGGCTCGAGAACAGCCTGGCCAGACCTACGCGGGCGCCGGAAATTTTCAGGGATTGGAAGGCCTGGCTCTGCCGGGCATCGGCCGCGGCGATTTCGGGGTTGTAGAGCCGGCGCAAGGCCTGCAACGCCGCCAGCATGTTGTCCCGGCCCGCCAGCCGGGCGCCGCCCGCGTCGGCCCGGTACTCGCGAATCCGCGAGAACCAGAAGACGACGATCGAGCCGAGAATGGAGAAGAGGATGTAAAAGAGCTGGGCCAGGAGGAACTGAATCCAGCCCCCGCCGCGGTCATCCCGGGACCGGAGCGCCTGGCTGATGACGAACGCGAGAACCCGCGAAAGGAACAGCGCGAAAGCATTCACCACACCCTGGATGAGGGTCATGGTGACCATGTCGCCGTTGGCGATATGGGCGACTTCATGGGCCAGGACGCCGGCGACCTCGTTTTGGCGCATCCGTCCCAACAGGCCGGTGGAAACGGCCACCAAGGCGCGCGAGCGGGTCGGGCCGGTGGCAAAAGCGTTCACGTCGGCGGAATCGTAGATGCCCACCTCGGGCATCCGGGGCAGGCCGGCCTGACGGGCGAGGTGATGCACCATCTGCACCAGCTCCTGCAGCCGGGGATCACGCGTGTCGGCGGGGATGACCTGCACGCCCATCATCCATTTGGCCATCAGGCGCGAAAGCCCCAGGGAAATGAAGGCGCCTGCAAAACCCCAGATCAAACAAAACACCGCCAAACCGGCCAGGCCGCCTTGCGGGAAATAGTTCCCGACCCGCAACAAGCCCAGGATCACGGTGATGGTGACCATGACCAGCAAGTTGACCGCCAGCAACAGAAAGATTCGTTTTGCCATACCTGCCTATACGATAACCGCAATTGAGTCCGATGCAATCCCCGGCGGCGGCCTCAGCGGGTCAGCGCGCCGCTTCGCACTCGGCGACTTTTTCCGCATGGAATTCGTCGGTCAGCAGACCCTCTTCGTACAGCAGCTTGAGCTGACGGAGCCGGCCGACAACCTGTTGTTTGCTGAACTTGGGTTTTTCGGCCGAGGCATTGGCGGCGACCAGGACGGGTTTGGGTTCCGCCGGGGCTGGCGGCGGCGGCGGAACGCGTTTGGGCGGGGGCTGATAATTGGGGTCGTACACCAAAACCTTGAAATCCGCCGCGGGCACCAGGTGCCGCCACAAAAAGGCCTGCATCCGGTCCTCCGCCGGAACGGCCTCCCGGGTGACCTCGCGGCCTTGAATGCGCGCCGTGCCTGTCACGGTGAGGTTCACCGGCTTTTCTGTCTCCGGCAGCGTGGTGCGCAGGTTCAGCCGCGCCACGGTTTGAGTGCCGGTCAGGGAGACGGGGCTGGCGGAGAAACCGTCCGGCGGATCCTTCAGCGCGAGTTGGATCGGGCCGGTGAAACCGTCCTTGCGGATAACGTGGACGTTGACCGTGACGTTGCCCTTGCTGCGCAGACTGACGCTCGAGGGCACCACGCGCAGCGCAAAGTCCGGCCGCGGCGGACTCAGCCGCAAACGGTAGCCGAACTCCTCGCCCCCGTTTCGCGCCGTGTCACCGAGATGAACATAATAAGTGCCGTCCGCGGGCAAACGGAGTGTCAGGCAGGAATCCGCGTGGTGCGTAATGACCCCGGCTTCGAGGTCTTCGCAGTCATCGTTGAAGGCCACGAGGTTGCCGGCCGCGTCGGTGACCTTGACCACCGAGTCCAGCGGCGACTCCAGCCGGCGCGCCAGAACTTCAGCAACCACGGTGTCATTGGATTTGCCGGAAAACTGAAAGACATCCCAGTCGCCGGAACGACCGATCCGGCCATTGATGATGACCGGCAGCGACACACGCTGCGCCTGCCCGGTGGCGTTGTTCGGCTCCCGGTCGAAGGTTTCCGGCAGAATGTCGCGGTCGAACCAACGCGGATTGGAGATGAGCGAACCGGAGCTCGCGCAAAAGGAGTAACGCCCGGCCCCGCCCTCGAGGCCCGGCGCATCACTCTCTGCGGCGCCCAGGTTCCAGCCCTGCAACGAAACTTTGGCCGGCGCGTTCGTGCACGCGCCCAAGGGGAAGTGACTCGTCACAAAGGGAATTTCGCCCGCCGTAATTCGATACACAAAATCTTCCCGGCCGCGATAAATGGCATCGTAAATCGCCAGGACATACTCGCCGTCCTGGGGCACTTCGAAGAAAAGGGTGGGGTCGGGCCGGAACTGGTAGTCGTCGTCGTAAGCGACTTCCCGTCCCCGGGCATCATAGAGCGCCAGCACCGGCTGAAACCAGCCGGGGACCGCGTCGGCGATGTACGGGATCAACTGCCGCGCCTGACAGGTCATCACGAGCCGCTGCCCTTTGCGGGCGGTGAACCGGTAGCGGTTGCGTTCGCCGGAGGCGATCTGGCCGTTCAGGGTGCAAGGCAGGGTGATGCGCTCTTCCTCCTCCTCGGGCGGACGTTTGCGCAAAGCCAGCTCCTCTTTGCCCAACACCTGCAAGGGGGCGGTCACCATCGGTTTGCGGCAGATCTCGGGCAGTTGGCCGACATGGAACACCAGGGGGTTGGAAACACCCCGAGGGGTTCCCAGGCGCAGTTCCCGGGGACCGGGCGCCGCGTCGGCTGCGATGGTGATCTCCACCCAGACAATATGCGCCAGAGCCGCGCTGGCGGGGCGGTTGACATAACCTGCGAGCCGCCTTTCGATTTTGGCGATCAGTTGCTCCGCGGCCTGATCGGAACCTGCGGCCCCGTTTCCCCCCGAGCGGCCGGCGGCGGAAGACCTCATGGCATCCTCGGACATCATCATCATCGTCGGCTCGGGACTGGCTTGCGCGGCGGCGCCCCGGGTCCCCTCAGCCGGTTTTTGCGCCCGCTTCAGCTCGCGCAGTTGCTCGTTTAATAACGTGATCTCCTGCGGATTCAGGGCCCGCTGATATTCAACCACCCTGCCGCTGACGCCCGAGCCGGTCACAAACACCGCGTTGACGTCGTCCAGTCCCTGGCCGCCGAGCTTGACCTGAAACACGGTGCCTTGGCGGCCCCCCGCGGGATAGGCGTAGCCGATGTAAGGCCGGGGTTGGCCCAAGGTGGCGGGAGCCAGCGCCAGAAAGCCGAGCGCCGCAATCACAAGGCCGTTCGCCGTTCGCATAGTCACATGATTTCCTTCAACAAGCCGGCGGACTTGACCCCCTCAGACGGGTCCGGCAGAACCCGGGCCTCGAGGCCCATCGGGTGCGGTAATTTGGCCGTGTAGTCTATCCCGGCCAGGGTGTAAATGCTCCCCAACAGGTCCACCGGGTAAACCGGCCGGTCCTTGACCTCCTCCGCTTTGGCGTCGGAGGCGCCAACCACCTGCCCGCCCTTGAACCCGCCGCCGGCGACCAGGGCGGTGAACACGTTGCCGTAGTGGTTTCGCCCCCCGTTCCACGGCGGCTGCCAGTCCACCTTGGGTCCGCGTCCAAACTCGCCGCAGCACCAGACAATCGTGCTCTCGAGCAGCCCGCGCTCGTGCAGGTCCAGAAGCAGCGCGGCCAGGCCTTGGTCCAGTTGCGGACACTGTCGGGCCATCGTCTGGAAGTGGTCTTTATGCGTGTCCCAACCGCCCGGGTAATTGATCACAATATAGGGGACCCCGGCCTCGACCATCCGCCGCGCCGCCAGGCAATCCTGACCGAAGGTGTGGCGGCCATACCGGTCGCGGACCTCCGGCTTTTCCCGGGACAAATCAAACACCTCTCTGCCTTCGCCCAGGATGAGCTCGTAGGCCTGCTTGCGCGTTTCCTCCGCCACCGCCAACTGCGGGCTTGCCTCCATCGCCCTGCCCAGGGTGTTGAGCCGCTCCAGCAGGTCCCGCCGCCGCTTCTGCCGCTCGTCGGTGATGCCCCGCGCGACCACCCCCTCGACTTCGAACCGGCTCGCGTTCGGGTCCCCGCCGGTCGCGAAGGGTTTTAATCGCGGCCCGAGGAACCCTTCCTCCGAGAACCGGCCCTGCGGACGGGTCAACACGACGTAGGGCGGAATCAAGCCTTTATATTCCGGGCCCTTGAAGAGGGCAAAAACCGCGCCAATGCTCGGGTACGCCAGGCGCTCGCCGGGCACATGCGCCGTCTGCATCAGGTAGGCCGCGGTCTCGTGCCCGTTGTTCCGATGAGTCATGCTCCGGATCAGCGCGTATTTGTCCGCCTGCTTGGCCAGTTGCGGAAACCATTCGCTCAATTGAATCCCATCCACATTGGTGGGCAGAAACTTCTTCACCGGCCCGTTGTAGTCGTAGCCGGCATCGGGCTTGGGGTCCCATGTATCGTTGTGCGACATTCCGCCCCAGAGGAAGATTTGAATGACCGACCGGGCCTTGACCTTCCCCGGCGCCGGCGCGGGGGGGGCGGCAGGCGTGGCGGCCCTGGCGGCGTTCAACAGGGGATGGCTGGCCAGCAGCAGGCCGGCGGCGCTGAACAAGCCCACCCGCAGCGCTTCGCGCCGCGACAGGGGCAGGCTGAGGGTCATGCCCAGGGATTCGATGCCGCCCGCCCAACGATAAGAACTGGATTCAGGGTTCATAACGATGCTCTCTCAATGATGCGGATGATGGCGGTTAGTGGCGGTAAAGAAACTCGGTGCTGTTGATCAAGGCCCAGGCGATGTCCACCCAGTCCTCGCGCGATTTAGTCCGCCCGGTTCTCCCCGGCCGGCCCAACTCCTCCAACGCGTTGACTTCCTCCACCGTGGGGAAACGGGACAGGATGGTCAGATATAATTCCTGCACCATCTCGGCCGGCTTGCGCCCGGAATCCACAATCGCGCGGAGCTTGGGCCCCTGCTCGAGCTTCCGCTGGATGTGACTGGAATTCAACAGATGCAGCCATTGGGCGGGAACCATCCGGTTCACCCGTTCGTTTTCCATGCCCGTGGCGCGGGCGGACCGGCCAAACAAGGCGAGGAACGGGCTGGTGATGCTGCCGTCGGCCAGGGCAATGGCGGGCATATCCGCGGGAATGTAGGTGAACGGCTCGGGGATCGCGCTGGTGTAAAGGTCGGAAGTGCCCGTCACCTTGTTGATGGCGTCAATCAGCACCTCCGCGTCCAGCCGCCGGAGCGCGTAGCTGCCGAAGTTGGCCTCCGCGGCCTCGACCGGCGGCCGGGGCACGGACGAAAACTGATAAGTCTGCGAGTTAAGGATCAGCCGCAACAGCCGCTTCACGTCATACCGGCCGGCAATCATCTCCTTCTCCAGGTACGCCAGCAGCTCGGGATTGGTGGGCGGATTGTCCTCCCGGATATCGTCCGGCTCATGAATGATGCCGCGCCCCAGCAGCCAGGACCACAGGCGATTGACAATGCTGCGCGTGAACCAGGGGTTTTTCGGGCTGATCAGCCAGTCGGCGAACACTTCGCGCGGGTCGCGATCCGCCGGCAGCTCGATGCGGGTGCCGTCGGGGAAAACCCCCACCTGCGGCGGACGGCTCGCCGGCTGCTGCGGGGCCTCGCCCGCCGCCGGGCTGTTGGTGAGGGAAAGGCCGGCCAGCGGGTCCCAAAAGACGTTTTCCTCCTTCCACTCGCGCGTGGGCTTGTAGCCGACCTGGGAAAAGAAGACGGCCATGCCGGCCAGGCGGTTGGATGGCCAGGTGTCGGCGCGCGACCCCATAAACGCCAGCGCGACAGCCGCCGTGATGCCTTCCGGGGTTCGATTCTGAATCGCCCGATAGAAATTCACCGGCCCGACGCGGAAATTGCTGCCGCTGGAGGTGAGCAGTTCCCGGGCGAATTGGTCGTAGGGCTTGTTCTGCGCCAGGGACGCGCGGACCCAACGGTGATAGGCTTGGGCGGCGTTGGGCCACAAGTTCACCGGAAACTCGGCCTTGATCCGCAAAACGTCGCCCCATTTCATGGACCAGTAGTCCGCAAACTCGTCCCGCTCCAGCAGCCGGTCAATCAATCGCCCGCGCTTGCCCTGGGTGTCCGGGTCTTCAATGAACTCGCGCGCTTCTTTGGCGGTGGGCAGCGTCCCGATGACATCCAGATAGGCTCGGCGGACAAACACCTCGTCGGAACACAGGGCGGGTTTAATCCCCAGCGGCGTCAGCCGCGCCAGAACCAACCGGTCAATCTCCCCCTGCGCCGTGACCGCCGCCGAACTTTCATACAACTCCGCCCCCGACTTCGGGGTCGCAGCTTGAGCCGCGGCCACCATGGCCAGGCTCAGGACTAACAATCGTCTCATCATGCGTGCGGTCCGCACTGGCGGACCTCTCATTTATAGCGGTTCCGCAAGCGGCTCTCAATTCAATTCAAGTCAATTCCGGCCGCGGCCTCCGCCCGAATTCCTGGCCTACGGCACAAAAAAGCCGGCTGCTTCTTGAAAAAGACGCCTCCACGCTGCTTTCGGTTACGGCTTCTGCTGCAGCCAGACGCGGGTGCGGAAGAAAGCGGGAGCGGCCCCGACGGGGGTGACGGTGCAGGTCACCAAGCCGGAACCGGAGGCAGGGGGGAGGTCTTCGAACCCCGGCACGGCCAGCCAAGCCGCTTGGGGTTCAAGCCCCGGCCGGGTCTCGAGGCGATAACGGCGCTCGGCATTTTGATAGCCGGGTCCTTCAACCGGCTGGGTGGGGAAGCAGATTTCGACGGCGCTGCCGGTCCAGCGCGCCTGCACGGTGAGGCGGGGATTGGGCTGCGTTGGATCAGTGCCGGCGACATACTCGTCATAGTCGCGCATGCCATCGCCATCGCTGTCGCTGTGGGTTCCGGCCGCAGTCATGTTCCCAAACCAGCGCCCTTCCCAACTGTCCGGCAGCAGATCCTCGTCCGTGTCGGGCTCATCCGGCGCGGTGGCGCCGGCGTGCACGGGGGGCAACAGGCTTTTGACGGCGCCAGGGCTCAGCTCGAAGGCGATGAACCCGCCGGTGCGGGCGGTGCGGGTGGCCTGGAGCTGGGCGAGGAAGGCGTCCGGCTCGAGCACGTAGGCGCCGATGCCGGGATACAGGGGGATGCGTCCCGCCGCAAATCCCAGTTGCTGCGCCACCAGGTTGGTGAATTGGCTCAAGCTGGTCGTGTAATCCATTGGGCACACAAAATCCAGAATCCCGTCTGCAATCCACTGCCGCCAATCCTGGCCCACCCCGTCGTAGGCGCTGGCCGCGTCCGGAAAAACCGCCGCGGATACCCGCACGCCGGGCTTGATCGCCTTGGTGCCGGCATAAACCGCCGCCACCAGCCGCGTGATTTGGGCGCGGCGCCAGTTCAGGAAGGCGGTGCGCAGAGGCCCGGCGGCCAGAACGTCGGCCGGCCAGTTGGCTGCCGTCTGGCCGGTCTGGCTTTGAAATCGCGCGCCGCAACCCGCGCAATAGCAGTAGTCTGAACCTGGATATCGGATGTAGTCGAAGTGAATGCCATCCACGGGGTAATTGCGCACCACCTCGAGCATCGAGTTGGTCTCCAGGGCCAGGTTGTCGGGATGCGAGGGGCAGAGCCAGTCGGTCGGCTGGCCGCTGCTTGATACCTGGGTCCGGCCTGCCGCCCGCAGCGCGTCAACGTAAGATTGCGGCGCGCCGCTCAACCGCCAGTTTACCTTCCAAACATGGACCTCGAGTCCGCGGGCGTGGGCGGCGTTGACGCACGCCTGAATCTGGTCGCCGTAATTCGTGTAATCCGCCGAGCGCGGCAGCACCGCGCTGTTGTAATGCGCCAGCCCGCCCCACAGCATGTTGGGAAAGACGGCCGTGAAGCCGTTGGTGGCCAGGGCGTCAATCGCCGCCGCCCAATTGCCGGGATAAGGTCCGGTGGCATGGTGCTCCCACATCGCCCGGAATTCCGGGGTCACCGGTTTCAACGACAGGTAATAGGCCTGCTTCAAGCGAGCCTGGGCCGAATGCGCCGCCTCGACCGCCTCCGCGTAGTTCGTCCGTGTCACCGCCAGCAAAGCGCGGCTCCGCTCCGCGGCGGCGGCCGCCAGTTCGGCCTCGACCCGCGCCGCGCGCAGCGTGGTTCGCGCGGCCTCGCGGATGCCGGCCTCGGCTTGGGCGTAACCCGGATACGGCCCCAGCCGCCCGATGGATTCAATCGCGCCGCTGGCGGCCGTGGGCCAGGCGTCCGGGAGGAACCAGCCCAACAAGCACAGCAACGCGTAGCTTTTGTTTTCCGCATCGTCGCCCAACAACACGTGCGACACGAAATACCCGTGGTCGCTCCGCACCCATGCCGCCCGGCCCGTGGACACGCCGCGGCTGTCCTCCCACGTGGCAATGACCCGCGAATTGAGCGTGCCGTTTGGAACCGCGAAGGTGATGTTCCAGGACGCCTGTTGCACGCGGCTCGGCAGCGCGGGAATCGCCGGGTCTGAAAACACCCACGTCGCGTAATCGCCCTGCGCCCAACCGGTCCGGCGGACTCCAAGGAGCGGCTCCATCCGCGACGGGAGCAGGTAATAAACCAGCAGCTTGCCTCCGGCGGCCACGAAGTTCTCCAAGGCGGTCCACTCATTGCTCGAGATGTTTTCATTGTAAGGCAGCACCACCAGGCGAGCCCCCGCGAGCAGGCCGCCTTCGACCTCCGCGCGCGACACCACGCCGCATTCCAATCCGTAACGGCCCAGCCAGTCCCGGTGCCGGTCAAGGGTCTGCTGCACGATGTCGGGATTGCTGGTCAGGGCGTCCCGCAGCAGCAGCACCTCGGGGGTGTAGGCCCGCAATTCCCGCAAGGCGAGATACGTGTTGCGGGATGCCCCTTTCCAGGGCGAAAGACGAATGCCATCCACCTTGTCCCAACCCGCCGGCGTGCCCTCCGGCGTGAATTCGCTCCGGGTGAACCGCAGCCGCTGCCAGCCGGCCTGGCTGAGGGAAACCGGCCGCCCGTACCAGCCAGCTCCGGAACGGAAATAGAGGGTAAAATGCGAAATGGCGCCCGGGTCCGGGGCGAACAATTCGAGGGCGAAATCCGTATAAGCGGCCAGGTTCAAAGTCACCGACCGGTCCCAGTAGCAGCGTCCCTCGCGCGTGGCAAAATCGCACGGCAACGTCATCACGGTTTCCTCGCCCCACTCCCCCGACATGGCCATGGTCACCGGCGGCGCGCTGACGGCACTCCACGCCCAGCGCGCGGTCGTCGTGCTCGGGTAGGCGAAATCGTCAATCACCAGCGGCGCGCCGAGACTCAGGAGCTGGCTGGCCATCAACAAGCCGGCCACCCAAGCCCGCCTCAACCGCCCACCCCCGCCGCGGCCGTGGAATGCTGATGCCGGCCTGTTCAAACCTGCACGGGGCCGCGGTTTCATGGGCTCACTTCGGTTCAAAACATCCCAGCCTGAACCGCGGCCTCAGCGGGTTCGCTCAATCAATGCCACCCGGCCATCGAAATCGGTCGCCAGGACCCGGTCCGCGCCCAAGGGCACCAGCGTGTTGACAATCCCCACCCCCAGTTTGTGCTGCCACCGAATCTCCCCGCTCCGGCTGTCGAGGGCATAAACGACGCCGTTCTTGGTCCCGTAGAAGACGGTGCCGTCCTTCTCGGCCAGCATGGCCGAGTTGATGTCGTATCCGAAGCCGGCATTGTTCCGCCAGACCAGAACCGGCGTTTCGGCGTCGGTCGCAAACGCGTAAAAGTAATCGTTCATGGCGCGGACATGGACCCGGCGCCCGTCCTCGGACAATCCGATGCTTTCGCGAACCACATACTCACCCGTGCGCCAGACCTGCCGGCCGTTCCTGGCCTCGAGGGCGGTCATTTGACGGTCCGGTGCCACCACGAAAACTTTCCCCGCGGCGCCGACGGGCCAGCAAGCCGCCGGCGACAGCAAATCGCCAGCCTTGTCCCCTTTCCATCTCCACAGCAATTCGCCAGACCGGGCATCGAGCGCGTAAAGGTGTTGGTCCCACGCGCCGAAAATCACCTTGCCTTCGTAAACCAGCGGCCGGGTTTCGACAAAACCCCGCACCCCATCAAATTCCCACCGCGTCCGCCCTGACTGAAGGTCCAAGGCCCGGAATTTGCCCTCGCTGGAACCCAAATAGACCACGCCGTTGGTGACGGCCGGGCACGCCACGATGGGCCGGCTGGTTTTCCGGCGCCAGGCGACTTTCCCGGAGGCGGCGCGCAAGGCATACACCGTGCCGTCCGTCGAGGGCACAATCACCAGCCCCTCCGCCACGGCGGGGGTGGAATAGACCGCCCCGCGGGTCCGGTACTTCCAGACGGGTTCGCCGTTATCCAGGTCCAGGGCGTAAAGTGTGCCGGAGGCGTCGCCGACCACCGCCAGGTTTTCCCACACCGCGGCGCTGCTGGCGATGGTGTAGCCCGTGTCAAAGCTCCAGCGCGGCCGGACTTCGGGATGGCGGGCATTTATGGAAAAATCGGGACGCGGATATTGGCTTGTGTCGGAAGTGTAATCGCGCAGCCCCAGCGGCACCGAATGCCAGGCCGGTTTGGTCTCCCGGCCGGGAATCCGCTCCGAAAACGTCATGGCGCCGCCGTTCACCTCGACCAGGTTGTAGCCGCCCACCTCGGCCCGTGCCCGCAGGTTCGAGCGGCCCATGACGCCCGGCACCCCTTCAAAGGAAAGTTTGCGGTTGGAATGGCCGTGACCGCACAGCACCACCTGCACGTTGTGACGCTTGAGCTGGTCCAGCACCACGAACCAGTTCGCGATGCCGTTGTCTATCGGATAATGGGTTACGAAAATGACCGGCTGGTTCGGCCGCTTCAACTGCTTCAGGGTGTGTTCCAGCCAGCGCACGTCCTGCGGCGCCCAATGCCCGTCGCCCATTTTCATCAACGGTCCCTGGTGCAGCCCGATGAACCGATAACCCCCGTGGTCAAATACGAATCGGTCAGCCCCCCACAGCCGCGCCACATCCGTTGCCCCCGACTCCGACCACTTGGTGTCATGGTTGCCAGGCAGCACATAACACGGCACCTTCAGCTCCCTCAGAATCGCCTGGGTCAGGCGCAAGTGCTCCAGCGAGCCGTACTCGGTGAGGTCGCCGGAAACCACCACGAAACTCAGACCGGTCAGGCTGTTGATGTCGCGGACGGACGCGCGGAGGTCGTCGGCTGCGGTTTGCGAACCGACGTGGGTGTCGCTCAGCCACGCAAACCGAAACGAAGCGGGTGCCGCCCAAAGCCACCCCGGCAGGAACAGCAGCGCGAAAACCAGGCTCGAGAACAAGCGACGACGCATAACCCAGTTTCGGCGGGCACCGCCGCCTTGGCAAGTGAATCAATCCCCTTCTTGACCGGCCTGATGGCGGGTGGGGACGACTTCCCCGTCGCCCCTGGTCTCCGGCCCCGCGCGCCCGCTCAGGATTGGCGAAGATACTCGTCAATCGCCGCCGCCGCCCGTTTGCCGTCGCCCATGGCCAGAATGACCGTGGCGGCGCCGCGGACGATGTCGCCGCCGGCGAAAACGCCCGGCAGGTTGGTCATGCCTTTTTCGTCCACGATAATGTTGCCCCATTTGTTGAGCTTGAGCTCGGGGCAGGTGGAGGTCAGCAGCGGATTGGCGCGGGTGCCGATGGCCACCACGACGATGTCGCAGGGAATGACAAACTCGGAGGCCGGGATGGGGACGGGACGGGCGCGGCCGGAGGCGTCGGGCTCGCCCAGTTGCATCCGCACGCACTTGAGGCCGGTGACCCAATGTTTGTCGTTGCCGATCACCTCGACCGGCGCCACCAGGAACTCAAACTGGATGCCCTCCTCCTCCGCGTGATGAATTTCCTCGGCGCGCGCCGGCATCTCTTTGCGCGTCCGGCGGTAAATGATCATGGAAGTCTCGGCGCCGATGCGCTTGGCGGTGCGTGCCGCGTCCATGGCCACGTTGCCCCCGCCCACGGTGGCCACGCGTTTGCCGATGAGGACGGGGGTGTCCGCCCGCGGAAACTGGTAGGCCGCCATGAGGTTGACCCGGGTGAGGTATTCGTTGGCGGAATACACGCCCTTGAGGTTCTCGCCGGGGATTTCCATGAACACCGGCAACCCGGCTCCGTTGGCGATGAACACGGCATCGAAGGCCTGGCGCAATTCCGGCAGGGTGTAGGTGCGGCCGATGACGGTGTTGCAGAGAATCTTGACGCCGGCCGCCTCGAGCCGCGCCACCTCGGCTTCGACAATTTTCTTGGGCAGACGAAATTCCGGGATGCCGTAAACCAGCACCCCGCCCGGTTTGTGCAACGCCTCGTAGAGGGTGACGTCGTGCCCGCGCTTGACCAGCTCGCCGGCGGCGGTCAACCCGCCGGGGCCGGCGCCGACGATGGCCACGCGTTTGCCGGTGCGCGGGGCCACGACCATCGGCACCTGGTCGGCATGGTCACGAGCCCAATCCCCCACGAACCGCTCGAGGTAACCAATCGCCACCGGCAGGCCTTTGTGCCCGCGGATGCACTCGACCTCACACTGCGTCTCCTGCGGGCAGACCCGCCCGGTGATGGCCGGCAGCGCGTTGTCGTCCAGCAAGGACCGCGCCGCGCCGGCCAGGTCGCCCTCCGACAGCAGTTCGATAAAACGCGGAATGTTCACCATGACCGGACATCCCGCGACGCACTTCGGGTCCCGGCATTGGAGGCATCGCTCGGCTTCGATCAGCGCCACCTTCTCGGGCAGACCGAGGTTCACTTCGTTGAAGTTGGTGTTCCGAATCAGCGGGTCCTGTTCCAGCATTTTTTGCCGGTCCAGTTGCAGTCGTTGCTTGGTCGTCAACTTGGAGCTCACAATCGCAAGGGAAAGAGTTTTGGAACTCGGCCGCGCACGGTGCCCTCAGCGCAGGCCAATCCGGCAGGCGCCGTCCTCGCACGCGGCATTGGCCGCCTGTTCGAATTCGCGGTAGGTGGTCAGGCGGTCCATGAGGAGGTCGAAATCCACCAAGTGCCCGTCAAACTCGGGGCCGTCCACGCACGCGAACAGCGTCTGGCCGCCCACGGCGACGCGGCACCCGCCGCACATGCCCGTGCCGTCCACCATCACCGGATTGAGCGAGACAATCGTGCGCACGCCCAGCGGCCGGGTCAGGTTCACCACCGCCCGCATCATCGGCACCGGGCCCACCGCATACACGATGTCAATCCCCCCGGCCGCCAACGCCTCCCGCGCGGCGTCGGTGACGAACCCCCGCCGGCCGTAACTGCCGTCGTCGGTGCAAACGATCACCTCGCCCAGCGCGCGCAGCTCTTTCTCGAAGATAACCCACTCCTTGCTACGGCCGCCGATGACGCTCAGCACGCTGACGCCCCGCCGGTGCAATCCCTGCGCGATCGGATGCACAACCGCCGTTCCCACCCCGCCCCCGATGCACAGAGCGCGGCCCGAGGCAATCAGCTCGGTGGGTTTGCCCAGCGGACCGGCAATGTCCGCAATGGCCTCTCCCGGCTCGAGCGCCACCAGGTCCCGCGTGCTCTTGCCCACCGCCTGAATGACCAGGGCGATGGTCCCCGCCTCCGGATCGGCGTCGGCAATCGTCAACGGAATCCGCTCGGCCCCTTCGGCGCGGTGGACAATCACAAACTGGCCGGGCTGCCGAATCCGGGCCAGGCGCGGCGCCTCAACATCCAGCCGGGTCACGTTGGGGCTGAGACGGGCTTTTGAAACTATTTTGTGCATACTATAAACCGAACCGCGGCGGCGGGCGCGATGCCCCGGGCTGCCTGGCCCGGGCTCGACCCGGGCGGACAATCCCGGCTGCCAGCCGCATAAGCCGGCAAGATACTGCCAATCAGCTTTCCCAAGTCAACTCTCTTGCGCCCCGCGCCCGCCCGGCCCCGGCCCGGGCCTGCCGGAGCGGGACGCCTTGAAGCGGAATGCGCGCTCGAAGGCCTGAACGCGCGGGAAAACGCCGCAGTCCTGCCGGAACGTTTGTTTGGCGTTCCCGTTTTGGCGCGGGCGGGGAGAGGTGTTCCCTTAATCGAGCAGGCGTGGGCGTTCCTGAAAGACCTTCAGAATCAGTTCGCCGAAGATGGTGTTGGCCCAGGCGAACCAGGCGCGGGTGAACTTCGTCGGGTCATCCTTGTGGAAGGCTTCATGCATGAAGCCGGTTCCGGCATGGGTTTTTTGGAGGGTCACCAGGCAGCGCCGGATCTCCCGGTCGTCGGTGCTGGTCAGCCCCTGCACGATCAAGCCCAGTGGCCAGATCATGTCCATGCCCACGTGGGGGCCACCCGGGCCGTCGGCTGCCTTGCCTTGGCAGTAGTAGGGGTTGGCGTCGGACAGCACGAGCTGGCGGGTGTTGCGGTAAACCCGGTCCCCGGGTTTGACGGCCCCCAGATACGGCAATGACAGCAGACTGGGGACGTTGCCGTCATCAATACAGTAGTAGTTGCCAAACGCATCCACCTCGTAGGCGTAAACCCGGCCGAACCGGGCGTGGTTCACGATGGCATGGCGCTGGAGCGCCTGCTCGACTTCGCCGGCCAGCGCGCGGCACTGGGCCGCGGTGTCTTTGTCCCGGTGGATGGTCTCGACCATTTCGGCCGCCTGGCGGAGGCTGACCACGGCGAAGAAATTGGCCGGCACCAGGAACGGAAAGATGGTCGCATCGTCGCTGGGACGGAAGATGGAAAAGATCAGGCCGACCGGCTTGGCCGGATTGCCGTAGCCGCGACCGGCGACGGTGTCGGTTTGCGTCTCGGTGCGGCGCTGGAAGCGGTAGGGGCCCCGGCCGGTCTTGCGCTGCTGTTCCCGGAAGGTTTGCAGGGTCAGCCGCAGGGCGTCGCGCCAGGCGGCGTCGAACGGGGCGGTATCGCCCGTGTGCTTCCAATAGTGGTAGGCAAGCCGGATGGGATAACAGAGCGAGTCAATTTCCCATTTGCGTTCATGGACGCCGGGCTTCATTTCGGTGAGGTCGCTTTTCCAGTGGCTGACCTTGGATTCATCCTTGTAGAACGCGTTGGCGTAGGGGTCCTTGAGGATGCAGCGGGTCTGGCGGTTGATGACCCCGGCAATCAACTGCTGGAGGGCGGGGTCCTCTTTCATCAGCGGCAGATACGGCCAGACCTGCGCCGTGCTGTCCCGCAGCCACATGGCGTCAATATCGCCGGTGATGACGTAAGTGTCGGGGCGGCCGTCGAGCACCTCAAACTCCACCGTCGTGTCCAGGGTGTTGGGGAAGCAGTTCTCAAACATCCAGCCCAATTCCTTGTTGCCGATGGAGGAGCGGACCCGCTGAATGGTCCGCTCGACGGCCGGGCTCTTGAACTTCCTTTTGGCCTCCGGAATGCGGACGACGGGGAAGCCGGCTTCGGCGGCGCGCGCGCTCGTGCCGAGGACCAGGGCCGAAGCGGCCAGGGACGTGGTGCGGATGAATTCGCGTCGGTTCATAAACGGGAGGTCTCTACTTGGAGTCGAGTTTTTGGAGCGCAAAGGCGCAGGCGCCAATCGCCACCGCCTCACTGGTGCCCAGCCGCGACATGCCCACGCCGATCCGCGCCAGGGGGTCGTAGCGCAGCTTGCGGTTGGTGCCGGGCACCGTGATCTCCCGCGTTTGACCGCGGACAAATTGCTCACGCTGCGCCGGGTCCTCCAGGTTGAAGGCCACCTGAACGAGGCGCCGGAACCGGGTTCCGTTGGGCGCGATGTAGGTACCGTTGAGCTCATCCACCAGCGCCGGCAGGAACAGCGGCCACGAACCCGACACCCCCCCTCCAATCACCGCCAGTCCGTCTATCAGCGTCAGGGCTTGGGCCATGGCGTCTCCCACCACTTCACCCAGCCGCCGAAATGCCTCCCGGGCTGCTGCCTGGTTCCCGGGCGCCTTCCCTTGGGCAATGTCGAACAGCACTTTCGGCTCCGGCACCTGGTCGAACGGCACCCCGGCCTGCTCGGCGTACGTGCGCCGGACCGCCCGGATGCTCGCGCCTTCCTCGGCATTGGTTTGCGGGGCGAGTTTGTTGCGGAGCAGCCAGATTTCCCCCGCCATCGAGTTGTCCCCGATGAACAGTTGGCCGTCGCGCACGATGCCGCCTCCGAACCCGGTCCCCAGTGTGACCCCAAAGAGATTCTTGAACCGCCGGGGACTTCCGGCCTTTTCGAGCAAGCCGTTCACATACGGCAGAAAGCCTGCAATCGCCTCCCCGTACACAAACAGGTCTCCGTCGTTGTTGATGAAGGTGGGGATGCCGAACTGGTGCTCAAGCATCGGGCCCAGGGCGACTCCCCCGCGGAACCCCGGCAGATTGCCCAGGTCGCCAATGACCCCGTTGGGATAGTCGGCGGGCGCGGGAAAGGCGAAGCTGATCGCCACCGGGGGCGCGGGGCACTGTTTCTTGATGCGGGTAAAACCCTCGACGAGGTTCGCCAGGCAACGGTCAAGGTCGTCGCCGTTGGCAGGCAACGTGACGGTCTCGGTGACCGGCTGCAGGCCGCGCATGGCGGTGAAGCGGAAGTTTGTGCCACCGGCGTCGAGGGTCATGACGATGCGTTGATCAGGTGTCTTGCTCATAAAAGGTGGAGTGTGCTGCCGAGTTAAAGTCGCGAACAATGAATCGGGACGGGACGCCGCCAGCCGGCATTCCCTCTCCCTTGGTTATGCGATGGCGGCGGGGGGTTCCGCAACGGGCCCGGCTGGCTTCCTCCCGCCTTTAAGGGAAAGCAGAAACAGGTAGGCGAAGCAGGCGGCGGGAACGACAAACGCCAGGGACTTGAGCGGGCCGACAAACTTGCTCATGATGAGGGGAACAATCGCCCCGCCGGAGATGGCCATGCACATCAAGCCGCTCAGTTCGTTGGCGCACTGGGGTTTTTCCTCAACGGTGATCGAGAACAGCATGGGCCAAATGTTGGCAAATCCCAGCCCGGCCGCAAACACACCGGGAATGGCCAGCGTGGGCGACCCGGTCATGATGGCTCCCGCCCCCACGAGCCCAAGTAGAGCGGAAAGCCGGAAACACGTGCGCGCGCTCATCACCGTCAGCAGCACGCCGCCCAGCAGCCGGCCGATGGTCAGCAGCAGAAAAAACATGGCGGGGCCAAACTTGCTGGCCGTTTCCTCGCTCACCCCCATCTCCTTCAGACCTGGAAAGAGAAATCGTCCCATCGAGGCTTCGGCGCCCACGTACAAAAAGATGCCCAGGACCGCCAGGAAGAAAACCGGTTGCTTCAGCAGGCCGAGGCTCGACCCGATGCTGGGCGGCACCTCCGCCTTGCTCTCCTGCACGCGCACCAGCAGCACCCCGACAAAGGCGACCGACATGAGAATGAAGAACAGGGGAAAGGTGCCCCGCCAGCCCATGCTGGCGAAAAACGCAATCGAGGTGACTGCGGTGACCAGGTAGGTCGAAGCGGTGCTGCCGATGCCTTTGATGCCCTGGGCAAAAGCCAGGTTGCGGCTGTAGTGGCCGGCCGCGCTCACGTCACGCATAATCGGGTTCCCGGAAACCTGGAGAAACGTCGTGCCGATCCCGAGCAGAAAGATGCAGCCCAGCAGCACCGGGAAGGCCGGCGCCTGCAGCGACGGAATCAAACAGGCCACCGCGTTCAGCCCCAGCCCCAGGAGCAGGAGCTTCTTCTTGCCAATCCGCGCCGCCAGCAGTCCCCCCGGCACGCTGAAAATCGCAAACGCGATGAACACGAAAAAGGGCAGCAGCGTGGACATCACTTTGCTGACCTGGTAGTGCTTTTCCACGGCATCCGACATCGGCCCCATCGCATCAGCCAGACCCATGAGGAAGAAAGCGAGAAAAATCGGCAGCGTTCGCATGTGGCGGTTCCTGTTCAGTTAGTTGTTGGTTGTCGCTTGTTCAAGTGAAGCAATTCAGGGCTCACACATTGAGCCATGGACGCGGGCTTGGCAATGCGATTTTGAACCCCGGCGGCGGGCAGGGTTGGGACCGCCGCCAGTGGCGGGCCGGAACCGCGTTGGCTTCGGGCAAAGACGGCCGGGTCCGACGGAGGGCAAAACGCGGATTGCGCCGGAGGGGGATTTCCGCTATGGCTGCGGGTAATGATTTGATCGCGGGCTGGCAACGTCCCTAATGGAGCTGGATTCCAGGGGAGGCGCCCCGCCCGCGATCCAGCAACCCATGGCTTGACTTATGAATATGCAGCACACTCTGGCGGTGTTTGTTGGCGTGGTTTTGACGGCGGCGCCCGCCGCGGCCGGTTCGCTTCATCCGGTGCAACTGCCGCTGCCCCTGGTCGGGACGGCGGAGCACGGCCACGCCTACCCCGGCGCGACCGTGCCCTTCGGCATGGTGCAGCTTAGCCCGGACACCACCATTCAAGGCTGGGATGGCGCCTCGGGGTATCACTACAGCGACAGTGCCATCCGCGGCTTCAGCCACACGCACCTGGCGGGCACCGGTGTTGGTTGTCTGGGTGACGTGTTGCTCATGCCCACCCTCGGGGACGTGCGGCTCGACGCGGGGTCGCCGGGCAACGGTTATACCTCGCGATTCTCTCATGCCGAGGAGGAGGCCACCCCCGGTTACTACCGGGTCTTCCTTCAGGACCCCCAAGTCACGGCCGAGCTGACCGCCACGGCCCGCTGCGGCTTCCACCGCTACACGTTCCCGGCGGCCAATCCCGCCAACTTCGTGCTCGATCTGGTCCACGGCATCGCCAATCGCGCGGTCGAAGCCAGCCTCAACATCGAGGACGACACCACGCTCAGCGGCTCGCGCATTTCCGAGGGCTGGGGCGGGCGCCGCGCCGTTTATTTTGTGATGCGGTTCTCCAAACCGTTCGCCGCCTTCGGCATTGAACAGAACAAACAGCGGCTGGCGGAGGGCACCCGCAGCGGCCAGGGACGCGAGCTCAAGGGCTTTGTCCAGTTCCAGACCCGGGCGAAGGAGCAAATCCTCGTCAAAGTCGGCATCTCGGGAACCGGCATCGAAGGGGCGAGAAAGAATCTGGCCGCGGAAATTCCGGGATGGAACTTCAACCAGGTGCGGGCGGCGGCCGTCCGGCAATGGCGGGACATGCTGGACCTGGTGCGCGTGGAGACATCGGATTCCAGGACCCGGAACACGTTCTATGCCAATCTGTACTTGAGCTGCCTGGCGCCGATTCTTTTCAACGATGTGGACGGCACTTACCGCGGGATGGACCGCCAGAACCACCCCAACCCCGGTTTCCAGAACTACACGATTTTTTCGCTGTGGGACACCTACCGCGCGGAACATCCGCTCCTGACCCTTCTCCAGCCGGGGCGGGTGGACGACATGATTCAATCCATGCTGGCGGAGTATCGCGAATCGGGGCTGCACACCACGCCGATCTGGCCGCTCTGGGGCAATGAAACCTGGTGCATGATTGGCTACCACTCCGTGCCCGTGATCGTGGATGCCTGGCTTAAAGGCTTCCGCGGGTTCGACGCCGAGGCTGCCTACCAGGCGATGCGGGACACCGCCATGCAGGACCGCAACGGCCTCAAGGATTACCGCGAGCTGGGCTATGTGGCCTCGAAACCCCGCGCTGAGGCCACCTCGCGCACGATCGAATACACGGTGGACGACTGGTGCCTGGCCAAAATGGCCGAGGCGCTGGGGCACCCGGAAGACGCCCGCCTCTTCTACCGGCGTTCGGCCAATTACCGGAACCTGTTCGATCGCAGTGTTGGGTTCTTCCGCGGCCGCAAAGCCGACGGTTCGTGGCGCTCTCCCTTCGTGCCCAACGCCCTGGTGGGCGACGAATACACCGAGGCCGACGCCTGGCAGTACGCCTTCGGTGTCCAGCATGATGTGCCCGGCATGATTTCGCTTTACGGCGGCGACGAGGGCTTTATCCGGAAGCTGGACGGCCTGTTCACCGCCGACTCCACCATCCAAACCGAAATCCCCGACATCACCGGCCTCATCGGCCAATACTCCCAAGGCAATGAGGCCTGCCACCATGTTGCCTACCTCTACCCTTACGCCGGCGCCCCTTACAAGACTCAGCAGCGCGTCCGCCAGATCATGGCCTCTTTCTTCAATGACACCCCCGCCGGCCAGTGCGGCAACGTGGACTGCGGCCAGATGTCCGCATGGTATGTCTTCAGCGCGCTGGGCTTCTACCCCGTCAACCCCGCCGCGGGCATCTACATCCTCGGCAGTCCCGTCGTCAACAAAGCTGTGATCTCCCTCGACGCCCGGAAATACCGCGGCCGCAAGTTCACCCTCGTGGCCGAGCACAACAGCCCGGAGAATGTTTACATCCAGTCCGCCTGGCTCAACGGCAAGCCGCTGGAGCAAGCCTGGATCACCCACGACCAGATTGTGGCCGGCGGCACGCTCCGCCTGGTCATGGGCCCGAAACCCAACCTCGACTGGGGCCGCGCCCCGTCCGCGCGCCCGCCCGCCACCATGCCGGCCGGATTCCAGTATCCCGAACTGCCCCCGCCGGCGGAGGACAAACCCATTGTGTTTAATCTCCCCATCCGCATTGTCTGCGGGTCCGACGAGCCGGTCGGGCCGTTCGTGCCCGACCCCACGATGTTCATGGGCCACGTCAACCAGCGCACGGCGGCCATTGACACCAGCGCACCCGATGCCGCCCCGGCGGGGGTCTATCAGAGCGAGCGTTATGGACGCGATTTCTCGTATGTTTATCCGGTGCCGAAGGACGGCCGCTACCTCGTGAGACTGCATTTCGCGGAGATTTTCGACGACGGCCCCGGACGCCGTCTGGAGAACATCTACATCAACGGCCGGATCGTTCTGAAGGATTTTGATATCTTCGCCGCCGCCGGGGGCTTGAACAAAGCCATCGTCAAGGAGTTCTCCGGCATCCAGCCCGACGACCGCGGCAACATCGTGGTTCGGGTTACCACCACTCCCGAAAGCCCGGATAAGAATGCCAAGCTCAGCGGCTTGGAGATTCTGCCGGCGCAAAAGCTGTAACTGCGCCGGCGGCGGGATACGCGATCAGACCCTCGGCGCGCACGGGCCGGGAGCGGCGGCCGCTGCTTGCACGGCCATTAACAGCCTGCGATTCATTCAAAGGATTCAAACGCCCGCTTGACCTCGTTCCGCGCCTCCGGTAGGTTGCCAAATCAGAGATCGTCGTTTTATGGATAATTTCCTGGTACCAATGGTGGTCGAACAGACCGGTCGAGGCGAGCGCGGTTATGATATTTACTCGCGCCTGCTGGTGGACCGGATTGTCTTCCTCGGAACACCGGTGGATGACATGGTGGCGAACCTGATCATCGCCCAGCTTCTGTTTCTGCAGATGGCCGATCCCAAGAAAGACATTCACCTCTACATCAATTCCCCGGGGGGGAGCGTCACGGCGGGGCTGGCGGTGTACGACACCATGCAGTTCCTGACCTGCGATGTGAACACCTACTGCATCGGCCAGGCCGCCAGCATGGGCGCCGTGCTGCTCTGCGGCGGCACCAAAGGCAAACGCTATGCGCTGCCCAACTCCAACATCATGATCCATCAGGTGATCGGCGGCGCGGAAGGCGCCGCCAGCGACGTCGAAATCCGCGTCCGGTACATGCTTCGCCTCAAGCAGCGCCTCAACAGCATCATCGCCCGCCACACCGGCCGCACTGTCGAGCAGGTTGAAAAGGATTGCGACCGCGACAATTTCATGACCCCCGAGGAAGCCAAAGCGTACGGCCTGGTGGACGAAGTGGTGCAATCCCGCAAGGAAATCTCCACCCTCGCCGAACGCGCCACCAGCCTCGCGGACAAGAAGGAATAACCCCATGGCCCGCCCCACGAGCCTGACGCTCTGCAGCTTCTGCGGGAAGTCCCACGCCGAGGTCAAAAAGCTCATCGCCGGCCCCGGCGTTTATATTTGCGACAACTGTGTGCTGCTGTGCAAGCAGGTGCTCGAGAAGGAGTTCGCCACCCAGAACCGCAAGGCCGCGCCCCGCGTCCAGGTCCCCAAACCCGCCGAGATCAAACGCCAGCTTGACGCCCGTTGCATCGGACAGGAGCACGCCAAGAAGACGCTGGCCGTCGCCGTCCATAATCACTACAAGCGCATCGCGCAGGAGGCCGCGCGCGCGGCGGAGGACGAGGCCGGGGCCGCCGCGGATCGCCACGCGGAGGTCGAGATCGAAAAGAGCAACATCCTCATGATTGGCCCGACCGGCTCGGGCAAAACCCTCTTGGCCCGCACGTTGGCTCAAATCCTGGACGTGCCCTTCGCCATTGCCGACGCCACCACCCTCACCGAAGCGGGATATGTCGGCGAGGACGTCGAAAACATCGTCCTGCGCCTCCTCCAAAACGCCGATTACGACGTCAAACGCGCCCAGCGCGGCATCGTCTATATTGACGAAATCGACAAAATCGCCCGCAAAACCGAAAATGTTTCCATCACCCGCGATGTTTCGGGCGAAGGCGTGCAGCAGGCCCTGCTCAAGATTCTCGAAGGCACCGTCTGCAACGTTCCGCCCCAGGGCGGACGCAAACACCCGCAGCAGGAATACATCCGCGTGGATACCTCCGATATCCTCTTCATCTGCGGCGGGGCGTTTGTCGGCCTCGAGCGCATCATCCAGCGGCGCCTCGGCAAACACGTGATGGGTTTCCGCGCCGTCGAAGACGGCCTCAAGGCCGCCGCCATCAACCGCCAGGAAATTCTCCAATATGTCGAGCCCGAGGACCTCCTGGCGTTCGGCTTCATCCCCGAGTTCATCGGGCGGCTGCCCATGGTGACCGTCCTGGCGGAATTGACCGAGGCCCAGTTGGTTTCCATCCTCACCGAAACCCGCAACGCCCTCACCAAACAATATGCCAAGCTCATGGCCATGGAAGGGGTGGAACTGGAGTTTTCGGAAGACGCCCTGCACGAGCTCGCCGCCCTGGCCATCAAAAAGGGCACCGGCGCCCGCGCCCTGCGCAGCCTCCTCGAACGCCTGATGCTGGACATCATGTACGACGTCCCCAGCAGCGACGACATCGTCCATGTCAACATCACCAAGGCCGTCGTCGCCGGCGAGTCCAAACCCCTCATCCGCCGCAAACCTGGCCGCGCCGCCGCCTGATCTCGAGCCCCGGAAAGAGCTCAGCTTCCGGTGGCGAGAATCTCTTTGCGATAAATGCGGTAGGTTTTGTATGGCCGGCCGCCGATGCCCTCCAGCACACGCCGCATCATGACGTTGTCCTCCAGAATCCACGAAGCCTCCGACTCGCGGACTCCCGCCTTAAATCCCACCTTCAAACCCTCGATCAACAAAGCCGATTCCAACCCTCGTGAGCGGTATTTCTCCTTCACGCCCAGTGTGAGAACGCGGGTTCTTTGCGGCCGTTTCCACCCCAGCAGATAGGGAACGAAGCCGGCCAGCTTGGGAGTCAGCAACCGGCCTCGCAACGGCTTGAGCGCGACATTGAAATCAGGCAAAGCCAGGAGAAAACCCACCGGTTCGGGCCCCGCCTCGGCCAGCCACACCAGCCCTTCCATCAACAAGGGCTTCAGCCGCGCAGCCATGAAATTCACTTCCGAATCGGTCATGGGGACGAACCCCCAGTTGTCCTGCCAGGCTTCGTTATAGACCTCTTTGACCTTGGCCAGGTCCTGGTCAAGGGTCCGGCGGAGGATCGGGCGGAACGTCAGGCCGCCATGCCGTTTCTTCACCTTGTCGGCAATTCGAATGAGGCGCTCCAGCGGGATGTGGTTGAGGTCAAAATGGTAGGCCAGCAGGTCCTTGGCCTTGACAAACCCCTCGCGTTCGATGAGCGCCGGATAGTAGGGCGGGTTGTAGCTCATCATGAACACTGGATCGGAGTCGAAGCCGTGGATCAAGAGACCGCACTCGTCGTTGGTCGTGGGGTTCATCGGCCCCAACAAGCCGCCGCAGCCCTCCCCGGCCGCCCACTGTTCCACCGCGGCAAACAGCCGCCGGCTCGCCTCGGCATCGTTCACGCACTCGAAAAAGCCGAAGAACGCCTCGCGCCGGCCGGCCAGCTTGCAGTGGGACTCGTCCAAAATGCCCGCGATCCGTCCCACGTCCCGCCCATTCCGGGAGGCGATCCAAAGCCGCATCCGCGCATGCTCAAACAAGGGATTGGCATCGGTGAACACCTTCTTCAGGTCCATCAGCAGCGGCGCCACCCAATGCGGATCGCCGTCGTAAATGCCGTAACCGACATTCAAAAACCGGCTGACTTCCCGCGGGTGCCGCGACAACGGGATGATGCGTAGTTCGTCGTTCACTGCTCCACCAAACTCCGGCGGGGCGTCAACCGCCGCCGCGCGCGCCAAGGGTGGCCGATGGAGGCCGCCGCGTCAATCCAAAGGGCCGCCTGAAAAGCCGGGGCAGCAGGGGGCCAACCCGGCGCCTGCCGGGGTGCCCTGGAGTCAGGCCCCCGACTGGACCAGCTCATGGCGAACGGGTTTTTTGGGTGAAAAAAGAGATTGCGAAACTGTGCGAAAAAGCGATTGTTCGACGTCGAGAATATGGAGCGGGTGGTGTCACGCGAAGTGACTCGCGCCAGCCGATATTATGAAAAGTCCAAAGTCGAATTCTGCCGAACTTCTCCGATCCAGGCTTTCGTCCTTTTGCGCCCGCCGCTGGCTGGCCGTGGCCCTGTTGTTGGTTGCGGGCCCCACCCTTTGGGGCGCGGCCTTCCGTTTCCAGCCGGTGAACGAAAAATCCCTCGGCTTGTGGGAGGGGGCGCAGCCGGTGCTGGTCTATAACCACGGTGTGCTCAGCAAGGCGGGCGTTCCCGCCGACCGCGCGCGGAGCACCTACATCCACCCGCTGTACGGGCTGGATGGCGAAGTGCTCACCGATGATTTTCCCAAGGACCATTACCATCACCGCGGTTTGTTTTGGGCCTGGCCGCATGTCAAAGTGGGGGGAAAGGAGTATGACCTGTGGATGCTGAAGGGTGTCGAACAGCGATTCGAACGCTGGCTGCGACAAGAGACCAACGGCCCGGCAGCCGTATTGGCAGTTGCGAACGGCTGGTATGTGGGCGAGCGCAAAATCATGGACGAGCGGGTCTGCGTCACCGTGCATCCAGCCCGGCAGGATTCCCGGGCGGTGGATCTCGAGTTCATCTGGACCCCGCTGGGCGAGGCCATCACCCTGGCCGGCGCCGAGGGCAAAAGCTATGGCGGGTTGACGCTTCGGTTTGCGCCCCGCACCAACACGGTCATCACCACTCCGCTGGGCAACGACAGCCAAGACCTGCCCATGACCCGCCTGCCTTGGGCCGACCTGACCGCTCAGTTCCCGGGCGTGCCCCAACCGAGCGGCGCGGCCATTTTCGTGCCCGAGTCCCACCCGGATTTTCCCCCGATGTGGCTCACGCGGCATTATGGCGTGCTTTGCCTGGGCTGGCCGGGGGTCGAGGCGGCCACGTTCCCTCCCGACAAGCCGATCCGGTGCCAATACCGGGTCTGGATTCATCGCGGCAGTGTTTCCGGGGACCAGCTCCGCGCCGCCTACCGGGATTACAACGGGGCAGACCCACGGAAATAGCTTGTTGCGGGTTCGTGTGCCGATTCCATCCCGGAAGCTCTGGCACAGCGGGGAGGGGAAACCAAGGCCGCCGGCCGGAGGATGCCCGGGCGTGGGCGAATCCATCATGCTGCCGTTCAGTTGGTTGTGGCTCAAGCCGCCGGCCGGGGGTGCGTAAAGTAAAAAAGAACCCGCCCGCGTTTTTTTCCCAATTCCCGCATTGATTCCGCCCCGTTTCCTGGTAGATAATATTTCAATTTAGTTAAAGCTATATTGCAGATGACCAAACGCGCTGACAGTCAACGCCCGCAGGGCCGCCTCCCGCTCCCCGGGTTGCCGCCCAAACAAGGCCTTTACGACCCGCAGTACGAGCACGATTCCTGTGGAGTCGGCTTCGTGGTCAACGTCAAAGGCCGGAAGTCCCATGCGATCGTCCGCGATGCGCTGACGATCCTGATCAACCTCCGGCATCGCGGCGCCTGCGGTTGCGAAAACAATACGGGCGACGGCGCGGGCATTTTGGTTCAGATGCCCCACGAGTTTCTCCAGCAGGCGTGCGAGGAGGCCCGCATTCGGCTGCCTGGGCCCAAGCAATACGGCTGCGGGCTGGTGTTTCTGCCGCCGGACCGCGCCCAGCGGCAGCGGTGCGAGGCGGAGTTTGAGCGCATCGTTCGCGAGGAAGGCCAGACGCTGCTGGGGTGGCGGAATCTGCCGACCAACAATGGCACCTTGGGCGAAACGGCCAAGGCCGGGGAACCCTTCATCCGGCAGGTATTTATCGGCCGTGACCCGGCGATGACCGACGACCTGGCCTTCGAGCGGAAGCTGTACGTGATCCGCCGGCGCGCGGAGAATTCGATCCGATACGGGCACCTGGCGTATGGCCGCTGGTTTTACATTCCAAGCCTTTCGCACCGGACGCTGGTGTACAAAGGGATGCTGATGGCCGAGCAGTTGGGGCCGTATTTTCCGGAACTGGAAGACCCGCTGATGCAGAGCGCGCTGGCGCTGGTGCACTCCCGGTTCAGCACCAACACGTTCCCGAGCTGGGACCGCGCGCACCCCTACCGGTTTATCGCCCATAACGGCGAAATCAACACCCTCCGCGGCAACATCAACTGGATTCACGCCCGTCAATCGCTGTTCCAGTCCAGTCTCTTTGACGACGACCTCCGCCGCGTGCTGCCGGTCATTTGTCCGGATGGCAGCGACTCGGCCATGTTCGACAACTGCCTCGAGATGCTGGTGCTCAGCGGCCGAAGCCTGCCGCACGCGGTGATGATGATGATTCCCGAGCCGTGGCAGCACCACGAGTCCATGAGCGACGCCAAGAAGGCCTTTTACGAGTTTCACCGGTTCCTGATGGAGCCGTGGGACGGCCCGGCCTCGATTTCGTTCACGGACGGCATCCAAATTGGGGCCGTGTTGGACCGCAACGGGCTGCGTCCCTCGCGTTATTACGTCACCAAGGATGACACGCTGGTGCTGGCGTCCGAGGTTGGCGTGCTGGATATCCCGGCCGAAAATGTCCAGGCCAAGGGCCGGCTCCAGCCCGGGCGCATGCTGCTGGTGGATACCGAGCAGGGCCGGATCGTTTCGGACGAGGAGATCAAGCACCAGATTGCCTCGCAAAAACCCTACCGCCAGTGGTTGAACCAGCACGTGGTCCCCATCGAGGACCTGCCGGAGGCCGCCCCGGCTCCGGCGCCCGACCGCGAGGGTCTGATTCGTCAACAGCGCGCCTTCGGCTACACCTTCGAGGATCAGCGGTTCATCCTGATGCCGATGGCGGTGGAGGGGGTCGAGCCGCTGGGGTCCATGGGTACGGATACGCCGCTGGCCGTGCTTTCGAACAAACCCCAGTTGTTGTTCAATTATTTCAAGCAGCTCTTCGCCCAGGTCACCAACCCGCCGATTGATTACCTCCGCGAGGCGATTGTCACCTCGACGGAAACGGCCTTGGGAAGCGAGGGCAACCTTTTGGAGCCCACGCCCGAAAGCTGCCGGTTCGTCAAATTCGAGACCCCGATTTTGACCAACGAAGAACTGGCCCAGATCCAGGCCATTCAACGTCCGGGGTTCAAGTCCGCCGTGCTGCCCATCCTCTTCCCGGTCGCGGCCGACGGCCCCGGGCTCGAGCAGGCCATGGAGGAGCTTTACCGGCAGGCGGATGTGGCAATCGCCGCGGGCGCCAACATTCTGATCATGTCCGACCGCGGCATGGACCGTGAGCGCGCGCCGATTCCCTCGTTGCTGGCGGTGGCCGGCCTGCACCACCATTTGATTCGGGCGGGCACGCGCACGCGGGCCAGCCTGGTGCTGGAATCCGGCGAGCCGCGGGAGGTGCACCATTTTGCGCTGCTGATTGGTTATGGCGTGAGCGCCATCAATCCCTACCTGGCGTTCGACACGCTCGATGACCTGATCCGGGAAGGGCTGCTGGAAAATCTGCCTCGCGAAAAAGCCTTCAAGAACTACATCAAGGCCGCCGTGAAGGGCATCCTGAAGGTCGCTTCGAAAATGGGGATTTCCACCATTCAAAGTTACCGCGGCGCCCAGATTTTCGAAGCGATAGGCCTGAACTCGGCGTTGGTGGAAAAGTATTTTACGTGGACGGCGTCGCGCATCGAGGGCATCGGCATCCAGGAACTGGCCCGCGAGGTCATCCTCCGGCATCAGACCGCGTATGCCGAGCGGCAGGACAACGGCCAGGTGCTGGACCCGGGCGGCCAGTATCAATGGCGGCACGACGGGGAATATCACCTGTTCAATCCGCAGACCATTCACCTGTTGCAGGAGGCGGTGCGGACAGGCGACTACCAGCTCTTCAAGAAGTACTCGCAGGCCGTCAACGATCAGGCGCGCAACCTGTGCACCTTGCGCGGGCTGTTCGAGCTGCGGCTGGCGGCCAAGCCCATCCCCCTGGAGGAAGTCGAGCCGGTGGAAAGCATCATGCGGCGGTTCAAGTCCGGGGCGATGAGCTATGGCTCCATCAGCCGCGAAGCGCATGAAACGCTCGCCATCGCGATGAACCGCATCGGCGGCAAGAGCAACACCGGCGAGGGGGGCGAAGACCCCGAGCGGTTTGTGCCGCTGCCCAACGGCGACTCGCGCAACAGCGCCATCAAACAGGTGGCCTCCGGGCGGTTCGGCGTCACCAGCCATTACCTGGTCAACGCGCAGGAGCTGCAAATCA